>Ga0157379_10003590_pt1 | contig 13151 bp, 13 predicted proteins | sample S25metaG_FD_121802 | JGI IMG/M metagenome (GOLD analysis project Ga0157379, IMG submission 121802) | Switchgrass rhizosphere microbial communities from Kellogg Biological Station, Michigan, USA - S2-5 metaG | ecosystem: Host-associated > Plants > Roots > Rhizosphere > Soil | place: USA... | reverse complement strand
TGTTCAGGCCGAATGGGCTCGCGTCCTCGATCCGCCGGAACACCCTTGCCAGGATCGGACCGGGTACGTCCCCCGTCAGGTAGCTCTCCCAGGTGCCGGTGTCCTGAGTCACCGTGATGGCGACGGCGTTCAGGCGCAGGCCGTCGCGGGAGAGCTCGCGCCCGGCGGCGCGGACGATGAACATCAGTGCGGCGGCAGCCCCGCCGAACAGGGCCTCGCCGGTGGTCGGCACGCGGCCGGCGTCCGTCGTAACGACCACGATCTTGCCGTAGCCGCGCGCGCGCATCGATGGCAGCACCGCTGCGATCGCGTTCAGTCGGGTCAGCAACTGGCCAACAAGATAGTCGGGGAACGTCCGCGGGTCCGTCTCGGCGAACAACAACGCCTCGCCGGCGCCCCCACCTCCCCCGCTCACCACGAGGATGTCGATCCCGCCGTACTCCTCGACCACCGTCCCGGCCATCACCTCGGCGGAGTCATAGTCCGCGAGATCCGCGCGGATGAACAGCGAACGTCGGCCGAGCGCGCGTATCTCCTGCGCCACAGCCAGTCCGGCCTCCTCATGACGCGCGGCAACGGCGACGTCGGCCCCGGCGCGCGCCAGGCGCAATGCGGCCGCGCGACCGATGCCCCTGCTACCACCGCCAACGAGGGCAATGCGGCCGGCAAGGGGAAGCGCATCCTCAGACTGCACCGACGCTCCGTAGTTGCGCGACATCGCCCGGCGAGTAGGTCGGTTGGCGAAAGGCGCGCGGTGAGCGTTCAGCCCGAGAGGCGTACGGACGCTCGCCGCGGTCGATCACGCGGCGTTCGCGCCCATGTATTCCGAAGTTACCGCGCCCGATGCGCGCAGTTCGCCGGCAGACCCCTCGAGCACGATGTCGCCCACGCGCATCACGTACGCCCGGTCCGCGATCTCCAGCGCCAATTCCACGTTCTGCTCGACAAGGAGGATCGCGATGCCGAGCTCGTGCAGCCGGACGATCTCCAGCTGAACCTGCTCTTGGACAATCGGTGCCAGCCCGAGGCTCGGCTCGTCGAACATCAGCATTCGCGGGCTCGGCATGAGAGCCCGGGCGATTGCGACCATCTGCTGCTCGCCACCGCTCAGCGAGCCAGCGGCCACCTTGATCCGCGGCCTGAGTCGGGGAAACAGCTCGAGAACCTCGGACAGGCGCCGTTCCCGGACGCGCCGCTCCTTGATCGTGTATCCGCCGACGAGCAGGTTCTCCTCGACGCTCATTGTCGGGAACAGCCATCGGCCCTCTGGCACATGGCCGAGTCCGAGACGCCCGATCCGGTGTGGCGCCAGGCGCGTGATCGGCCTGCCGTCGAGCACGACCTCGCCGTCGGTCGCCCTGATCACGCCGGAGATCGTCTTCAAGAGGGTGGACTTGCCTGCGCCGTTTGGTCCGAGGATCGCCAAGATCTCACCGTCGTCAAGATGCATCGACAGGCCGTGGAGGACCGAGATCGAGCCGTACCCCGAGTGGAGACCGGACACTTCAAGCATCGCCGTCTCTCCGCTCGACGGCGCCGCGCCCTCCGATGTACACGCTGACCACCCGGTCGTCGCTGAACACGTCGGTGCCACCGGTCGCCAGAACGGAGCCATGGTCGAGCACCGTCACCCGGTCGGCTGTCTCTCGCACGAAGCGTACGTTGTGCTCGACCAAGACGATCGTCAGCCGATCGTCGCGCAGGCTCTGGATCAACTCGCGGAAGCGCACGATCTCCGCCGAGTTCAGTCCGCCCGCCGGTTCGTCGAGCAGCAGCAGTTCAGGGTCCGCGGCCAAAGCGCGGGCGAGCTCGATCCGTCGCTGCTGCACGAAGGTCAGCGCGTCGGCGCGCAGGTCGAGTTGCTGACGCGGGATCTCGAGGCGCTCGGCCAGCGCCTCAACGGCGTCCCGCGCCTTCACGTCTGCCCTGCGAGAGGCTGGCAGACGCAGCAGATCGCGCCAAAAGCCGCCGCGTAGCTGCGGCTGCATCCCGACCAGGATGTTCTCGAACGCGGTGAGGCCGGCGAACATGACGGGCGTCTGGAACACCCGTGCGACCCCCTGCGAGGCCAGCGTGTGGCTGCTCCTGTCGAGCAGATCCTGACCGCGGAACCTCACGCGTCCCCGCTGCGGTGTGATCAGCCGGCTGATCACGTTGAGCAGGGTCGACTTGCCGGAGCCGTTGGGACCGATCACCGCGTGCAGCTCCCCTTCCAGCACCGTCAGGTCTGCCTCGACCAGGGCGTGCGTTCCGCCGAACGAAACGCCGACCGCCTCGACGTCGAGCAAGGTGCTCACGGCTGCGACCCTCGCACGGCTGCGGCGCGCAGTGCGATATTGCGACGTAGCGATCGCCAGAGACGCCGTGGGCCCGCCGCGAGACCCTCCGGCACGAATATCACCACGAAAAACACGGCCGCGGCGAAGAGCACCGTCTCATACCCCTTCGAGAACGACAGGAGCTGGGGGATCCCACCGACGACGATCGCTCCGAGAATGGGCCCGATGAACGTGCCCATTCCGCCGATGACGACCATCGCCAAGTGGTTGATCGCGACTGTGAGGCTGAAGTCGTCCGGGGCCAGAAAGCCGTTGACGATGGCGCTCAGCCCACCAGCGAGCCCGAAGTAGAAGAAGCCGACCACCAGGACCGTGCGCTTGGTTGCCTCCACGTCGATCCCGGCCGAGCGCGCTGCCAGCTCGTTGTGGGCGACGGCTTTGAGCAGACGTCCCCACTGGCCCGACACGAGCAGCCACGAGACGAGGATCCCCAATGCGGTGAACACCAGAACCAAGGTGTACATGGCCACCGGCGACGGCGGCGACTGCCCGGCGATGGAGATACCAGTGACCGCGAGGCCGTTCTCACCGCCGGTGACCGCGGTCCAGCGTTCCATGACGATGCCCGCCGCCTCGGCCAGGCCGACGCTCATCAGGGCCAGGTAAATCCCCGACAGCCGCACCGTGAGCAGGCCGGTGAGGGCGCCGAGCCCACCCGAGAGGCAGGCGGCCAGCAGGATCGCGGGCAGCACGGCAAGCCCCCAGTGACCCATGAAAAAGGCCGTCGCATACGCGCCGACACCCATCACCGCTGCGCTCACGACGACGAATTGCCCGGCGTAGCCAATGATCAGGTTGTAGCCGATCGCCACCAGGATCAGCAGGACAACGCTCGTGACCTTGAACAGTGGCACCGGCCCAAGGAGGTACGGCAACAGGAGGGCCAGCCAGAGCACGTGGACGACGGGACGGCCGAGCCGCCGCGACTCTGGCGTTCGCACGTCAGACGCGGCGGCGGCAGGCGTGAACTCGGTCTGGACCGGCGCCACGTTTCACACCCGTTGGATGTTTCGGCCGAAGAGGCCTTCGGGCCGGATCGCAAGGACGATGATGAGGATCGCGAACGGAACCAGCGCCGCCCACTCGCTGCTCACGTAACCGGCGAACAGCTGCTGGGCGATGGAGAGGAACAGGCAACCGACCACCGCTCCCCCGATCGAGCCGAAGCCTCCGAGAACGGCGCCGGTGAACGTGATGAACAGAAGCGGCGCGCCTGAGAATGGGGTCAAGACTGCACCCGGGAGCACCAGCAACGCGCCCACGATCGCGCCCAGTGCGCCGCTCGCCGCCCAGGCGATCGACGAGATCAGCTTCGGGTTGGCGCCCAGCAGCGCCGCCGCGTCGGCGTTCTGAGCGATCGCTCGCATCGCGCGCCCGAGCTGCGTGCGGGCGACAATCAGCCACATCACGCCGACCAAGCAGGCGCTCACAACAAGGGTCAGCACCTGGTAGGGCGCGATATGGAGCACACCGACGTTCCAGCTCTTGATCGCGAACGGCGACGGCACGCCGGTGCCGGCCGTGTCGGCGACCAGCGTGAGAAAGCCCTGGAGGCCCAGAGACAGCGCAAGCGTGGTGATGAAGATGGTGAGCAATGCGTTGTTACCACCGGACCGTGAGATGAACGGCCGAAACGCGACCGCCTCCATCGCGAGCCCGATCGCCGCGCCGACAAACGGCATCAGGATCAGCACGATCCAGAAGGACCAGTGCAGATGCGTGAGCCCGATCAGCGAGGCATACATGCCGAGCGTGATCACCTCACCGTGTGCGAGGTTGACCGCACGGGTCGCGGTGAAGACCATGACGATCCCCACCGCGACGAGTGCGAGCACGGCGCCGGACACGAGGCCCGACGTGACCGTGGTGACAAAAAATTCCACGGGGAGCTCCTTCCTACCCCGCCCGCTTCATTGGGCGTTGTAGATGCCCGGGATGCTGATCTGTGGCGTGACGCGTCCCACCTTGACCTGCCTGACGTCTTCGCCGTTCTGTTCGTACTTCAACATCGTCACCCCGCTCACGACCTGCGGATAGGCGCCCTTCTTGATTTCAGTTGGGCCGAGGACCCAGTTGTCGACCGGTCCCGTGTAGAGCGCGTTCACGAGCGAATCGGGCGTCAGGTCCTTGCCGGCGCGCTTGAGGTACTCGAACAGGATCTCCGCCTCGGCGATGAAGGGCACGCCGTCGATCGTCAGCTTCGGGTCGTACTTCTGGTACTCCTTGAGCTTCGCTTGTATCGCCGGGCTGTCCTGCACGTCGAAGAGCGTCGTCGTGCCGTAGAAGTTCTTGTAGGCCGCGGGCGGCAACGCCTGGAACACCGCTCGCCCGGACGAGGCGAGCGCCCCGAGAACGGTGGGATGCCAGTTGCTCTGCAGCGCTCCACGCAGGAGTGCCGTCGTCGGCGGCGGATAGCAGCCGCAGACGATCGTGTCCACGCCTGCCGCCTTGAGCTTGGCGACCTGGACCGACGCGTCCGTCGCAGTCTGATCGATCTTCTGGACGACCGGCGCGGGCAGGTTGTTGGCCTTGACGTAGGCGTTGACGCCCTTCAGAGCGTCCGAGCCGTAGTTGTCCGTCCCGGCCAGCACACCGAGCTTCTTGGGATGAAGGTTCCCGTCGCCGTAGGCCCAGGTGAGCAGGTCGACGGACTGGGTGGCCGTGTTCGGGCTGTAGTAGAACGAGTAGCCGACCTTCGCCGGGTCGGTGGCATCCGGGCTGCTGTTGGCGCCTGATCCGGTCGCCGAGAAGTTGATGACCTTCGTGCCCTTGAGGATGGTGTCGTTGTAGGCGGACACAACGACGCCGCACTGGGTACTCGCCAGGGCGATCGCGTGCTTTTGGTTGATCACCTCGCGGGCAGCGGCGACGCCTTTGGCGCCGCTCGTGCAATCGCCGTCGGCCTCCACGAGCTTGACCTTGCGGCCGTTGATCCCACCCGAAGCGTTGACCTTCTTGACCGCGGCATCGACAGCCGGGACGGCCCAGTCGCTATAGAACTTGAACGGGCCCGTAAGCGGCTGGATCGTGCCAATGACGATGTCGCCCTTGGGAGCGCTCGTCCCGCCGCTGGACGGTGTGCCGCCGTTGTTGTCGCTGTCGCTCCCACAGGCCGCCAGGGCACCGCTCGTGAGCAGTGCCAGAACGGCGATGACCGTCGCTCTCCCGGCTTTGGTCGCACGGGGTTCGGGACGCTTTGGCATGTCCGGCAATTCCTCCTCCAGTTGATCTCGGAGCGATCTCGGGATCGCGCACCGAGTGACCCGGGCACACAGCGGATGGCATGTGTGGCGCTTGCGGCGACTGTAGATTGGGCTCGAAAAATAGTCAAGTCGTTCCGACGCGTAACGGCCTCTTACGAAACGTGAGGCCCGGTCCTGGCCGTTTGGGAACCGCGCGCGACTCGCCGCGAAGTGCAGCTACGGTCATCGATCTAGGGGCACGAGCCGATCCACTGGGACCGCGAGCGGTCGCGGCGATCAGGCTCTCGGCGAGCTGACCGGCCCGCATGAGCATCCGCGCCTCACCATGCGCGAGCGGCCTGACGAACAGCTCCGGAGCACGCACCATCACCTCCACGGTCGTGATGCATCCACATTCGCCACCACCGACGAGTTTCCGGTCAAACCTTCAGAGAAGGGCCATTAGCTGAAGTTCCGGAGGTAACGCCCGCCTCAGTCCGCACGGGCGCGGTCGTTGGTCCAGCCGATCGAGAGAGATGGTTGGACGGTCCCGGCGGCAGCAGAGGCCGCCGGAATCCGCTGCTCTGGCAGGTCGATGATGATCGCGTTGATCGATACCGGTTCAGCGTTCTCGAACGGACGCTGCGCACGCCCGTCGATTCCGCCGTCGAGTAATTTGACGTCAGCTTCTGTATGCGCGTAGACTCGCCTCGACGGCCGCGACGCGTGTGAGGAGAGCAGGAGCATCGCTGCCCACGATCGAGGAGAGAGAATGTCGCGCTGGGTCATGTTCCAGGGCCGCAGCCGAGACCAGCGGGAAGAGGCCCGGCGTGGACGTCAAGCTGTGTGATGCGACCGGGGGCGGTCAGGAAATGCTCGACCTCGTGAAGTCCGGCCAGGTCACGGTCGACAACTACACGAACAACGGCTGGACGGCGAAGGCGGCGACCCAGAGCCTCATCGACGCCCGCCCTTCCTCCATCACATGCTCGGCGGCGTGCTAGAGATCGCTGCACGGGTCACCACGCGGCGCGAGGAGGCCGAGGATGTCGTCGTGCTCGAGCTGTCACGGCTCGACGGCGGAGCGCTGCCCCGCTGGTCGCCGGGCGCGCACATCGACGTGCTCCTGGCCCCCACGCTCGAACGCCAGTACTCGCTCTGCGGCGACCCCGACCGCGATGAGTGGCAGATCGCCGTTCTGCGCGAGCGTGCCGGCCGCGGCGGTTCCGCCCTGATGCACCAGTTGCGGCCGGGCGACGAGGTGTCCGTGCGCGGGCCGCGCAACCACTTCGAGCTCGTCGATGCGGCGTCGTATCTGTTCATCGCGGGCGGGATCGGCATCACGCCGCTGGTGCCGATGATCGAGCAGCTCGACCGCCGTGGCCAGCACGGGTGGGAGCTCGTGTATGGCGGGCGCCATCACGCGTCGATGGCCTTCGTCGATCGGCTGGGACACCACGGTTCGCGGGTGACGCTCTGGCCCGAGGACCAGCGTGGTCTGCTCGAGCTCGATCGGTTGCTTCGGCCGCCCCGCAGGGACACGGTCGTGTACTGCTGTGGACCGGAGGCGCTCATCGCAGCGGTGGAGGAGTGCTGCGCGATCTGGCCGGCCGATGCCCTGCACGTTGAGCGATTCCACCCACGTCCGCAGCGCGACCTCACGCCGAGTAGCGCGTTCGAGGTGCATCTGGAGGATTCCGGTATCACGGTCACCGTGCCCGCTGGGCAGACCATCGTCGAGGCGCTCGAGGCGGCGGGCATCCGCGTCGCCACCTCGTGTCGCGAAGGGACGTGTGGGACCTGCGAGACGGAGGTCCTGGAGGGCGTTCCGGACCACCGCGACGCGTACTTGACGCCGGAGGAGCGCGCGAGCGGAGAGACGATGTTGATCTGCTGCTCACGATCGCGGACACCAAGACTGGTTCTCGGACTATGACCGCCGGCGCCGACCAACAAGCCCGGGGGATCCGGGACCACCGCTTCACAGGGGAGTGATGAGCATGCCTCTTGAGTCAGCAACGATCGATGTCGCCAGCAGACAGGGATTGGAAGGCCTGGCCATCGTTGATTGCGACGTGCACCCCGATGCCAACGCCGATGTCGTGCGCCATCTGCCGGAGCGATGGCGTCAGTACGTCGAGCTGACCGGGTTCCGGGGATGGCCGACGGAGACCATGATCCGGCTCACCAATCGGCCGATGGCCAATCGCCTGGACACGACCCCTCCGGGTGGCGGGATCGCAGGAAGCGACCCCGACTTCGCCCGGGAGCAGCTGCTGGACGAATATGGTCTGAGCTACGCCATCCTCAACAACATCAGCCTCTGCAGCGGCGGGATGCCGGGCGAGTTCGAGGTCGAACTCGCCCGCGCGACCAACGACTACAACGAGACGTGGCTGGAAGCTGATCCGCGATGGTTGTCGTCGATCAACGTCTACGCGCTGAACCCAGGCGCGAGCGTGCGGGAGGTCGAGCGCTGCCGCATGAAGAGCGACCGGTTCGTCCAGGTCCTGCTCGACACGCACCTCGAGCGGCCGGCCGGCAACCCCGTCTACTGGCCGGTGTTCGAGGCGGCCGAGGCGTTGGGGCTCCCGGTCGCCTTCCACATCACCGGCCGTTCCAAGCACGGCAAGAGCAGCGGCGTTGGACCGGTCACGTACTACTACGAGCAGCGGACCTCCCTCGACATCCTGGGCCAGACGGTGGTGCCAAGCCTGATCTTCGAGGGGACGTTCGACCGCTTCCCCAAGCTCAAGGTCGCTCTGATCGAGATGGACTGGACCTGGGTCGTACCGATGGCGTGGCGCCTGGACGCGACCTGGCGCGTCCTGCGCGATGAGGTCCCGGACCTCCAGCGCAAGCCGTCGGAGTACCTGCGCGATCACTTCTGGTTCTCGACGCAGCCCAACCTGGAGCCGGAGCGACCGGAGCAGTTCTACGAAGCGTACGACCAGTTCGTCCGCGCCGGCTTCGGCGATCGCCTGATGTTCGCGACCGACTACCCCCACTGGGACATGGACTCCCCGTTCGAGTCCACGCCGCGGGACCTCCCGCGCGAGAGCAAGCAGCGCATCCTGAGCGGCAACGCTGCTGCGCTCTACGGACTTGACCTCAGCGCCGGCGAGAACGCGCTGTGAGCCCGACCCTTCATCCGCTGCGAGCTCCGTCTGAGCTGTGGGACGGGCCCATCGTCGACGTTGATGTCCATGTCGAGGTTCCGGGCGTCGAGGTCCTCCGTCCTTACCTCGCACCGGTCTGGCGACAGTACGTCGATGAGCGGGGATGGTCACAACCCTTTGGGACGTTCCCATATCCGCGCAACTCCCCGGCATCGGCGCGTCCTGAGTGGCGGCCCGACGACGGACGCGCTCCCGCGTCTGAACTGTCCCTCATCCAGGAGCACATCCTGGACCGAGGCGGGGTCGAACACGCCATCCTGAACTGCCTGTTTCCGATCGACAGCGGACCTCCGGATCTCTCCGTGGCGCTGGCCCGTGCGGTCAACGACTGGCTCGTGGCGGAATGGCTCGATGCCGACCCGCGGCTGCGGGCCTCGATCGTCCTACCCGCCCGTAACGACCCCGCGGCGGTTGCCGCCGAGATCGATCGGGTGGGCGGGCATCCTGGTTTCGTCCAGGCACTACTCCCCGTGCGGAGCGGCATGCTCTATGGGAAGCGCCTGTACTGGCCGGTGTTCGAGGCGATCGAGCGCAACGACCTTGTCGCCGGTATCCACTGGGGTGGCAGCAACGAGGGTCTCCCACCCACCCCGTCCGGGTGGCCGACGCGCTACATCGAGGAGTACGTCAGCGAGATCCAGGTCTTCGAATCGCAGCTCATCAACATGGTCGCCGAAGGCCTCTTCCAGAAGTTCCCAGCGCTGCGGGTGTCGATGCTCGAGATCGGCTTCACCTGGGTTCCCATGTGGTTGTGGGACATGGATCGCAACTGGAAGGGCATCCGCCGGGAGGTGCCGTGGATCAGCCGGCCTCCGTTCCAGATCGTCCGCGACCACGTCCGCTTCTCCACGGCGCCGCTGGACGCCGATCGCTCCGAGGAGCTCGAGCACGTGCTCCGATGGCTCGGCTCGGACGACATGGTGCTGTACGCCTCCGACTACCCGCACATGCACGACGACGACCTCACGGTGATCCTCGAGGCGATGGGCGAAGAGTCTCGCGCGAAGTTGATGGCCGACAACGCCCGAGCGTGGTATCGCCTCGATCCCGCGGAGACGATGGCCGATGGCGACTGAGCCGGATCCCCCGCGGAAGCGGTCGCGCCAGGGGCGGGTCGTCGTGGCCAGAGTGTCGGACATCCCGGAGAACTCGCGTCTCATCGTGACGGTCCGGGGCCGCGAGATCGGCATCTTCAACGTGGCTGGCAAGTTGTACGCCATCGGGAACCGATGCCCGCATCGCGGCGGCGACCTGTGCAAGGGGGACATCATCGGCCGGGTATACGCCGAGCGGCCTGGAGAGGTCGCGCTGGACCCGACGATGAAGTTCATCACCTGCCCTTGGCACGGATGGGAGTTCGACATCGAGACGGGGCAGTCCTGGTATGACCCCGCCAGCCCCCCGCCGGCGACCCCGTCTCCCGACGCGAGGCATTTCGGTGTCGAAGTGGCCAACGGCGCGGACCTCGAGGCACAGCTCGCCGAGGGACAGGTCGGCGTCGTCGACGAGCGCGCCCAGGCGGCCTACGTCGACCCCACGACACACCGGGTCAGGGGCCCGTTCCAAGCGGACGTGTTCCCCGTAGATCGTGACGACGAGTACGTCGTCCTGACCCTTCGCTCGGCGCGAGCGACACAACGCTGAGGAGACCGATGCCCTTTCAACCACCCAGCGGCCTCAAGGCCGCCCTGCACGCCGGCGAGACGAAGTTCGGCATGTGGGTCAACAGCAGCAGTGTCCAGGTGGCCGAGATCTCCGCCCTCGCGGGCTTCGACTTCCTTGTGGCCGACCTCGAGCATGGTCACTTCGTCGACGTCGCATCGGCGGCAGAGATCGTGCGGGCCGGCGCCATCGCTCAGGTGCCGGTGATCGTCAGGGTGCCGGGGTTGCAGGCCGACACGATTGGTGCGGTCCTCGACCAGGGAGCGCTCGGGATCTGCGTCCCGCACATCCGGAACGCGGAGGAGGCCGCACAGGCGGTTGCCTACGCGCGCTACGCGCCCGACGGCGTGCGCGCCATGTCGCCCTTCGTCCGCGCCGCCGGCTACTCGTACGAGGCCTGGGACACGTACTGGCGCGAGGCCAATGACGAGGTTCTGGTGATTGCTCTCATCGAAGACCTCGTAGGCGTGGAGAACGTGGACGAGATCGCAGGTGTTCCCGGGATCGACGTCATCTGGGTCGGGCCCGGTGATCTGTCCCAGGACGCCGGTGTGCCGTTCCAGCTGGATCACCCGATCGTGGCGGAGGCGGTGGCCAAAGGCCTCGCGGGCGCAAAGCGCCATGGCCGGATCGCCATGATGACCACCGCGCAGTCACCGACCCTCGACGAGGAGGCGCGGTCGGCGCAGTTGCGCGACTTCGTCGAGCAGGGATACCGGATGATCACCTGGCCCGACATGACGACCTACGCGGCGGCGGCCTCGGAGCTGCTACGGGTCGCCCGTGACGCCGCCATGCCTCGCCCAGCCGGGCGTGCGGCCGGCTGACCGGCCGCACTGTCCACCACGGCGCACGCCTGTCGTCGTACCGTCGGGACGCTGGCGATCGATGTGGTTGGGCTTGGTGCTGAGCTGGGCCACCATGTATCCCGCCGTCATGTTATGGTCGGCCGTAGGAGAGCCAAGCGACCGTGACGCTCGGCTGAGTGAGCCCTAAAGGAGCCGCATGGCCGACCGCGTGGAGTTCCAGCACTTCAACCACATGAATCAGATCGTGCCGGAGTACCGCGAGGCGATTCATCACTACGAGACGAACTTCGGCGCGCAGTTCCTCTACACCGCCGGACCCAACCCCCACGCTCAGGCCTGCCTCATGAACTTCGGCGGCGCGGTCATCGAGTACGTGGCGCCGCGCCGGACGCCCTTCCAACCCCCGGCGGAGAGGAGCTCGTTCGAAGGCTCGTTCTGGTACTCGAGAGGGCCGGCCGCGTTCGTCAGCGAGTACCCGAACCTCGGCGGGCACTTCGTGGGTCTTGAGTACAACGTGAAGGACTGCGACGGTGCCTTCGAGACGATGGCTGCCAAGGGGCTGCGCCTGATCGACGAGCGCGAGTGGCGCTACTTCCTGACCTACGCCGACCAATGCCATGGCGTCTCACTCGAGATCTTCGATCTCGACTGGTACTCCGGCCAGGCGATGGACTGGTACGTAGAGCCGATGAAGGACGCCGCGTACTGGCGGGACGTGCATCCCCTCGGGATCACGAGCTTCCGCTACTCGGTTGCCGTCAAGGACGTCGATGCTGCAGAGGAGTTCTACGCCGACCTCTGCGGCGCCGAGAGGCGGTACGTCGAGGACCGTCCGAGCGCCGGCGCGAAGGCGGTGGGCCTTGAGATGGACGCCGCCGGGATGGTCGTCGAGTTCCTCACGCCGACCGGTGAGGGTCCAGTGAAGGCGTTCGTCGAGCGGCACGACGACCGGATTCGAGCCATGATCTTCGAGGTCTCTGACGTCGAGGCGGTGCACCGGTACTTCGCGGCGAAAGAGATCGCTCTGATCCCCGGTGACTCGCCCGGAGGGGTTGCCGTCGACCCGAGGCAGAACCTCGGGTGCATCTACGAGTTCGTGGAGCGCCGCGAGGCATAGGACCGACGCGTTCCGCCCTCCCTTCGTGGTGTCCCCGGTTCGCGTCCGGGTCTCGCCATCGCTGAATTCCGCGTGGTTGAACGAGGCCCCGTTTTCTGAGCGGCGCCGGTCAGCCGCTCGCGGGCAATTCGGCTCGGCCGACCCGCGGTCGCCTCAGCGCCGGTTGCGGCGCCGCGCGGGCGGCGGGCCGATCGCGGCCATCAACTCCTCCACGAACCGCAGGCCGATGGCGTGCTGAGCATCGTGCGCGTCGACGCCGTCCGTGAGCAGCTCGCTGAACGCGAGCCAATCCTCGGGCGGGTCGTCGTAGAGCAGTCGCTCGGCCACGACCTGGTGCATGAGGAGATGCAGGCGCGGGTTGACGGCCTCGCCGCCGATGACCACGACCTCCTTGCCCGCGTCGACCGCGGCCGCGAGCTCGGGGTGTGCAAGACGGATCAGCTCCGCTCGATCGTCGATGTCCATGGGGTCCAGGTGTAGAGGGACCCCGCCGGACACCGGTGGCGTTGGCGCGCAGGGCACAGAGCACCGCAGCCCGTCCGAGCTCGGTGAGCGTGCACTCCCGGCGGCTGGACGGGTCGCCCTCGGCGGCGCCGATCGCGATCGGCAGCCGGCGCACCTCGGTCATCGTGCTCGGCACCGCGTGGCTCGGCAGGGATCCAGCTCGGACGCGTAGCGCTCGAGCTCGAGCTTGTCGATGCTGAACGGCATCCTGCGCAGGATGGCACCGGCTCTCGGCAACCCGGGACGACGAACCCGCATGATGCGGAGAGCGTGCGGGCCGGGACCGGCCGTCTGTCCTCGTCGAGCGTCGGCGAACGGCATGAAGGAGTTGCGCTCCTTCGGCGGCTACCTGCGCGCGC
>Ga0157379_10003588_pt1 | contig 13153 bp, 9 predicted proteins | sample S25metaG_FD_121802 | JGI IMG/M metagenome (GOLD analysis project Ga0157379, IMG submission 121802) | Switchgrass rhizosphere microbial communities from Kellogg Biological Station, Michigan, USA - S2-5 metaG | ecosystem: Host-associated > Plants > Roots > Rhizosphere > Soil | place: USA: Michigan... | reverse complement strand
CGATACGGCGCGAGATTTGTCTTATCGACCGGCAGGAACGCGCTCTGCAGCCATGCCGGGATGATCGGTTCGAAAGCCGGAAAACGGCCCGCCGTCGTGATGACGAGCGCAAAGATCAGGTAGGCGATTCCGAAACAAACCGCCACCGGCGAGCGGAAACTGCCGCGAATGCGCCTGGCGCCACCCAGGGCGCACCATGCACCGAGAACAAAAAGCACCTGCCAGCAAAATGGGTTGAAATACCAGCTGCCGTCAGGGAAGGACGGCAGATTCCAGCCGAATTGACGGGCGGCAAAATACAGACCGAAAGATCCGGCCATCGTCATGTCGGGTTCGCGCAACATCATCCACAATACGGCGGGAAAGCAGGCCATCAGCAGCACGTAAATCTGCAGCACGTCGAGGTTCAGTGCCCGCGATTGCAGCAGCAAGGCGTGAGTTACCGTGCGGACCGGATCTTCAAGCAGGCCGGCGACATTGAATTCGTAGATGATGTCGGGCGCGGCAAGACGCGCCGCCGCGTCTCCAATGGATACGGCGTAGATCGCAAACAGGACGATGAAGGCCGCATACAGTTGCCAGGCGCGCCGAAGCACCCGCGTGGCGCCGACAATCGTGCCCCGCTCCAGCATGATCCCGGCAAAGGCCAGGGCAGCGGCATATCCGGCGATGAAAATGAATACATCGGCCGCGCCGCTAAAACCGAAGTTCCGCAGCGTAATCAGGTTTACGCTATTGCTTGGAATGTGGTCCAGGAACAAGAACCAGTTTGCCACTCCAAGAAACAGGAAGAGTCTCGAATCACGCGAATGGTGCGCAAGCAGGGTCTGCGTATTCATCGGACTTTTGATGCAAGGACCGAATCGAATTTTTCCGGCCGGGTTGATATAATCGCTGACATCAACGGCCCAATGACATTCCCGGTAGAGTTAACGTGAATTTGGCGTTACCGCGGCCTAGATCTTGATGAAATCGCGCGCCTGATACCGCCGATCTGAAGTCCCTACACCGCAATCGATGATGCGGACTTCCGAATCGCCACACTAGAGCATGTTCCGATTGCAAGGAATCGCAACATGCCCGCATCTTTGAGCATGATCTCCGCGCAAACGCGTTTTCGCGTTTATCGCGAGGAAAAACCGATTTCCACTTTTTCGGATCATGCTTTAGTTAACGCGATTGTGAGCAGGTTTCTTGCATGCTCAATGAGCATGCATCCGGCCGAGATCGGCTCATCGATACTCGTCCGCTCGTTGATGCTCTAATAGGTCGCGGCCAGATATTCGACGATTCTGTCGACATCGGTTTCGGGGATCGGTGCTCCATAGGTCTGGATCATTTTGTTGACTTCGGCCTTCCAGAAATTCTGCTTGAATTCCGGCCCGCGCGGCTGGGTAGCGATGTAATCGGCGGAATGACAACCGGTACAATTTTTCTTCACCACATCGAGACTGGGTCCCGGCGTGAACGCTGCGGTCTCAGCCGGCAGATCGTAGGAGATCGGTGCGGCGCCTGCCGGGCCGAAATTGAGGATCATCCCGACCGTTATGAGGGATGCGATGGCGTCGCGTTTCATGACGTCGTCCTCACGCCGCGGTGATGCGAACGGTTTCGACCACGTTGCGTAGATAGCCCGCCGGATTCCATTTCGGCTCCATCGGCTGCGTATCGCCGCCATTGTTGGTCGCACGAACGCGCAGATCGTAGAACCCGGGGACGAGCCTTAACGGCAGCGTCCATTCTCGGAAAGAATACCTGCCGAGATTTTGGCCGAGTTTTGCCGGTATCCAGTTCTCGCCATCGTCGGTCGAAACCATGACCTCCCTGATGCCCTTGCCGCCGTCAAAGGCAATTCCCTTCAGTTTCGTGGTCTTGTACGCCTTTATCTTGTCGTCGCCGGCCAGGCTGGTGATGAACGAGCGCACCGTGAAGCGATTGATCGGGATCGTGGCCTTGGGCGCGGTGCCCGGCTCGACGCATCCGCAGGCGTTATCCGGAATCCGGTAGGCTCTCTTCATCCAGAAGCCGTCGAATTCCGTATCGATCACGTTGATTTCGTTGAGGTGCTTGACCCAATAAGTGCCGTAGTAGCCGGGCACGACCAACCGCAACGGAAAGCCGTTGAGGAACGGCAAGTCCTCGCCGTTCATGCCGTAAGCCAGCATCACCTCGCCGTCGCGCGCGTGATCGATATCGAGCGCCTTGACGAAATCGGGTGTCGTCTCCATGACCGGGCCGTCCATCCCGTTGAACGTGACCTGCCTTGCGCCCGCCTGGACGCCGGCCATGTCGAGCACGGTCCTTAGCGGCACGCCGCGCCAGCGCGCATTTCCCATCGCGCCGTTGCCCAATTGGCCGCCGGCAACACGCGGATTGAAGAATCCCCGGCTGTTGCCGGAACATTGGTTCACCGCGACCAGTTCGACCGCGGGTAACCTGAAAATCTGCTTCAGCGACAGTCGGAGCGGGGATTTGACCTTGCCGTTGATTTGCAGCGTGAAGGCATCGGGATCGAGCTGGTAGGGGATGCCAGCCAGATGATAGCGGACGAAAAACGCACTGGCAGGGGTGATCGGCCCATTGTTGAAGACCGAGAACGGCGTCTCAAGCTGCGGCGGACGGCTGGTGAGGCCGATCATCGGCTGCTTCTGCGGGTATTTCACCAGCGGCCGCTTGCCGTTCTCGAACGGCAATACCACCGTGTTGTCGAGCGCGAACAAATGCGAGGAATTGAGGCTGGCGGCAAGCGCCGCAAGGCCGCCGCCTTTGAGTAGCTTGCGCCTGTCGAGCATCGACTCTCTCTCCCCGAGATTCCGTTACCTGTAACACAGAATCAAATGCCGATCGAATGTGCTGCGACCGGTTCGCCTGACCCAATGGCGGGCTGCTTCGCATCGTCGAGCAATTCGGCCAACATGGCGGCGCTCGCCACCGTTCGAACCGTCATCGGCTCGCCGCGGCCGCGGATTTCAACTTGTTGCTGCGGCAGCGCATCTTCGGCAAGCTCTCCCGTCACGCGGACTTCCTCCGAAAAAATCACTTCGCATCCGAGGCTCTTGGTCATGTCCTGCAGCCGCGCCGCGACATTGACCGCATCGCCGAGTGCGGTAAAAACCATGTGGTCGCGATAGCCGATATCGCCGACGATGACGTCTCCGGCATGTATGCCGATACCGAAACGGATCGGCTCGCGCAGATCGTGTTCGAGGAATCGATTGAGCTGTTCGATATTGGCCGCGATCGTCGCCGCGGCCGTCAGCGCCTGACGGCATGCGGTTTGGCGGGTGGCCGAGAGGCCGAACAGGGCAAGTTGCCCATCCCCGAGAAACTGGTTGGGCTGACCGCCGCATTCGATCACCGCTTGCGACACCGCTGCCAGAAAGCGATTGACGACAAAGACCGTGTCGAACGGCAGCCGGTTTTCCGCAAGCCGGGTCGAGCCGCGCATATCCACAAACAGGCTGACGAGATAGCGCTCCTCGCCGATATGCGCCGGACCTGATGCGCCCGCAGTCGCCTGCGGCATGAATATCTGGAAGAAGGAGATGTCGGTCTCGGGCCTGAGCTGGCAGGCAAGCCGGATCGCGGGATCGGAGCCGCTGCCGACCCGGCTGAGCACGAATGCTTCGCGATTGGATGGCGCGGGCAGCAAGGTATGGTCGCCGATCAGGCGAATGCGACAGGTTGAGCAGCGCGCGCGGCCGCCGCATACGCTGGCATGCGGCACCTGATGGCGCAAGCTTGCCTCCAGCACGGATAGACCCTTCGGCACCCTGATCTTCCGGCCATTGCCGTAGGACAGGGTGATCATGCCGCCCCGCCGCTCGTTGAGGGCGCGCACACCTCTTGCTGCCAGAACCATTGCAAGCAGGCCGAGATAGCCGGCAAGAAAACGATCGGTGACGCGTTCCAGCATGCCCTGTTGGCCAGGCGTGCCCAGTTTCTGCGGCCCAAGATTGGTTGCACGCCACTCGGCATTGGCGCTTTCCCGGGCGACGGCACGTCCGCCCTGGTAGAAGCCGAGCAGCGCGAGCGCCGGAACCAGCACTGCACCCGCAAGCAGGAATGGCGCCGTGCGCACGAAAAATGGCTTCATCCGTAACCAGAAATAAAGTCCGATGCTGCCGTGGATCCAGGCGATGATCAGGACACATAGCATCATGAAGGTTCGTAGCTGTGACCCGAACCAGAAGCCGTAGAGGACCTGGGGGTAGAGCCTTGTCATCCCAAACAAGGCTGGGCCAAGCCGCACGCCGACGATGTGGACGGCGATCAGCGCCGGCACGCTCAGGCCGAGCACGAGTTGCAGCGGTTCGATAGCCTTCCAGCGGAATTGCCGCCGCTCGTAAAGCGCCCAGATTCCAAGCCCGCCGTGAATCAGCGCGGCGGCATAAAATACGATCGCGATCGGTAAAAACTGCCAGAACAGGATGTGATAGCGAAGGCCGGTTGCCAGGGCGTCCAGCGATATATTGCCGAGCGCATGGTTGAGGAAATGGCTAACCAGATAGCCAAACAGCACCAGTCCGCACGCCAGACGAATCTGCCGGACGCTGATGCCGCGGAGGAATTTCCCCGCCCTTGATTTTTCGGTACCTGATTTTCCGGTACCTGATTTTGCGGACAATGTCGAACTGGGTGCGGTCATGCGCTTTCCGTTATACGATAGACCGGCCAAATTGGCCGCATATTCCGGAAAAATGCGGGTTGTTCGAACGATTGCGGGGCAGGGCGGGCCACGTTGACACTTGCGGCGGAGTCGGACAGAAAGCGCCGTGACGATTGCACATCATCGAATTGGCCGCACGAGGGCTGAAAATCCTGCCTTGCGGCAAATCATTGCCGTCATCGCGCTGATTGCGGCGATGACCCTCTTGCGGATCGCCTATGCGAACCTCACCGATCTGCGCACGGACGAGGCCTATTACTGGACCTGGTCGAAGGAGAACGTGCTGTCGTTCCTCGACCATCCGCCGATGGTTGCCTGGTTCGTCCGCATCGGAACGGCGATATTCGGCGATACCAATCTCGGCGTGCGCGTCGCAGGACTCTTGGCGATGCTGGCAACGCAATTGCTGCTTGGCGATATCGTTTTCCGCCGCACGCATGACCTTCGCGCAGTTGCGATCGCGGTCCTGATGATGGAAGCGGCGCTCTATTACGGCCTGCTGATGGCCAAAGTTTCGCCCGATGTCGCGTTGATACCCTTTGCCACGGCGATGGTGTGGGCGCTGGTTCGGCTTGCCGAAAGTGGGGACGGGCGCTGGTGGCTCGCCGCCGGCGTGTTCGCAGGGCTCGCGCTGCTGTCCAAGCTCACAGCGGTTCTGTTGCTGCCGGCAGTGCTGGCGTTCATGCTGGTGCCCGACTGGCGCGGACGCTGGCTGAAAAGTTCTTATCCCTACATTGCCGCGTTGATTGCGTTGGCGCTGTTCCTGCCGGTCTTGATTTGGAATGCGCAGCACGATTGGGCCTCGTTCCGCTTCCAGATGGTCAGGGCAACGGCAGCGCATCAATGGTCGGCTCGCACGTTCGGCGAATTTATCGGGCTGCAGTTTGGCCTGGTCGGGTTCGTGCTGTTGCCCCTGGTCCTCGCTAGCGTCGGATTCACGGCCTGGCTGGGATATCGAAGGCGTGAGCCTGTGGGCATTCTGCTGTCGACCGCGGTGCTAGGTCCCCTCGCTTACTTCATGTGGAAGTCGCTCTCGTTGAGAGTTGGCGACACCTGGCCGATGTTCATCTGGCCGTTCGGCTTTGCCGCGGCCGCAATCCATCTTGCGACCATGCGGCAAGAGGGCTTTTCGCAAACCTCCATCACGCGGTCGGATGGTTGGACGCGTGCCGCGATCGCCTGCGGCATCGCTTACGTCGTAGCCGTGTTCCTGTATTATGTGGCAACGCCCTGGAATTTCATCGGCAGGACCGATCCGGTCGGTGGCGAGGCCGGCTACGAGGCGATCGTCGGCCGCGCCAAAGCAGAGCTTGAAAAAACCGGCGCGACCTGGATCGCCACCACGGACTATCGGACCTATTCCATGTTGCGCTGGTTCCTCGGCGATCGCGTGCCGGTGATTCAGATCAACGAGCGCGGACGGTATATCGGGTTTCGCCTGCCTGACGTGAACCTGATCCGCGGCAAGCCCGGCCTCTATGTCGGGCGCGAACCCGAAAATCATCCGGCCAATCCGTTATGGGCGTCGATCCCTGCGCTCAGGGAGCCGCTCGAGCGCGTCGAGCGGGTCTGGCGCGGCGTCGTGATGGATACCTATGCGCTGGAAAGACTCACCGGCTGGACGCCGGAACTTGCGCCGCCGCCAAACTCGCCGCTCTTTCGCTGGCGGCTGCTGGCACAGAGCTTGCGCTGCCCTGTGGGGGTGGGATGAGGCTTGAGACGCTCACCCCTCCGCTTCACGTTTGCGCAAAAGATCCTTTGCCAGATCCGTAAGCGCAGGCCGTGGCAGCGCGGTGAAAGGCAGCGGCCTGGTGACGTCGATGGCGGCCAGCCCCAGTCGCGCGGTGAGCAGCCCGTTGAGAACACCCTCGCCCAGCCGTTGCGACAGTTTCGCCGCCAGCCCGTGGCCCAGCATCTGCTGTATCAGGCTGTCGCTTGCCGCCATGCCGCCGGTGATCGCGGCATGCGAGACGACGTGGCGCATCAGGCGGATCATGCCGAGCGTGCCCGGCCGGCCGCCGTAGAGCCGCGCCAGTTGCCGGATCAGCCGCAGCGAGGCTGCGATCACAAATAGCACGTCGACCAATGCGCGCGGGCTCACCGCGGTGAGGATCGAGACGCGCTGCGCAGCCTGCGAGACGAGGCGGCGCGCCTCCTGATCGAGCGGCGTCATCAATTCGCGCTCGGCAAGGCGGATCATGTCGCCGCCATCGATGATGTCGCCGGCGTGACTTTGCAGCGCGGCGCGCCCGCGCGCCAGATGCGGGTTCTGGTGCGCGATGTTGAGGAGGTCCCGCACCACGGCGCGGCTCTCCGAACGATCGTCGCTTGCAAGCACATCGACCGCGCGCAGGTGCAGCTTTTCGATCTTCGCCAGCCGAAGCAGGCCGAAAGTCTCGCGCGCCACGACCACGGAAAAGGCGAGTGCTGCGGCAATTGCCAAGCTCAGGCCAATAAAGCCCAGTCCCTCGTTGCGGGCAAACAGATCCTCGATCAGATGCGCCACCGCAAGGCCCAGGCCCAACGCGATAAGCCCGCCAACGGCGATCCAGAACAGGGTGCCCCAGCGCAATCCGCGCTGCGGCGGAACGATCGGCGCCTGGATCGTAACCGGCAGCAGCGCCGCGTCGCTTTCCGGCCTGACCTGAACCGTGCCGCGAGCAGGGCGGCCTGCTTCGTCCGGATCGACCACGACCACGCTCGCATCGTCGAGCTTGAAGGTTGCCGGCCGCCGGTGATGAGGGCGTTCGCTCATTGCAATCTGTCTCCGATCAGGAATTGGAGTGCGCGGTCGAGGCGGATGTGGGGCAGCGGGTCTTCGGGCGTTTCGAGGCGCGGCGGACGAAACCGAAGAAAGCGAAAATCGGCCTTCTCGGCGCTGGCGCTGGAAAGGCCGCGAAACGCGGCCGCGCCCGCGAACAGCTCTTCAGGGTCTGCGGGCAGATCGCCTGGAAAGGTCGCCACTTCCGTGTTGCCGTCGAAAGCCTCGCCCGCCGCCATCTCGCCCGAGACCGGCACGCCCAGGATCGAGGGAAGCTTATCGCGGCCGCGCAGAACTTGCGCTTCCCGCGTGGCGCGGACCGCAGCGAGCGCAACGACGTCGACGGTGGCGCCGGTATCGGCCGCCCTCATGACGGCCCGCGCCACGGCCCGTCGCAGAACCGCCTCCAGCCGGTCATGGCTTGCGTGATGCAGGTGATCGGCCTTGGTCGCGGCGAACAGGATGCGATCGATCTTCGGCCGGAACAGCGCGCTCAGCAGCGTGCCGCGGCCGACCCGGAAGCAATCGAGAATACCTCCCAGCGCCGCCTCGAGATCGAGCAGCGCTTCCGGCCCGGAGTTGAAGGCGGTGAGCGCATCCACCAGCACCACCTGACGATCCAGCCGCGCGAAATGCTCCCTGAAGAACGGGCGAACGACGAAATCCTTGTACGCCTCGAAACGCCGGCGCATCATCGCCCACAACGATCCCTCGGCGGCCACGCCATTTTCGGGCAGATCGAGCGGAGCGAAGGTCAGCGCCGGTGAACCTGCAAGACTGCCCGGCATCAAAAAACGGCCCGGCGGCAGCAGGCTCATGGCAAAACGCTCGTCGCGGCAGGCGCGCAAATAGTCCGTGAACAGTTTGGCAGCCGTGCGCGCCGCTTGTTCGTCCGCGCTTGCTGTGCCTTCCAGTGTCGAGAGGCAAGCATGGAAAGCTGCGGCAAGCGGCGCGCGGCTGCTTGCCCGCGAGAGGCTGAGGCTTTCCTTCGACCATTGTTCGTAATCCTGACGGAGCAGCGGCAGGTCGAGCAGCCATTCGCCGGGATAATCGACGATGTCGAGGGTGAGGCTGCGTTCGGCGCCGCTCCGCCGCTGATAATCGATCACAAGCCGCAATTCGCTGATATCGGCCGTGGAATGCGGCCAGCGGCGTTCCTCGATCAGGGTACGTACGTGGTTCTCGTAGTCGAAGCGCGGTACCGCATCGTCCGGTTGCGGCTCGAGCCTGGCGCGGGCGATGCGTCCGCTCGCCAACGGCTCGAAAATCGGAAAGCGTCCTCCACGGGTCAGCCCGTGAACCAGGCCTGTGATGAAAACGGTCTTGCCGGCACGGGACAGCCCGGTCACGCCAAGCCGCACGGTCGGGTTGAAGAGATTTTCACCGAACTCCTTCAACGCCCGCGCCGAAAGCCGCGCTTCCTCGACGATATCTGGGAAATGGAGAACCATATGGGCGAGAAAATCGGATCGGTGACCGGCAATTGAGGAAAACCCTGCCGGAAAGGTGGCGATCTGCCGGCCAAATTCAACCTGTTTTACATTTAGGTCGCGATTCCTATCGATTAATTTCAACGGCTTGTTGACCTCCCTCAAGGTATCATTCGTGCCAGTGTAGCAGTTTAGAAGCTTGCCTCAGGCTGCCATGACCGTGTTCAGACTAAAGCAACTGGCATCGACTTCGGCGCAAGCCGCAGCCGGCGCCATCGGGTGGAATTACGATCGCGCCGAACTGATCGCGGACGGCATCGTGCACGGCGTGGGGGTATTCAGCGGCCTGATCGCCGCCACGGTGCTGATCGTGCTGGCAGGGGTGTTCGCATCCGCCTACCAGATCGTGACGGTTTCGGTTTATGCCGCGGGCCTGCTGGCGATGCTGGGATTTTCGGCCGCCTATAACCTGTGGCCGATATCGCGGCGCAAATGGCTGTTGCGCCGGTTCGATCACTCGGCGATCTACGTTCTGATCGCAGCAACCTATACGCCGATTTTCGCCGAACTGGACGACCGCCTATTCGCGCTGTCGCTCTTGGCCGGCGTCTGGGGCGTGGCGCTGGTTGGGATTATCCTGAAGCTGTTCCGCCCGGGGCGCTTCGACCGCCTTTCGGTCGGCCTCTACCTTGCGATGGGCTGGAGCGGTGTGATTGCCTATCATGCCGGTCTCTCCTCGCTGCCGCGATTTGCGATCTGGTTCATCCTTGCCGGTGGCCTGCTCTACAGTTTCGGGATAATCTTCCACACATGGCAGCGCCTGCGCTTCCAGAACGTGATCTGGCACTGTTTCGTGTTGCTCGGCGCGGCGTGTCACTACACGGCCGTGCTCGATCTGGTGCTGGCCTGATGGTCCTGTGATTTCCAACTTCACTGGCCCGGTCTCAAACAAGCGGGTTCGACGATGCAGGTAAACGGCAAGGTCGTGGTGGTCACAGGCGGCGCCAATGGCATCGGCCGGGCGCTGTGCGAAGCCTTTCATCATGCCGGTGCGGCCAGGGTGGTCGTCGCCGACAAGGAAGTCGCCGGCGCCAGGGCCGTAGCGGGCGGAATCGGGGGCGCCGCCTTCAAATGCGATGTCGCGCAGGAAAAGGACGTGTTTCATGTGATCGATGAGTCCGAGCGGCTGTTCGGGCCGATCGCGCTGTTCTGCTCCAATGCCGGCATCGGTGGCGGTTTCGATCCATTGTCGGAGAACGCCGGCGGCGATTCCGATGAACCTTTCGCGCGAAGCTGGGCCATTCATGTAATGGCGCATGTTTATGCCGCGCGGCATCTGGTCCCGCGCTACAAGGCGCGTGGCGGCGGCTATTTCCTCAACACGATCTCGGCGGCTGGACTTTTGTCGCAGGTGGGGAGTCCGGCTTACTCCGCCACCAAGCATGCGGCAGTCGGTTTTGCGGAGAATCTCGCGATCTCGCACAAGGCCCACGGCATCAAGGTCTCTATCCTCTGTCCCCAAGGGGTCGACACCAACATGCTGCGTTCGATCCCCAGGGGACCGCAATCCGGCGACGGCGACCTTTCGCCGGAACAGGTGGCCAAGGATGCGCTCGCAGGCATCGAGCAGGAGACGTTCCTGATTCTGCCGCACCCGCAGGTGCTCGGTTATATGCGCAAGAAAACCGAGAATTACGATCGCTGGATCTCCGGCATGGCCAAGATCCAGGCGAAGATGCGGGAAGAACACGGGAAGTGACCGAAGTCATTCCAGGGCGCGAGCGTAGCGAGCGAGCCCGGAATCTCGGCTGCACCTAAGGGGCAACGTCATTGCGAGGAGCAACGCGACAAAGCAATCCAGCGTTTGAGCAAGCAAAATCCGGATCGCGTCGTCGCTACCGCTCCTCGCGATGACGACTGTACACTGTCATTGCTGTGCTATGACGCTCACTTCTTCTTCGCATACAGCAGCGGCACTTCGGAATCCACCAGCACCTCGACGAGGCTCGGGCCCTTGTGCGTCAGCGCGCGTTTGAGCGCAGGCGGAAGCTCGGATGATTTTGCCACGCGCACGGCGTCGCAGCCCATGCCATCAGCGATTTTCACGAAATCAATATCCGGCAGATCGAGACCGGGCACGTTACGCACCTGCATCACCTGGCTGAACGAGCGCATCGCGCCATAGCCAGCGTTGTTCAGCACGACGACGCTCAGCGGCAATTGACGTTGCGCTGCGGTCCACAAGGCCTGGACCGAATACATCGCCGAGCCGTCACCGATCAGGCACACCGTCCTTATTTCGGGGCGAGCCAGTGCAATGCCGACCGCGGCCGGGAGCGCGTAGCCGAGCCCGCCACTTGCCATGGTGTAGAAACTGTCCTGCCCGCGCATCGGCATGAATTTCTGCATCGCCGGCCGATGCGACGGCGCCTCCTCCACCAGCACGGCGCCCTCGGGCATGGCCGCCTGCAGGCCGTGCAGCAGATATTCGGCAGGAATCGGGTCCGCCGCGCGCGGCGCAGGCGGCAGGCTGCGCGGCTTCGGCATCGCGCGGTTGGTTTCGCCGGCCATTTCGATCAGCGCGGCGAGTGCCGGCTTCATGCTCGCGACGATGCTGGTGCCGGCCGGTGTCGCCGCCGCGGCCTCGCTATCGTCGGTGATCTGGAACAGCGTCGTTGCGCCGTCGAAGATTGGCGCATGGCCTTCGACGTGAAAGGTGAAAACCGGCGCGCCGATCACGACGACGAGGTCATGGACGGCAAGCGCCTCCGACAATTGCGACGGCGAAGCATGGAGGAAGCCGGCAAATTGCGGATGGGTTTCCGGGAAGCTGCAGCGCGCCGAAAATGGACTGACCCAGACCGCGGCGCGGGTCTTCTCCGCCAGCCGCACCATCAGATCGACGGCCTGCGCGCGGTCGACGGCAGGACCGACGACAAGGGCAGGATGCCTGCTTGCTGCAAGCGCCGCCGCAAGATTTTTGATGGCTTCGGGATCGCCAGCAAGCTGGCGCGTCAGCACGCGCGCCTGCACCGTGCGCGCGCTGCGATTCCAATCATCGATCGGTACCGAAACGAAGGTCGGCCCGCAAGGCGGCTGCATCGCCGCGTGATAGGCGCGCGCTATCGCCGCCGGAACATCTTCTGCCCGCGCGGGTTCAACGGAAAATTTCACGTAAGGCCGCGGGAATTCCGGTGCGCGCTCGGCGTAGAGAAACGGCTGCCAGGGCAGGATCGAGCGCGCCTGCTGGCCGGCGGTGATCACCAGCGGGGTCTGGTTGCGGAAGGCGGTGAACACGTTGCCCAGCGCATGGCCGACACCGGCTGCCGAATGCAGATTGACAAAGGCGGCGTTGCGGGTGGCTTGCGCGTAACCATCGGCCATGCCGATCACGGAAGCCTCCTGCAGACCCAGCACGTAGTCGATGTCATCGGGCCAGTCGCTCAGGAACGGCAATTCCGTCGAACCGGGATTACCGAATACTTTCCGGATTCCAAAGCCGCGCAGCAGGTCGAGGGTTGCCTGCTTGACGGTAAGGGATGTCGCGGAGGTTTTGCCTGGCTTGCGGGACAACGTCGGGACCTCTGGGCGGGCCGTTATTGCGAGGCGCAAAGCGACGAAGCAATCCAGCCTTGTCTCTGGCGCTTGCCCGCTGGATTGCTTCGCTCCGCTCGCAATGACGATCTTGACGTTATCACGCTATCACCACGTCGCGGTGCCCTTCATCGTCGGCTGGCCTTCCGAATTGGCCGTCCACAGCTCCATGCCGGCGTCGATCATGTTGGCGTTGACGGAAAATTCCGAGCCGTCGAACAACGGCTGCACGCCACGATAGCTGAATTTCCTCGGCACCGTTCCGCCGTGCAATCGGGCGGCGAATTCCACCAGTAGCGCTGCCTGCAGCGGACCGTGGAAGATCAACCCGGGATAGCCCTCCACCTTGGTGACGTAGTCGCGATCATAGTGGATGCGGTGGCCGTTGAAGGTCAGCGCCGAGTAGCGGAACAGCAGCACCGTATCGGCCATGTGGGTTTCGCGATGCTGCGCTGATGGCGGCACCGGTGCCCCTTTCGCGGGCGCCGACGATGCTCGCGATACGTCGCGATAGACGATGTCTTGACGCTCGGAAATCGCGGTTCCCCGCGCTGTCGTGACCTGGTGATTGACGGAGACAAAACACAACGCTCCCGTCGAGCCGGTCTTCATGGTCACATCGGCAATGCGCGAGATGCGTTTCATCTCGTCGCCGACGCGCAAAGTGTCGTGGAATTCGAGTTCGCCTCCGGCCCACAT
>Ga0157379_10003587_pt1 | contig 13155 bp, 8 predicted proteins | sample S25metaG_FD_121802 | JGI IMG/M metagenome (GOLD analysis project Ga0157379, IMG submission 121802) | Switchgrass rhizosphere microbial communities from Kellogg Biological Station, Michigan, USA - S2-5 metaG | ecosystem: Host-associated > Plants > Roots > Rhizosphere > Soil | place: USA: Michigan... | reverse complement strand
GTGGTCTGAGATGGGCTTCCTGGCATTACCCCTCTATCTCGGGCTCCTAGTGTCTCCTCTCAAAGGCTTAAGAAAGGCCGGCAACCCGGCGGGCGAAGGCAAACGCGATGAAAAGTCCTTCCTGGCGATCGGACTTGAGGTCGCGATTTATGGATACATGGTCGCCAGCTTTTTTGCGTCGGTGGCGTATCTTTGGTACGCCTATTACCTGATCGCTTTTTCAATCTGTGTGAGGAAGATCGCTTTGGATACGGCCTCGACTTCAACGCCGGTGGATGCGGAAACAACCGAGGAAGCTGTGGTCTACGAAACTGCCGATGGGGCTTCTCAGGGTATTTCTACCGCCGAACCCTGATTACCGACGATGCCATAGAGTTGAAGAACGCGTTTTACGTTGTCGGCGAGGTCGAATTCCCTCTCCGCAACGGCGCAACCCGTCGCCCCCAGGGTCCTGCGAAGGTGCTCATCCCGAACCAGCTTCGTAAGGACATCGGCCATTCCAGGAGAGTCCCCGCGATTCACGAGGAAACCCGTCACGCCGTCCTTGACAATTTCCGGTATGGCACCCACACGCGTTCCAACAACCGGCTTGCCATACACCATCGCCTCGGCGATGACCCATCCAAAGCCCTCTTCCCAGCGGGACATCTGGCAGACGATATCCGCCGCGGCGTAGAGTCCCTCCGCGAAGGGATCTGTGACAAGCCCGGTCCAGGACACATTCCCATCAATGCCCGCTTCCTTCGCGCGCTTTGTGTATTCCTCTCTGAAACGGCCTTCTCCGGCTAGCACGAAATGCACGTTCGGTTCGCGATCAAGGACAAGACGCGCAGCATTCAGCAGATCGACAATTCCCTTCTCCGGAATGATCCATGACACCTGCAAGATGACAACCCTGTTGTCAGGGATCCCATAGCGGCGGCGAAAGGCTGCTCGAAGTTCGATGGACGCATCCCGCCGCGAGAGACTCACCGAGTTGTAAATGCGCCTGACCCTCGAATCCGGAAGTAATCCCGCTTCCACGACGCACCGGCGATTGTAATCACTGATGCTGATAACGGAGGTGAGCGGCCGATTGACAAGTCTTGCCACCGCACGCTTCCAGGCGGGCGCACAAGAGATCACGTGCCCCTCAGGTCTCGAAGCCTGATCCGTGAAAAACACTTTCTGGGCGCCGTGAAGATACGCGAGCCACGGATAAAGACTCAGGAAGCCGGTGTACTGCAGGTGAAGGATAGCCGGCCGGTACCGTCTCAATAACCGCGACAAGTCCCTGGCCGGCTTCCACGCGGGCCGCCACACGTTTTGCACGACTTCAAAACTGACATTGGGTAAGCCCAGGTATTCCTCCACCGAAGGTGGAGGAAGGGCCTCAAAACAAAGGACGCTCTTCCAGCCGTGTCGGCCGAGCTGCATGGAAAGCTCTCGGGCGTAAGACTCGGTGCCGCCTATACGCGCAGGTTTGAGTCCGAAAACGGATAGAACCGTGCGGTTCACTCGAAAGGAATCATGACCAGATAGAAGTGGTCCCCGTGCAGCGACATGGCTGAATACTGTAGCCGAAACCGTTGAGGCTGCAAATAGCACTGAAGGGCGAACCAAAGTGCCGTCGCTTGAAATGTTTCATGGGAATTTTAGGCCTTAAGAAGCGAGAATGTCCTAGCGTTTCAGATATGGGAGTTCTGGACATGAAGAGTCAACTGCGACCCAGGAATAGGCCCCCGCTGATTTTGGCAGTCGTGCTTTTCATTTCGTTCACGGCTGTAGGTTCAACCATTAAAGTGACGACTCCTGCCATCCAGGACTCGTCCTCCGCAAAGTCGCCTGCCACTCCGCGGCCTGCAGCGCTCCCGGCAGTCAACACTGCTTTGCCGAATACTCAGGGGTACATCATCCGAAGCGTTTGCCGTTCGGGATGCAATTATCGGACGCTCCAATCTGCCGTCGATAGTGTGTCTGCGGACCGCGGCAACGTTAACGGCGAAATTATCAAGCTCGGCGCGGGTGAAACTTTCAATGAAAATGTCCGATTTCCCGCATTCCAGATGGCCACTGGCAAGTGGATCATCGTTACAACCGACACACCTGCGAGCAGCCTCCCTGATTCGGGCATGCGTGTGACCCCCAGTTATTCCAGAGTTCTTGCAAAGATCTCGACCTCAACAACCGAGCCTGCGGTACAGGTTTTATCTCGCGCCAACCATTTGTACTTTATGGGACTGGAAATCGCTGTCGGACCTTCCGTCAAAGTCTTTCAATCCGGCGTTTTTCAGATAGGCCAAGCCGAAACGTCCGTAGCGGCATTACCCCATGACATCGTTATCGATCGAAGCTATATCCATGGGAATTCAACTGGCGAAATGCGCCGAGGCGTCAAAGCGGATGGCGTCTCTGTCGCATTGATCAACTCGTGGATTTCAGATTTTCACGATACAGGTAGTGACACGCAGGCAGTCTGGGCGTACAACACTCCCGGCCCGATCTTGATTTCGAACAATGAACTGCAAGCTTCAGGTGAAAACGTGATGTTCGGCGGAGCCGATCCCACGATCGTTAACGCCGTTCCTTCCGACATCACCATCACAAAAAACCACTTTACCAAGCCACTATCGTGGTTCCCGCGGCACGCCAGCTATGACGGATCTAAATGGGTCGTCAAGAATCTGTTTGAGATCAAGAACGCGCAGCGCGTCTTGATTCAGGGAAATATCTTTGAAAATAACTGGGAAGCGGCGCAGCAGGGCTTTGCCCTGGGTATCAGTCCACGTAACCAGAGCGGCACGTGCCCCTGGTGCGCGGCGTCTGACATTACGATTGTTAACAACATCATTCGCCACGCCGCAAGCGCCATAGCCATAGCCGGCGCGGACACATACCAAAAAAGCTTAACTTCGGAGCGCATCCGAATTACCGACAACCTGCTTTATGACATCAATGGCACAAACTGGGGAGGCGGCGGCAGGTTTGTGCAAATCGTAAATCCCGGCGCACCGGCTCGCGACATTGTCATTGACCACAATACGGTTTTCCACTCGGGGAATATCCTGACGTTTGACGGAACGCCGGGGAGCACCACCTCTAATTTCGTTTTTACGAACAACATTGTGGCGCATAACGCCTACGGCGTGAACGGCGGCAAAATCGCCTTGAATATGTGGGTTCCGGGTTACGCGTTCAGTAAGAATGCCATCGTGGGTGGGGGGACAGCGGCCGATTACGCGGGGAATTTCTTGCTTGGTGGATGGCGGGAGGTTCAGTTTGTCGATAGCGTGAATTGTCCTGCGGGGAACATGCAGGCGGGAAATCTCGGGATCTGTGCGTTGTCTCCAGGGAGCGCGTACGTGAAAGCGGGAACGGATGGAAAGCCCCTTGGCGCCGACATCAAGGCCGTTAGCGACGCGACACAGGGGACCATACCGCAATGAGAGAGATTGGAGAATTGAGGGGAATTTCGAAATTGGACGAATCCGGGCGTCTCAAAACCGAAATTACAAGATCTCAAATTGGACTGAAAACCGCCGGATCAAACCCGTCCATTCTAACATCTTGTAATTTCGGTTTTGAGATGCCCGGATTCGTCCAATTTCGAAATTCCCCCCTTAATTCCCAATTTCAGAATTTCTTTCCGTTTCCCAAGATTCTCGCCAGAAAGCTCGCCCCCCACGTCAGTTGGATCGTCGCGAAGACCAAAGGCATAAGCAGCACGATCAAGGGGCTGGACTTTGTTTTGATCATGGCCTGTGCTCCAGCTGCCAAACCCGCGAGGAGATAGACACCGATCTCCACGAGCAGGAGCCACCAGGCCGGGCGCCAGACAGCACCTAACGCGGCGAGGAATACCAGGGAGAGAATGAATACCGGCGCGGCCAGGTGGCGTATCCGGATGGAGCGCGGATTCAGGCGAACCATCTCGGCTTTCCATCTCCCATACCGCAGGTATTGCTTTGCAAGCGAACTCAGGGTGGTGCGGGCGAAGTAGTCGCAATGTTCGCGTCGATCAAGAAGGACGTTCCTGCCGGATTGCCGGACGCGATAGTTAAAGTCGTAATCCTCGTTCGCCAGCAGATGCTCATTGAATCCCCCCAGGTCATCCCAGACGGATCGCCTGAAACAGGCAAAGGCCACGGTATCCACCGGCTCCTGCAAAGGTCCGGCATTGCCGAGCCGGTATTTTGCATCGCCGATCCCCAGCGGATGAGAAACGGCGAACGCAATCGCGCGAGCCATCAAAGTCGGCGCCCCGGGCTGCACGCGGCAGGGTGCACCCACAATCGCGGCATCGGTTTCACTCAATACATCCACGCAGCGCCGGATGTAGCCGGGACTGGGAGCGGCGTGCGCATCCATCCGCGCGATGATATTGCCCCGGGATGCCGCAACACCGAGGTTTAACGCAGTGGGAATGTTTCGTACGGGATTGTCTACAAGGCGGATCGGAACGCCAGGATTATCCCGTTGAAACCCTGCGATCAGGCTTCGCGTCCCGTCAGACGACAATCCATCCACCACCAGAATCTCGTATCGATCGTTGTCATATTGGTGCAAGAGTTGCTGGAGAGCTTTCAGAATGAAGCGCTCTTCGTTATAGCAAGGGATCACAACCGAGACCGTCTCCATCGATGCCATCAAGAGGCCGCCCTGCCGACTCGCGTGTCTGAACTCTTCAGAGCCTCGCCTTCAAAGAACTGTCGCTGCCAGATTTCAAAGTTCACAAGGGCCCACAGGCGCTCGTCGTGATTTTCCAGACCGCTCTGATGTTTTTCGACAAGTTGACGAACCGCAACCGGATTGAAAATTCCGCGCGCGAGCGCCCGCTCGCTGAGGACATATTCGTCCACGATGGACCGATAAGCGCCACGAAACCATGCGCCGATCGGCACCGGAAATCCCATTTTCGACCGAGAAAGAATCGCCTCAGGTAAGACTCCCTTCATGCTCTCCCGCAAGATGTGCTTTGTCGTTCGCCCATGCAGCTTCAAGTGCTCCGGCAGGCTGCAGGTGAACTCCACCAGCTTGTGATCGAGAAAAGGAACCCGGCTTTCGATTGATGTGGCCATGCTCATCTGGTCCTGCTTCATAAGCAGTTCGTGCAGGTACGTCTTGATGTCGGCGTAAAGCAGACGATCCAGAAGCGATTTCGCGTCCGTTTCCTGAAGGACCTTTCGCACACCCGCATAGGGGTCGACGTTTCCGACGCGTTCCAATGTTGCCGAAGAAAGCAAATCCGCCTGCATGGACAATGGGAACACAGCGAAGTTGTCAAAGTAGATCCGCTCGATATCGGAAGGCACGCTCAGGAAACTTCTCAATAATTTTTGCCGGACTCTCGATGCAGGTAGCCCGGCAATTCCAGCGCGGACGGCGTCCCGAAGTATTCCAGGAGTAAAGCTCTGATAACGGTTTCCCATTGAAAGGTTCAGGATGGTCTTGCGATATCGACCGTAGCCTGCAAGCAGTTCGTCGCTGCCTTCACCCGTCAGAACGACCTTCACATGCTTCGATGCGAGTTCCGACACGAAGTACAGTGCCACGCTCGACGGATGGGCCAGAGGCTCATCTTCATGCCACACCAGCTTTGGCAATGCCTGAAAGAACTGTTCGGGGCTGACCGTAACTTCATGATGACGAGTTTTGAACGCTTCCGAAACGATTCGAGCGTAGGCGAGTTCGTTCGCCTCGCGTTCTGCAAATGCTACAGAGAATGTCTGGATCGGTTCATCGACCATGCCACTCATCACCGCCGCGATCGCAGAGGAATCGATCCCACCAGACAGAAACATGCCCAGCGGAACATCCGCCATCAACCGAAGCCGCACGGATGTACGGAAGAGATCACTCCATTCCGCAATGGTGTCCTTGTCCGATCTCCCATTCTGGTCCGCCTTAGTGAAGTGGACATCCCAGTACTTTCTGATCTCTACCCTGCCATCGCGCCAGGTAAGCGTATGGCCCGGCAGCAGGCGCGTCACGCCGCGATACAAAGTTTCTTCATTGGAAGTGGCATGGTTGGCAAGGTAGTCCGGGAGTGCCGTAAAATTCACTTGCGGTTTGAATGCGCCGGCCTCAAACAGAGCCTTGATTTCCGATGCGAAATAGAGAGACCCGTCTTCTGCCAGGAAATAATAAAGAGGCTTTACGCCCAACCGGTCCCGCGCAATAAAGAGTTCGCGGGTCTTTAGGTTCCAGATCGCGAACGCAAACATTCCTCTCAGGAAGTTGACGCACGCAGCCCCGTGTTCCTCATAGAGATGGAGGATGGTCTCGGTGTCGCAGTGGGTTTGATAAACGTGCCCCCGCCCCTCGAGTTCCTTTCGGAAATCGGCATGATTGTAAATTTCGCCGTTGAAGATGATCTGTAGGGAGCCGTCTTCGTTGGTCATCGGCTGATGACCCGCAGCAACATCGACGATGCTCAATCGACGGTGGCCGAGACCAACGCGGCCATCGAGGAAAATGCCCGTATCGTCGGGACCTCGATGCGCAAGGACGTCCCGCATGCGCTCCACAACGTCTCTCTCGACCTGGCGCGCAGAACGCGTCGATAAGGCTATTCCGCTAATTCCGCACATGACAAAATCCAGTCGAGCTGCTTCGCCCGGTCTCCCGCCGACGGCCATCGACTTCCAGAGTCTGGCCGCCTATAAGAACAAATTCTTCCAGCGCTTGATCTCCGCGATTGAAACGTACCCAGACCACTGCGGCATCGGATGCGATACGAGAAATTTCTACGCGCGGCGTCGCCGTCTTGCCCAGCACAGTCCGCACCAGCAGAACATCGCGCTTGCCGTTGAAATCAATCTCGAATGCTTTTCCCCCGGTTACCGGCGTCTCCGTGACCACTGGCGCGGCGGTTCCCGCAACATCGGGAAGCAGAAAAGTGAACAAGTCCTCCGAGCCCTCGGATCGCATGGAAAACGAGAATGCCGGTGCCGGTTGCTTCATGGCGTAACGCGGTGAAATCCAACTCTTTTCACTGGTCCACGCACCATTTCTCGCGAACGCTGCGATCCGACAAACCTCCGGGCAGCTGATCGTGTTGCCGTCGAGGTGCGCTTCGGGTGCGACTGAATCCAGGTGAAGCCGAAACTGAAGCGTATGCGCGCCTTCGGATTCAACGTGGTCATGGACGATCCAGTAATCCTTCTTCAGGAACAGAATGCTCCGTGTATGGATCAGCGGAGCCGGCAGCCGGCTGAATCCATCGTGCGATGCCGCGATATAGTCAAACCTCGATTCGCTGATCCACGTGGAACACGTGGCGCGCGCAATTGTTGCCCACGAAAATGGGCCGGCAGGAACCGATGACGATTCGCCATCGACAGTCAAAGTATTGTGCGCGGCGGAGCTTCGAAACCAATCGCGCATTTCCTGTGAGCCGGTATACGTATACGTCCCGGTATCCACTAGCAGGTTCCTTCCCTTAACCGACAGCTCAAATGACAGGGCGTCTGCGTGCGCATGCCCGCAGTTATCGATTCCATGGGGTCCACAGTCGAAGAGCAGGTAATTCGAGTCCGGCGTCCAACCATCGCGCATTACATAGTAACCGCCAGCGGGAAACCCGATCGACTGTTGTTCGGGTTCATGATCCGGAATCCGGTCCAGGGTGTTCAGTCCCGCAAGCCCGAGCAACCACAAAGTCTCGAGGGATGCCCCACCCGACAAAAATTTGTAATCGGGACGCTCTAAAAGCGCCGCACCGGTTGCAAGCGTCGCTCGAAAATCACCCGCGGGACGATCATCCACATCCAGCAACTTTCCCCCATCGTCGTCGCCAAACAGAGAGGTCGTGCCGTCGGGCCGAGTAATATGCTGCAGGTGGTCCAGGAGCAATCGAAGCTTGCCGCTGAGATCAGACGAAGGGCTGTGCTGGTTTACCCGTTGTAGAATCCACAAATGCAGGTAAAAGTCCGTCGTGTAGCGGTGGTAGTAACTCGCCTGCTCAAAGTAGACGCCATCGGACAGTACCTGCCGACTCAGTTGAGCGAGCAGGATGCCAAGGGCGTTGTCACGCCAGCGGCCTGACTCCTTGAACTCCGGCAATACAGTACCCAGATAGAACAGTCCCAGGGCCTCTCCCGTCAAATGTGTATTGGGACTGAAGTACGTTGAGGGATAGGTTTCCAGGTGCCGCGCATTCACGTAGAGAAACTTGCATATTCGCGCGAACAACTCGGGAGTAAGTACGGCGGATTTTTTAAAGAAGTGAAGGGCCCAAAGCCACGAGATGGTTCGAAATGCGACCTCCAGGCTGCTGGCCCAGTTGATGCCAAGCTTCGGCGGATTCTGATCCATCCACGAATTGACGTGAGTGGCAAATGTTTGCGCATAGCGCTCATCACCCGTCAGCCAATAGGCCTGGCCAAGAACCGCAAAATACTGATGGCGGTTCAGCTCCCAAACGATCTTCTTGTCACCAACGCGGTCCCCGTTAAGGTAATCCAGACGGCTCCAGTGGACGAGAGGAGATGACTTTCCAGAGATCGGTTCAAGGTGCCAATTCACAGGATCGCCGAAGCTCAAATCCCGAAGGCCCAGCAGGTCAAACCGGCCCGCCACGATTTTCTCAGCGCGCTCGATAATCTTTTGCGGCAATGCCGGCCATCTTCGCCGGAGTTCAGCGATTGTGGCTGCAGGGTCATCAAATCCTGAGAAAAAGTGCGATGACGCTTGCTCTCGAAAACGATCGCGTAAATCCGAAATGGAAGCCGGCGCTGCTTTTCTGAGCGATGGGATATCCATTCGCTCCAGCAGTTCAGCGTCTGAAAGCAATTTCGCCGGACGAGACCAGTCCTGTCGTTCGGCAAACGCGGAAAAAAATTGCGCGCCTCGAACAAAAAGCTCGTCGAAACTCGTCGTCCGTAACTTGCGTAGTGTGCGCTTCATTTGGTTAGCGCCCGGTGTTCAGAAGGTGGTTGCGGAATGTTCTCGGCTTCGCCGGCGGGTCGAACCCCGGGCTTGTTTCTCAGATCAAAGTAGGCTTTGATCCATGCGTCTCTTACCGTTTGCCATTGATATTTCACGCACTCGTTACGGCCTTCGGAGGTCAGTTGTCCGGCGAGGTCCGGATCCGTCAGTAGGCGTAGAGCCCGCTCGGCCATTTGGGCATGATCGCCGCAAGGCGCGAGCAGTCCAGTCTTTCCATCACGGACCATATACGGGATGCCCCCGGCGCCCGTTGTGACGATGGGCAAGCCGCAACAGAAGGCTTCGATGATCGAAAGCGGCTGGTTATCGATAGTGGAACCGTTCAAATAGATATCCGCGGCATCGTAGACAGCCGCGATCGCTTCGGGATCGACACGGCCGATAAAGTCCGTGTTTTTCAGGCCGAGTTCCACCGCCAGGCTTTCGAGCGGGTGGCGCAGGCTGCCGTCCCCCGCGATGGTTAGCTCCGCGGACGGGACATGACTCTGGATTATCGCGAACGCCCGCAGCACATAATCGACGCCGTAATGGCTTTCAAAATTCCGATTGGATAGAAATACCGGCCTGAGAGGAACACGCGAGCGAAATCGGAACTTATTCAGATCGACAAGGTTGAAGATCGCCTGGGTCTTGAGGCCAAAAGACGCAAACACGCTGACGAGATATTCCGAGGGAACAACAATGGAGTCTGCAAGACGAATAATCGCAATTGCAGAGCGCCAGCGTCGAAGATGGTCCTCGGCCTCCCCGCTGTGATAGTTCAGCAGAACTTTTCGCCGGAAGAGTTTGCCGATCAGAATTGCGGGCGTTGGCGCCAAAACGAAAGAAAAGTACGACGCGGAGAAAACGTGAATCACATCATATTTGTGGACTCGCCAGATCAGGCTCCAGATATAGGCGATCGATGTCACGACGGTGCGCACGTACTTGATGGCTTGAAGACGACGAAGGACGCCGGGAAGTCGCGGATTGATGGGGAGAAATCCGACTTGGAGCAGTGGCTCCTGGCGGAGCCGCTCGAGCAATCGCGCCGCCTGTACGGACTGACCGCCGAGGATGTCGAAGGAAGGCGCCACAATCAGTACTTTCAGCTTTGTTTGGGTTGTCGCGTCAGATGTTCTCAAGTCGAGTTGCCTTTCTGGCGTAACAAGGCATCGGTTTGATTCACTTTCTATTCAAGAGCCGCAAATACAGATCTTCGGTACGCGCGAGCTGTGCCTGACATGAAAACTTCTCTTCCACCACGCGACGGCCCGCATCCCCCATTCTCCTGGCTTTTTCCGGATCATGCAGCAGCGTGACAAGACGCGCCGCCATCAGTTCATCGTTTCCTGAAGGCACAAGGTATCCCGTTTCGCCTTCCCGGATAGCTTCTGCGGCGCCACCGACTTCTGTGGCAACAACCGGCCGCGCTGCGGCCATGTACTCGAGAATCGAGTTGGAAAAACCCTCCGCTTTCGAGCTCAGGACGCAGATTTCGGAGATGCTCAGCAACTCCGCGATCTTGTCGCAACGGCCAAGGAAGATGACGGAGTCCAGAATGCCGAGCTCCCCCGCAAGATCGTGCAACGCACTTTTCAACTCCCCCTCACCCGCGAGCAGGAACGCGGATTCCGGGACAGCCTCCTTTACGCGCTTTGCAGACCTTAGAAACATGGGGTAGTCCTTTACCTCATGTCGCATGTTTGCAACGATGGTCACGAATCGGCGAGTCCTCTTTTCCGCGGGCACACCCAGCAACGAGAGCGTCTCGTGTCGCGAGTTTGGCGTAGCCAGGCGGCCAAAATCCAAGCCATTGTAAATGACGGTGACTTTGTCCGTTCTGATGCTGTCGGCGATCAGCTTCTCCCTCACGGCATTGCAATTGGCAACAACCTGATGGGACATCGAATATGCGACACGTTGAACCTTCTTTTGGCTGGGGGTCCGCATTCCCTCGGTCTCCCGCATGGACGCGATTCGTACGGGCAGGTGCGTCAGGGCCGCCGCCGTCATCCCGAAAACATTCGTGTAGAAATCATGGGTATGCAAAATGGAGATACGCGAGGATTTCAAATAATCCATGAAACGGCGCGATTGATGGATCGCATTGCGGTCGTAAAAGCTCGTCAACGGAAATGAAGGAATCGTTCCGAGATTCAGATCTTCAATGGTTGCGCGCAGGCTTCCCTCAGGATTGAGAGAGGCCAGGTGCACTTGAAATCGTCCGCTCTTCGCCAGCAAGCGCGTCAGTTGCAACGCCTGGCGCTCTGACCCGCCTTGATGAAAGCTGTCGATGAGCTGAAGGACAGCGGTCATGCCGATTGCCCAGTCGAATCCATGAAATGGCGATGCCACAGCTCAAGCATCAGCAGCGCCCATAACCCCTGAGAGTGGTCGCGACGGCGCTGTTCGTGTTCATTCAGGAGCACATCAACGTAGCGATAGTCGATGTAACCGCGCTGACGCGTCCGCGGTTCCATAAGAGTTTCTCGAATCCGGGATCGCAACTGCTGGTTGATCCATTCCTGAATAGGAACGCCAAAACCCTGTTTTGGCCTGTTGAGAATGTCGGCAGGTATCAGGCCGCTTACCGCCTTCTTGAGGAGATACTTTGTTTCGGAGCCTGCCAACTTTAAAGTTGAGGGAACACTCGTTACGAACTCCATCAGCTTTTGGTCCAGCAGTGGAGCGCGGGTTTCAAGCGAGGCCGCCATGCTCATGCGATCCACTTTCGTCAGGATGTCGCCCGGCAGATAAGTTTTGCTGTCGATGTAGAGAAGCCGGTCCAGGGGATCGTTGGTTTTCACTTTTCCAGCGAGACTGTGAAAAAGGGTTCCCGCATAATCACTCGCAGCGACCTTGTGTGAAAAACCTGCACTATAGAGCGACTTTCGGTTCAACGCAGTAAAGAGGGAAACGCTGTCCAGGAAGCGCGAGACGGGATCGAGCGACATGTTGTGAATGTAATTGCGACCCCAGGCTGAATGAGGCAGCCGCTCGCTCAATGGCAGCAGCAGTCCCTTCCGTACGAACTTGGGTACGGAATCGAAACCCTTGCGGCTTTGTTCCACGACATAGCGCGTATAGCCGGCAAACAACTCGTCGCCACCATCGCCGGAAAGGGCCACCGTGACGTAATCGCGGGCAAGTTTCGAAACCATGTAGGTGGGAATGGCGGAGGAGTCCGCAAAGGGTTCGTCAAGATGCCAGGCGAGTTCGTCCACGACAGAGCAGATATCCGGAGTGACGAAGAATTCATGGTGATCGGTCTCAAATTTTTTGGCGGTGAGGCGTGCGTACTTCAGCTCGTTGTAACTGTCTTCGTGGAAACCGATCGAGAACGTCTTCACAGGCTGGGTGGAGTGACGGGCCATCAGACCAACGACGGTGCTTGAATCGATGCCGCCCGAAAGAAACGCCCCCAGCGGGACGTCGGCAATCATGCGGAGGCGAACGGAGTCATCCAATATTGCGCGCAACTCATCAAGGTAGTCTGCTTCGCTGCGCGCGGGGCCTTGACGAAAGTCAAAATCCCAGTAGCTCTTCACCGTAGTCCGGCCTTCCGTAAATGTGAGAGCGTGACCGGGCTGCAATTTGTGGACGTCGTGGAAGATGCTCAGGGGTTCCGGCACATAACCGAGTGTGAAGTAAGCATCCAGAGCTTCCGCGTTGATCTGGCGATCGACATCGGGATGTGCGAGAACGGCTTTCAACTCCGAGCCGAAAACGAAAGTGCCACCTGGCGTCGTCGTGTAATAGAGCGGCTTCTTTCCTGCGCGATCTCGCGCAATGAAAAGAGAACGCGCTTGGGCGTCCCAAATCGCGAAGGCAAACATGCCCCGCAGACGCTTTAGACCTTCTGCCCCCGACTCCTCGTACGCGTGAACAATCGCTTCAGTATCGGAATGAGTCCTGAAGGTGTGTCCCGATGCCTCGAGTTCGGGTTTCAACTCCTGGAAATTGTAGATTTCGCCGTTGAATACGATGGTGACGGAGCCGTCTTCGCCGGAGATCGGCTGTTGGCCGGATACGAGGTCGATAATTGCCAGCCGGCGCATTCCGAGCGCCACCCCGGTGGTGAGCCAGACACCCTGGTCGTCGGGTCCCCTGTGCGTCATCGTGCGGCACATCGCATCCAGAATGGAGGCGCGCTCTTCTGGGGCTCGTGTCTGTCGGGAAGCCCACAGGTCAATGAATCCGGCTATACCGCACATCAGGGCTATGTTACAAGATGAACGCTGTCCG
>Ga0157379_10003582_pt1 | contig 13159 bp, 13 predicted proteins | sample S25metaG_FD_121802 | JGI IMG/M metagenome (GOLD analysis project Ga0157379, IMG submission 121802) | Switchgrass rhizosphere microbial communities from Kellogg Biological Station, Michigan, USA - S2-5 metaG | ecosystem: Host-associated > Plants > Roots > Rhizosphere > Soil | place: USA... | reverse complement strand
CTGACGTTGCTGCTACGCGTACGAGGGTATCCTCAACGAGGAGCCGCAAGCTTGCTTCGCCCTCAAAGACCAATGCCGCAGCCTCCACGATCGCCTGGAGCACGGTCGAGAGATCCAGCCCGCGTGTGAGTCGCTGCGTGACCTCTACCAGTGTCATGAGGCGCCGTCGATGGTTCTCTGAGTCGCGATAGAGACGGGCGTTACGGATGGCCACGACTGCTTGAGCACTGAGGTGATCCAGCACATACTGGTTCTCTGCGTCGAGATGGAAAGGTTCCGCGTGCACCATGGTCAGCACAGCAAGGAGCGCGTCGTCAAGCACGATTGGGATCAGGAGAGCATTCTGGAAACCGTGTGCCCGGAACCAATGGTGCGCGGCAATACGTGCGTCAGCAAAGACATCAGGGACATTGAGTACGGTACGGTGTGTCGCCACCCATCCGGCACCGCCTTGCGCGAAAGACATCTCAGCAAGCGGCCAATCGGCGCCAGCACGTTCGTTTGAACAGGAGTGGAACTCGAGCGTGTGAGTCGCTTCATTGGCAAGCCAGAAGGAAGCGGCCGGCGCCTGCATGAGGGTTGCCGCTGCTTGGGCAATGGCATGGAGGACTTCATCCAGATGGAGAGACGAGGAAATGCGCTGATTCAGCTGTGTAAGACTGTGCAGATGGGCCAGACGATGTTCCAGGCATTGCAAGCGCTGGTCATGCTCCAGCACTGCTCCCGCTTGTCCACGGACAAGATGCAATGCCTGGACGGGTTGCTCTACAGTCTGCTCGGCATTTTCCATTCCTGGGCCTCCTACAGGCAAACCACAACGCACACATGGAACATTCCTAACTATTCTACGTCTTCTTAACAAGATATTCTAGCACTCAGCTTCCATGGGGGAGCAACACACCACTGCCTGCCCCCTGTTGACGTGGCTGGCCTTGTCAACTAAGCTATGCTGTAAAGATCCCCTGGGCTCAGGCGACCTTAGAATCCTGCGGTGCCCTCAGGTACCCTGGGCCACACGGCGCTGCCCCAATGCCCGACCAGAGGAGAGCAGAGCGTGCCGACCTTTGCTGTACCAGACCTGCGCAGGTGAAGCGAAGAAGTCTTTCATGCCGTGGGGTTGCCCCGCTCGGAGGCGCATACGATTGCCGATATTATGATACGGGCCAATCTCGCCAGGCCCGTTGCCGCAACGAAGGCCACGCAGATAGCAATTATCAAGGCAAAAAAGTATGCGACCGCGGCCGTGGGGGTGCACAATCTCAATCACGTGGGCCATGGAGGAGACGTGTGATGGATGTGCGTTTTGACGATGCCACCGAGGCATTTCGGCAGGAGGTGCGGGCCTGGCTTGCAGCCAATGTCCCCAAGGAGCCAATGCCGAGTGACTCTGCGGGTGCTTTTCGTTATACACGGGCCTGGCAGAAAAAAATGTGCGATGCCGGCTGGGCCGGTATTCACTGGCCTCAACCGTATGGCGGGCGTGGTGCGACACTGCTGGAGCAAGCGGTCTTTCAGCAGGAACTGGCTCGGGCCCAGGCACCGCCTATGGCCAACACACTCGGGCTGATGATCGTTGGCCCGACGCTGATGGTACACGGGACAGAGGAGCAGAAAAAGCGCTATATTCCGCGCATTTTGAGCGCTGAGGAGATCTGGTGCCAAGGTTTTTCTGAGCCGAACTCTGGCTCTGATCTGGCCTCGCTGCAGACCCGGGCGGTCGAGGACGGCGATGATTTTGTCGTCAATGGGCAGAAGATCTGGACCAGTATGGCGCACGTCGCGGATATGTGTATCCTGCTGACGCGTACTGATCCACAGGCGCCCAAGCATAAAGGCATCAGCTTCTTACTGGTAGATATGCACAGCCCCGGGATTACGGTCAAGCCGTTGCGCCAGCTCACCGGGGGCGCGGAGTTTAACGAGGTATTTTTCGAGAACGTACGCGTGCCCAAGCCGCAGCTCGTGGGCCAGCTCAACGACGGCTGGCGCATTGCCATGACAACATTGACCCATGAGCGTGGTTCAGCCTCATTTGGAACGCAGGTGCAGATGAAGCGGGCTCTGGATACCATTATCGACGTGGCCAAGAAGGTCAAACGCCATGGCCAGCCACTGAGCGCTGATCCAGCGCTCCGACAAAAACTGGCGCAAGCCTACATCCGTGTGGATGTCATGCGTCTCAATAACTATCGGTCGATCACTAACCATCTGCGTGGGCAGCCACCGGGGCCCGAAGCCTCACTGGATAAGCTCTATTGGAGTGAGATGAACAAGTGGATGCAGGAGATCGGCCAGGAGATCCTCGGGCCATTCTCGCAGCTGGACCCAGAGTCGCGGTATTACCCGACGTCAGTGAATTTACAGGATAGTTTCCTGTGGAGTCGTGCTGAAACGATCTATTCCGGGACCTCAGAAATCCAGCGGAACATCATCGGTGAACGGGTCCTGGGTTTACCTCGAGGGTGAGATCCAGCATGGTATACTTGTGGCACCCAGGTGCTGGGGGGCAGAGCACCCTGGTACGGCTGCCGGTGTGAGGAAAGGAGAAGCGTATGTCCGGACACTCGAAATGGGCCACCATTAAGCATAAGAAGGCAGCAGTCGATGCGCGGCGTGGCAAGGTCTTTACCAAGCTCATTCGCGAGCTGACCTCCGCCGCACGCATGGGTGGTGGGGACTCCGACTCGAACCCGCGTCTACGCACCGCCGTAGCGGCAGCTAAGACGGCGAATATGCCGTCCGATACGATCCAGCGCGCCATCAAGAAAGGCACTGGTGAGCTGCCAGGTGAAATCTATGAGGAGATCATCTACGAGGGCTACGGGGCCGGTGGGGTGGCGGTCCTCGTAGATGTACTGACTGACAATAAGAATCGTACCGTTGCCGAGATCCGCCATCTCTTTGCGAAGCATGGGGGGAACCTGGGGGAGACCGGCTGCGTCGCGTGGATGTTTGCCCGTAAGGGAGTCATCACGCTGAATACGAGCCAGATCGATGAAGATACACTGCTCGAACTCGTCCTCGAAACCGGGGGAGATGACATCAAAACTGAAGGGGATGTGTACGAAATTGTTACCACTCCCGAGGCGTTTGAGGACGTGCGCAGCACCCTCGAACAAAAGGGGTTGGCGTTCGACGTGGCTGAAGTAACGATGATGCCGCAAAATACGGTACCAGTGGAGGGCAAGCAGGCTGAGCAGGTCCTGCGCTTGATGGAAGCCTTGGACGACCAGGACGACGTGCGCAAAGCGCATGCCAATTTCGATATCTCCGATGAGGTTATGGCCGCTCTGGCATCATAGGATTTGATGGTGGCTAGTCGCCAATCTCCTCTCCCAGAGGGAGAGGATGAGGGTAAGGGGCCCCCAGAGGACAGCATGCGCGTCTTAGGTATTGATCCCGGCTCTTTGATCACCGGCTTTGGTGTGGTAGAGGATGCCGCTGGAGTGCTCTGTGCCCTCGCCTGGGGTACGGTGCGCACGAGTTCCAGCCAGCCGCTGCCAGTGCGTTTAAAACACATTTACGACGGCTTGTCAGAAGCCCTGCACACGTGGCAACCCGAGGCCGTAGTGGTAGAGCGGGTGTTCTTCGCCGAGAATCCCAAGACGGCGCTCATTCTCGGCCATGCCCGTGGGGTGGCATTGTTGACGGCTGCCAATGCGGCCTTGCCCCTGGTCGAGTATTCTGCCCTGGAGATCAAGCAAGCCGTGGTGGGGTATGGCCGTGCTGGGAAAGCGCAGATGCAACAGATGGTGCGCGCGCTCCTGCGCCTGGACACGTTACCCCAACCGGCTGACGCTGCAGACGCTCTGGCAGCGGCGATTTGTCATGTGCACACCTCTGGGTTCCAGAGTAAGGTCTTACGATGATTGCCCATCTACAGGGCGTATTAGTGGTGAAAACCGTGGAGCGTGTCGTGCTCGATGTGCACGGGGTCGGCTATCAGGCCGTGGTGCCACTCTCGACCTACTACGCGTTGCCAGACCTGCAGGAGCGCGTGACGCTCTTGACTACCATGTATGTCCGCGAAGATACCATGCGGCTCTACGGTTTTGCTACCTCGGAGGAGCAGGAGATGTTCGAACTGCTCATTGGCGTGTCGTCCGTTGGACCGCGGCTGGCGTTGAACATGCTGTCGAGTCTGACCGCGGCGGATCTCCAGCAGGCCATTGCGCAGGCCGAAACACGTCGGTTGCAGGCGATCCCCGGTGTGGGCCGTAAAACCGCCGAACGCGTGGTGCTGGAGTTGCAAGATAAAATGGCGGCGCTGGCTCTGACCGCCTCTGGGCAGCCGAGTCTGATGGTGACCGCGGACGAGCAGGTGATGCGGGACGTGATTTCGGCGCTGCTCAACCTCGGCTACCGACAGCAGGAGGCAGAAAGAGCGGTGCGTACAGCACGCGCCAAACACGATGGCAGTTCGACATTAGAAGCGCTCCTGAAAGACGCCTTGCAAGTACTGGCGCGTTGAGCGCTGTGAGGATAGTGGTGTGGTAGAACGTCTGGTAAGTCGGTCACGCGAATCAACGGATGAAGCGCTTCTAGAAACCAGTCTGCGCCCGACGGCGTTGGACGAGTACATTGGCCAGGAGCAGGTCAAGGAAAATCTCCGCATCTTGATTGAAGCGGCGCAGCATCGGGGTGATACCATCGATCACATCCTATTCTGTGGTCCGCCAGGGCTCGGAAAAACGACACTGGCGCATATCATTGCTCTCGAAATGGGTGTCAACTTCAAAAGTACGTCAGGTCCGGTCGTGGAACGCCCAGGTGACCTGGCAGCGCTGCTCACCAACCTGCAGCAGGGCGACATTTTTTTCATTGACGAAATTCACCGCCTGCCGCACGTTATCGAAGAAATCCTCTACCCGGCCATGGAAGATTTTCAGTTGGACATTATCATTGGCCAGGGGCCCAGTGCCCGTACCATCAAACTCGCCCTACCACGCTTTACCCTGGTCGGGGCTACCACACGTGCTGGCTTACTGACCTCTCCCTTGCGGGACCGTTTTGGCGTGGTCATCCGCCTCGACTTCTATACGCAGGAAGAGTTGCAAACCATCGTCAGCCGCTCCGCCCAGTTGCTCCAGATTGGCATTGACGAAGCCGGCACCACTGAGATCGCCCGGCGCTCGCGTGGGACGCCGCGCATTGCCAACCGTCTCCTCAAGCGCGTGCGTGACTACGCGCAGGTGCGTGCCGACGGTTTTATTACGCAGGAGGTGGCGGCACAGTCCTTGCGTCTACTGGAGGTGGACGATTTCGGTTTGGATAAGATGGATCGCCAGCTGCTATTAACCATCATCGACAAGTTTAGCGGTGGTCCTGTGGGACTCGAAACCCTCGCCGCCTCGATCAACGAAGAGCGCGAGACTATCGAGGACGTCTATGAACCTTTTTTGCTACAAAGCGGTTACCTCAAACGTACCCCGCGTGGTCGGACTGCCACCCCCCTGGCGTACCGCCATCTGCACCGCCAGCCGCAGGTCGAGGCGCAACCCCGGCTATTATAGCAGCACTGGTCCACGTGCGGTTGTAGCGCTGCTTGCTATCCCTCCGGAGACTTAACTTTTTCCCGCTAGCAGCCGACAAGAGGGATCAAGAACGGTAGTGGCATACCCGCACTATCGAGGCCATACGTAAGGCAAGCAGAAAGATACGGCCGTGAACGAGCATTCTATTTTGTACGAGTTGTTGGGCACGCTTCACCCAGGTATTCTCCCAGACACGTCTGTACCAGTACACCAGCAAACCATTCACCTTGATAGCAGCGATGAGCTTGGCTCTGTACTCTATCCAACCAATCGGCTGATTTATTCGCCCCATACAATAGAGCCCAGGCTGCTCCAGCCTTTTCTGGATGGCACCAAGGAGGTCATCCTCGTATGCGTCCAAAACGGTAAAACCCTCCCGGCGACCTTACAGGCCCTGCATTCCAGCTACCTCATCGCCGATACGCAGCATTCTGTGTTCCGTCGTAAGCGAGGAGAAGCTGCACTAGTCGTCTTTCCTGTGGGGTCGCAACAACCCTACGTCTTGCAGACCGCCATCCACAACGTCTACGCTTTCAGATTGGAGCTCGAGTATCGCGATCCGCGCTATGATGTGCGGCACTACATTCCCATCACCGCGCCAGTAACCCTGCAGCCGGTGCCCATGGCCTTGCTCACTGCCCTTGGGCAACAGCAAGGACGCATCGTCCGGCAGATTACCCTGACGCCATGCCATGCCCAGGGAGCCATATCGAGCTGGATTACTGACCTATTCCGTGCAACAGATACTGAGGCGCCAGTTGCTTTACCCTGTGAGGGAGAGCCTGCCCTTGCCTGTGCCCTCCACGATCTCTCCCTGAGTGGCGTCTGTCTCACAATCAATGCCACCCATGTCGCAGAGGCGCTCGACCATCAACTAGTGCAGCTCACCATTCCCCTACCCAGTGCTTCCCAGGCCCTACCTGGCTGGGCTTCAGTGTCTGTGACACTGCAACTGCTAGGGGTCGTGCGCAATGTCAGCCACACCCCCTCCGGCAGGGCACTCCACATTCGTTTCCTCAAACGACTCCTGCCAGAGGTAGACACACTTCTGTGGCACCTGGAGGGCGGTTTTGCCGAGCAGCCTCACCCTGTACCCTGAGTGCCACCTGCATCCGCATACTTCAATCTTCTCGCTGAATGTAGGCTTCGACGGTCGCGACGTCCTCCGCCGAGCCGATGATAAGTGGCACGCGCTGGTGTAACTGCGTCGGGTGCACCTGCAGGATATCTTCGGTGCCAGTGCTGGCACGGCCTCCGGCCTGCTTGGCCACGAAGGCCAACGGCGCCGCTTCATAGAGCAGGCGCAATTTGCCGGAGCTTTTGGGATCGGTGATATCGGCAGGATACAAAAAGATCCCGCCAGTGAGCAATGTACGGTGAAAATCAGCCACCAGGGTGCCGACATACCGTCCCTTATAGGGTTTGTTGTGCGGGTCTTTCAGACTATCAACATACCGTCGCACCCCCGGACTCCAGGTATGATAATTTCCCTCGTTGGCACTGTAAGTACTGCCATGTTTCGGCATATGGATATTTTCATGCGACAGAAGAAACTCGCCGAGACTCGGATCAAGGGTATAACCATGCACGCCGTAGCCGGTAGTGTAGACGAACATCGTGCTTGAACCATAGACGATATATCCGGCAGCCACCTGCTGCGCCCCTGACTGTAGCAGATCTGCCACAGTGCTATCCGGACCTGAGCTGACCCTGCGATGAATCGAGAAGATGGTGCCAATGGTGATGTTGATATTGATATTGGAGGACCCATCGAGCGGATCGAAGAGCACCACGTACGGCCCGCGGGGATAGGCAGGTGCAGGCAGGATTGGTTCTGCAGCTTCCTCAGAAGCCATAGCACAGACGTGGCCACTCGCTTCGAGCGCCTCAACGAGCGTCTGATGCGCGAAGACGTCAAGTTTCGTTACCTGCTCGCCCTGGACGTTCTTGTCACCCGTAAACCCCAGAATATTCACCAGTCCCGCTTTATTCACCTCACGGGCGATGACTTTCGCGGCCAGGGCGATCTGTGTCAGCAGGCCCGTGAAATCTCCCGTCGCCCCTGGATAGTCCCGCTGCTGTTCCATGATGTGTCGGCTCAAGGTAATGCCTAGTCGACTCATGGTATGACCTTTCAGATGCAAAAAGAGCCATGATCGGGGAAGGATCGCCCTGTTATCTCCTCCGATGCCCTAGGCACGGGTCTGAGACCGGCCCTCGGAGTAGAGGCAACCCCTCCGTTCCTATAAACGGTGGTAATGCTAGTTATGTAGCTAGATAGACATTTTTGTGCTTTTGTCCCCCCCTTGGCAAAGAGGGAGGATAACTGCTGTCGAGTACTTAGGCCACGCCTGTTTCCATTTCGCTCGTATACTTCCCATAGCGCGCGGCACCATTGCATTTGGCCCGCTGGTAGAAACACTGCTGCGCCGTGGCAACATTGGTCGCGCTGCCACGCCAGGATTCAAGCACCGGCCCCTGCAGGGCACGCCCATACGAAAAGCTCAAGGCCCACGGGTGCTCACCCATAGCATTCATGGCATTAAGATGCTCTGTGGCCCGTTTGGCACTCTGGCCGCCTGAAAGAAACACGATTCCAGGCACTGCCGCCGGGATCACCTGGCGGAAACAGCGTACAGTTGCCTCTGCCACTTCATCAACGCTCGCTTGCTGCGGGCAGCCTTTGCCTGGCACGACCATGTTGGGTTTGAGCACCATCCCTTCCAGGAGCACGCGATGTGCGCGGAGTTGCGTAAAGACTTCCTGCAGTGTCGCCGCCGTGACTTCCTCACAGCGTTCGAGCGTGTTCTCTCCGTCCATGAGCACTTCGGGCTCGACGATCGGCACTAACCCGGCTTCCTGCGAGAGCGCGGCGAAGCGGGCTAAGGCATGCGCATTGGCCTGGAGGCACCAGGACGTTGGGATGCCTTCCCCGATGGTGATCACCGCCCGCCATTTCGTGAAGCGTGCCCCTAAGGTCCGGTATTCGGCCAGACGATCACGTAGGCCGTCGAGCCCTTCGGTGATCGTTTCGCCCGGAAAGCCGGGCAAAGCTATCGTGCCCTTATCCACCTTGATACCAGGCATGATGCCGCGCTGTTCCAGCAGGGCGGCGAAGGGGATGCCGTCCTGCGCCTTCTGACGGATGGTCTCGTCATAGAGAATAATGCCGCTGATGAAGACCTCGACGCCCGGAGTCGTGAACAAGAGCTCGCGGTAGGCGCGGCGGTTCTCCTCTGTTGAGGGAACGTTGATACTATCGAGACGGCGTTTGATGGTCCCAGAACTTTCATCGGCTGCCAGGATGCCTTTGCCTTCTGCAACCATGTCACGAGCAGTAGACACCAGAATATGTTTGTCCATGGGACACCTCTAGGTCAATAGGTTGTAGGTCTGACCGTCACGCCACGCTGTTGTAGGGAAGATGGTCTGTGTAAATTCCATCACTCTATCTCCCCTCAAGAAGGTATCGAGCTATCCTCTCGTCAGTAACGAGCACATTAAAATACGGCTTAGCCAGGGCAGCCTCTATCGCTTCTCTTTTATGCTCGCCACCAGCAATGGCTATGACATAACGATCTTGTTGCCTGGCTATCTTCCTGAAATCATCGAGTTTAATGGCAATAAGCTTATCTTCAATCTTCTTATTCTGCTCTCCATCCTTGCGTATCGGGATGTAGTTACTCTCAGAAATAAATTCACCTTTATTGATACTGATACCTATTTGTTCTTGAATTCTATCATAAGTTTTATTTTTCAGATCTCCTATACCTAAGAGGAAAATTTGCGACTGTTTTGCACATTCTATCATGTCCTTTATGTGATATCTGCTACTATAACTCTCCATTTCCTTTGGCGCGAGCTTTGTGTAGAAGTCAGGAGGAAGGCTTGATATGTGTGCCTCAATGTCGAGTGTATCATCACGTCTTTTCATCATAATAGCCAATATCGACACGATGGTATGTGGATAGCAAGCTTCTAAACGGTTATCGGCGTAGAGGGCAGAGGGATACAATTCTAACTTTTTCTGTCGTAGACACCGAGTAAGTTCGGCGTCCATTGCTAGTAAGTTCAAAAAGTTATCTACCACCGCGAGCAGGGTGTCACCGCAGGACATGGCAATTCTTATCGTTGGTTCTTGTGCCTCACACAGCAGGGTAGCGAGCGTTCTCGCGCCGGCTAAGCCCAAGTTTTCCGTGTTTTTGCCACCGCCTCCAGGCACGATATAGACCGTGTGAATGCCTTTGGCGGTGAGTTTGTCCCTCAACTCCGCTTCCAATTTGAGCAGTCGTGGGGGTTCAATGTGCGCCTTCACAATCCCTTCGCGTCTGGCTCTCTCCAGCAGTCTCGATACGGAACTTTGTGAGAGCCCCAATTCCTTGGCCACTTTTTCCTGGGTTAGCCCTTCAACATAAAAGAGTCGCGCTGCAGTCACTAGCGCCTCGTAATCCTCCCTCTCATTTTCTGGCGCCGATATCCGCACAGCGCGCATGTGCTTTCTCCTCGCTACATTGCACAGCTCTCGTTCGACCTGAGAGTTTTTGCTTGGAACTGTACAAAGAATAATGACATGCATGAATATGCAAAATATTGAGTATCAATGCAAGAATATATTCATTGTAAGAATGGGAGTACACGGTGTCAAATGAGGGGAGCGGCAATAGGTGCGTCACAGCGTACCGCGGGTCATTTGATGCCTAGAATGAAGAGTGCCGGTTCAGAGGCAGAGGTGGGAAACGAGAAACCGGGCCCGGGGTATCACCAGATGGCTGCACGAGCAATGTAGGGTGATCCTCGGGCCCTCATGCATCGGCGTGGGCTTACCGCCTTGGGAACTTTACCCACGTAAGTTTTGTGCAACAAACTCCCAGTTCACCAGATTCCACCAGGCTGCTATATACTGGGGGCGAGCATTACGGTAATCGATATAGTACGCATGCTCCCAGACGTCGCAAGTCATCAGTGGAGTTTTGCCGGCACGCAGCGGGCAGCCAGCATTCGCCGTGGCTTCAATGCTGATATTGCCGGCGGCATCTTTCACGAGCCAGGCCCAGCCGGAGCCAAACTGCCCGGCCGCAGCGGCGCTAAACGCGTCCTTGAAGGCCTGAAAATTGCTCCAACCCTTATTGATCGCCGCCGCCACGTCACCCGACGGTTCGCCGCCACCGTTGGGCTTCATAGAGTTCCAGTAAAAGGTGTGGTTCCAGACCTGCGCTGCATTGTTGAAGAGACCGCCTTCAGGGGCAGTGCGGATCAGCTCTTCGAGCGTCTTGCTGGCTTCAGGTTTGCCTTGCGTGAGGTTATTCAGATTTGTGACATAGGTCTGGTGATGCCTGCCGTAGTGAAAATCGAGCGTTTCGGCAGAGATATGGGGCTGTAAGGCGTCTTTCGCATACGGGAGTGGTGGTAATTCAAAGGGCATGTGATAGTCCTCCGTACTGGTGTCAACGTTTTCATAGCTCGCCCAACACAGATGCCGAGCGTACTCTACACAGCAAGCGCCTGCTAGCCAACGTCGGCAAGCGACGACGTCCCCTGTCAGCCGACCAGGGGTGCTCAGAATATGGCCCATACAGAGTTCTGAGGTCTATATGGCGATACTACCAGCTTTCCCGTTGTGTGTCTAGACATCAGCATTGTCCTGTGGACCTCTCCTGGAGGCTGTGTGGACGTGGCAGCGGGTGTTTTCCAGTTGCATTCCCCCCACAAATCCCCTATACCCCATGCTGAGAGAGCAAGGGACGGAGAGCCAGAGAGAGGAGAATCCCTGTGGCACGACAGCACGATCAAGAACATACAGAAGTGGTCCGCGGCGCGACTGGCCGACCAGTAGTGCGGGGTACGCATGGGGTTGTGGCCAGCGGCCATTATCTCACCTCGATGGCCGGCATGCGCATGCTCCTCAGCGGTGGCAATGCCTTTGATGCGGCAGTGGCCATGGGCTTTGCCGCCGCGGTGCTTGAGCCTACGGCGTCCTACTCCCTCGCGACTGAGGGTGTGGGGATGCTCTACCACGCTGCCAGCGGGACGATACAGGCATTGAGCGGGCAAGGGGTGGCACCACAGGCGGCGACCGTGGAAGCGTTTCGGGCCCGTGGTCTCACGAAAATTCCCACCGGTCCAGGCGACCAGGCGCATCTTTCTTTTACCGTGCCTGGGATAGTCGATGGTTATTGCAAACTCCTGGAGACCTACGGCACCAAAACCCTCGGTGAGGTGCTGGAGCCGGCCATCGAGCATGCGCAGCATGGCTTTCCCATGTACGAATACATGCACCGCATACTCCGCATCTCACAAACCCTGGAGCAGTTTCAGCGCTATCCTGCCGGTGGAGCCGAAGTCTTCTATCCTGGTGGACAGGTGCCAGCCGTTGGCAGCCTGTTTGTGCAGCCGCAGCTCGGCCAGACCCTGCGTTTACTGGTCGAGGCAGAACGTGCGACCCCAGGGCCACGCCGCGCCGGTCTGCAGGCAGCGCGCCGCATGTTCTATGAGGGCGAGATTGCGCACCGCATTGCGGCCTTCTCCGAGCGCGTGGGAGGGCTGTTGCGGCTGGAGGATTTGCAGCGCTATCAGGCGGGGTTCGAAGCGCCCATCCGCACCACGTTTGCGGGCTATGAGATCTGTACCCAGTCCACCTGGACGCAGGCAGCGGTGCTACTCCAGTCCCTCAATATGCTGGAGCATGTCGACGTGCGCGCCCTGGGGCATAACTCCCCAGCCTATATCCATACCGTGACCGAAGTGTTAAAACTGGCTTTTGCCGATCGCGAGCGCTACTACGGTGATCCCAATTGCGCAGCAGTGCCCATCGCCGGTCTGCTGTCGAAGGCGTATGCTGCTGAGCGCGTCAAACTCGTTGGTGCCCAGGCCTGTGCACAACTGCCTGACCCGGGCGACCCAGCGCGTCCCGGCGTCACGGTGGCCCCAGCCGTCCTCCCTTGGGGAGCACCCACCACCGCGATGGCCGGAGCAGCCTCCGAAGAAGGCACCACCCACCTGGCGGCTATTGATCGCGATGGCAATATGGTCTGCATCACGCCCAGTGGTGGGGTGTTCCGCAAATCGGCCTTTGTCCCAGACCTCGGCTGTACCTTGAGCACCAGAAGCGAAATGTTTTTTCTTGACGATGATCATGCCAACGGGTTGCAACCAGGCAAGCGGCCACGCACGACCCTGATTAACTATCTGGTCTGCCGCGACGGTGTGCCCGTGATGACGTTTGGCTGTCCTGGTGGCGATGACCAAGCCCAGGCTAACTTACAAATGATGCTCAACGTCCTGGTCTTCGGTATGGACCCGCAGCAGGCTGTGGAGGCCCCACGTTTTTCAACGCAGAGCGTGACGAATTCGTTCTACCCGCGCTCGTACTACCCTGGCCTCTTGCACCTCGAGGAGCGCATTCCCGAGGCAGTGGCGCAGCAGCTGGCCGCGTTGGGGCATGAGATCGCACGCGTGGGCGCGTGTGGCATTGGGGCGATAGTGACGCAGCGTGATCCAGGTACTGGGGTGCTAGCGGCAGGGGCTGATCCGCGCCGACCAACGTATGCCATAGGCTGGTAGACGAGGGAGGGGCGCAAAATGGCAGTACGTGAGCGAGTTGCAGCCGTCACCGGAGCGGCGTCAGG
>Ga0157379_10003581_pt1 | contig 13163 bp, 14 predicted proteins | sample S25metaG_FD_121802 | JGI IMG/M metagenome (GOLD analysis project Ga0157379, IMG submission 121802) | Switchgrass rhizosphere microbial communities from Kellogg Biological Station, Michigan, USA - S2-5 metaG | ecosystem: Host-associated > Plants > Roots > Rhizosphere > Soil | place: USA... | reverse complement strand
CCTCTGGAACTGGAAGCTCTGCTCTCCATCGGCACCGAGATTGCCGATGGTCTGGATGCGGCGCACGCCCAAGACATCGTCCACCGGGATGTGAAGCCGGCGAATATTTTCGTCACCAAGCGTGGTCTGGCCAAGATTCTTGACTTCGGTCTGGCGAAAATGAGCGCCGGACAGCGGCCCGCGGGTGTGCCCGATTCGGACAGTCCCACGGTGCTCAAGGATTTGACCTTGGTGGGAAGCATGATGGGCACCGTCGCCTACATGTCACCGGAACAGGTGTCCGGCAAACCGCTTGACGGACGCACCGATATATTTTCCTTCGGCGTGGTGCTCTATGAAATGGCCACTGGGCGCCAACCTTTCGAACGCGAGACCACGGGATCAACCTTTGGAGCCATCCTTTACGAGGCGCCGATCCCGCCGGTGCGGCTGAACCGTCAACTGCCATCGCGGTTGGAAGCCATCATCAACAGATCGCTGGAAAAGAATCGCAAGCTGCGCTACCAGTCCGCGGCAGAGTTGCGCAACGACTTGCAAAAGCTGAAGCGCGACACGGATTCAGGACGGACGGCGCCATCGCCGGCGGTCACTCCAGTCAGTATCGATGCAGTCGTGTCCTCGCTGGTAGAAGACGAGACCATTGATGACATCACGACGGTGCCCACGCCCAGCCACGTGGGGACGGCCGCCCGCGGCCGTCAGGGCCGAGCAGAGCTCGGCTGGACTCTTATCGCAGGCTTACTCATCGCTTCGATAGCAGGAACCTTCTACTACCGCTCCCACCGGCCAAAACCTCTCACCGAACGCGACACCATCGTCCTTGCCGATTTCGCCAATTCCACCAGCGATCCTGTCTTTGATGACACGCTCAAACAAACACTGAGCGTCGCCCTGCGCCAGTCGCCGTTTCTCAACGTGGTTTCCGGCGGCAAAATAGGCGCGACTCTGAAGCTGATGACTCGTCCCGAGAACACGCCGCTCACTCCGGAAGTCGCGCGGGAAGTCTGCCAGCGCGCCGGCAGCAAGGCCTACATCGCGGGACAGATCGCTCCTCTCGGCAATCGCTATGTGATCGGATTGAACGCCGTGAATTGCCGCAGCGGAGACACCCTGGCCCAGGAACAGGTCACTGCGTCCAGCAAAGAGAAGGTTCTCGACACGCTGGGCGACGCGGCAGCCAAGTTGCGCGGCGAACTAGGCGAGTCGCTGTCCACGGTGCAGAAATTCGATGTACCGCTCAGCCAGGCGACTACGTCGTCGCTCGAGGCATTGAAGGCGTTCAGCCTCGGAGTCCGTGCGGGCATGCAGAAGAGCACGACGCAGTCCATCGCCTACTATCAACGTGCCGTCGAACTCGACCCGAATTTTGCCGCTGCTTACCGGGGACTGGCCAACAGTTACGCCAGCCTGGCTGAACTCGGACGCGCCAGCGAATATCAAGGCAAGGCCTTCGAGTTCCGTTCCCACTCCAGCGAGCGGGAGAAACTCGCGATCGCGGCCGACTACTATCGTTTCGTGACCGGCGAACTCGACAAGTCCGCCCAGACCTATCAGGAGTGGATTGAGAACTACCCGCGCGACGATGCCGCCTACAGCGCTCTCGGCATCGCGTATGCCTCACTAGCGCAGTACGACAAAGCTGCGGAAGCGCACCGCGAGAATCTCCGTCTAGCACCTGACGTGGGCGCTCCCTACATGAACCTGGGCAATTGCCTGCTGGCACTGCAACGCTTCGATGAAGGGCGCCAAACCGCGAAAGCCGCGCAAGCCCAGAATTTCGACGACTACATCCTGCGCAACGAACTCTACGCTCTGGCTTTTATCGGTCAAGATAAGCCCGGCATGGAAGAACAGGCAGCCTGGTTTCGAAGCCAGCCGGACTCCGAACACTTCGGTCTGGCCCTCGAGTCTGACACCGAAGCATATTCAGGCCACCTGAAAAAGGCGCGGGATCTCACGAAGCAGGCGATTGAATCCGCGGTGCGGAACGACAGCAAGGAAAACGCCGCGATCTGGCAGGACAATCAGGCGCTGCGCGAAGCCGCTTTCGGAAATCTGGCAGAAGCGCGAAGCAACGCCGAGGCCGCGCTCAGGCTGGAGCCGGGCAGTCAAAGCGTACAACTCGAAGCCGCTCTGGCGTACGCCATGGCAGGAGAGAGTGCGCGGGCAGAATCCCTGGCACAAGATCTGGACCATCGCTTTCCTCTCGATACTCAGGTGCAGTCGCTCTGGCTGCCGGCGATCCAGGCGCAGCTCGAGTTGAACCGGAAGAATCCGGACGCTGCGATCGGTCGCCTGGAAGCTTCCTCGCGCATTGACCTGGGGCAAATCCAGTTCATCAACAATATTTCCTGCTTGTATTCGGTCTACATCCGTGGTCAGGCGTACCTCACGGCAGGAAAAGGAAGCGAAGCCGCAGCGGAATTTCAGAAGATCGTAGACCACAGCGGCATCGTCTGGAATTGCTGGACCGGCGCGCTGGCCCACCTCGGACTGGCCCGCGCCTATGCGCTCTCGGGAGACACGAGCAAAGCGCAAGCGGCGTACCAGAACTTCCTCACGTTATGGAAAGACGCGGATGCGGATGTCCCGATGCTAAGGGAAGCCAAAGCTGAGTACGCAAAGCTACCGGCCCACTAACCTGTCGTGAAAATGGATGACGGCGTCCCCCCAAACATTTCCCGCCGTGGGACAACTGCCTCGAAGATAGTCCGGCTATCGCAGACCGCGCTGTCGCGCGCCCTTTATAACGATTGGTTGCCGGGCGAGTCCCGCGACTCTCTGCTTGGACCCGACTATGCCAGCACCGATACTCTGTCGACCGGGCGAAGCTGAAGCTCAAGGCCGGATCCTTCAACTTGCTGAATCGCGGCAACAGGCGCGTCCAGATCACGGTGTATGGTTTCATGAGCAACGCGCCGGAGTCATACGGATAAGATTATTGGAATCAATATCTTACCTGCCGAACGCGTCGTACCCCTCCAGCTTTCTCTCTGTCGCCGATGCGTACGCGCTGCCCCAGATCCAACTCGCACTGAAGTTGATTTTCTGAAGGCGAACGGTTCCTTCGATGGCTGCTAGAAGCATTTCCACAGCGCGAACGCGCCATATACCACTTGACTTGCGATGGGAACCTTGCGATAACTAAGCCCGTCCAAACGGGACCGGTTTGGGGGTGTAGTTCAGTTGGCAGAAGTAAGACTTCAAGAGGGCGAGTCCCTCGAAAATGCATTGCGTCGCTTCAAGCGCAAGGTACAACAGGAAGACATTATCAAGGAGGTCAAGCGTCACTCCTTTTACCTGAAGCCGGGCGAGAAGAAGCGCGTAAAAGAAGCACTGGCCCGTAAGCGCAGCCGCAAGAAAGCGCGTAAAGAACAGGACTGAGGTCATGGGCTGCCACGCCAAGTGGTGGCCCATTTCCTTGCTTGCAGGAGACTGTAAAGATTGTAAAGAAGTGGTCCATGTCGCGGTTCGACATGGTGGGCCGAGTCCAGGGTAAATATTCCAGGGCGTTAGCTTGAGGGGGCAACGATCCTGGGTCCACGCGGGGTGATTTCACTCGTTTGCGGGATCTCAGGGAATGGGGTGAAGGGAGCATCTCTCAAATGGAATTTCAGGACAAGGTATTGAAGTGCATCGACTGTGGCGCGGATTTTGTCTTCACCGCGGGCGAACAACTGTTCTTTCACGACAAGCAGTTCAAAAACGAACCCAAACGCTGCAAGGCTTGTAAGACCAAACGAGTATCAGTATTAGGGGCCGCGCCTTCGGGGCAGGGCAACGGCTTTGCCAAAGTGGAAACGCGCACTACCTGCTCGGAGTGTGGCAAGGAAACCACGGTGCCCTTCAAACCAACCCAGGGACGTCCGGTATTCTGCCGGGAGTGCTTCCAGCAGAAACGGCAACCGGCCTCGGCTTGATTTTGAACTAGAACCCAGTAGGCGATTCCAGAGTCGCGGCTAGCTCACCTTCCTCCCGCTTCCCGATTCCAAGGCGAATCTCGTCTGCCCGTGGCGACGTCCGCGCGGCGGAGAGGGCGCGCCCTTTCGTCTCCGCCGCGATCGGCATCGAACCGACGTCCCGGCTACGCTGTATAGTAAGAGACAACTTCCTTCCCGCGGATTTACGCGGACAAATGCGGATTCAAGCATCGCGAACTTACCGAGAGACTCGTGGCACCGCCTCGAATACTTAGGGCAAGAGTCGAGAGAAGAACGAAATCCGCGACTATCCGCGGAAGGAAGTAGCGGGCGCTGGAGCGGGTGAAACGTGGCGACTTTCTATGTGACAAATTTCGGCTGCCGGGCCACCCAGGCCGACGGTGCCGCGATTGAACACCAGTTGCTCGAACGGGGCCTGGAGCGCGCCGGCGAGCCGGCGACAGCCGGCCTGGTCATTCTCAACACCTGCACCGTAACGGCCGCCGCTGACCAGGACGCCCGCGCCGCCATCCGCCGTATTCATCGCAAAAATCCTGATGCACAGATCGTGGTCACTGGCTGCTACGCGCAACGCGCTCCGGAAGAGATCGCCGCCCTCCCCGGCGTCACCCAGGTGATCGGGAACTCGCACAAACATCGGCTCGCGGAACTGGCTGGAATCGGGCTCCGGACCTCGGGCGACGAACCTCGGCCTCTCGATCTTCGCGGTCAGGCAGATTCGAAGAGCTTCGTCCCCATCACGCAGCTCACATCTGATGTCCGAGGTCCGAAGTCCGACGTCCGCGGCCCGATTTTCGTTTCCGACATCTTCGCCCATACGGAGCTACAGGCGGCGCCCGTCTTTGACGCCGCCAACGATCGCACCCGTCCCAACCTGAAAGTGCAGGACGGTTGCAACAATCGCTGCTCGTTCTGCGTAATCCCTTACGTCCGGGGACAAAGCCGCTCGCTGAAATTGGACGAAGTCATTCGCGAAGTGGAAACGCTGGTGAGCGCTGGCTATCGCGAGGCGGTAATTTCCGGGATTAACCTGGGACGGTGGGGAAGGGATTTGGCGGTCAGCCCTCAGCCCTCGGCCTTCGGCAACCCCGGCCAGAGACCAACGACTAACGACCGACGACCGGGTTTTGAAGATCTGGTACGAGCAATTCTGGCCAACACAGCCCTGCAAAAATTGCGCATCAGTTCGGTCGAGCCCATGGACTGGAGTGACGAACTGATCGAAATGATGGCCCAGTCCCCCCGCATTGCCAAGCATGCGCATGTGCCCCTGCAATCGGGAAGCGACGCCGTCCTTCGACGGATGCACCGCAAATACCGCCCCTGGCACTATCGCGAGAAGATCGAGAAAATCCATGCCGCCATGCCTACGGCCGCCATCGGGGCCGATGTGATGGTGGGATTTCCCGGCGAGTCCGACGCTGAATTCGAGGAAACGCGCCGCCTGGTGGAGGATCTTCCCTTCACCTACCTGCACGTTTTCACTTACTCTGCCCGGCCCGGAACTCCGGCGGCATCCATGGGCAAACAGGTCCCCGCCGACGTGGCTCGCGAACGCAGCCGCGTTCTGCGCCATCTCATCGCAGAAAAGACGTTGGCTTTCATGACTAGATTTATCGGCAGGCCCGTCGAACTGATCACTCTCAACGTTACCCGCGGCGATCACCAAGGCGGATACACGGAAGGACTCACCGACAACTACCTGCCAGTACGCCTGCGAGGAAAATACCCTGCCAACCGCTGGCTTCCGGCCAGGGTTGAAGGAGTTTTAGACGGAACGCTGTTGGGAGTCGCGACTTAGGGACGAGCCCACAGCGGCGGGACCTGCTCATTTTTTCGCGACTAGCCGGTCCGCAATCTTGTCGTACTTGCTCTGTGACAGAATGCGGCGAGTGACCAGTTCGCTCGGGTCATTGTAGGGGCGCCCCGCGATCTCTCGATCGGCCTCGACCCCGGTCACACCCGGCAAGCTGATCAATTGCTCCCGGGTCGCGGTGTTCACATCGAGCGGCTTGTCGCGGCTCCAACCTTCGCGAACACCTGCTGCGACGGCTTTGGCATCAACCTTCAATTCCGCGGTAGCGCGAGCAGTCTTCTCTTTTAGCTCTTCAGGACTCTGCTTTTGAGTGCACGCCGCCAGTCCGCCAAGGAGAATAACCGCGACGGCAAGTAGCTTTTGAGGAAAGTGCATGTCCATTCACCCCGGGTCTTGGATGAATTCCATCCTCGGCTGGTTGGCTGGAAGTGGCGTCCCCCCGGTCAGTGGAGGACGGGCGGGATGCCCGCTCTCCATTCCCGAATCATCGGTGCCCGAAGACTTCCTTGAGCAGATTCGTGGTCTGCGCCGCGGGATTCTGGCGGATCTTGCGCTCTTCCTGGCCCAGTTCGAAAAAGAGCCCATCGAGGGCCTTGGCTACAACGTAGTGGGCGATGTCGAGGTCCTGATTCTTGGCGAAGGGAAGCTCTTTGTACTGAGAAACCAGGGCGTTGTATTGCTGCGTGACGCCGTTCTTGGCCATCGTCTTTTCCACCACCGGTCGGAAGGCCACGGTGAGCTGCGGCGTGGTCTTGTCCTTGAAGTAGTTGGTGGCGGCGGTGTCGCCGCCGGAAAGAATTCTGCGGGCGTCGTCGAAGGCCATAGCAACGATGGCGTCCATAAAGATTTTTCGCGCTGCGGGAGCCGCTGCCTCCGCGGCTCGGTTCATGCTTAGAACAAAACCGTCAATTTTGGGCCCGTAGCCCACCATGCGCAGACCTTTTTCCAGCGTTCGCAGATTGCTGGGCATCAGTATCTTGATGTCGGGATTGGCGAAGTATCCGTCGGGACGCCCGGTCAGTTTCACCGACTGCTCCGCGCGATCTGCAGGGCCTGTTTCAGCCCTAAGGAAATTTTGCTATCGCTGAGCGGCACCTTTCCCAGCCCGAGGCGTTTTGCAATCTCTCCCACCTGCGAAAAGGACAGCGTGGTCATTAATAACAGGCTCGCACCCAGCATTTGGCTACGCTTCATTTTTCGCACTCCCTCAATCCCCTTCAGTAGAACCGCTTCCCCACGATATCCAAAGAAGATTTTCTATCAGGCTACCCGGAACCGGGTTTTCGCACCTAAGCTCCCGACGTCACAAGCGATCGCCTTGTTGCGATTTAACTCTACGAGGAGCAATCATGGGAAACGAAACCGAAAGAAACCAGCAGAACCCGCAGCAGCAACAGAACCCTGGAAACCAGGGTGAGCCCAAGAAGAATCCGTCACAGAGCGGAGAACAGGTCTACAACCCGCAGGATCCGACCTCGAAAAAGCCCGGCCAGGACAGCGGCACGACTGATCGTTCGGACCGTGAAGGGTCGGAAGACGTTGAAAAGCGGCGCGCATCCTAACCGGGATCGCGGACGTAAGGACAGAGGCCACGGCAAACTGCCGTGGCTTTACTTTGAAGCGGAGCCGGCCCCGGCCTGCCCGACACCCGGCGGGGCGCTGGCGCTGCTTTAAACCGCAAGTTCGGCCGGAGGTCAATCCGCCAAGACGTCGGGCGGCTGCCATGCTATACTTTTTTTCTATTTCATTTGATCGGTTAGCCGACGGAGGGTCGTATCGATAAACGCTTTATCCGCACAAACGATCGCATTCGAGCGCGGGAAATCCGCGTGATTGACGACGAAGGCCAGCAGATTGGCATTTTGACTCCTTACGATGCGCTCAAGATGGCCCGCGAGAAAAACCTGGATCTGGTAGAGATTTCGCCCACCGCGATTCCTCCCGTATGCCGAATCATGGACTATGGAAAGTTCTTGTACCAGCAGGAAAAGAAGGAACGCGAGGCCAAGAAACATCAGAAGGTGATCGTAGTCAAGGAAGTGAAGTTCCGCATCAACGTGGACGACCACGATTACGAAACCAAGAAGAATCACGTGCTGCGTTTCCTCGATGAGGGCGACAAGGTCAAGGCGACGATTTTCTTCCGCGGACGGGAGATGACGCGCACCAACTTGGGACGCGAAATCCTGGAACGGCTGATCAAAGATATCGCCGACAAGGGCATTGTAGAATTCCGGCCGCGACAAGAAGGCAACACACTGCATGCCATCCTGGCGCCGAAAAAAGATGCCGGACAAAAGCAGCCCGCGCAGTCACAACCGGCTCCAGGCCGGGTAAACCAAGCTTAATAAAGCAATTGGCAATTAGCACCCGGCATTGGGCCAACCAAGGCAGTTGTCGGTATGACCAAATGCCGAATTGCTAGCTGCCCAATTGCTGAACCGAGGATTTATGCCAAAGCTAAAAACACATAAAGGCGCCGCCAAGCGCTTCAAGAAGACGGCCACGGGAAAGGTTAAGCGCCATCATTCGCACTTGCGCCACATGCTCACATCGAAGGCCAAGAAGCGCAAGGGCAAGCTGCGCCAGGCCGTCCTGGTCAGCGATGCCGATACACCCAAGATCAAGCGAATGATTCCGTACTAGAAGGTTTTTGTTGTGTTGTGTGAGCGCGGACCTGCCCTGAGCATAGCCGCAGGGGGCTTGCCCGCGTGCAGGGCTGCAATCAAGCTGCACCAGCGGCCCGGGCGTGTGAAGAGGCAACCAGACCTTAAAGTCTCCTACCTCCAGCCGCCGTAATGTGAAAGTCAAAAAGGAGCTATCCATGCCTCGCGTAAAACGGGGAAGCAAACGCCGCGCCAAGCGCAAAAAGATACTCGACCGTGCCAGCGGCTATTTCCTAACAAAATCCAAACTCTACCGGTCCGCCAGAGAAGCCGTCGAACGCGGCCTCAAGTTCGCCTATTCGGGACGCAAGCAGAAGAAGCGTCAGTACCGTTCACTCTGGATTGTGCGCATCGGCGCTGCCGCCAAGCTAAATGGAATGAGCTATAACCAGTTCATCCACGGGCTCAAAAAAGGCGGAGTGGAACTGGATCGCAAGATCCTCGCCGACTTGGCGGTGAACGATCCCGGCGCGTTTAAGAGCCTCGCCGAGCAGGCGAAGGGCGCCATCGGCGGGGCCGCTTAGAACCAGCCTTTAGCACTTAGCCTTTAGCTTCGAAGATCACAGCCTCGGCCGCGCCGGGCGCTGCTATTTGTGCCCGACGCCAACTGAGACCGAGAACAAACTACGGGTTCTATGTACTCCGTCCCTAAACTAAAGAGCTTCTCCGAGGCCGGGCTCAACAAGGCAGTCGCGAAGCTCCTCGCCGCGCTGAAGCAGGAGGCCTCGGCTGTCAAGAATGAGACGGACGGGAAAGCCTTCCGCGACCGCTGGATGGCGCGCAAGAACGGCGTGCTCACCGAGATCAACGAGCTCTGGCTGAAGGCAGCGCCCAAAGACGCCAAGCGCGCCGTGGGACAGCGTGTCAACGAAATCAAGGCCATGGTTGAGGAAGCGGTCGGCAAAGCCGAGGACATACAGGGTCACCGATCGATCGCGTCTTCGGTGAAAGCTGAATCGGACGCTCTCGACATCACCCTCCCCGGCCTTCGTCGTCCTCTCGGATCTGAACATCCGGTGATCAAGACGATGAACGAGATCGTCTCCGTTTTCCGCAATCTCGGCTACTCGGTTCAGGAAGGACCTGTGATCGAAACCGATTACTACAACTTCGAGGCGCTCAATTTTCCGCCCAACCATCCGGCGCGCGATACTCAGGATACGTTGTTCATCGCCAATCAGGAATCGAAGCCGCAGCGCGAGCGGCTGCTGCTGCGCACCCACACTTCGCCGGTGCAGATCCGCACCATGGAGAAGATGAAGCCTCCGGTCAGGATTGTGATTCCGGGCAAAGTGCACCGCAACGATCCTCCCGACGCCAGCCACTCTCCCATGTTTCATCAGGTCGAAGGACTGGCAGTCGATACCAACATCACGTTCTGTGATTTGAAGGGAACGCTAGACCACGCCATGAAGTCTCTGTTCGGATCGAGCGTAAAGACCAGCTTCCGGCCGTCGTTCTTCCCGTTCACCGAGCCCAGCGCGGAGATGATGGTGTCTTGCTTTATTTGTGGGGGCAGCGGCAAACGCGGCTCCGAGCCCTGCCGCCCTTGCAAGCAGACGGGCTGGATCGAGATTCTTGGCTGCGGCATGGTGGATCCGAACGTCTACGGCTTTGTGGACTACGATCCCAGAAAAGTCTCCGGCTTCGCTTTCGGCATGGGTGCCGACAGGATAGCGATTCTGAAATACGGCGTAGATGACATTCAGCTGTTCTTCAGCGGGGATGTGCGGTTCCTGGAACAGTTTGGGTAGAAACCTTTAGCTGCTAACTCTTAAGCTTTTAGCGTACAGACGAAATGGCGACGCTGAAGGCCAGAGCTCAAGGCTAGAAACTAAAAGCTTCAACAATGAAACTTTCCCCTGCTTGGCTGCGCGAGTTCGTGGATGCCAAGGTGGATGATCGCCGCCTGGCGCAGGATCTCACCTCGGTTGGAATTGCAGTCGAGAGCATCAGCGGCGAGGGCAAGAACGCTGTCTTCGAAATGGAGATTGGCACCAACCGTCCTGATGCCATGAACCACTACGGAGTCGCCCGCGAAGCTTCAGTAGTCTACAACCTGCCCTTGCGGCCCATCGATTCGAAATTGTCTGCGACAACTGGCAAGCCGGACTTCGTCGTTGAAATCGCGGACAAGGCCGGCTGCGCCCGCTACACCTCTCGCATCCTTCGCGATGTGACTATCAAGCCATCCCCGGATGCCATCGCGAAACGGTTGCTGCTGGTTGATCAGCGTCCCATCAACAATGCCGCCGACGCGACCAACTACACGCTGTGGGAGATGGGGCATCCCACGCACGTTTTTGATCTTGATCTGTTGGAGGGCGGCAAGATTCTGGTGCGGCGGGCGTTCAGCGGCGAGACCCTGAAGACGCTCGACGGCGCGGAGCGCAAGCTTACTCCGGAAGATCTGGTCATCGCCGATGCCGTGAAACCAGTTGCGCTGGCCGGCGTCATGGGCGGATTCGACACCATGATCACGGGCAAGACGCGCAACATTTTGATCGAGGCGGCCTGGTTTGATCCGGCGACCATACGCAAGAGTTCGCGACGTCACGGAATGCACAGCGACGCATCGCATCGCTTCGAGCGCGGCGCCGACTTTCAGGCCACGACCAAGGCTTGCGATCGGGTGGCGGAGCTGATTCTTGAATCGGCCGGCGGCAAACTGGCCGGCGGTGTCATTGACACGGTCGCACGTCAAGTGGATCTGGCTCCCGTGGCTCTGCGTCTTTCCGAAGTTCACCGCATTCTGGGCGAGAAGCTGGAGACCAATGAGATTTTCCGCATTCTCCGGCAACTCGGCTTTGAGCTGATGCCGGAAAGAGGTGGTGACCCGGATTTCACCGTCCACATTCCCAGCTGGCGGTTGGATGTGGAACGCGAGATTGATTTGGTCGAAGAGATCGCACGACTGCATGGCTTCGACAGGTTCGCCAATACACTGCCCGCGTTTGCCGGCGCTGTCGTAGAGCCCCGTGATGCCGACAAAGATACTAAGCTCCGCGGATCACTGCTCGCGCTCGGCTACGACGAAGCCGTGTCGCTGACATTCATCTCGCATGAAGATGCCGAAACATTTTCTTCGGCGCGGGTGATTGAGTTGGCCAATCCGCAGAGCGAAGAGGCATCGGTCATGCGCAGTTCGCTGGTACCCGGCATGCTCAATATGCTGAGCTACAACCTCAATCGCGGCGCCGACAACGTGCGCCTATTCGAAGCGGGCAGCGTTTTCGAAGCGACCGAGGACGGGACGGCCGAGCCCAAACGCATTTGCATCGGCGCAACTTCCCCCACTTTGCAAAAGGCAAAAGGATGGGGCGCCCGCGACGGGGGATTCTTCGATTTGAAGGGCGATGTGGAGACCTTACTGCACGCCTTTCAGTATCGATCGTTGAACTATGATGCCCGGGCGGCGGACTACTATCACCCCGGGCGCTCGGCGCGGGCACTGATGGATGGCGCTGTGGTGGCCCAGTTTGGACAGCTACACCCCGACATCGCCGCCGCCCGCAAACTGCGCCAGAGAGTTTTCGTCGCGGAAATGTATCTCGACCGGCTGTATGCGCAGGGAATGCGCGTGGTCCGCTACCAGGTTTTGCCGCGTTATCCGGCGGTGGAACGTGATTTTTCATTTGTCTTCGACGACGGAGTGACGTTCGAGAAGATTGAGCAAGTTGTCGTCGGGCTCGGCCTGTCTGAATTACGCAGCTTTGTTCCGGCGGAGATTTTCCGCGGGGGCAATGTTCCGGCGGGCAAATATTCGCTGCTGCTGCGGGCCCGCTTTCAGTCGGCCGAACGCACGCTGCGGGAAGATGAAGTGGCCCAGTGGTCGGCGCAGATCATCAGGGGACTGGAGGAGTTGGGAGGAAAGCTGCGAACCTAGGCATTCAGACCTCCCCGAAAACTTGCCATGCTGAGCGGCGCCTTACATTTCGTTTGCGAAATCGAAGGCGGACTCGCACGACCCCACCATCTTCACTTCTGTCGCGAGGACACCGGTTCGATGTACAGCAGCAAAAGTGTCGAGCCTATAGGGAGCCCCTCGACTCGCTCCGGGCAGGCTCTTCAACTGCGTGGCTGCTTCGCCTTGCGAAGTGGCCTTTGCTCAGGATGACAATCTGCCTTGTAAACTATTCGTGTGTGGTTTCGCTTCGTTGTGCTACTGATTTTCGTCGCCGCGAGTGGTATGCCTGCGGCTGCCACGCCTCCGGCCCCCGAGAAAACCGTCCCCACTTTCTACCGAGACATTCTTCCTCTGCTCCAAGACCACTGCCAGAGTTGCCACCGGCCCGGTGAAGTCGCCCCCATGCCTCTGGTGACGTACGAGCAGACCCAAACATGGGCGCCCGCCATCGCACACAGCGTTCAGAGCGGAATGATGCCGCCGTGGTTTGCCGACCCACAGGTCGGACACTTCTCCAACGATCCTTCGCTTACCGCACAACAGGTCGCAACTCTCCTTGCCTGGGTCAGGGGCGGCACTCCAGCGGGAAATCCCCATGACGCACCCGCTCCCCCCTCGTGGGCCGATGGGTGGAACATCGCAGTGCCGGACCTGGTCTTGCCGATGCCGAAGCCGGTTACGATCCCCGCCGGCGGCGACGTGGAATACACGTATGAGATCGTGCCTACGCATTTCACCGAGGACAAATGGGTGCAGATGGCGGAAGTCCATCCCTCCAGCCCGCAATATGTGCATCATGCCGTGGTCTACATCCGGCCGCGTGATTCTCAATG
>Ga0157379_10003577_pt1 | contig 13171 bp, 16 predicted proteins | sample S25metaG_FD_121802 | JGI IMG/M metagenome (GOLD analysis project Ga0157379, IMG submission 121802) | Switchgrass rhizosphere microbial communities from Kellogg Biological Station, Michigan, USA - S2-5 metaG | ecosystem: Host-associated > Plants > Roots > Rhizosphere > Soil | place: USA... | reverse complement strand
GAACAGTTCTCTCAACCGGAGCTGGCACCACCTGTGGGTGCCCGAAGGGTAGACGGAAAAGAAGAAGAAAGGGAGGGGGAGGACCGACTGATGTAAAGAATTATACTTTAGACGAGTCAGAACCATTGCATCCCTTTATAGTAACAGCTTCGATTGCTCACGTGGCGGAGCCCATTGTCCATCCTTTCATTGTCCGAACGTGGCGATCGGCGCTTGCGCCATTTGTCCCCGCCTTAATACCCTTTCTTTGCAACTACCTACCCCTTCTCGTTCCACCCTTCCCCACTTATGTCTATACCAGATGTTTTTTCAGACGTAATATTTTCGCCCGACTTCTCTTTTTCAAGAGTCGACAACAGGTACGATGAGCCGCTATCAGTGTTTGCACCTAGAAAGTATTCAGTTCCAACGACGCTGTAAGTCCTACAAGTTTTTTTCACTCATTGTATCGAAAAAAGTCTCATTTGTGCGCGAAGATCTGTACCCCGGGTTTCATACGGTCGTCGCAGATCCCGTCATTCACAAGTCGGCATATCAGTAACCACTGCACGATCCTATCGCAGTTCACAAAGACGAACTTCTTTGCCTGCGATACACTTTCATCAAACAAATGTCAGCACACTGCATGTTGACACTGGAGTATCGAGAGAGAGGTCTGGTAGCATCCCAGAAGATATTTACCGCGCACTACACAACTTCCGATTTGGCGCCGCGCAAGCAGAAAGCTCAAATAACGAACTCGGGGATGCCGTAAGAGCGTCGACTCCATTGGAGGCGCGGATGGAGACAAGGCAATCTTCTGTAATTACAGTAATAGGAGCTCGCTCTCGACGGTCGGTGGTTTCGCTACAATCCGCTACTGTCAACATTCCAGGAGCTACGCAGGAGAGATCGAAAACAGATCGACGGCCATCCACGGACATCGAGCGATCCCCCTTTTTGTCTACAAATGGATCTGACTGTGCTCGCAATGGACGACGAACTCCTGAACGACGAGGGTCTGTTCAAGCATCACTTCCACTGCAAACCAACATATTAAATACAACCGCCGATATTTGGGATCCTTCCACGATATTTTCGATGGATGAACCAGTTGCAGTAAAGAATCATACGGACATGTTTCTTGGACCCGTTATGGAAGGCGACCGAGAACCGTTCGACACCTTTATGGACCACATCCGTCGAGTTGAAGATCCGAATTGGACCTTTACTCGCGAGGAGCAGCATCACTCGTTTTCATATTTAGGGGAGCCTCAATCCGGCCATTCCGTCGAAGGTAGTCGGGAAGGGTGGTGGTGTGAGCCGTTAGGCCGGTTCGTTGTTTGCAAAATAGGGACCATGGAGCAATCACCCAGTCAGCTGCGAAGTACGTTTATTGCTTTGGATGCGGTTATAATTATTAATGTAAATGTAGTTCGCTATAACAGACTCAAGATTCGTCGTTACAATCTGAATGAGCACCAGACCGTCGTTGGTCCCCCAGTTCTAGTCCACCGACACTCAAAGGCGGAAGCCTTCAGCATCTACCGCTGTTTCAGTGGCCATATGCGGTCGAAGACCATTGATTCGTCATTTTCGATTTTACTGGGGACGAGGAAGGCCCTTAGAGATTGTGCCGGCAAGCGTAATCACCAATTTCGCGTTGCCAAAGTCGCTCTCCCCATCTCCCCTGTCGATTCCCACCTAGAAACAAAAGACTCAATTCCACTCCATGACATGTCCAAACGAATGCTCGTTTCTACACCCTCCAGTCCGGATCTTCGATTATCGGAGGAGCCCCTCTTTGTCACAAAATCACGACCGGCGGCGGCCAGTCCACCGAGAATAGATACGAATTTGGGTTCCAAAGGGAAATCCATCTTCCGTTCTCTCGTCGAGGCTCTCTCTTTAAGGTCGCCAGTCTCCCCTACCGACGAGAGCCCATCTCAGAACGATCAGAAGAAGCGCGAATTAGAGCAACTGATACATTGCTTCACGAGCGTCGGCCTCCTACCATCATCCCCCAAGAAGAAGCGTCCTGAAGAAGAATGTCCAGCAATGCATGGTATTCCTCAGGAAGCCATGTGTATGTTGCTACCATTATGGCCAGAACAGAGCGACGCTCAGTGGCCGGTTGCTGCTCGTTCTTCACGACGGTCAAGCAAGATCGGTCAATTTCCCTCTCCACAAATGCTTCCCCCAATTGATACAACTTCCACTGTGCCTCTCGAAGCTCGAAAGTATTTGCTGGTGTTTTATGCTCCCGATCTTGTTAAGGATCAGGAGCCAAAAAAGAAGGCACGCCGGAAGTCGAAGGGGAATACAGAACCATCGCCTCGAAAGAATTTTGGCGCTTTCTTTTCGGCATATGGACGGGTCTTGTCGTACGAAGACGTACGCTATGCCCCGTTGCCTATTCCCGAACGGGGACTATGCGTCAAAACAGGCACATCCATACCTTTGATTAATTCTCCAGCCGAGGACCTTACACTTGCTTTGACAACCCAGGAAGCTGGAATCATGATCTACAACGATTCCTTCCAAGAACTGGGCCTCGTTGACCGTAGCTGTGAGACAGCGAGCGAGATGGGCAAAGCAATTGCAGAGATGGTTTGGTGTGGGTGCATTGCTCTAATGACTTTCATGTCGTAAGTCGCGGGCGGGTTGGTGCGGTTTGTTTTCGTCTATTCATCTGCAAAGTACACTGTCCGATTTCCCCTGCGACATATTCTTAATCTCCCGCTCTCAGCATTGTCATGAACGTTCATATCCACTCATACCACTGTGTTTCTTATATCTTGTTGTCCATTACCATCTGTATTCCTTATCGTTAGTAAACCAAATAGATTGACTGTATTTCTATTATTTCATTACATCATGGCATCTCGAGCGCTCATATCGCCCAGTCACGTCGTGCAGCGGTTGTCACGCCCGTCATCGCCCTCTGCTCTTACCTTCATACCCACATAGATTCTCGCAAATATGAGTTGGTCAGGGTATGTCTATTCGTCCGTATTGGTAGAAAATTAGAATTGAATCTGTGCTTCAGACTCAAGAAGACGGTTAGCCGAAGTGCAACCACTGTGCGTCCTCCGCACTGCGCGTGATATGACAAAGACTTACTCCTATATGTACAGTTGATGCAAAAGACTGGTCAAGTGGAACGCACTGTTGACCGGGAATTTGCTGATGAAGAGGCCAAATACAAGACGTACGTCGTACATTTCTTGCCGCCCGCCACGGCGTCCAATGATCCTGTGATAGATTCGAGAAAGAAACCAACCAACTGCAGAAGGATAGTAAGGCATTTATCGATGCTCTGAAAGGTACTTACTCTTTGCACTCTAAGGCCCTTCATCGCTCATACACGTCATTTTAGCTATGACCGCTGCGCAGGGACGTTTGGCGGAGACCATTGACATCTTCTATGGCGCCGCAGATAGGGGATCTGAAGGAGCTCAGGCTGCCAATGCCTATAAGCGAGCCGTGGATGAATTAGAATCAAGTGTTAACAAGGAGTTCGTCAGTGCCAGCATTCCCTTTACTTGGAACGCGCCTTGACTCTGTTGCAGGACGGACCCTACAGAACTACGATTCAGGAGCCTGTCGGAAAGATGAATGCCTATTTTACCATCATCAATGAGACGATCTCGAAGCGCAATAAGAAAGCAAGTGTCTTATATGGAACCTCCGGCTCTTGCTAATGAGTTTATAGCTCATTGATTATGATGCCGCTCGCAATAAACTAAAGAAAACCCAGGAGAAACCCGGTGAAGATCCGATGAAATTACCTCGAGTAGGTTATTTCATTCACTCATCAGGAATAATGATTTACTTTTTTCTGAATAGATTCAACAAGAGCACGACGAAGCAAAGCAAGTCTTCGAGCATCTGAATGATACCATCCTGCAGGACCTTCCCCAGTTACTAGACCTACGTATCCCTTACTTCGATCCGAGCTTCGAAGCTATGATCAGGATGCAGATCAAGTTCGCTGAGGAGGGATACGAGAAACTGGGCGGCGTCCAACGGTATTCTATTTTCGCTTTTCGTGAGCTGGTTGTAGACTAACAGTGCATTTTCAGCTATTTCGATGAAGGTATCCGAGAAGATTATGCAGCCGGGCAACTAGATGCACAGGTATGAGCGCGTCGAAGTGACACTTGCCTTTCATGAACTGATGGATTGATATAGGTCGAGAATGCACTGCAAGAAATGAAGGAATTATCTATCTGCGGTGGAAGTTAATTGATTCTCTGAAGGACTCTACTTTATCATATTCTTCGAACGCGGTGCTTGTACTTGAAAAAATTAGGTGTAATGGATATGAATCATAACAATTTCTATGTTGTTTCTAACTGTCATTGTAACCCACTTGAAAGTGTCAAGGTATAAAGTTAAGTATACACTACTGGGACGGTCTTGAATGTTCAACTAAGTTGGTTCCTCCGTCAACGATGCACCTTGTACCATTGTGCATATAAGTTCACAGCCTACGCAACCGGGACATCGAACCATCGGTTTTAGATGAAGAAATTTATGAAAAGATCCTCACTTCTGTCAGATTAAGGACTTGCCAAGTGGTCGGAACTCCAAACGAAGCAAAGACCAACAAACGATGGATTGTTACCTCTTCGAGTTACCCACTACAGGGGCTATCTCATTTACAGACTGTAGGGATGTGGAACAGAAGTACACTACATTTCTTTCTGGGGCTACGTCAGCACGAGCAAGTCTGCGTGCTGCTCTAAAGGAAAGCAAACGTATAGATGGAGAGAAAGACTATCTGAAGCTCGTCAAGGTATGACCGTCAATCTTCACTCACAGAACATTCTCTTCATATTTCCTAAAGATTATAGATGATTATCTGCCTCATCTTTATGGTGTTATGAATACAGAGGCCGCTGGAGATATCGAGTTCAAGACGGTGCCAGGTAGCTTGTTATCGACCTCAGGTCTATTGCTACAACTCACATACCGCTCAGTCTTCAGCTGGAGAACAACCCTATCCTCGAATATGTTTCAATCATCTCCAAGAGTCCCTGTCGCAGGCTTCCACGCAGAACTGGCATTCACGCTGTTAACCTACGGATTTGTCTTGTCAAACCTCGCTCGATCGACAGTGATTTCGCTAGGAAATTACGAACACGACCGACACATTACAGAGATTGAACGAAAAGTCAAGGATGAGAAACTGAATTTCGCTGTGGATCTGCTGTGTCGAGCCAGCGGCGTGTATTTGCATATCGCAGAAGTGGTTCTGCCACTAGCTACAGCTATGAACCCGGATACCTCAAGAAAGATACCCGATATGAATACGGATGTAATTGCAGCGTTATCACAGTCAGTACACCTTCCATTTTGTATCTATAATTCTGACTTTAGCGCAGCCTCGCTCTCGCCGATGCACAGAACTTAACAATACGAAAGTTGATGTCGAAATCAGCATATGATTCCTTGATAGCTCCTGGCCCACCCCTACCAAAATCGCATCCTTCTCCAGCTCTCATCGCCAAACTATACATCCACGCTTCGTCTAGTTTCGCTTCAGCGAGAAGTCTAGCGAAGACGCATTCCGAAGGAGATGTATCCTCTGATCTCCGGAAGTACTTGGGTCATGAAACCATCCTCGCCGAGGCACTGTCTCATAAATGGCTTGGAGTCGATGCTGGAGAGACTCGTGGCAGAGCGGGCGATGCGATAGCGTTCTTAAAGTGGGCGAAGACGGAATTGGAAGGGCTGGGTGGAGAGGCGAAGAAAGTCACTCTGGGGAAAGGAAGTGAAAATAAGAAGCCTAAGAAGTCAAAGATTTCTGACGAACTGGAATCCGTATTATCATTTCTGTCAACTTACAAGAAAATGAACGATACGGTGAGACCCGATATTATTGACTGCCCCTTGCCATTGACTGATCAATCTTTATAGGTACACTTCCAACCAATCTCTTCCATAACCGACTTACAGGCGTCCATACCCACGGGGAAGACAGTAGTAGCTTCAAAGAAATTCCAACCCCCCATACCGCTATTTGGACCAGGTTCTCTTATACACTCTAACTTGAGCAGTGATTCCGAAGGAAAACAAGAAGGGCCCACTGAAAAAGGCAGTTCTCCTTATGCTCTAGCAGGTTCATATTTCTGATATCATGTAGTCATTAGCATATGTATACAAATCCGGGAGACTATCCCTTCATCGTGTATCCTAGGTTTCTATTTCATGCTTAGTTTATAGCAATCATTAGTTTGCTTGGTATGGTGGAAGTCCCCATTCTTCTGGCTTGAAGTCCTCGAGAGAATGGAGAGTTTGATGGGGCTCAAGAGCCTTCGCGTCGTCTAGAGCTGCTATTCTCTCATCCGGTACCCAGACCACTGGAGAATCAATCAACGAAAGAGATGATATAAATAATAGACACATACCATACATTCCCGCCCGTAATCCGGCTTGAACCCCAGGTATCTGAAAGAATTCGCGTCAACATACAATCCTAACTTTCCGACAGACGACCTCTTACAGCATCTTCGAACACCAACCCTTTGCGCCTCTCTAACTGGCGTACTTCCTCCACTTCATTATGATCACCTTCACCAAGATCTCTGCCTAATCGGGCAGCTGCGGCAAGGAAAACATCTGGGTGAGGCTTTCCACGTTTGACTTCATCAGCGGATATGATATTTCCATCAAATGGATCGACTAGCTCGGGAAGATGTGAGGTCTTGAGGGTGATGTTTCGCTTCTGACTCCCAGTGGCAATTGCCATCGGAATGTTATGCCTCTTGAGATGGTGAACCAGCTTGAGTGCACCTGGCAAGGGTTGAACACGAGGCCAGCACTCGTCCTGTTTTCGGTTACGTTCTTCGATGTACTGTTCCACAGTGAGATCTATGTCTGGAAAGAAGGATAGGAGGTGTTCTGAAGCTGCTCTTTCAGCTATGTTTTGAGTTATGATTAGCTTGAGAGAGTTGTGGCATTTTGGACGTTTGCGCACATTTTCCCATGAGACCTGCTTTGATATCGAAGGTCATCTCCTTCCCATATCTTGCTAAGATATCATTTGTAACCTCGGTATATATTCTAAATGGGTGTTATGACGGCAGCTAGTCGATTCTGCTGCACATACCTTTCTGAATCTCTGGAAACAAAATGTCAGTTCACCTGTACGAAATTCAGTCAGAGAATATTCACATTAAAAGCCCATCGAGATCGAAAAGCACATATTCAACTTGTCTGGACATCCCCGTAAACCTGGGTATACAAAGTAAGGGATCCGACGGATTAGAAAGTGGCGAGTCAAAAATAGCTCATTACAGTTTGTGGCTTGGGCGCCAAACGCGTATATCTCTTCTTCCCACTCACTCGTCTCGAATTTATTCTGAGAATTCTTTCAGCAGATAGATTTTCTATCATGAATGCACTATTCTTTCAGAAGAAGAGAGTAATTCTCGGAATTGGTGCAGCGCTCTTGACTCTAGGGCTCCTCTGGTATTCATCCTCGTCATCAGATTCGAAGGCATCCGTCGACGAACTCAGTGGACTTCTCTACATGGTAGCGCATACCGAACACCAGCTATCTCCTAGTTTGGACGTCTCTGGCCCGCTTGAGCATTCAGTGTGGTTGCCTCCTGATTCCCTCCCGTCAAATTCAAAGGACTGGAACCATAGGATGACATTACTTGCGCGAACTTCCCCTGTAGTAATTTTTAGCAAGACGTACTGCCCGTGAATTGTTTTCTATTATCATTTGAAATATATTTTTCTAACTTTGATTAATAGATATTCCAAAAGAGCTAAAGGACTGATAGGTTCTTACAAGCTGGACCCACCGCCCAAAATCGTAGAAGTTGATCTCCGAGGCATGTGTTACTTGCTTTGTTTCGTCCAAGGAAGGTCTCATCATGATTGTTAATTTCTAGATGACAACAACGTTATCAAGAGGTTATTGACTCGTCTTACGGGTCGTGGCACTTTCCCGAATGTCATTTTGCGGGGCCGATCCATAGGTGGATATGATGATATCGCGGCGCTACACGAATCTGGACAACTGCGCTTGGAATTTGAGAACGCTGGTGTCCGTGTAACAGGGAGCGTTTAAGGCCCAGAGTAAAATAATGAGTTCTCTTGGCCCACGGATTGACTCTGGGCGGAATCGTTATTCTCGCATGCTAAATTCGAGGCTCTGATGTATATATCATATAATCAATTACGGCTTCAGTTGTATGATATGATAAAATTTCTGTTACGAGAAAATGAGTTATCTTTGCGTGACAATGCGCACTGTGACATATTGTTACATACGCGTCAATTAAGCACAATGCGGTTGTATCCTGCTTTAGCATGTCAGTAGAAATGGCCGTAGAACGCGAAATGCCTCTTATGCAACGGACGCTCATTGATAATTGCTTTGAAGAGAACCAATATGAGTACGGAATTGATCTATTGGACAAACTACGCGTCAATTCTTATAAGCCAGCATCGTAAGCAAAATAATTCTATTTCATCTTTCACTAATAGAACACCTTATATAGTACTCATATGAAACAAGTCATTTATATTGCTCTATACCCTCTTCCATCTTCCGAGAAAATTAAGAGAAAGAACGGGAACCCATTGTCTCCGATCAAGTTACAGATGCAGAAGCAACGAGATGATTCTTGGCCCAGCCCTACATCCAGACCACTAGCAATCGCCTTACTACACGCTCTTGTTGCCACGAATTCGCCAGCATCATTACTTCGTGGTCTTCCTCATTATGCATATGTAAACATTGACGGAGCCAAGGATGTCGATCCCTTCCAAAACCAAAAATCGGAGGCCGATGACAAGCACGATGATATGTCGCCCCTTCAACCAGAAATTCATAGGATATTTCCCAATTTGAAGGACATTTGGGGGCTCTTAGCAAAAGATCTTATAAAGCGAAAACAATACGATCTCGGTCGCCGGATCACGAATGATTCGGATGATGAGGACGACAAGGAGAACACGATAGCAAGTCGTACGGTCGGTCCATACGCATGGCCTGTTCTGGAGTGGTTTATATCAGTGTTTGAGAAGGATCAAGAAAATCATGGAGGTGAGATCAATATAATTTTAAATGGGTGTAATGCACTGACAATTGTCAGGCAAATATTCACCCATCCTTCTCACCCAAATACCCTCACCGAGGACGCAAAAAGGCCCGCGGTGGGAGGTGGAGGCTGTCATACAAGTTATCCGATCATGTTTCTCCAAACCATCCCAGAAAGACCTGGATAGTTCTCAGTTCTCAGTTGAGAAACGTTGTGACCTTGGCAACCGTCTTTTGTCATTGGTACGTCGAATGCCACTTCATAGCCACATTTTCTGACGTTATCCCCCTTGTAGATAGTCAATTTAACATTGACTGAGCCGATGTTCCTCGCCCCTCCCTATCTTTTGCTCCAACTTTCCGCATATCTCCTTGATGTCCCTCTCTCAGCAACACGAATCCTTCTTTCAAGTATCCGACCGGACCATTCTCGCTTTAAAATCGTGCTTCTTGACACTTTCCTTTCCATGGACGATACGACATCAAAAGCTGCCACCAGCGCAGCTCCCCGAGCTAAAGCAAAGCCAAAGGTGACGGGGGCGAAAGCGTCTCAGCCAGAAGCCAGTTCCACTCCCCCTGTGGTGGCTAAGCGTACAGACCCATATCCATTTCTAGACCAGGAAAAGGTTGTTTATCTGCTTTCGACTCCCCCCATCTCGACGACTGTTGCATCGGAAGGACGAGTTACACACCTAATGCGGGCACTGGGACGGTACCATTTACTCTCTGCGATGTTCAATCTCAAGCTCTCCACTTCCCTCCAGAATATTTGGGATCCATTGATACGTGACGGCTATTTATCAAGAGCTCTGTCTGCAGGCTATGTTCAAGATGCACCACAAATCGGTAATTCTCAGGATGCTGAAGAAGTTGGAACGCTCAGAGAGGCGTCGGTTCAAATTTTGAAAGTGTGGGAGTCCATGGTAAAGACTGTATAAATTTTGTACTACTACAGTAAACGGGGGAGAGTTCATTAAATGCAAATTCGCCCGAGAGAATTAAAATTGTGCGTGTATGTAAGCGGGTGGAGCCAGTTATTCGGGCTGCTGTACATTATCCAACTTTATTCTCACGACCTCGCTGGTCACACTTCTGCCTATCCATTCGTCCTCTGGGCTCATCTCTCGCTCCTCATCGTCACTATGACTGAGTCTCTACGCTATCTGGGCTCTCTTCAAGGCCACAAGGGATGGGTCACCGCAATCGCGACGTCTTCAGAGAACCCTGACATGATCTTGACTGCGTCGAGAGGTAAACAAATATTTGTTGCGCTCCTCTGTATTCGTTTCTGAGCGCATTTTAGATAAGACTATCATTGTCTGGCAATTGAGCCGCCAGGAGGAACAATATGGTTACCCCAAGCGCATTTTGCACGGACACAACCACTTCGTGTCCGATATTGTCATCTCCTCTGATGGACAATTCGCCCTTTCCTCATCATGGGATCACACCCTCCGTCTCTGGGACTTGAACACTGGCCAAACCACCCGCCGTTTTGTTGGCCATACCTCAGATGTCCTCAGTGTCAGCTTCAGTGCTGACAATAGGCAAATTGTCAGTGGATCCAGGGACCGCACCATCAAGCTCTGGAACACCCTGGGTGAGTGCAAGTTTGACATCAAGGATGATGGTCACACCGAGTGGTATGTTTTTTAGTATTTTAATAATTTATATGCTGATTTCCTAATTTTTCTTTAGGGTCTCCTGTGTCCGCTTTAGCCCCAACGCCCTCAACCCCGTCATTGTTTCTTGTGGCTGGGATAAGGTCGTCAAGGTAAGAATCATACTATTCGATCTTCCCTCCCTTTCCCCTTTGGAATGATGTTACACAATTCTATTTGCTACTTCAGAGGGTTCGCCCAATGAGATTATTCGAATTCACCAAGATCTCTGACCTTTTCTTCGCCCATCCTTCATTAAGCGAAACTGACTAGCACTCTTTATTATTATTCAGGTCTGGGAGCTCAGCAAGTGCAAACTCCGCACCAACCACTACGGCCACACTGGCTATATCAACGCCGTCTCCGTCTCTCCCGATGGCTCCCTCGCTGCTTCCGGTGGAAAAGACGGTATCACCATGCTCTGGGACTTGAACGACGGCAAGCACTTGTACTCCCTGGAGGCCGGTGATGTTGTCAACGCCCTCGTCTTTTCCCCCAACCGCTACTGGCTCTGCGCTGCCACTGCCAGCTGCGTTAAGATCTTCGATCTGGAAAGCAAGTGAGTTGACAGTGAATCTTAGATTTCTCTTTCATACTTACCGTTCAATCAGGTCCATCGTCGACGAACTCAAGCCCGACTTCGTTGAGGTTGGCAAGGATTCCCGCGAGCCAGAATGTGTCTCCTTGGCCTGGTCTGCTGATGGTCAGACCTTGTTCGGCGGCTTCACAGACAACTTGGTCCGTGTCTGGACCGTCGTTCACGGGTAGATACATTATTTATGTACAACGCAAAATGGCATTATATATATGCCGCTTTTCTCTACCATTTATACCTCTTTCTTTGTGTGATCTGAAGGGCCAGAGTGATCGATTCCTGCCAGCATAAGACGATCGCGGAACGTTGAAGTTTAACAGATATATAACAAATGGACTTGAGGTTACCATCATTTTATTAGGAAACTCCAAAGCAGCCTTACGTGTATGAGAAACCGTCAAATCACAGATGCATGGAGGAAGAGGACATCCCGAAGCGTACAAAAGAGAGGAGTACTTTTGTGAAAGAAGACTAAACATATATATCTAATCTTCGGGAATTTCGATCTCTCCAGCATTGATACCATCAATAACATCGTGGGGAGCCATGCCGTCCACGGTGCACCCAACGCTCTGAGCGGTACCCAACATCTCCTTTGCGACACCAGCTAGCGACTTAGCCAAGGACTTTGGCCTCATCGTCCGGGAAATCTCCAACAGTTGGTCCATGGTGATGTTCCCGGAGTGCTTGATGTTCTTCTCCTTCTTCCTGTCCCGTGGGGGCTCTGAGATTCCGATAAATACGCGCACGAACAGTGAGAAATGCAGTTATACATACCCTTAAGAGCACGGATGATGAGGGAGCTGGCGGAGGGGACGACAGAAACTGCAGCTTGACGATTCTGGATCGTAAGCTGGACGGTGACACGTAGACCCTTCCAGTCTCCAGTCGCCTTTGCAATGTCTTCTCCGACCTTCTTCGGTGACTATAGTGCAATAAAACTAAGCTCATAATCCTCCAATGAATAGCTGAAGTGCGTACCAGACCCAACGGACCGATTTTAGGGGCAAGAGCTGACGAGGCTCCGACTTCACCACCTGTCGCACGAAGGTAGATGATTTTGATTTCGTTGGGGTCCTAGGATTCCATTAAAGCTTAATATGCCTTCTACAAGCAGCAAAACGCAGAAACTCACGAGTTTGGGGGCCATATCTGCAAGGCGGGGAGTCTGAGGTCGTGAGGGGAACTTACGAAATTCGCACTTGGCCGAGCTTTACAGTTACCCAGGAGTTGGGCGACATCAGCCACTTTGGGCGCTTCAGAGTCAAATCGTAAACCACTTGCCTTTCTGTGATCAGTGCTTGCTTGTATTTATTATGACGGGATGTAAATCGGGATTCAATCTATAGGTTCCATTTTATGAAGAAATTCCTTTCCAGAACGATCCGGCGTTGATAGAGACTTGTTGAAATGTCAGGCTCCCTTCTTGAATCCTGATCCATCCTCCTCGAAAAATTCCCGGATAAGATGCAGGGGCATATTGTATGTTCTTCCCTATCCAACCCAAGTTGTGGTAATTATGGCGCTCTTTGAGCCTTCCGTGTCCGGATTTCATATGACATTTGTGCTCTGATTCTGAAACGTCTATGGACAGACGCGCCATACGTTCGTTGGGTTCTTTTTCATCTTGGATCCGTCCATCTTCTGGAAGTACCTAACCATCTCAGTTTGTAAGGAATGTCTCAGGTATTATAATGAATACGTAAGTAAATAGAAATAAGTACTATTAAACTGCCGCAATATTGGAACTAAATTCTGCAGCCATCTGTCGCAGTTTATCATTCGTTCTTCAAGCATGATTGCATCCGTTTGCACATGTAAATACCGAAAAAGGAAATAGTATTGGTGAGGTGAACACGTGACCTGAGACCT
>Ga0157379_10003574_pt1 | contig 13173 bp, 10 predicted proteins | sample S25metaG_FD_121802 | JGI IMG/M metagenome (GOLD analysis project Ga0157379, IMG submission 121802) | Switchgrass rhizosphere microbial communities from Kellogg Biological Station, Michigan, USA - S2-5 metaG | ecosystem: Host-associated > Plants > Roots > Rhizosphere > Soil | place: USA... | reverse complement strand
GCAGCAGGAACAGCACCGCGGCCAGTTCCAGGGCGCCGGGCCGGCCGGGCAGGGCGGCGGCCGCCACCGGGTGACCGGCGACGGAGCCCGGAGCGCCGGACCAGGCCGGGCTGCCGGGCGGCGTGTCCGCGGCCGCACGGACGATGTTGGCCGGGTCGCCCAGCCGGTCCAGAATGTTCCGCACCGCCAGGGGCGAGCCGTCCGACTGCCGGGCCTCGGCGATGTGGGCGGTGATCTCCTCGATGAGCTCGTCGCGGCGATCGGCGGGCAGCCCCTGGGCCGCGATATGGAGTTCCCGCAGGTAGTCCTCGACCAGCTGGTCGTCGTCAGTGCTCATGGTGCTGGCCTTTCTTGGAAAGGGTTCTCGCCGGAACTGGCCAGCAGATCGTCGACGCTGTCGCGGAGCCGTCGCCACGAGCCGGTGAACTCAGCCAGGGCCTCGCGGCCGGCCGGGGCGATCCGGTAGTAGCGGCGGGGCGGGCCCGCCGCGGATTCACGCCAGGTGGTCTCGACCAGTCCCTGGCGGCGGAGCCGGGCCAGCAGGGGATAGATCGTCCCCTCGCCGGTCACCATGCCGTCGATGCTGGACAGCGACTGGACCAGCTCGAAGCCGTACCTCTCCTTGTCGCGGACCATGGCGAGAACGCAGTACGGCAGCACGCCGCGGCGCATCTGCGCCACCAGGTTCCCGGCATCGCCAGCTATCATGCGCCACATAGTAGCTGGCGATGACAGGCCGGTCAATCGGCGGGCAGAGCATGCTCTCTCGCCGCATTTCCGGGGTCAGAGCACCCGAAATGGTGCGAGATCATGCGGGGGTCCGGGTCCGATGCGGGACTGGCGGCCGGGGCGGGCCATCATGGTCCGATGGCTGACCCCGATCTGACCCCCGATCTCATCCGCCGGGCCAGGGCGGCCGGGATCGCGCCGTCCTACCGGGACTCGGACCGCGAGGAGGTGACGGTCAGCGCGGAGACCCTGACCGCGATCCTGGGTGCACTCGGCCCAGCGGCTGCCGGCACCGGCACCAGCACCGGCACCGGCGACGGCCAGCCACCCGCCGCGGCCCCGGTCCCAGAGGAGATCACCGCGCCGCAGGTGCGCGAGCGGTCCTGGGGGTTCGCGGTCCAGCTGTACTCGCTGCGGTCGCAGGGCTCGTGGGGGCACGGCGACCTGCGGGACCTGGCCGACCTGGCGGCCTGGAGCGCGCGCGAGCACGGCGCCGGGTTCGTGCTGGTGAACCCGCTGCACGCGGCCGAGCCGTCCCCGCCGGTCAGCGCGTCGCCCTATCTCCCCATGACCAGGCGGTTCACCAGCCCGCTGTACCTCCGCATCGAGGACATCCCGGAGTACCAGGAGCTCGCCGACGCACAGCGGTGGCGGGTGGACGCGCTCGGCGCCCCGCTCCGCGCTCGCAACTCAACCAGCGACCTGATCGACAGGGACGAGGTGTGGCGGGCCAAGCGCGCCGCCCTGGAGATCATCTACACGGTGCCGCGGAGCGGCCGCCGCGAGACCGGCTTCCGGCATTTCCGCGAGCGCGAGGGCGACGCGCTGGCCCACTGGGCGGCATGGTGCGCGCTCGCGGAACGCCACGGACCCGACTGGCGCAGCTGGCCTGACCCGCTCCGCGAACTGCGTACCGCTATCGACGTAGCGGCGGGAGGGGACTACGGCGGGTCAGCGGAATTCCACACCTGGCTCCAGTGGGTGGCCGATGAGCAGCTCGCCGCGGCCCAGCAGGCGGCGACCGAGGCCGGAATGGCCATCGGGGTCATCCACGACCTGGCCGTCGGGGCGCACCCGGGCGGGGCGGACGCGTGGGCCAACGCGTCGGTGATGGTCCGCGGGGTGAGCGTGGGCGCGCCGCCGGACCGGTTCAACCAGCTGGGGCAGAACTGGGGGCAGCCGCCCTGGCACCCGCAGCGGCTGGCCGCGGACGGCTACCGGCCGCTGAACGACCTGCTGCGCGCGGCGCTGCGGCACTCGGGCGGGATCCGGGTGGATCACGTGATGGGCCTAATGCGGCTGTGGTGGGTGCCGGAGGGGATGAGCCCGGCGGGCGGGGCGTACGTCCGCTACGACCACACCCAGACGGTCGGCGCGCTGGCCGGCCAGGCGGCGCAGGCCGGGGCGGTGGCGATCGGCGAGGACCTGGGCACGATCGACCCGTGGATCAGGGACTACCTGGCCCGGCGCGGCATCCTGGGCACCACCATGCTGTGGTTCGCCCGGGAGCCCGACGGGTCGCCGCTGCGGCCCGGGCACTGGCGCCGGGCCTGCATGGCCGCGGTGGGCACCCACGACGTGCCGCCGGTCACCGCGTTCCTGACCGGCGAGCAGGTCACCGTGCGGGCCCGGCTCGGGCTGCTGGCGGTGCCCGAGGAGACCGAGCGGCGCAACGCGGAGCAGATGATCGCCCGGTGGCAGGAGATGCTCGTTGGCCAGGGCCTGCTTCCGGACGGCGCGGCGCCGGGCCCGGAGGAGTTCACCGTGGCGCTGTACGCGTTCCTGGCGCGGACCCGGGCCGAGCTGATCAGCGTGTCGCTGGCCGACGCGGTCGGTGACCGGCGGGCGCAGAACCTGCCGGGGACCAGCACCGAGTACCCGAACTGGCGGATCCCGCTGTGCGGCCCGGCCGGCCGGGCCGTGCTGCTGGAGAACCTGCCGGGGTTGCCGCTGGTCCGGGCGGTGGCCGCGGCGGCCCGGCCGGTGCCGCGGCGGGCCTGAGCACCGCGGCGGGCCTGAGCACCGCCGCCGCGGCGTCCGCCGGCCGCCTCGTCAGCCGGCCGCGGCGTCCCGTTCGCGGCAGCGCAGCGCGCGGGCCACGTCGTCGCGGCCCTCGGTGAGCAGGCGGCGCAGCGCGGCGGGCGGGTTCGTCCTGGCCACGTAGTCGTCGGTCATCGCGATGGCGCCGGCCGTGACCACCCGGCGCGGGTAGGCGAACTCGGTGAACCGCTGGGCCATGTCCGAGCTCCAGGTCTGCCACAGCTCGCCGACCACGGCGTAGTAGCGCTCCTGGTACGGGGCGAGCAGCTCGTCCTGGTCCAGGTCGCAGAAGCCGTCCAGGATGGCCCGGAACAGCGCGTTGGTCAGCTGGCCGCCGGTGATCAGCGCCCAGGCCTCCTCCTTGGCCGCCGGCTCTGGCCGCGCGGCCCGGCAGGCCGCGGCGTGCCGCTCGCCCGCGTCGGTCCGGTCCGCGTCCAGCTCGGCGTCGATCGCGTCCTCGCCGGCCTGGCCGCGGCTGACCAGCCGGCGCAGCAGCTGCCAGCGCAGCTCGGTGTCCACGGTCAGGCCCTCGACCGCCGCGCTGCCGTCCAGCAGCCCGGCCAGCAGGGCCAGGTCGTCGTCGCTGGTGGCCACGCTGGCCAGCGCCTGGGCGAAGGTCAGCTGCCGGTCCGAGCCGGGCTCAGCGCTCTTCAGCAGCTCGCGCAGGCGCGCGGCGAGCTGGCTGAGGCCGGCCGTCCGCCAGGACGGGTCGGCGAACCGGCGGGCCGCCGCCGCGGCCTGCTGGAGCACGGACTGCAGCACCGGGATGTCGGTGACCGAGGCCGCGCCGGACATCACCAGCGCCACGTACTGCCGGGCGGGCAGCTCGGCGTCCCGGCACATGTCCCAGGCCGCGGCCCAGCACAGCGCCGCGGGGAGCGACTCGGTGAACTCGCCGATCGCCGCGGTCAGCGTGGCCAGCGAGCCGCTGTCCAGCCGGATCTTGGCGTAGGTCAGGTCATCGTCGTTGACCAGCACCAGGTCGGCCCGGCGCTGGCCGGCCAGTTCGGGCACGGCCGTCCGGTCCCCGGCGATGTCGGTTTCCACCCGTCGGCGCCGGACGAGACCCTGATCCGTGCGGTCGTACAGCGAAACCGCGATGCGGTGCGGGCGCAGCACCGGATGGCTCTCCGCCGCTTCCTGCAGCACGTCGAAATAGGAGTACGCTCCGTCGGCGCCGGTCCCGAACTCCGGGCGGAGCGTGTTCACCCCGGCGGTTTCCAGCCAGAGCTTGGACCACGAGGTCAGGTCCCGGCCGGACGCCTGGGTCAGGGCGCTGAGCAGGTCGGCCAGGGTGGCGTTGCCCCAGGCGTGCTCGGCGAAGTAGGCGCGGACGCCGGCCAGGAAGTTGGCCCGCCCGACGTAGGCGACCAGCTGCTTGAGCACGGCCGCGCCCTTGGCGTAGGTGATGCCGTCGAAGTTGACCTCGACCGTCTCGATGTCCGGTGCGTCGGCCGCGATCGGGTGGGTGGTGGGCAGCTGGTCCTGCCGGTACGCCCACGCCTTCCATTCCTGGGCGAACGTGGTCCACGCGTCCGGCCAGCGGGTGGCCTCGGCCTGCGCGACCGTGCCCGCCCAGGTGGCGAACGACTCGTTCAGCCACAGGTCGTCCCACCAGCGCATGGTGACCAGGTCGCCGAACCACATGTGGGCCATCTCGTGCAGGATCGTCTCGGCGCGGGTCTCCCGCTCGGACTCCGTCACCCGGGAACGGAAGATGTAGTCCTCGAGGAACGTCACGCAGCCGGCGTTCTCCATCGCGCCGGCCTTGTACTCCGGCACGAACAGCTGGTCGTACTTGCCGAACGGGTAGCGCACCCCGAAGTTCTCGTGGAAGTAGTCGAAGCCCTGCCGGGTGACCTCGAAGATCTCGCCGGGGTCCAGGTAGGCGGACAGCGACTGGCGGCAGTAGATGCCCAGCGGGATGCCGTCGTGGTCGGCGGTCACCCGGTGGTAGGGACCGGCCGCGATCGCGGTGATGTACGTGGACATCGGCGGGGTCGGCGGGAACACCCAGCGCTCGGTGCCCGGGCCGGCCGGGGCAGCGGCGGTCACCGGCGCCATGTTGGACACCACCAGCCAGGTGTCCGGGCAGGTCACCGTGAAGCTGAAGCGGGCCTTCAGGTCGGGCTGGTCGAAGCAGGCGTAGATCCGGTGCGCGTCGAACGTCTCCAGGTCGGAGTACAGGTAGACGCCCTTGTCCACCGGGTCGGTGAACCGGTGCAGGCCCTCGCCGGTGCGGGAGTAGGCGCAGTCGGCGACGACCTGGAGGACATTGCTGCCCTCCTTCAGGCCGGTGAGCAGGATCCGGTCGCCGGCGGCGGCTGTCAGCTCTACGGGGGCGCCGTTCAGGGTGATTTCCCTGACCTCCGGCGCGACGAGGTCGGCAAAGGTGGCCGCGCCGGGCTGGGCCGCAGTGAAGGTGATCGTGGTGTCGGACCGGAACGTGATCTCGCCTCCGGTCAGGTCCAGGCTGATCTCGTACGACTGCACGGTGATCAGATCGGCCCGGTCACGCGCCTCGTCGCGGGTGAGATTGTTCGCCACAGCCGGGGGCTCCTTTGTCTACGGTCCGTTCCGGCATGATCGCACGGCGCGTACCGGAATGCCCCGCCCGGCCGGCCGGTTGCTGACGGTTGGCGAGACAACCGAAGGAGATGTTGCATGCCCGAGCAGGAGCTCACCCCCGTTGATTTCTGGTTTGACCCGCTGTGCCCGTGGGCGTGGATTACCTCGCGGTGGATGCTCGAGGTCGAGCAGGTCCGGCCGGTCCGTACCCGGTGGCACGTGATGTCCCTGGGTGTGCTGAACGAGAAGAAGGAAGACCTTCCGGAGAGATACCGGGAGGCGATGGCCAGGGCGTGGGGCCCGGTGCGGGTCTGCATCGCGGCCGAGCAGAAGCACGGGGCGGAGGTGCTGGGCCCGCTGTACACCGCGATCGGCACCCGCTTCCACCACGACAAGGCCGAGCGGGACAAGGCCACGGTCGAGGCGGCACTGGGCGACGCGGGGCTGCCGGCCAGCCTGATCGAGGCGTATGACTCCACGGAGTACGACGACGCGCTGCGGGCCTCGCACGAAGAGGGCATCCAGCGGGTCGGCTACGACGTGGGCACGCCGATCATCTCGGTGGGCGAGCTGTCGATCTTCGGCCCGGTCGTGTCCCCGGTCCCGCGCGGCGAGGCGGCGGCGAGGCTGTGGGACGGCCTGCTGCTGATCGCGGGCACGGACGGGTTCTTCGAGCTGAAGCGCAGCCGGACCCGGGACCCGATCTTCGACTGAGCGGGGTGTTGTCCCGGTCCGGCCCCGCGGGGGTGGCCGGCCCGGGGAGTTCGGGTGCGTGGGAGTCGCGGCGATGGCGGCGCTCCAGTTTATGTGCGTGCGCACGCACATAATTCGTGACTGTCATTTGTTATGTGCGTGCGCACGCACATTTTGCCGGGTGGAATGACGCGGCGCGGCGGGAAACCGCTGGTGGCGCGGTCAGGAGCAGCTGGTGGCGCCGTCAGGAGTGGCTGGTACAGCCGTCAGGAGTAGCTGGTGACGGCCAGGTGCCAGGTGCACGCGGTCCTGATGCGCAGGGCGTGCTGGCCGGGGTCGTGGTCGGCCCAGGCGACCCCGTGGCCGGACGCGCTGGAGCGGTTCACGGTGAGGCCGGATGCTGCCGGGCCGGCCGGAGCCGGGGCCTGGCGGATCGTGAGGCCAGGGGCCTGGCCGCCGCAGTCGTAGGACCAGGCGACCTTCCACCGGCCGGGCCCGCCGATGACGAACGGCGTCGTGTTGGCGCTGCCCTGGCCGGAGAACACCAGGCTGGTCACCGCGGGCCGGGCGGGCTGGATGGCGCGGGCGTGCGGCGCGGGCTGGCCGGCCTGGCTGCCCTGGCCCGCCGGGCCGGACGCGCGGCCGGCTGCGGCGCTGGCGGTGAACCCGGCGCTGGCCGCCTGGCCGGTGCGGGCGCTGGGCGCGGTGGTCATCGCCACCATCGCCACCGCGATCACCACCACGGCCAGGCCGGTGACCCAGACGCTGGCCACGGCGGCGAGCCTGAGCGCGCGCCGGGCGCGGAAAGCCGCGGGCAGCTTCCCCGGCTGGCCGGTGTGCTGCGGCGCGCAGGCGGGCGGGGACGGCCAGGCGTACGGGGACTTATGAGTCATCCGGAACCTTCGGGGCTTCGTCGGCAGATCATCCGGCCGCTCCGTCGCGACGTGACGGAACTGCGGCGGCCGCTAACCGGGCGCGGCAAGCTAATCAATTGCGCCCCGGTCAATAGCGGATTATGCCGCTGATTGGCCCGCGTGTTTGCGACTTCCCGGCATTGACCAGCCGCGGGGCGGCGTATTTAACCCCGGTGCGCCGGGTAGCCGCAAATTGACAGTTTGCTACGGGTAGCTGTTTACGCGAAGTAACTAGCGCACCTGGCGGGGGGCGGCCGGGCCGGCCCGAGGCGGTGGCCGGGGCCGGCCGGGGTGCGCGAGGATGAGCGCCATGCGCAGGAACTACGTGGCGGGGACGTGGGTGCCGTCGGCCAGCGACGAGGCCGTCGACGTGATCAACCCGGCCACCGAGGAGGTCATCGCCCATGTGCCGGCCGGTCACCCGGCCGACGTCGACGCGGCGGTGGAGGCGGCCCGGGCGGCGTTCGGCGGCTGGGCGGCCACGCCGGTGGCGGAACGGGCGCGGTACCTGGAGGCGATCCGGCAGCTGCTCGAGGACCGGGCCGCGTCGCTGGCCGAGGTGATCACCGCGGACCTGGGTGCGCCGCTGGCGTTCTCCCGGGACGAGCAGGTCGGCACGCCGATCGCGGTGCTCGCCAGCTACGTGGAGCTGCTCGGGTCCTACAACTTCGGCGGCGACCGCGTGGGCAACTCGCTGATCGTGCGCGAGCCGGCCGGGGTGGCCGGGGCCATTACGCCGTGGAACTACCCGCTGTACCAGATCATCAACAAGATGGCCGCCGCGCTGGCCGCGGGCTGCCCGATGGTGCTGAAGACCACCGAGGTCGCGCCGCTGGCCGCGTACGAGCTGGCCAGCATCGTGCACGAGGCCGGTCTGCCGGCCGGGGTCTTCAACCTGCTCTGCGGGACCGGGCCCGTCGTCGGCGAGGCCCTGGCCCGGCACCCGGGCGTGGACCTGGTGTCGTTCACCGGCTCGACCCGGGCCGGGACGCGGGTGGCGGAACTGGCCGCGGCCACGGTCAAGAGGGTCTCGCTGGAACTCGGCGGCAAGTCGGCGACCGTGGTGCTGCCCGACGCGGACCTGGGCACCGCGGTCGAGCGGGGAATGGCCCGGGCGTTCGCCAACTCCGGCCAGGGCTGCAGCGCGCTGACCAGGATGCTCGTGCCGGCCGGGCGGTACAAGGAAGCGGTGGACCTGGCCGTGGCGGAGGCCGGGCGCTACCCGGTGGGCGACCCGCTGGGCGAGGGCACCCGCCTGGGCCCGCTGGTGTCCGCCGTCCAGCGGGACCGGGTCCGCGGCTACATCGAGCGCGGGGTGGCCGACGGGGCACGGGTGGTGACCGGGGGCGCGGAGCCGCCGCCCGGGCTGAAGACCGGGTACTACGTGCAGCCGACCGTGTTCGCGGAGGTCACGCCGGGGATGGCGATCGCCCAGGAGGAGATCTTCGGCCCGGTGCTGTCCGTGATCGGGTACTCCACGGAGGACGAGGCCATCCAGATCGCCAACGGGACGCTGTACGGCCTGGCCGCGGCGGTCTGGTCGGCCGACCAGGACCACGCGGTGGCGGTGGCCAGGCGGCTGCGGGCCGGGCAGGTCGAGGTCAACGGCGGGGCGTGGAACATCCTGGCGCCGTTCGGCGGGTTCGGCCGCTCCGGGTACGGCCGGGAGCTGGGCGCGGCCGGCCTGGAGGAGTACCTGGAGGTCAAGTCGCTGCAGTTCTAGGGCGTGTCCGGCCGGCCGTGGCGGCCGTGAGCGGCGGGCTGCGGGATGCATCGCACGGCGGGGGGGAACGGCCCATGACTTCGTGATGGGCGGCGTCGGCAACGCCGCGAGGCGCCCGCAGGCGGCCGCGCAGCGGGCCGAAGGCCGGCCGGACGCGCCCTCGCCCAGGCGGCGGCTGCTGCGGCGGGGGCCGGTCTGCCAGACTGGCCCCCGTGCGCGTATACATCGGGTCGGATCACGCCGGGTTTGAGCTGAAGGCCGCGATCGCCGAGTGGCTGGCGGGGGCCGGGTACGAGCCGGTGGACTGCGGCCCGCCAAGCCTGGACGAGGCGGACGACTACCCGCCCTACGTCATGCGGGCGGCCGACGCTGCCGTCGGTGACCCCGGCAGCCTGGGCGTCGTCATCGGCGGGTCCGGCAACGGCGAGCAGATCGCGGCGAACAAGATCCGCGGGGTGCGGGCCGCGCTGGCCTGGAATCAGGAGACCGCCCGCCTGGCCCGGCAGCACAACGACGCCAACGTGCTCAGCCTGGGCGCCCGCGAGCAGCCCATCGCCGAGGCGCTCGGCTTCGTGGAGGTGTTCGTTGCCACGCCGTTCTCCGGCGAGGCCCGCCACGTCCGGCGGCTGGCGATGATCGCCGAGTACGAGGCGACCGGCAAGCTGCCGCCCCTGCCCGGCAGTTAGGCACCACCGGGCAGCCAGCGCGGCCGGGGCAGCCAGCACAGCCGGGCAGCCAGGCACGCTTAACGCGGGCCCGCACAGCGCCGCTGGCGCGCGACCGGATCGCCGGCAAAACCATTCGGCGCGGCGCAGTGCCCGGGGCTAGGTTTCCGGCATGCCTTCGATCGACGACATCGCGGCGGAGTACGTGGAGCGGGCCGCCGCCCTGGACCCGTGCTACGCCACGACCGCCGGGATCGCGGGGCACGACCACGAGCTGCCGGATCTCGGTGCTGACGGGTTCGCCGGACGGGCCGGGCTGGATCGCTCAACCCTCGCCGCCCTTGACGCGGCCGAAGCCCAGGGCCCGCGCGAGCAGGTCGCGAGGGCCGCGATGCGGGAGCGGCTGGCACTGGCTGTGGAGCGCTACGACGCCGGGGACACCACCAGCGAACTCAACACCCTCAACAGCTGGGTGCAGAGGATACGTGAGGTCTTCGACCTGATGCCCACCGACGGCGAGGAGGCCGCCGCCAACATCGCCCGGCGGATGGCCGTGGTGCCGCGGGCTTACCGCCAGTTGTCCGCGACCTTGCTGGATGCGGCCAGGAAGGGCCGCTGCGCGGCCAGGCGGCAGGTCGAGGAGGCCGCCGGGCAGTGCGCGGCCTGGGCCAAGCCGGGGGACTCCTTCTATTCGGGACTGGCCGGGCGGCTGACCGCAGTCCCGGCCTCGCTGCGCGGGGAGCTGGGCGCGGCCGCGCGCGCGGCCACGGCCGCCACAGCCGAGCTGGGCGCCTTTCTCGACCGCGAGCTGATGCCGCTGGCCAGCCAGAAGGATGCCTGCGGGCCTGAGGTGTACGCCCGGGCCTCGCGCCACTTCCTCGGCGCCGACGTGGATCTGCGGGAGGCCTACGCCTGGAGCTGGCAGGAGCTCGCCCGGCTACGGTCCGAGATGGCGCGGGTCAGTAACCTGGTCCGGCCCGGGGCCACCGTGGCGGAGGCCGTGGCGATCCTGGACGAAGACCCGGCCCGGCGCGTTGAAGGGCGCGAGAACTTCCGTGCCTGGATGCAGGAACAGGCCGAGCGCACCATTTCTGAGCTGCACGGGACGCACTTCGACATCCCGCCGCCCGCGCACCGCATCGAGGCCGTGATCGCACCCACCAACGACGGAGGGATCTTCTACACCGAGCCCTCCGATGACTGGTCCCGGCCCGGGCGGATGTGCTGGTCGGTACCGGACGGCGTTGAGACTTTCGCCACCTGGAAAGAGGTCACGGTCGTCTATCACGAGGGCGTTCCCGGCCACCACCTGCAGATATCGCACGCCATGGCGGACAGGGAGAACCTGAACCGCTGGCAGCGCATGTCCTGGGTATCTGGCCACGGCGAGGGCTGGGCGCTCTACGCCGAACGGCTCATGGGAGACCTCGGATATCTGGACGACCCGGGGGCATATCTCGGGATGCTCGACAGTCAGCAACTGCTCACCGCCCAGGTGCCCCTGGACATCGGAGTGCACCTGGAACTGGATGTTCCACGGGGCACCGGCTGGCACGAGGGCGAGCGCTGGAACGCCCAGATCGCCTGGGAGATCCTGCGCGCCCACTCCAGCTGGGACGAACGGCAACTGCGCTCTGAGCTACGCCGCTGCCTCGGCCTGCCGGGTCAGGCTCCTTCTTACAAGCTTGGCGAACAGATCTGGCTACAGTCCAGAGAGGATGCCATGGCCCGGGCCGGAGCAGCCTTCAGCCTCAAGGACTTCCACGCCAGGGCACTCAGCCTGGGCGCCATGGGCCTTGACCCGTTGCGCGAGGCGCTTGCCCGCATCTCACCAGCAAACCACCTGTGACCCGTCCGTATCCCGCGCCCCCAAGATCAGGATGACAAGGCCCATTGATCAATGTTCGCTGATTAAGGAACGTTGATACGGGCTGAGCGCGGGCGGGTCTAGCGTCGCCGCCTGCGGCGACGGCCTTCGGCCGGCCGCGGCGGGCGGGTGCTGCCCAGGCTGCTGCCCGCCGGGTTTCCGCCTGCTGGGCGCGCTTCGGCGGCGCCATCGAGGGCGCGGCCGGCCGGGGGAGTGCTGCCTGCTGAGCCGGCGCTCCCGCTGCTGGCACCCGTGTTGCTGGCACCCGTGCTGCCGGGGGCCGGTGACGGGCCGCGCTGCTGGCTGGCGGCGGATGGGCTGCGGTCCCGGCCGGTGCCGCGCGGCCCGCTGGCCGCGACCCGGGGCGCCCGGGCCGACGTGGCGTCGGCCTCCTCGGCCTGGGTCAGGTCGCCGGGCTGCGGCCGCGAGACATCCCTGGCCCGCATGGCGGCGGACAGGGTGATCTTCATGGCCATGGCTGCCTCCCCGGCCAGTGTCGCATGCCGGGCCAGCACCGCCCGGGTGGCGCTGGCCCTGGGAGGCTGCGGCCCGGGCTCAGCTGCCCAGGTGGGGACCGCCCGGGGGTGGCGTCGGCTGCGGCCCAGGTGGTGCTGGCCCGGGCGGTGGTGGCCAGGGTGGGCGGTCAGAAGATCATGGGGCACCAGGGGGCGGGGTCCCAGGAGAACGCGGCGGACACCGCGGCGAGGCGGCCGGGCCGCAGTTCGGCGACCTGGCCGGCCCGGGCCAGCACGGCCAGGGAGGTGCCGCCCAGGTAGGCCGCGCCGAGCGCGGCGACCGGCAGGGCCAGGTCAGCCGGCTCGGTGGTGCGCTCGCAGCGGGCGCTGCCGCCGCCGTCCTGGCCGCCAGCGCCGGCCTGCAGACGCCAGCGGCCGGAGTTGGCGGGCAGCAGGTCGTCGGTGACCTCGAGAACCACGTCCACCGGGCCGGAGTACTGCCGCCGGGACAGGGCTTCGCCGATCCTGACCAGCCGGACCCACAGCCCGTCGGACTGCTGGGGCCGGAGCCGGCGCAGGTCGGAGGCCAGGTACAGGAGCGGGTCATCGGCCGGGCGGAGCCGGGCGGTGACCTCGCCGACCAGATCCCGGCTGAGGAGGTCGGACCAGAGGGCGGCGGCGGCCCGGGCGTCGGTGGCCATCAGCTCCCTGATCCCCAGGGAGGCGTCGGGCAGCGCGTCGCTGTCCCAGGACGGCTGCACCGAATAGGTGGCGAAGCCGCACGGCCCGCCGTCGTCCTCGGCCAGCACGCAGCGCAGCGGTGTGCGGCCGCCGCGCCAGTACGCGGAGTCGTACAGAACGGACTGCCACCACCGGTCGTCCCGGGCGAACAGGCCCGGCCGGGTCGGCAGGATCTGGTCGTAGACCTTGGCCAGGTCGGCCGGGGGCGGGTCCAGGCTGACCTCGCGCAGCCGGACCGGCCCGCCCGGCGGCACCGCCCCCGGCGGCAGGCCGGAGCCGACCGTGATGTCCCCGCGGCGGACCCGGAACCGGTTGCTCAGTGAGGCCAGTCCGTAGCCGAACCGGCCGTAGATGCCGGGCTCGGAGGCGAACAGCGCGGCCACCGGCTCCCCGCCGTCGGCCAGGCCGGTCAGCTGGTGCGCCATCATCGCGGACAGGATGCCGCGCCGCCGGTGGGTGGGCCGCACGCTGACGAACGACACCCCGGCCACCGGCAGCGGCCCGCCGGGGACCGTCATCCGGAAGCTGTAGGCGCAGGCCGTGCCGACGATCTCCGCGCCGTCGAAGGCGGCCAGGCTGCGGTCGAACTCGAACACCAGCCGTTCCCGGTCCAGTTCCTCGTCGGCCGGGGCGGAGTTATTGAAGGCCTGCTCGGACACCGCGTAGTACGCGGCCCAGTCGGCCTCGGTGATCGGGCGGATCGGATAGGCACCGGTCATGCTGGCATTCGTACCCCAGGCACCCGTCCGCGGGCGACTGGTTAATGGGGCTGCTGGTG
>Ga0157379_10003573_pt1 | contig 13175 bp, 11 predicted proteins | sample S25metaG_FD_121802 | JGI IMG/M metagenome (GOLD analysis project Ga0157379, IMG submission 121802) | Switchgrass rhizosphere microbial communities from Kellogg Biological Station, Michigan, USA - S2-5 metaG | ecosystem: Host-associated > Plants > Roots > Rhizosphere > Soil | place: USA... | reverse complement strand
GGATGGAAACGTGTTGACGTGGAATCGGGGCGCGCAGGCGCTGAAGGGGTATAGCCGAGAAGAAATTATCGGGCAGCATTTCTCGAAGTTTTACCCGCCAGAAGCGGTACAGAGCGGATGGCCAACGCGCGAGCTGGCCATGGCGGACAAGGAAGGGCGCTTCTCAGACGAGGGCTGGAGAGTCCGGAAAGACGGGTCGGCGTTTTGGGCTTCGGTGATTATCACCGCATTGCGCGATTCGAGCGGGAGGCTCTCGGGTTTTGCGAAAATTACGAGGGACATGACGGAACAGAAAAACTCTGCAGAGCGCATCCATAACCTGAACCGCGAGCTGCGGAAAAAGATCACGGAACTAGACGAATCGAGGCGGATCGTAGAACTGGGGACTTTGGAACTGCAGAAGCTGTCGGCACAAGTGTTGCATGTGCAAGACGAAGAAAGGCGGCGCATTGCGCGGGAGCTGCATGACGATCTGGGGCAGCAGCTAAGCCTGCTGAGGATGGTGTTGAGCCAGAAAAAGATTGAAGAGGCGGATGAGATAGTTAGCACGGCGCTGGCAAGCGTCCGCAATCTTTCCTACCTTTTGCATCCGCCGCTGCTGGATGAGACAGGACTACGGGCGGCGCTGGACTGGTTCATCGAAGGCGTGATGAAAAGGAGCGGGATCCAAATTGCTCTGACGATCCGGCCACAGGATTTCCCCCGCCTAAGCGGAGAAATTGAAACCGCGATTTTCCGGGTGATTCAGGAATCACTGACGAACGTAGTGCGGCATGCGAAGACAGAGAGCGCACGAGTGGAAATTGAGAAGCAGTTGGAGTGGGTGGTGGTGCGGGTGCGGGATTATGGCCAGGGGCTGCCAGCCGAAATGACTGGGGTAGGGGCAACGAAGAGGCTGGGCGTTGGAATAGCGGGGATGAGAGAGCGGATAAGGCAGTTTGGCGGAGAGCTGACGGTCACGCGGAGTGAGCCGGGGACACTGGTAGAGGCACAGATTCCGCTGTTTGGATGAAAACGCCAGCTCAACAAATAAAAAGAAAAAGTAGAGTTAAGTTCGCGGTAGAGGCCGCAAGGTGCGGGGTAGCGCTTTGAGGGCCGCCGCAGGTCTGGTACACTGAATGGTCTGCAATTTCAATTAGATGGGAATTAGAAGAATTATGGCACTGAAGTGTGAATACTGCGGCAAAGGGCCGAGTTACGGAAACGTGGTGAGCCACGCCAACAACACGCGGCGTCGCCGCTGGAATCCGAATTTGCGGTCGGTGCGCGCGTTGGTAGCGGGCGCCCGGAAACGCGTACGCGTGTGCACGGCGTGCATCCGCGCCGGCAAAGTCAAAAAAGCCGCTTAAGCGGGAATCCATTGAAAAAGTTCTGTCTGAATTCCCTTTCCGAGGGCCAGTCCGCGAAAACAGTAGTACGGCGTTACGCCGGCGGCTTCGCGCGTTTTCGCGCGGGGCTAGTGCCATTGGCAGTGGTGTGCGCAATGCTGGCGGGATGCAAGAACACGACGGCGCCTTCGGCCGACGTGTGGGCAGTGGTGAACGGGAAAGAGATCAAGCGCGACGAAGTGGAAAAGTATTACCGGACCCGGATCAGTCCGGAGGGGCAGGAGCCTTCGCAGGAAGAGGCGCTTTCGTTGAAACTCAACGTGATCGATGAGCTGATCAACAACGAGATTTTGCTGGAACGAGCGAAGAAGCTGAATCTGGAAGCCAGCGACGGCGAAGTGGAAGACAAGTTCACCGAGCTGAAGAGCCCGTACACCGAGGATGAGTTTCAACGGCAACTGAAAGAACGCGGCGTGACTGTGGAAGATTTGAAGAACACGGTGCGGCGGGAGCTTTCCATCCAAAAGCTGATCAACCGCGAAGTGGTGGCCAAAGTGGCGATCACCGATCAGGACATCGCGGATTTCTACAACTCGAACAAGGCACAGTTCAACGTGGCGGAGCCGCAATTTCGCATCGCGCAAATCGTGGTGACGCCGCGCAAGGAAATGCAGGTGCGCAACCGCAAGAACGACGATGCCACCAACCAGGCCGAAGCCGAGCGCAAAGTGAAGATGCTGATGGACCGGCTGAACAGTGGCGCGGACTTCGCGCAACTGGCGATGGACTATTCCGAGGACATGAATACGGCGGTCACCGGCGGAGATCTGGGTTATGTGCCGGAGTCGGCGCTGAACCAGTCGGACCCGGCATTGAAAAAGATGGTGATCGGGATGAAGCCGGGGCAGGTAAGCCAGCCGATCGTGCTGAAAGACAGCATACGGATTTTGAAGCTGGTGACACGAGAGTCGGCTGGACAACGAGGGATTGCCGATCCGCAAGTGCAGCAGTCGATCCGGGATACGCTGCGGAACCGTAAGGAGCAGCTGCTGCGCGCAGCGTACCTGGCGGTGGCGAGGGACGAAGCGGGTGTAAAGAACTACCTGGCGCGACAGGTACTGGAATCGAACGGCAAGTTGCCCGCGGCGGCGAAGAGCACGCTGCCGCTGAAGACGGAAACGCCGCAGAATTAACGTTCTGGATCAAAACTCGCAGAAATTTTCCTGAAACATCACAGAGAAAAAGCACGGTCTAAAGACCCCGCCACTACGAAGCACGCGATCTACTCCACCCAGAGGAGCACTTCGCCGGCGTTGACGGGCTGGCCTTCCTTGGCGAAGAGTTTTTCGATTTTTCCGCTTTTGGGTGAGCGGATTTCGTTTTGCATTTTCATGGCTTCGACGACGAGCAGACCCTGGCCTGCCTCGACGGAGTCGCCTTGCTGGACGAGCAAGCGAACGACTTTGCCGGGCATGGGTGCAGTGACTTGCTGGCGGCCTTCAGCTTCGACGGCGCCGTGGCGGCGACCGCGCCAGGAGCGAGGGTCAGTGACTTCGGCGTGATATTCGGCGAGGCCAGTGGGGAGGGTGAGGGTGCCGTCGGGGCGAGGGGCGATGCGGATTTGATGCGAGTCGCCGTTCAGCAGAACGCTGAAGATATTGGGAGCGACTTCGACGGCATTGGCGTCGAGCGGATTACCATCGAGAGAGATTTTCCAAGCGCCATTCTCTTGAGTGAATTCGACGACACGCGTTTTCCCGGCGAGCAGGACTTCGTACTTCACGGCAGGCGCTCCAGCTGCCGACGACGACCTTCGCGTTTCCAAGGAGATTCGGAAGCGGGGGGCTCAGCGGAAGCGGAAGCGGCAGCCGGGGAGCCATTGCGCGTGGCTTGCCACAGTGCGGCTGCGATGGCGGCTGCGTCCACGCCGTTGGTGTCACTGTGCGCGGCAGGATGCGGGCGGCGCAACACTTCATCGAGCCATTTGGTGTGAATTTCGGCGCGGAGGAAATCCGGCTCAGCGAGGATGCGGCGGAAAAGCGCGGAATTGGTTTTGATGCCGGTGATGGAATACTCCTCGAGAGCGCGGCGGAGGCGAGAGACGGTTTCTTCGCGGCTGTTGCCCCAGGCGATGAGTTTGCTGAGCAGCGGGTCATAGTCCATCGGGACGGTCCAGCCTTCATAGACGCCTTCGTCGATACGAATGCCGGGGCCACTGGGCGCGTGGCGGGAAAGGATTTTTCCAGGCGAAGGAAAGAAATTGTTTTCGGGATCTTCAGCGTAGAGGCGGACTTCCATGGCGTGGCCACGGGGAGTAATGGTTTCCCAGGCGAAGGGGAGACGATGACCAGCGGCGATGGCGATCTGCAGCTTGACGAGATCGAGGCCGGTGACCTGTTCGGTGACGGGATGCTCGACCTGCAAGCGGGTGTTCACTTCGAGAAAATAAAAATTGTAATGGGAGTCGACGAGAAATTCGACGGTGCCGGCATTGGTGTAACCGCCGGCGCGCGCCAGGCGAACCGCGGCGTCGCCCATGCGTTTGCGGAGCTCCGGCGTCATGATGGGGGAGGGAGCTTCTTCAATGACTTTTTGGTGGCGGCGCTGGACAGAGCATTCGCGTTCGCCAAGCGAGACGACGCGGCCATGGGCGTCGGCGAGGATCTGAATTTCGATGTGGCGCGGCTGTTCGAGATACTTTTCGAGATAAACGCTGGCATCGCCGAAAGCGTTGAGGGCTTCAGAAGAAGCGTCGCGAAAGGCCGCGGAAAATTCGGAGTCGGCGTTGACGAGGCGCATGCCTTTGCCGCCACCGCCGGCAACCGCTTTGAGCAGGACCGGGTAGCCCATGTTGCGAGCGAGTTCCTGAGCGGCTAGCGGGTCGTCGATAGGATCGTTGGTGCCGGGTACGATGGGAACTTCGGCGCGGCGGGCGAGCTGGCGGCCGGCGGTTTTTGCGCCCAGGGCTTCCATAGCTTCGGCGGACGGGCCGATGAATGTGAGGCCAGCGTCGGCGCAGGCGCGCGGGAGCGCAGCGTTTTCGGCAAGAAAGCCGTAGCCAGGGTGGATGGCATCGCATCCGGCACGGTGGGCGACGTCCATGATTTTGTCGATGCGGAGGTAGCTTTCGCGGGAAGGCGCGGGACCGATGGGATAGGCTTCGTCGGCAAGGCGCACGTGCAGGGAGTTGCGGTCGACATCGCTGAAAACGGCGGCGGAGCGGATGCCGAGTTCGCGGCAGGCGCGCAGGATGCGCACGGCGATTTCGCCGCGATTGGCGATGAGAATTTTGCGGAACATGGGCCGAAATGAAAGCAGCGGAAGTTTAGCATGCGGTATGGGGCGAACCGGATGAGTCAATATACTTGCGTGTCCAATTGTTTCGGGTATAAGAGAAAGCTCGGCTGGCAAAGGAGAACGGGGGCGATGAACAAGAAATGGATGATGGTATGCGCGGCGGTATTGCTGGCGGGAGCTGCAGCAGGGGCGCAGGAGGCGACGATTGCGCCACCGGAGAGCATCGCGGCGGAGGGAGTGGCGAAGATCTCCGCCGCGGTGGCAGAAACGGCCGGACGCTATGGAGCATACCGTAGCGCGGGTTTGGCGGACTGGAATCCAACGAAGCGCGAAATGTTGATCGCCACGCGGTTCGGAGACACGCCACAGTTGCATGTGGTGTCGATGCCGGGCGGGGCGCGGCGACAACTGACATTTTTTCCGGACGCGGTGACGAACGGGCGGTTTCACCCAAACGGCGGCGACTACATTGTTTTCATGAAGGATATTGGCGGAGGGGAGTGGTACCAACTGTATCGCTACGATCTGAAAACCGGCGACGTGGCGCTGCTGACGGACGGCAAGGCGCGAAATTTAATGGGGCCGTGGTCCACGAAGGGCGACGAGATCGCGTATATGTCCACGCGGCGGACGGGGAAGGATACGGATTTGTGGGTAATGAATCCGGCGGACGGCAAGTCGGATCATCTGCTGACGAAGTTGGAAGGCGGGGGGTGGGAGGCGCTGGATTGGTCGCCGGACGACAAGAAAATTCTGCTGAAGGAAGACTTGTCCATCAATGAATCGTATTTGTGGCTGGTGGACACGAGCACGGGAGAGAAGACGGCGTTTACGCCGCGAGATGCGAAAGAGAAAGTTTCTTACGGAGAAGGCGAATTCAGCAAGGACGGCAGAGGGATTTATGTGACGACGGACAAGGAGTCGGAGTTTCAGCGGCTGGCGTATCTCGATCTGGCGACGAAACAGGCGAAGTATCTGACGACGAAGATCCCCTGGGACGTGGAGGGATTCAGTTTGTCGCATGACGGGCGGCGAATCGCATTTGTGACCAATGAGGCCGGCGCAAGCGTGCTGCACTTGCGCAGCGCAGGGAGCGAAAGCGACGCGCCGTTGCCGAAAGTGCCAGCGGGGGTGATTGGAGCGCTGCGCTGGCAACATGACAGCCGCGAACTGGGTTTTTCGATCGTAAATGCGCGCGGACCAGGCGACGTTTACTCGATTGATGTGCCGGACGGGAGGTTGGTGCGGTGGACGAACAGCGAAACGGCAGTGAAGACGGACGCTTTTCCGGAAGCGGAACTGGTGAAGTGGAAAAGTTTCGATGGCAAGGAAATTTCGGGGTTTTTGTACCGGCCACCGGCAGCAAAGTTTCCCGGCAAGCGGCCGGTGTTAGTGGTGATTCACGGGGGGCCGGAGGGGCAATCACAGCCGACGTTTCTGGGGCGCGGAAACTACTACCTGAATGAGCTGGGGATTGCCCTGATTTATCCGAATGTGCGTGGATCCACGGGGTACGGAAAGACGTTTTCGCTGCTGGACAACGGGTTCAAGCGCGAGGACACGTACAAGGACATCAACGCGCTGTTCGATTGGATTGGGGCGCAAAGCGATCTAGATGCGAGCCGCATCTGCGTGACGGGCGGAAGTTACGGTGGGCACATGACGCTGGCCATTTCGACCTTTTACAGCGACCGGATCAAGTGTTCGGTGGACATTGTCGGGATGTCAAACCTGGTGACGTTTCTGGAACACACGGAAGCGTACCGCCGCGATTTACGGCGTGTGGAATATGGCGACGAGCGCGACGGGAAGATGCGTGAGTTTCTGGAGAAGATTGCGCCGATGAATCATGTGGACCAGCTCAAGAAGCCGATGCTGGTGGTGGCGGGAAAAAATGATCCACGGGTGCCGGTCAGTGAAAGCGTGCAGATCGTGGCGGCGCTGAAGAAGGAGGGTACGCCGGTGTGGTACCTGATGGCCACCGACGAGGGGCACGGCTACCGTAAGAAGGTGAACCAGGATTTCCCGTTTTACGCTACGGTGGAATTCTTGAAGCAATACCTATTGAAGTAGCGGCGCCGACAGTTGTTGGCGCGATCGGTCGGGGCGATGATTATTCGCCTAGAGTTACGTTGAGTTCAACCTGGGTGGCTTTGGGAAAGCCGTGGGGAACGACCAGCACGCTGGCCAGGCGAGGCGTGTCCAGCAGCAGGTTCATCAGTTTGTTGAGCAGCAGCGTATCCATCAGGTAGCGAGGAGTGAGGGCGTTGGGCACAGGTTCGCCCTGCACGGCGACAGCAAATGAAACGATGCTGTACTTATTTTTCAGGCTGGTGACGATGTTGACCAGATCGGTCAGATTTTCTTTCTGCATGCCGCTGAACTTCAGGCGCTCCAACAGGTGCTGCTCAAGCGAATACTCTCGCGCGGGACTGACCATGGAAGTCTCCTCGATGCCTGGGTATCGAGGCTTGCCGAGAGCGAGGGGGTATTTGGAGAGTAGGCTGCAGCGACGTTGGACGTCCAAAAAGGGTTTGGGGGTGTGCCGAAACATAAAAGGGAGCGATTTCAGCGCGGGTTGAAGAGAACTCGGCGCGGGACGTAAACTTGACGGAGGCAGAGGGCTATCCGTAGGATAAAAGGCTGCTTTAGCCGGCGTAGCTCAGTGGTAGAGCGAGGGTCTCATAATCCCTAGGCCGTGGGTTCGATTCCCCCCGCCGGCACCAGATCTTGCAGGCGAATCCCCCTAATAGGAAGTTCAGGCAGGCACGGAGCGGCCGGGAGCGACAGAGTAAAACGATTTAGTAGGGCATGAAGCGAGAAGGCGGAAGGATCCGCAGAATAGATTAGCGACGAAGGGCCGAAACTTCATGCAAGAGGCGCTGGCCAGAGCCTTCGGGCGAAAGACAGGGATTACGCGGTGAACCGGGGAAGTCTCAGCCGGCGGGAGTGGCTCAAGAAGGCAGGCCTGCTGGGGGCGGCGGCGCCGCTGGGCATCCGCGGGACGATAAATCTTCAGGAAGCACAGAATCCTCAACAAATTGAACCGCGGGAAACGACGCCGGGGCTGCCAGCGCGGCTATTTTCCTTTGACCCGTCACTTTACCGGTTTACGCCGGACGAGGACACGTTCCTGGACGAAATGCAGCAGGCGACGTTTCTGTATTTTTGGGAGCAGGCAAATCCGAAGACAGGGCAAGTGGAGGACCGGGGAGCAGCCGACGGGGGCAGTTTACGGAATGCTTCGAGCGTGGCGGCTACAGGGTTTGGGCTGACGGCGTTGTGCATCGCGGCAAAGCGGGGTTACGAAGAGGACGGCCCGATACGCGATCGAGTGAAGGCCACGCTGAGTTTTGCGCTGAAAAGCGTGCAACACCAGCACGGATTTCTGTACCACTTTGTGAATGGGGAGACCGGGCAGCGGATTCTGAATTCGGAAGTTTCGCCAGTGGATACGGGTCTTTTTTTATGCGGGGCGCTGACCTGCAAGGGCTTCTTTGACGACAAAGAAATTCAACAGCTGGCGACGGAGCTTTACGAACGAGCAGACTGGAACTGGATGTTGCACGGCGGGCCGACGCTGGTGATGGGGTGGATGCCGGAGCAAGGATTTTTGCGCGCGCGATGGGACAGCTACAGCGAACTGATGATGATGTACCTGCTGGGGATGGCGTCGCGTACGCACCCGCTGCCGCCCACGGCCTGGAACAGCTGGCAACGGCCGCAATTCGAATTCAACCAGATCGCATATATCGGAGCACATGCGCCGATATTCGCGCACCAATTTTCGCACGCGTGGTTCAACTTTCGCGGAATCCATGACAAATACGGCGACTATTTTGCGAACTCGATAGTGGCGTCGAAAATCCACAAGTTGTGGTGCCTGGAACTGGCGGAGCGGTTTTCCGACTATTCGGAGAATTTGTGGGGAATCAGCGCTTCGGATTCGGAGCACGGCTATGCGATTTGGGGCGGACCGCCGGCGATGGGACGGATTGATGGCAGCATTGTGCCGTATGCCGCTGCGGGATCGCTGGTATTCCTGCCCAAAGAGTGCGTGAGCGTACTGCAGAATATCCGGGAAAAATTCGGCAAGCGGGTATGGAAGAAATACGGCTACGTGGATGCGTTCAATCCCCTGAACAACTGGAGCAGCCCGGACGCATTGGGCATCGACGCGGGGATCACTATCGTTATGGCGGAAAACGCGCGAAGCAGCTTTGTTTGGGAGCAATTCGCGAAAAATCCAGAAGTTGCCAAAGGGCTAGAACTAGCCGGATTCCAGCCTAATGCCAAGGGTTGAGCAAGCTTCGCACGCACCTTGCGTGAGACGGGGACGTGTGACAGACTCCGCGCGTTCTTCAAGTTTATTTCAAATACGACAATGAAAATCGAAGGCGCGAAAGCGATAGTTTTCGTGAATCCGTGTGCCGGAGGCGGCAAAGCCGGCCGTAGGATCGCGGATGCACGAGCGGAGTTTGCGCGGCACAACTTCGAGGTGCGCTTCATTGAAGCGATGTCCACTGAGGAATTTCGAACAAAAGTGCGGGCGGCGGTCGCAGAGGGTTGTAAAACGCTGGTTGCGATGGGCGGAGACGGTACCTTGCAATTGCTGGTGCGCGAGACGATCGGTCATGACGCGAGCATAGGTGTAATACCCGTTGGCGGCGGCAACGACTTTGCCGCGGCGTTGGGAATACGGAACTGGAAGCAGGCGGTACTTGCGATCGCGGAGGGAAAGACGGACCTGGTGGATATCGCGAGAGCGACATTTGTTGACGGCGAGAAGGCCGAGTATCTGGGAGGAGGAGGAGTCGGGCTAGACGCGGAAGCGGCACGATATGCGAGCGGGAAATTCCTGAAATGGCCCGGCCGGCTGAGGTATCTGGCGAGCGCGATCGCAGCATTGCGCGCGTACCCGGGAGTCCATGTGGAGATTGAGTTTCGCGGGAGTGACCGGCCAGCGTTGCTACGGCGAGCGTTGCTGGCCGCGGCGCTGAACACGCCAAGTTACGGCGGTGGCGTGCGGCTAGCCCCGGAGGCGCGGCTGGACGATGGCGCACTAGATTTTGTGATCATCGAAATGTTGTCAGGCCTGGAAGTGGCAAGACTGATTCCGCGGTTGCTGCTAACTGGTGAGTTTGGAACCCGGCACGTAACCAGAGTTCGCGCGGCGAAGGCGATCTTCTCGACCGAAGAAGGAAGCATGTTTCACGGAGACGGCGAGCTATTGGGAAACGCGCCTGTTCAGATTGAGGTTTTGCCGAAGGCGATTCGGGTGTTTGTTCCCGAAAATTTGCGCGAGGGTAACGGATAACGACCGTTTCGACGCTTGCGTTCAGCCAGATGGTAGCGCCCGTGCGTTGCGCGAAGGTTGCGCCGAGGCCGCCGGCAAATAATTGCGAACGTAGTCTTTGACGGAGAACTTGCGGGCGGTATTTTCGGAACTCATATAACGAATGACGCCAAAGATGGGGCGCTCCGGCGCCCAGGGACGGTCGTAGCGGCCCAAGACCCAGAAAATGCCCGTGTAGGAGTTGGGGTTGCGGCCGTCGAGGGCATACTTATTGTTCAGATGGATCATGATGCGGGCAGCCTCTTGCGGAGATTTGGACCATTCGAGGATTTTCTTACCCCAAAGCATGCGCAAGTAATTGTGGATGCGGCCTTCGCGGGCTAACTGGTTTTGCGCCGCATTCCAGAGCGAATCGTGAGTGTTCGCAAGGGCGAATTGCGCAAGCCCGTAGACATAAGGGCGCTTGTCTCGGGCGTGAGCCCTGAGAGTTTTCTTGGCCCACTCAGGCAAAGAATCGAATTGGCTGTAATCGCCGCGATGAGCTGCGAAATTGTAGCCGACTTCACGCCAGGTGATGACTTCGTCGAGAAAGCTCTCGGCCGCAGGGCTCATATTCCACCAACCTTCACGGCTTCCGCTGGGACGCAGGGACAGTTTGGCGGGAGACCAGGCTTCGCGGCGGGCGAGTTTAGCGAAGAGTTCATGGACGGAAAGATGGCCGAAATGGAGATAAGGTGAAAGGCCGCTGCCGGCGTCGTGTTCCGGATCGTTGCGGTGTTCGCCGTAAGCGACAAACCTTTTACTCAAGAAAGCTTTCAGCCGAAGAGAGGCAGCATTTGGTCCGCCACGAATTTCCGCAGGGCCAACCGAGTGGTCGATGGGAAAGCGGCACAGTGCGGCCGCGGGAGCGGCGAGAACTTGCTGAGTCGACGCGGGCCAATTTTTGCCGATTTTCTTTGGCAGGCTCCCCAGCGAGAGTAGCTATGCCTTCTCAAAGGGATTCGCGTCCGGGAAATCGTCTAAGTGCGCAGGAAGATTCTTTTGCAGGAAGCGACGGAAGTCAAAAGCTCGACCGAATACCCTGTCGGTAGCATGAATGGGAAGAAGTCCGTTGGAATCGACGGCCTCCAGTGCTACGGCGATCTTTTTTCCAGCGGCAGCGACCATACGAGGCAGGAAGAAGCAGGGAAAATCGTCGGTGACCACAACGCAGGCTTCCCGGGCTAACGCTTGCAGCAGGCCTTTGCCGGCGTCGTCCGCGGGTTCGAGATAGGGATAATAGGCGACGCCAAATTTTTGGCAGTGTGCGGCGTTGTCCGCCATGCCCGAAATGACGAAGCTGTGGATGCGATCGCTGGCCCCGGGGATAACCGCAACGAAGGGCCTCCAGAATGAGCAGAGGTTTCTTGAGCGTGCGGCAGTGTTCCAGAGCGCGATCGAGGGCAAAATTGTAGCGCAGACGGCGAGTGGCGATCATCCAGTACAAAACATAGTGTGCATCTGGGCGGATGGCGGCGAAGTTGGCCCGGGAGATCCTGACAGCAGGAACGGAGTTCACGTAACCTCTGACGGAAGCCAAGGAGCGAATTCAGGATAACCGAGGACGAGCCGGGTGCCTACGAGGCCCCGGAGCTTGACATTTTCGGGCAGCACGCTATTTTGGGCGTTTCGGATTTTGGCCTACCAAACTCTGGATATGGAGAACAACGATGCGCAAGCTTTTCTTGATGATAGCGGTGTGCGGATTGATCGCGGCGCCCGCCTGGGGCCAGGAGAAAAAGAGCGGGAAGAGCTACGTATTGAAGGCCGCGAGGATGTTTGACGGGAAAAGCGAATCGTTGACGACGCCTGGGATGGTGGTGGTGCAGGATGGAAAGATTGTAGGAGTCGGTGCGACCGCGAATGCTCCCGCGGGCGCCGAGGTGATTGATCTGGGCGATGCGACGCTGCTGCCGGGATTTATCGACGCGCATACGCACCTGACCATGATGTATCGCGAGGATTACACGAAGGCGATGCTGGATTCGCTGCAGAAGCCGATTCCGGAAATGGCGCTAGATGCGAGCGTTAACGCGCGCGTGACACTGATGGCCGGGTTCACGACGGTGCGGGACGTCGGATCGTCAAACTATCTGGACGCGGGCTTGCGCAATGCGATCAATCGCGGCGTGGTGCCCGGGCCGCGGATGCTGGTGGCGGTGCACGCGATCGGCGCAACCGGCGGCCACTGCGACGAAACAGGATTTCGCGAAGGAGCGCTCGGTAAAGAGTCGGGACCGGAAGACGGTGTAGTGAATGGAGCGGACGAAGCGCGGCGTGCAGTGCGTCTGGCGCACAAGTATGGAGCTACCGTGATCAAGACCTGCGCGACGGGAGGCGTTCTGTCATTGGCTGATGCGGTGGACACTCCGCAACTGACGCAAGCGGAACTCGACGCACTGGTCGATGAAGCTCACGCACTACGGTTGAAAACAGCCGCGCACGCGCATGGGGCCGAGGGAGCAAAGCGAGCAATTCGCGCGGGGATTGATTCCATCGAGCACGGATCGTTTCTGGACGACGAAGATTTGAACTTGATGAAGCAGAAGGGAACGTACTATGTGCCGACGCTGATGGCAGTGCAGGGATTGACGGAACAGATTCAGAAAGGCGTGGCGATTCCGCCGACAATACGACCGAAAGCGGAGGCAGCGATTGCGGCGATTCACCAAACATTTCAGAGGGCGATCGCAAAAGGAGTGAAAATCGGACTGGGGACGGATGCTGCGGTTTACCCGCATGGACGCAACGCGGAAGAATTTCACCAGATGGTGGACTTGGGAATGAAGCCAATTGCCGCTCTGAAAGCCGGTATGTCGGCGGACGCAGATTTACTGGGACTCTCGGATAAAATCGGGACATTGGAAAGCGGCAAACTGGCGGACGTGGTGGCGGTGCCGGGAAATCCGCTGGAAAACATCCGGCAGACCGAACACGTATTTTTTGTAATGAAGGAAGGCGCGATCTTCAAGAACGAGAAGCCGAATTGACGCTTCGCGGGAGGATTGAGGTTCCGGTTACAATTCCCTGCATTCGATGACCAACTCGTGTGATTCCGGTTCCGGCATCCGTCCTAAATTTGCTCCGCGAGAATGGGCGGGCGCGGCTGGGGTGTCCCTGCTCGTCGCCGTTGCAGTCGTAAGTCCGTTCTTCTTTTTGGGTCTAGCTTCCGGACACGACATCTCGTTTCATATGGCTTCGTGGCTGGATGCCGC
>Ga0157379_10003571_pt1 | contig 13177 bp, 13 predicted proteins | sample S25metaG_FD_121802 | JGI IMG/M metagenome (GOLD analysis project Ga0157379, IMG submission 121802) | Switchgrass rhizosphere microbial communities from Kellogg Biological Station, Michigan, USA - S2-5 metaG | ecosystem: Host-associated > Plants > Roots > Rhizosphere > Soil | place: USA... | reverse complement strand
TCGACTTCGTCGGCGATGAGCGCGGTGCCGTAGAACACGCCGAGCACGGGGATGATGAAACGGATGTAGAGCAGCCACATGATCATTCCGAACAACGCCGGGCCGCCGACCCGCGCGCCGTTGATGGAGAAGCGCCACAGCGCGGTGGTCGCTGTGACGATCCGGATCGCGGCCGCCAGCACCACGGGACCGCCAAGGAGCACTCCCAGAAACACCGAGCGCCGCGACCACAGCATCTGGCCGAGCGACAGATCGAAGATCCGCGCCGAGGACGAGACAAGCGACCGCGGATTCGTCATGGCTTGACCAGATACTGGAACACGGCCTGCAGATTGTCGTCCGGCGAGGTCACTTCGTGGATCGCGCCGAGCTCGCCGCTCGCCGCCAGCTCGGTCAACCGCGCGTAAAAGTGATCGGGCTTCGCCGTCTGCACCACCACCGCGTGATCTTCGAACTTCAGGCTGAGCACGTCGTCAGCCTCGAGAAACTGCCGTGCCAGCGCGCGCGGCTCGTCGGCTCTGATGAATACCGTGTGCGGATGCTCGTCGATCAGATCTCGAATCTGATGCACGTTGCCCTCGGCCAGGATCCGCCCCTGGTTGATCAGCAGGATGTTCGACGTCATCGATTCGATCTCGTGCAGGATGTGGCTCGACACGATGATGCTCCTGTTCGATCGGCCCCAATCCTTGATCATCCGGATGGTCTTGCGGCGCGCGATCGGGTCCATGCCGGCGAGCGGTTCGTCGAGAATCAGCAACTCGGGCTCGTGCGCGAGGGCCTGCGCCAGCTTCACCCGCTGCCGCATGCCTTTGCTGTAGGCGCCAATCTTCTTGTCGGCCGCGTCGAGGAGGTCGACGGCCCCGAGGGCGCGACGCGCCATCGCGTCCGCGTCGAGGTCGGAATTGCCGTTCAAGCGGACGAGGGCGCTCACCCATTCGAGGCCGGTCATCCGCTCGTAGAACGCGTCCTGCTCGGGACAGAAGCCCAGGCGCGCGTAGAGTGCGGGGTTCTGCCAGATCGACTCACCGAGGACCGTCACTTCGCCTTTGCTTGGCTTCAGCTGCCCGGTGATCAGCTTCATGAACGTCGACTTGCCGGCCCCATTGGGACCGAGCAGTCCGGTGATGCCGGGCGGCACCGTCAACGTGACGTCATTCAGTCCGATGACCTGCCCGTACCACTTCGACAGATGCGACGCCGCGACGATCGGCGCGGCCGCGTCCTTCATGCGATCACCTCGACGCCGCGGACACGGCGCTCGAGGATGAACCCGGACGCCACCACCAGCACCAGCAGGACCGCGAACGCCACCGGCCAGGGCGTGTCGTACCGCAGCGGCAGCCGGAAGATCACGTCGCCCACCTGATTCAGCGCGTAAGGCACCGAGATCCATGACAGCCGCGTGTCCCCTGTGACCAGCCGCAGCACGCCGAAGAGCGCCTGACTGAAAAAGAGGAGCGCGGCGTAGAGAATGCCGACATACCGGCTGCTGTTGGAGAGCGAGGAAAGCGCCAGCATCGCCGCCGAGACCGTCACGACCTGTACGAAAGAAAAGAGCGTGATGGCCGGGAACAGGAACATGTTCTTCATGAAGAACTCGAAATTGCCTGCGAAGGCAATTTGCACGATCAACAGCAGGATCGCCGGCACCCACGTCACGAACAACAGCCACGTCATCAGGATGACGAATTTGCCGAAGACGTACTCCGCGCGTGTCAGCGGCTTCGACAGGTAGATCTGCAGCGCGTTGGCGCGGCGGTCGTGCGCGATCAACCCGGCGCCGCCATAGACCGTCAGAAAGAACACAAAGATCTCCTGCTGGTCGAGGAACTGCCGGAACATCTCGGGGGAGGGCGCGAGAAAGGCGGCCTGCGGAAGGTTGGCGGCGGCATAGATCTGCACGGCGCGGACGAAGAACGGGAACCACGAGACCAGCAGGAGGCCCAGAAAGGCGCGCTGACCGAGCCGTGACCGAAGCCCGGTCTTCGCGATGACCGCCCACGCACGCCCGCGTGGCGCGCGCTGGCCGCCGTACCGCCGATAGCCTTGGTCATGAATGGGCATACGTCACAAAGTCAAAAGGCAGAAGTTAAAAGGCAAAAGGAAAGTGGAAGGCCTCAAAATTTCTCGAAGCTCACTTTTACGTTTTGCCTTTTGCCTTTTTACTTCCATCACTGTTCCCCCACGGCGTGCGCGAAGACATCTTCGAGCGTCGGCACGCTCGGTCGAAGGTGCCGCACCTGCGCGTGCTCGGCGGCCGCCAGGGCAAACAGATCCCGGGCGCCGCCGTCGCCGGGGACGAACACGCGCATGACGTCTTCGTCGATCGCGGTGCACTCGAGGCCGGCGGCGCGCAGCGTGACGATGAACGCGTCCAGGTCCGCGCCCCGCATCTTGACGCGCAGCTCGAACACGCGGCCGCGCGGCTGCTTCAGCCCATCGATCGGCCCCTGCACCGCCACATGGCCCTTGTCCATGACGATCACGTGATTGCAGGTGTATTCCACGTCCGGCAGCAGGTGCGACGAAAGAATCAGGTTGACGCCTTTGTTGTGCGCGAGGTCGCGCACGAGCTCCAGCATTTCGTCGCGCCCTTTCGGATCCATCCCGTTGGTTGGTTCGTCGAGAAACAGCAGATCCGGATCGTGCACGAGCGCCTGGGCCAGCTTGATGCGTTGCTTCATCCCGGTCGAATAGGTCTCGACGTTGCGGTAACGCGCCTCTCCGAGGCCCACGTAAAAGAGCACTTCATGGGCGCGCTGCATGGCGTCCGCGCGAGGCAGGCCGGCCAGCTCGCCGCAGTACGCGACGAAGGAAACCGCGTTCATGCCCGGAATGTGCGCGTCGCTCTCCGGCATGTAGCCGACGCGCGATCGGATCTCGATCGGCGAGGTAGCGACGTCGAGACCCAGCACGCGCATACGCCCGGTCGTCGGCGGGACAAATCCGAGCAGCGCTTTGATCATCGTGCTCTTGCCGGCCCCGTTCGGACCCAGCAGGCCGACCGCGCCGGGCGCGAAGCTGGCCGTCACGTCGCGGAGCACGACGCTCCCTCCGTACGCGACAGTGACGGTGTCCAGGGTGACGACGGGCTCGGGTTCAGGCATCGAGTGCATATACGAACGCTGGCCTCCAGAAGGTCCGGCCTGCACGCGGCCGACGAGGAACTGCCGACGCAGGGCGGACGGCCACTAGAGTGTGCCCCGCAGCCCGAGCGCGTCGGCGCGCTCGCGCATGAACCCGATGACGTGGCCGATGTGCTCCTCGAGCGGGAGGCCGAGCAGCGCCGCGCCGGCGATGAGATCCTCCCGCTTCACGCCGCGCGCGAACGCCTTGTCTTTCATCCGCTTCACGACGGATTTCGGCTCGAGATCGAGGACGCTCTTCGTCGGGCGGATGAGCGAGGCTGCGGTGATGAAGCCAGCCATCTCGTCGCACGCAAACAGTGTCTTCTCGAGCAACCCCTCCCGCGGTACGCCGCTGTAGTCGGCGTGCGACAGAATCGCGCGGATCACCCAGTCCGGATAGCCCCGGTCGCGAAGAATCTCGCTGCCGCGAAACGGATGCTCCTCGAGGCTCGGCCAGCGCTCGTAGTCGAAGTCGTGGAGCAGCGCCACGATGCCCCACGCTTCTTCGTCCTCCCCGAATTTCTTCGCGTACCCGCGCACGGCGGCTTCCACCGCCAGCGCGTGCTTCAGCAGGCTTTCCCCCTGCGTGTATTCGTTCAGCAGCTGCCACGCGGCGTCCCGGTTCAGCGAAAACGTCATCGAAAGGTTGTAGCATCTTAGGGCCCGTCAGGGAATAAAGGTGTCAATTCTGGGCGTCGAGGCGCCCGGATGGCAAGGCGCGAGGAGCGAGCATCGCGGGGCTATGTAAGCGAGGAGCAACGCAGCCAGCCGGGATGTATCGGCGGCCAGAATGGCGCCTTTATTCCCTGACGGGCCCTAAGTGCAGGAGCTGATGATGGCCAACGCGAGCGCCACGACGGCGACGCCGACGCTGGACACCGAGTTCACCCGCGGCCTCGGTCTCTACGATTCGACGATGGTCGTCGTCGGCTCGATGATCGGGTCGGGCATCTTCATCGTGTCGGCCGAAATGGCTCGCAACACCGGCGGCGCCGGCTGGCTGCTGGCCGCATGGGCGCTCACCGGCGCGCTGACGATCGTCGGGGCGTTGTCATATGGCGAACTCGCCGCGATGATGCCGCGCGCCGGCGGCCAGTACGTGTACTTGCGCGAGGCATTTTCGCCGTTGTGGGGCTTTCTCTACGGCTGGACGCTGCTGCTCGTCATTCAAACCGGGACGATCGCGGCGGTCGCCGTGGGCTTCGCCCGATACTTCGGCGCGCTCGTCCCCTGGATCTCCGAGGACCACTATCTCATCGCTCCGGTTCATCTTTCGACCGGGTACGCGCTGTCGTTGTCGACGACGCAGCTGGTCGGGATCCTGATGATCGCGCTGCTGACCTGGACGAACACGCGCGGCCTGGAATACGGCCGCATCGTGCAGAACGTGTTCACGACGGCCAAGACCGGAGCGCTTCTCGGCCTGATTGTCGTCGGGGTCGTCCTCGGCTGGAATCATGACGCGGTCGCGGACAACTTCGGCCACTTCTGGGAGCGGCGCGGCAGCGTGGACATCGTGTCCGGGCTGAATGCGGTGAGCGCGTTCGGACTCTTCGTCGCGATTTGCGTCTCGCAGACCGGATCGCTGTTCTCTGCCGACGCGTGGAACAACATCACCTTCACCGCCGGCGAAGTGAAGGACCCGCGCAGAAACATCCCGCTGTCTCTGGCGCTGGGGACGATCATCGTCATCGGGCTGTATATGCTGGCGAATGTCGCGTATCTCGTCACGCTGCCCTTCGAAGCCGTCCAGCACGCGCCCGGCGATCGCGTGGCCACGGCGACGCTGAACGTCGTCTTTCCGGGCCTCGGGGCGACGATCATGGCGATCGGCATCATGATCTCGACCTTCGGCTGCACCAACGGCCTCATCCTGTCGGGCGCTCGCGCGTCGTACGCGATGGCGCGGGACGGGCTGTTCTTCCGGTCTGTGGGGACGTTGAACGCCGCGAAAGTGCCCGGGTGGGGGCTGGTGCTCGAAGGCGCGTGGGCCGCCTTTCTGGTACTGCCGCGGACCTACGATCCCGTCGCGCGCACGTACGGAAACCTCTACGGCAACCTTCTGGACTACGTGATTTCCGCCGCGCTGATCTTCTACATCCTCACGATTGCCGGCGTGTTCAAGCTTCGAGCGACGCGACCAGAGGCGGATCGCCCGTATCGGGCCATCGGGTACCCGCTGGTCCCGGCCCTCTACATCCTCGGGACCGCCACCATTCTGGCGATGCTCTTCGTGTATCGCACGGCATCGACCTGGCCGGGCCTGATCATCGTGCTGCTCGGCGTGCCGGTGTATTTCCTGTGGAAGCCGAAAGGCTGATGGCCTTGTCGATCACGCTCGTGGCCTTCTCGGTGATGCGGTAGGCCGCCAGTTCCTCGCGCCGCACCCAGGCCGCTTCGTCGGCATCCGAACCGCAGACCAACGTGCTGGTCGAGGCATAGCAAAGGTAGTCGATGATCACGAAGTGATACTCGACGCGGTCGTCGGCCGTCTTCTCGATCCGATCGAGTACCTCGACGACTGGTCCGACAGCGACCAACACGCCCGTCTCCTCGAGAATTTCACGGGCGACCGCCGCCTCGAGCGTTTCCCCGACCTCGACGGCGCCACCCGGCAGGCTCCACTCGCCTTTCAACGGCTCGTGGGCGCGCCTCGCCAGCAGCACCCTGCCCTCGTCGTCCAGGACGACGGCGCCGACGCCGACAATTGGCCGCTCCGGAAACCTCCTCACTCCTGACTTCTCACTTCTCACTTCTCACTTCTCACTTCTCACTTCTCACTTTGTAATCCCATCACCTTGACGACGACACGCTTCTTGCGCCGACCGTCGAACTCCGCATAGAACACCTGTTCCCATGGGCCGAGATCGAGTGTGCCGTTCGTGATCGGCAGCACCACCTGATGACCCATGATCGTCCGCTTCAAATGCGCGTCGGCATTGTCCTCGCCGGTCCGATGATGACGGTAGTCCAGGCCTGAGGGCGCCAGCTTCTCGAGCCACTCCTGAAAATCGTGAATGAGTCCCTCTTCCCAATCGTTGACGTACACGCCAGAGGTGATGTGCATCGCGGACACGAGCACCATCCCGTCCGCCACACCACTCTTCTTTACGATCGCGGCAATCTCGTCGGTGATGCGAATGAACTCCTGACGCTTTTTCGTATTGAAGAAGAGATAGTCGGTATGGACGCGCATCAGGTGATCCGTCGTCTACAGCGGCAGCGACGCCTCGGCATTCAAGTCCATCGTGGCGGTAACGCCGGCCCGGAATTTTCGCAGCCCGGCCGCCGCGATCATGGCGGCATTGTCGGTGGATAGTGGCAGACTCGGTACGAAAGTCGGAATCTCCCGTCGCTGGCCGCGCGTTTTCAGATCGGCGCGAAGCCGGCTGTTGGCCGAGACCCCTCCGGCGACGCCGATGCTGCGCGCCTGAAAGCGCCTCGCGGCATCGAAGGTCCTGTCGACCAGCGCGGTGACGACCACGCGCTGGAAGCTGGCCGCGATGTCCGCTATCTCCCCGTCCGAAAAAAGGGGCAGCGCACCGTGCCTTTCGTCCTGACGATGCCGGACGTGGCGCAGAACCGCCGTCTTCAACCCGCTGAAACTGAAGTCGAGGTCGCCCTTCAACGTCGGCGCATTGCGATCGGCATGGGTCAGGCGCGTGGTTGGCAGGGCGACCGCGCGGTCGTTGCCTTCGCGCGCCAGTTTGTCGATGACCGGGCCGCCTGGATAGCCGAGCCCGAGCAATTTCGCCACCTTATCGTAGGCTTCGCCGGCGGCATCGTCCCGGGTCCGGCTGATCAGTTGATAGTGACCGGGCTGTTCCACCAGATACAGACTCGTGTGGCCGCCGGACACGACAAGGATCACGGCGGGCAGCGGCAGTTCTCCGTTGTGGAGCACGAGCGACTCAATGTGGCCCGCCAGGTGATGCACCGCGATCAGGGGCAGACCCGCGGCCAGGGCCGCCGCCTTCGCGAAGGACACGCCGACGAGCAGCGACCCGACGAGACCGGGGCCCTGGGTGACGGCGATTGCCCCAAGATCGCTCCATGCGACGCCCGCCTCTTCCATCGCGCGCTCCACGACACCGCAGATGTCGCGGATGTGCTGGCGCGAAGCGAGCTCCGGCACCACGCCACCCCACTCGCGGTGAATCGCCACCTGCGAGGCGATCACGTTCGAGCGCGTGATCCAGGGGCGCCCGGTATCGCCGGTTTCCTCGACAATCGCCGCCGCAGTCTCGTCGCAGGAAGTTTCGATGCCAAGAATCCGCATGCCTACACAATAACCGCCGGGCACGCCGACGCGCCCCACGCCGCGGCTACACACCAACGCCTGCATCCGTTTCGAAGGCCCGTTTGAGCGATTCGAGATACGGCGCCCGGAAGATGCCGCGCTCGGTGATGATGCCGGCGATAAAGTGATGAGGGGTCACGTCGAATGCCGGGTTGCGGATCAACGCACCGTCAGGAGTCAGCTGGTGGCCGCCAAGGTGCGTGACCTCGCGCGCGTTCCGCTCTTCAATCGGAATCCGCGTGCCGTCCGGCGTGTTGAGATCGATCGTCGAGAGCGGCGCGGCGACGTAAAACGGAATCTGATGCTCGCGCGCGAGCACGGCGACGGTGTAAGTGCCGATCTTGTTGGCCGTGTCACCGTTGGCGGCAATCCGATCGGCGCCGACGACGACGAGATCGATGTGCCCGGTGCGCATGATGGCGCCCGCCATGTTGTCCGTGATGACCGTGGTCTCGATACCGTCGCGCAACAGCTCCCAGGCGGTCAACCGCGCGCCCTGCAGAAACGGACGGGTCTCGTCGGCGAGCACGGTCACGCGCTTGCCCTGCTCCACCGCGCCGCGAATCACCCCGAGCGCGGTTCCGTATCCCGCCGTCGCCAGCGCGCCGGCGTTGCAATGCGTGAGGATCGTCGCCTGCTGCGGGACGACCTCTGCGCCGAACGCGCCCATCGCGCGGCAACTGGCGACATCTTCGTCATGGATGGCTTCCGCTTCGCGATCCAGCCGATCCTTGATCTGGTCGACCGACTCGCCAGCCTGGACCCCGGTGGCAAAGGAACGCTTCATGCGGTCGATCGCCCAGAACAGATTCACGGCCGTCGGGCGAGTCCCGGCCATCAGATCGCAGAGCTTCTGAAACTCGGCGGCGCATTTCTGCGTGCCCGTCGTCCGGCTGTTGCGCACGCCTAGGGCAAGGCCCATGGCGGCAGCGACGCCAATGGCCGGAGCACCGCGGATGACCATCGTCTTGATGGCACGCGCCACCTCCGCCGCGGTCTTGCAGCGCACATAGATCTCGATCCCCGGCAGCTTCCGCTGGTCGATCATCACGACCGTATCGTTTTCGCGGGCAATGGTGGGCAGCATCGGTCAATTCACAATTTACAATTTGCGGTTTACAAAGCGAGGGAGATGGCGTTGCTGTGCGTGTGATTGATTGTGCAGTGTAAATTGTAAATTGTAAATTTCACGGTCGCAGCAGCCGCGCGTCGAATGGAAGCGGCAGCAGGTCCTTCAGTCGGTATGTCCCTGTACCCTCGGTCAGGTTGGCGAGCAGAATCTCGAGGTCGCCGCCGAACTCCCACAGAATCTGGCGGCAGGCGCCACATGGAGGCGTGGGCGACTCTGTATCCGCGACGATCGCGATCCGCGTGAAGCGGCGATGTCCCTTCGCCAGCGCCGTGAACATCGCCACCCGCTCGGCGCACACAGTCAGGCCGTAAGTGGCGTTTTCGACGTTACAGCCCGCGATCACCGCGCCTTCGCTGGTTTCCAGCGCCGCGCCGACCTTGAAATGCGAAAAGGCGGCGGCGGCATGTTCGCGCACGCGCCGCGCCGCGCCCACGAGATCGATCGGACGCTCGCTTTCCCGCCGCGGGCGTATCCGCCGCTCGTGGCCGGCCGGACCATCGCCCTCCGGACCTCCTGCACCACGCACCCGACGATCGAAACCGGAGCGCCGATCGCGTTCGAGACCGCCGCGGCGATCGACCGACGCGCGCGGCATCGACGATTCCCGCGCCCCGTTGATCGCGTGCGCGACGAGCGCCAACTCGGACAGCTGGGCACGGAGCCCACTCATCTCGGGATCGGCATGGCTGCGCCGCGCCGCATCTGCGCTCGTCCAGAAACGCACCATATAGAAGCGTGTGGGAACGGCCTGATCGCGAACGGTCTCGGCGCGCGCGTACTGTTTACGCGCCAGCTCGTCGCGAAGACGTTCGGCGAGTATCAGGAACTCGTCCTCGCGCCCGGCGTGCACGTCGGCGACGACGACCGACAGGCGAGACTCATCCAAGGCGGCCAATGGTGCCCTCCAGCAAGGCAATGAACTGGCCGCGCACGCGCCGCGCTGTTTCCATGACCTCGCGGTGATCGAGCGGCTGCGGCAGGACGCCCGCCGCCATGTTCGTGATGCACGAGATGCCGAGCACCTCGAGACCCATATGCCGCGCCGCGATCGCCTCCGGTACGGTCGACATGCCGACCGCATCCGCGCCGATTGTCCGCAGATAGCGAATCTCGGCCGGCGTCTCGTAACTCGGCCCCAGAAGCGCCACGTAGACGCCATGCGGCAACGTGGTGCCAATCTCGCGCCCTGCGTCGTCGGCGAGGCGCCGGAGACGGGCCGAATAGACCTCGGTCATGTCGGGAAACCGCGGACCGAAGCGGTCGTCGTTCGCGCCGACGAGCGGATTGCCGCCGATGAGATTGATGTGATCGTCGATCACCATCAACGCGCCCTGCGCGAAGCCGGTGTTCACGCCGCCGGCCGCGTTGGTCAGAATCAGGGTCTTGACGCCGAGCAGGCCGATCGCGCGAACGGCAAACGTGACCGTTTGCAGGTCGTGGCCTTCGTACACGTGGCATCGGCCCGACAGCGCGACGATCGTCCGCCCCTTCACCGTGCCGACGACGAGACGCCCTTCGTGGCCGATCACCCCCGAGGCCGGCCAATGCGGCAGCCCGTCGTACGGCATCGAGATGCCGTCGGCCAGGCTGTTGGCGAAGTCACCGAGCCCGGACCCGAGCACAACGGCGGTGTCCGGTACCGTGTGCACACGGCCCGCGATTGCGTCGGCCGCTTCCTTCACCCGATCGTAGTAGCTCATCGTTCCCGGCATTGCAGCATTGCAGGATGGCAGGATGGCCGAAGGAATTCCTTCCTGCAATCCTTCCTGCAATCCTGCAATTCTGCCATCCTGCAATTCACAGGAGGAGCCCCGCGATCGTCGCGGTCATGAAGTTCGCCAGCGTGCCGGCGAACATCGCCCGCAACCCGAGCCGCGCCAGGTCGTGGCGGCGGTCGGGCACCAGCGCGCCGATACCACCGATCTGAATGCCGATCGATCCGACGTTCGCGAAGCCACAGAGCGCGAAGGTGGCGATCGTGAAGGACTTGGGATCGAGCGTCCCTTTCATCGGCCCGAGCTGCGAGTAGGCGATGAACTCGTTCAGCACCATGCGCGTGCCGAGCAGATTGCCGATCGTCGGCGCATCGTGCCACGGCACCCCCATGGCCCAGGCGACCGGCGCGAACACCCATCCAAAAATCTGTTGAAGGCTGAGTCCGGCGATCCCGAGCAGCGCGTTGACGAGCGCGACGAGTGCGATGAACGAAATCAGCATCGCGAGTACGTTGAGCGCGAGGTGCAGCCCTTCGCTGGTCCCGCGCGCCGCCGCATCGATCATGTTCACATCGTTCTGCATCACCTGCAGCTTCACCGCGCCCATCGTCTTGGGCACCTCGGTTTCCGGGACGAACATCTTGGCCATCATGATCGTGCCGGGCGCCGTCATGATGACCGCGGTCAGGAGATGCTTGGCCTCGACGCCGAACAGGATGTACGCGGCCATGATGCCGCCCGAGATGTGCGCCATGCCCGACGTCATCACGGTCATCAGTTCCGATTGGGTCATCTCCGGCAGATAGGGCCGGATGGTCAGCGGCGCTTCGGTCTGACCCATGAAGATGCTGGCCGCGACGTTCAGCGACTCCGCGCCGCTGGCGCGCATCACCCGGTGCATCGCCACGGCAAAAAGCTGTACGACCAGCTGCATCACGCCGAGGTAGTAGAGGATGGCGAACAACGCGGCGACGAAAATGATCGTGGGCGCCACCAGAAAGGCCACAGGCAAGCTCGAGGCGCCGGGCCCGAGGCCCTGGGTCATCGTTCGCCACTGCGCGGCATCGCCGAGCGGACCGAACACGAATGCATCCCCCACGAACGCAAAGCTCAGGAGCCTGGTGATCCAGTCACCCAAGGTCGCGAACACGCGCTGGCCAACGCCGGTCTTGAGCACGATGAGCGCAAAGACCACCTGGAGAGTCAGCCCCCACGCCACGGTCCGCAGGTCGATCGCGTGACGGTTGGTCGAAAACGCGTAAGCAATCCCCAGAATCACGACCGCGCCTACGAACGGCTGCGCTTTGACGACCCCCATCTGCGAAGCCAGCGCCGCCACCACCGCCAATCCAATCGCGCCGGCCACGATCGCCAGTTCGGTCGCGTTCGACCGGCCTGGCACAACGGCGGAAGAAGCCTCGAGATCGACTGCCATCAGAGAACCTCCTCCATGATGAGCGACGCGGCCACCGGTCGTTGGTCTCCCATTTCAATCGCCGCCAGAGCGAGCGCGATCGCTTGATCGCGCCGGCCGGGCTCGCGGTAGTGCAACTCGAGGATCGGATCGCCGGCGGCCAGCTCGTCGCCCGGTTTTGCGGCGACCATGATGCCGACGCCCGGATCGACGGCGTCTTCGACCCGGTCACGTCCCGCACCGAGCCAGACCGACGCCCGCCCCACGAGCTCGGCGTCCAGGCGCAGCAGAAACCCCGCGCGGGGCGCGGCGACGATGTGTCGTTCGGGGGCGGAGGGCAGAAGATGATAGTCGTCCACGATCCGCGGGTCGCCGCCCTGGTGCTCGACGATCCGGCGGAATCGCTCGAGGCCGATCCCGGAGGCGATCGCGGCCCGCGCCCGGGCTTGGCCCTCAGCGAGGGTACCGGCCACCCGACCGAGCACGAGGGCCAGCCCTGGACCGCCACGGAACCCACGCTCACGCTTTTGCGTGCGCTCGGGGTCGACCCGAGCGACGAGCGGGTGCGACGGGCCGTCCAGCAGGTCCGAGACCACTGCCGCTGGGAGCACGAAGGTCAGGCGTTCTTCGCCGGGGAGGTCGAGCCGTGCATCAACGGCAGGACGGTCGCCCTGGGCGTCTACTTCGGGCAGGACGTCGAGGGCATCGTCGCGCGTCTGGTGGGTGAACAGCTCGAGGACGGCGGGTGGAACTGCGAGGTGGAACGAGGTTCCGTGCGCTCGTCGTTCGACACCACGATCAACGTCCTGGAGGGGCTGCTGGCGTACGAGCGAGCGTTCGGCGGCGGGCCGGACTCCGTCGCGGTGAGACGCCGGGGCGAGGAGTACCTGCTCGAACGGAGTCTGTTCCGGCGCAAGAGCACGGGCGAGGTCGCGCAACCGGCCTGGCTGCAGTTCTCGTTCCCGACCCGCTGGCATTACGACGTGCTGCGTGGGCTCGAGTACTTCAGAGAGGCCGGCGATCCGCCGGACCCGCGGGTGGACGAGGCGATGGAGCTGCTCCGCTCCAAACAGCAGCCCGATGGGGCGTGGCTGCTCGAGAATACGCACCCCGGCAAGGTTCATTTCCCGCTCGAGGACGGCGACGGCCGGCCCAGCCGATGGAACACGCTCCGAGCGATGCGCGTGCTTCGTTGGTACGAGCGATCAGGTGGCTGAACGACCCTTCCCCGCAGGGGGCGAGGCGCTTCGGCTCCGAGGGGCGGTCGAGTCGTTCCGTCGCAGGCGCTCGAGCCCATCGAGCATGAGATCCAGCGCGAACTCGAACTCGAACTGATCGTCGCAGCCCAGCCCGACGACCGTGACGTCGTCGTGGGTGATGCCCGCAACCATCTCGGAGATGTTCGGGTACGTCTCGGCCATCCACTGGGCCTGGATCGCCTGGACCGCGGGCGGGTCGTCGGGCGTGTCGTCGAACAGCTCCTGG
>Ga0157379_10003570_pt1 | contig 13178 bp, 10 predicted proteins | sample S25metaG_FD_121802 | JGI IMG/M metagenome (GOLD analysis project Ga0157379, IMG submission 121802) | Switchgrass rhizosphere microbial communities from Kellogg Biological Station, Michigan, USA - S2-5 metaG | ecosystem: Host-associated > Plants > Roots > Rhizosphere > Soil | place: USA... | reverse complement strand
GGCCGTCATCCGCCAGGCGATGGACGAATCCGGCCTGAAATATGTCGAGGCCAAGGGCGAGGCCGCTTTCTACGGCCCCAAGATCGACTTCATGATCAAGTCGGCGATCGGCACCGAATACACGATCTCAACCAACCAGCTCGACTTCCTGGCCACCCAGACCTTCGACCTGAAGTATATCGGCGAGGACGGGGCCGACCATCCGGTCTATGTCATCCACCGCGCCCCCTTGGGAACCCATGAGCGCTTCACTGCCTTCCTGATCGAGCACTATGCGGGGGCCTTCCCCACCTGGCTCGCGCCTATCCAGGTGCGGGTGATCCCGATCTCGGAAAAAGTGAGCGATTACGCCCAGAAGGTGCTGGACCAGCTCTTTGACGCCCCCGTTGTCAACGGCACCGCCGGCCTTCGGGTCGACATCGACACCTCCAATGAGCGGATGCAGAAGAAGATCCGCGACGCCCAGCTCCAGAAAATCCCCTATATGCTGGTGGTGGGCGAGCGGGAGGCGCAGGAGGGCAAGGTGGCGGTCCGGCTCCGCTCGGGGAAGGATCTGGGCGCCATGCCCCTGGAAAGTTTCATCGCCCGCATCAAAAACGAGGCGGAATCCCGGCGGGATGTGGCCGAATAACCCTTTTCGCAGGGCCATTTCCACCCTATCTTACCCCGACTCCGGTCAGATCGGCCGGAGGAACGCCAACCCGTGGCGTGTCCATCGAAAGGTCCCCCGCTTGCGTCCATGATCGAACCTCGTTTCGCCTGGGACCCAACGGAACCAGCGGAGCGTGGATGCGCGCGGCTATACAAAGGAGAGAGTCATAGTCCCCAGACGTTTTCAGGGTAACGCACCCGCCCCGGCCAAGGATGGCCCGCGCATCAACGACGAAATCACCTCCAGGACAATTCTTTTGATCGGCGACGACGGCCATAAGTATGGCGAGATCGGGCTGGATGAAGCTTTGGCCTTGGGCGAGGAAAAAGGCTTCGACGTTGTGGAGGTGTCGCCCGACAACAAGCCCCCCGTCTGCAAGCTGATGGACTATGGCAAGTACAAATACGAGCAACAGAAGAAGGCCAACGAGGCCCGCAAGAAGCAGAAGGTCATCGAGATCAAGGAGATCAAGATGCGCCCCACCATCGACGATCACGATTATGACGTGAAGATGCGGGCGATGAAGCGCTTCTTCGACGAAGGCGACAAGGTCAAGGTCACCTTGCGCTTCCGCGGCCGCGAAATGGCGCACCAGCATCTGGGCATGGACCTGCTGACCCGGGTCCAAAAGGACACCGAAGTCTTCGCGAAGCTGGAACAGTATCCGAAGATGGAAGGCCGCCAGATGATGATGGTTCTTGCGCCGCGCTAAGAGCGCGGCGCAAGAAGCCCGCCGCGCCCAAGCGGCGGGCGGGCCTTAGCGGGCGTAGCCCGCTTCCGGCATAGGCGTTCGAGACAATACAAACGGGCCGGTAAAAAGCTCAAACACGAAAGCGCCCTCGGGGCGCTTTTTGTAGCGGGCACAGGGCTGAAAACTCCTTTATTTGCATCAACCGGTTGCACAGCACGCCGCAGTTCCATGCGGAACGCGGCGCCCGAGGTGGCGTTTTCCTGGAGAATGAATTCACAGGAGTCCGCCATGATGAAAGGATTCACCTTGGTCACGGGTGCTGCAATCTTCAGCCTTGGCTGCGGCATTGCCGTGGCTCAGACCGTCTCCGGTGGAGATCCTTATGAGCAGGGCTATGCAGCAGGTGCCTCCGCAAAGCAGCAGAACAACTTCGATGCATTCGAGAAGGGATACACAACGGGCAAAGCACGTAGCGATGTCCAAAACCGGTCTACCGGCACGGAAGCATATGACCAGGGATACGAAGCCGGTATGGCCCGAGCCGAGCGGGATCGCGAGCAAGCCTATAACCAGGGCTATGACGCGCGTGGCCGGGAGGATCGCCGCATGGCTGACCGTGCTTACGATGATGGCTTTGATGCCGGCGCTTACCGTCGCTCGCGCAGCGACCTTGAATATCCCTGACAAGGCTCAACGCCATTTCCTCTCGGGGATCAGTTGATCCTGCGTCCGAAGCCGGGACGGCCTGCGGGTCTCCCGGCGCTATGTGCCAGGGGCGCATGTATGCCTTCCGCGGACCGCTGCGCCATATAGCGGGCGATCGCCGCATCGGCATCGAAGCCGCTCTCGTCATCGCGCGCCGGCCCAGCCGAGCCGCCTGACCCGGGCGAGCCTGGGCGCGCGGAAACCCGCACGAGCTTCATCAGAAGTGGAATGCAGAAAAGCAGGCCGACCGTACCCAGGCCCAGCACGGTCGGACCCAAGCCTATTGACCATGCCTCATGCACCGATCCGCTGAGATCGAGGAAGTAGTAAAGCAGGCCACCGCAATACAGGACGGGTACAAGCAACCCGATCACGCCAAATACGGATTTGAACGTTCGCATGCCGAACCTCCACTGCCATCCGGATTCATGATGGTGCGATGGTGGCAAACAATATTTAAACGCAGGCCCGACATGCGCACGCTCTGATGATGCGTGACGAAAGGCAGTGAAACGCCGCTTGTAGCGCGCCTGAAAGTTCCATGAGGAACTTTTTTTGGAAGCAAACGGTAACTCTTTTTAAATTGCCTCTGCCTAATTGTGGTGAAATAGTGGCTTTTGAGAGGCTGGTTTCGGACCTTGCGGGTCGCGTTCGCCGCAGAATCTTCGCCCACCCTTGATGAGCACTTCCTCAGCGGTGCGGAAGTCCTCAAACGATATCGGCTCGGCCAATGTGCCGTGTTCTGCCTCCCCAGCGAGGGGAAGCAAACAAAGCAACGTTGTGCCGTCGCTGCCTGCTGTAACTGTTGTTTAGAGTGGAGGCCGAACTGAAAATCTTACTGCGTTACATGCCCATCGGAGTCTTTACCCGCCCGGAACTGCGGCGGGAATTGAAGCGCTGTGCCGAATTGGGGGAACCCTGGCCGTTCGTATTGGCGGTGATCCCGTCTTCCGGCCGCCGGAACAGGCTGGCAACACCCGCACGCGCCTCCCTCAGATCGACAGCGATAGCAGAGAGGGGAATGCTGCGCTGGGTCCGGCAAACAGCTCGGCCCGTCCTGTTGGCGCTGGCAGGGTCAGTGTAACCGTACCCTGAGCCGCTGGGGCCAAGGCAATTTTGCCAAAGCCTTTCAGCTCGAGAAGGGGACGCGTCACACCCGGCTGTTTCTGATTGAGAAACAGGAAGACGGTTTCCTCAGCCGTCCGCGCACCATGATTTGCCACGTCGACTTTCACGGTCAGCGGATCGCCGGCCTCAACGCGCAAGTTCGACAGTTTGAAATCCCCGTAGGTAAGGCCGTGCCCAAACGGGAAGAGCGGCGTGTTTTCGACATCGCTATAGTGGCTGGTGAAGTGATCCTTGGGATTGAAGGGGCGGCCGCCTGGCCTCTCGCCAAAGAATATCGGTACCTGACCCAAGGCGCGCGGCCAACTTACGGCTGTGCGGCCGCTGGGTGAAATTTTTCCGGTCACGACATCGGCAATGGCGTGACCGGCTTCGCAGCCGGGAAACCATGCCGCGAGTACGGCCTGGGCCCGCGACGCCAATTCCGGAACAGCCAGAGGACGTCCGGAAAAAAGAATCACGATGACCGGCTTGCCCGCGGCTTTCTCAAACACGGCATCGGCCAACTCCTGTTGCCTGCCCGGCAAGCCCAGATAGGCGCGGCTGGCGGCCTCTCCGCTCATCAGCGCGGCCTCACCCAAACAGAGAAGAATGGCATCGGCATCCGCACAAAGATCGATGGCGGCCGCAATGCCGGACGGATCGCCGTCATCGATCGCGACGCCGGGCGCATGGCGCACATCAAATCCCGCCTGTGTCAGCCCCTGCAGCACACCAACGCAATCTTCCGGGCGCCCTGCCCCGCCCCAAGGGCCGCGCATTTCGGCGCCTGCGTCGGCCAGCGGGCCAACCAGGGCGATCTTGCGCGCGGCCAGCGGCAAAACGTTCCCGTCATTCTTGAGCAGGACCAGCGAGCGGGCGCCAACATCGCGCGCCAGCGCCCGGCTTTGCGCGGTCACCCCGGTATCCGCGCGGCCGCGCCGGTATGGATCCTGGAACAGATCCAGCCGCTCCTTCAGCGACAGGACCCGGCGCACCGCCGCATCGATATCGTCGATCGCAACCAGATTGCGCTCAAGCGCCACCGGCAGCCCAAGACGGTAAGCATCAGACATCATGTCGATGTCCACCCCGGCCTTGAGCGCCAGAGCAGCCGCTTCGGCCAGGTCATTGGCAACGCCGTGATTCAGCAGCTCCGCAACCGCATGATAGTCACTGACGATGACGCCATCAAAGCCGAGTTCTCCCCGCAGGACATCGCGGAGCAGATAAACACTCGCCGTCAACGGAATGCCGTTCAGATCGGTGAAGGCCGGCATGATCGAAGCGACGCCCGCTTCCACTGCTGCGCGGAAGGGCGGCAAATAGATCTCGCGCAACATGGCATCCGACATGTCGGTCGAGGCATATTCCCGCCCCGCATTCACGGCGCCGTAAGCGACATAGTGCTTCGCACAGCCCGCAACGGCGCCCACATCGGCCAGGCTGCCATTCTGAAAGCCGCGAACCTTGGCGCGGGCGAAAGCGGACCCGACGAAAGGGTCCTCTCCCGGGCTTTCGGCGATGCGGCCCCAGCGCGGATCGCGCGACACATCGAGCATCGGCGCAAAAGTCATGTGCAGGCCGTCGCCGGCGCATTCTTCCGCGGACGCCCGGGCTGTGGCCTCCCAGGCTGTGGGATCGAACAGTCCCGCTTCCGCCAGAGGAATCGGGAAAACGGTGCGATGGCCGTGGAGCGCATCGAAGCCCAGCAACAGGGGGATGCGCAAACGGGATTCCTCGATGGCAATTTTTTGTATGCGCCGCGTTGGTTCGGCGCCATACAGATTGAGCAGGTTGCCGATGGTTCCCGACCGGATCGCGTCTTCCGAAAGCGGGGTGATGACCGGGCCGGTCACCGCATAGTCGGCCGCAGTCATCGTCAACTGACCGAGTTTCTCGGTCAGTGTCATTTCGGCAATCAGGCGGTCAATGCGTCCCACGATGTTCCCGCAATGCAACACGAATGATGTTACGTTTTTCCATGCCGTTTCGCTCCCCGCAATGTTAGAAAGTTCCGATGTTTGAAGACAAGCCTGCGCGGCCACGCATTTCGGGCCAAGCCGATCTGCTGTCCCAGTTGAAGATGATGATCGGTGCGCTTATGTCGTCGCCGCTGCGCAATCGGCTCTTCGCCATTGGCGGTGCGGTTTTTCTGGTCATCGTTGCCACCACCTACGCCCAGATAAGGCTCAACCAGTGGAACCAGCCTTTTTACGACGCACTCGCGCGGCGTGATCTGCATGGCTTTTTCACCCAATTGACGGTATTCGCAATCATCACCAGCATCCTGCTGGTGCTGAATGTGCTGCAGCGCTTTCTCTCCGAGACCATGAAATTGTGGCTGCGCCAGGGCCTGACTCAGGATCTGGTCCAGGAATGGTTGAAGCCGGAGCGGGCCCATCGTCTTTTGGAGGCGGGTGCGATCGGGGTAAACCCCGACCAGCGCATGCACGAGGATGCGCGCCATCTCACCGAACTGTCCGGTAGCCTGGGCGTTGAGTTGATGCAGGCCACTGTTCTGGTGGTCACCTTCGTGGCGGTGCTTTGGCGGGTATCGGGCAGCTTCAGTTTCGAAATGTTCGGCCATGTCTATGTGATTCCCGGTTACATGGTGTGGGCCGCCGTCGTTTACGCGGTCTCCGCCTCGCTGATGAGTTATTGGATCGGCCGCTCCCTGGTACCCCGCAATGCCCAGCGCTATCAGCGGGAATCGGAACTGCGTGCGGCGCTGATGCGGACCAATGAACATATCGTCACTGTCCAGGCGCGAGACAGGAGTCTGGAGGTCGCCCGGCGGAAAATCCTGGACCGGTTGAACGGCGTATTGGGGGCACTGTGGCGGCTGGTGTTCGGCCTCACCAACCTCACCTGGATCACCGCCGGTTACGGCTGGCTCATGCTGGTGGCGCCGATCCTGGTGGCGGCGCCAGCCTATTTCAGCGGCGCGCTGACCTTTGGCGGCCTGATGATGGCGGTGGGTGCTTTCAACCAGGTGCAACTGTCCTTGCGCTGGTATGTGGACAATTTCAGCAGTATTGCGGACTGGCGGGCCACCTTGCTGCGCGTGGCGGAATTCCGGCGTGCATTGATCGCATGCGATTCTCTTGGGCACCCCAAACCAACGGAAACAACGCATGCCTGAATTGCCGCCTGCCGCCCTGGCCGCCATGCCGGATCAGGCGCTGCTGGAAGAAGTGCAAAAGCAGACTTTTCGTTTCTTCTGGGACGGTGCAGAGCCCGTAAGCCGGCTGGCCCGCGACCGCAACCGTCAGGATGGCGATACCGCGGACAATCTTGTTGCTGTGGGGGGCTCCGGTTTCGGGTTGATGGCGCTGGTGGTCGCGGTCGCGCGTGGCTGGGTGTCGCGGGCAGCGGCTACGGCGCGCCTCTCCCGGATGTTGGATGCCTTGGAACGCGCCGTCCGGTACCACGGTGTCTATCCGCATTTTCTCGATGGGATCAGCGGCGCCACCATCCCCTTTGGTCCCCTGGATGACGGCGGCGACCTGGTGGAAACCTCTTTTCTGATGATGGGACTTTTGACCGCCCGGCAGTATTTCGACCGTCCGGAAGAGGAAGGCCTGCGGGCCCGCATCACCGCGCTTTGGGAAGCGGTGGAATGGGACTGGCACGTTCAGCCGGGACAACAGGTTCTGACATGGCATTGGAGCCTGCAGCACGGCTTCAAAATGAATCATGCCATTCGCGGCTGGAACGAGTGCCTGATCACTTATGTATTGGCCGCGGCTTCACCGCGTTACGCCATCGCGCCGGAAATCTACAGATACGGCTTTTGCACCGGCCCGGACTATCGCAATGGCAGCGCATATCAAGGAATTACGCTGCCACTGGGCCCGCATCTGGGCGGCCCCCTCTTCTTCGCGCATTATTCCTTTTGCGGCCTCGACCCGCACGGCCTGGTCGATGCGCATGCGGATTATTGGGAACAGAATGTGGCACAGACGCGGACCAACCTGGCCTATTGCATCGCCAATCCGGGCGGCTTTGCCGGTTACAACGCGCAGTGCTGGGGGCTGACCGCGAGTGACGACCCGTCCGGCTATGACGCCCACGCGCCCAACAACGACAATGGCACGATCTCGCCCACCGCCGCGCTGTCCAGTTTCCCTTATGCGCCCGGCGAGGCCATGGCAGCGCTGCGGCATTTTCTGACGGCCTATGGCGACAGGATATGGGGCCGCTATGGCTTCACCGATGCCTTCAATCCTACGCGCGACTGGTATGCCGACACCTTCCTTGCTATAGACCAGGCGCCGATCATCGTGATGATCGAAAACTATCGCAGTGGACTGCTGTGGAAGCTTTTCATGTCAGTGCCGGAAGTCCGTCACGGGCTTTCAAGGCTCGGCTTTCGGGTCGCAGATGACGTCGCTTGAAAGCTGGATCGCGCGGCAGCGGGAGCATGCGATCGCCGGCCTGTTGCGCAGCATCTCCACCCCGGTGGTGAAAACACGCCAAGGATTTGGCCAGGTCATCAGGCCGGCAAAGGGCTCCATTGTGGCTTCGCCGGTGCCGGCGTCCTACGATCCCGATCCCGATTATTTCTTCCACTGGTTTCGCGACGGCGCGGCGGTGATCGATGCGCTGGCGCTGGTGCGCGATGCCGTGCCCGGCGCCCGCCGCCTGTTCGAAGACTTCGTGGATTTCAGCCTGGGCCTTTCCCAGCTGGATGGCCGCCGGATGCCTTCCGACTGGCGCGTAGGGACGGCACCCGATTTTGTGCGCTTTTTGCGCAAGGATATCGGCCAGGCTCATGGCGATGCAATCGGGGCCGAGACCCGGGTCAATCCGGATGGCACCCTGGACATCAGCGATTGGCCCAGGCCACAGCATGACGGGCCAGCCTTGCGTGCGCTGGCACTGTTGCGCTGGGGGCCTGTCCGTGAATCCGAGATATTGCTCCTCAAGCAGGATCTCGCATTCGTTCTGACGCATGCGCGCCAGCCCTGTTTTGACGTCTGGGAAGAAGAAGTCGGATTGCACTATTACACGCTGAGTGTGTGCGAAGCTGCACTGACGGCCGGAGCAGCCTGGTCTGCGTCCATCGACCTGCAGCTTTCGTCCGAGTGCTTGGGGGAAGCGGACAATCTTGCGGCTCTCCTGCGCAGTTTTTGGCTGCAGGACGAGGGGTACATCCGCTCGCGCATACTGCCGCAAGGCCGCTCCGCCAAGGAGCTCGACATCTCGGTGATCCTGGCCGCCAATCATGCGCGTCAGGTTTGCGACTCACGCCTTATCGCGACCTTGGATCGGCTGGCCGAACTGTTCCGCAACAGTTATGCGATCAACCACCGGCATGATCGGGGACCGGCCATGGGGCGTTATGCCGGCGACCATTATTATTCCGGCGGCGCCTATTATTTTTCCACCCTCGGGGCCGCGGAGTTCTGTTATCGGGCCGGTGACCAGACCCGTGGTGATGCCTTTTTGGAGACCGTGCGCCGGTTCACGCCGGAGAACGGATTGATGTCGGAGCAGTTCGATCAAACAACCGGCGCGCAAACATCGGCAAAGGATCTTGCCTGGAGCTACGCAGCGTTTCTGAGCTGCGCTTGCGCTCGAAATGCAGCCAGTGGCTGACGCAGCTTCTCCGCAAAATCGAAACGTCCAACACAGTCCCAATATGATACAACTATGCGTTGTAAAAAGGTGCTACAGCCGTTTACCACTTCGGCCAACTTCGCCAAGCTTTCCGCGGTTGGCACGCATTCTGCTTTAACCTTAAGCTGAGAATTAGGGAGGGGATATCCGATGAAATTTGCAGGAAGAATTTTGGGCGCGACTGCCCTTCTTGTAGCCTTTGTCTCTGCGGCATCTGCCGACACCATCCTGACCAGCGAGGTGGGTTACACCGGCCGCGGGCTCGATCTCAGCGCCTTCGCGAACGGCAACTACAACTTCACCTTCGGCCCGATCAATGTCGACGGCTTCGTCTTCACCTCGGCAAATGGCGGCGGCAATTCCGGACTTGGCTCGGTTGTAGGTCAAGGCGGTTACGGTCTGGGCGCCAATGGATCGTTTGGCGGCAACGCCGTCTATATCGGCGTCGACTCCGCCACCGGCTATGCGCAGTTGCTGGGCACCACGGGTTACACCGAGCTGGGCTTTTTCATGAATTACGGCCCGGGCTTTGGCAATCCCGCAACAATCTCGAGCCTGGATGCGCTGGGCAATGTGATCAGCACATTCAATTTGGAGACGGTGGCCCCGATCTCGACGCCGGGCGGCTTCAACCAATTCGAGTTCCGCGGTATTGAGGCCACGAGTCCGGACAGCATCTTCGGCCTGCGGTTCGGCGGCGACTACATCCTGCTGACCGGTACCTCCAATGGCGTTCCCACGCCGCCTTCCGATGTCCCCGAGCCTTTGACGCTGTCTGTTTTGGCAGCGGGCGTGATTGGCCTGGCCGGCCAGCGCCGCCGCAGGGCCGCAGGGGCCTAAAGACAACCCTCACCTGGATTTGAGACGGCCTCTGCGGAGGCCGTTTCTATTTGTGGGGTGCGGTCTGGAATCCGAATTAATTGTCATAATGGTTTACACATTTAACATGACCGTACGGTAATCTTTATTAACGCATTGTTCCGCCGTCATGTTTTATTCTGGCACAGTTTCTGCACAAAGTTCCCCAACTGCTCAACTGGGGAGACTTGCTTGAAATTGCGCTCGATTATTTCCGGTCTGGCCGTGGCCACTGTGGCCCTGCTGCCGACCCTGGCATTGGCCGGCACTGTTGCGCCCGGGTTTGCCACCACAACATTTCCAGGGAACGACGACGGCGCGACTGGCGCGATCAATCTGGGATTCAGCGCCAACTTCTTTGGCAACACCTATACCCAGACTTATGTCAGCAACAACGGCTACATCACCTTCAACTCGCCCCAGGGTACCTTTACCCCGACAGGTCTGGGCGCTGGCTATAGCGGCCAGCCGATCATCGCGGCGTTTTTCGCCGACGTCGATACCCGCCCCGCCGCCAGCGGTCTCACTTCCTATGGCACCGGTACCTATGCGGGCCATGGTGCTTTCGGTGTGACCTGGCCGGCCGTGGGATATTTCTCCGGGGGCACCGACAAGCTGAACACCTTTCAGATCATCCTGACCGACCGTTCGGATGTGGGCGCCGGCGATTTCGACATCTACTTCAATTACGACCAGATCCAGTGGGAAGCCGGCAGCGCCAGCGGCGGCACCAACGGCCTTGGCGGTCCAAGCACGGCGGCGGCTGGCTTCAATGCCGGCACCGGCGTCCCGGGTACCTATTTCCAGCTTCTGGGCTCGTTGACGGCCGGCGCATTCCTGGACGGCGGTCCGGACTCGCTGGTCGCCGGCACCAATGACAACACACCCGGCCAGTTCCTGTTTCAGGTCCGCGGCGGCTCGGTTGTCATTGAACCGCCCCCGGAAGGTGTTCCGGAACCCATTACCCTGACGGTGTTCGGCGCCGGTCTGGTGGGTGCGGCGGCTCTGCGTCGCCGGATCAAGAAGTCCGCCTGACGCCTGGAATAGTTGAATAAGAGAACCCCGCCGCGCTCATGCCGGTGGGGTTCTTTTTTTGCCCAGTGGGGCCGCCCCCAAATCCGGGCTATTCGTGCCGCGGAAGTTATTTCCCCTTCGCCCAGTAAGCCCCTCTCTCCTTGAAATACGACTTGGGCACCTTGCCATAAGTCACGAGATTGAGGTCCACGGCCTCGGCGATCCCAAAATCGATGCCGGTGCTGCAAAGCGAATAGGCATCCGCTTGCGAGAGGCCATACCGGCTGCCGAGGAATTTCACGGTTTCCTTGATCGCGTTGCTGAGTGATTTGTTGAGATCAGGATCCATGCCCAGAATGTAATAATTGGCGCCATCTTCCACGAACGGCATGGTCATGGTCTTGCCTTCGCCCTTGTGGAGAATGAATTCCAATGTTGGCGTCATCGAGGCCTCGATGGCATTGCCGCTCACTTCCCCATCACCTTGGCCGGCGTGGGAATCGCCGGTCACGAACAGTGCGCCGGGTACCAGGACCGGCAAATAGAGGGTCGAGCCGGCCTGCAGCTTTTCAAAATCCATGTTGCCGCCATAAAGGCCAGGGGAGCGCGATGAAATCTTCTCCGTCGGCGCCACAGCCATGATCCCCATGAAGGGCCGCATGGGAAAGTGAATCGTATCCGAGAAATTCACCGTCTTCTTCGCGATGTCGTATTTGATGGTCTTGGAGTTGCGCCCTTCCATCATGTCTGGCGCGGCGCCCCCACTGCCCGCGTTGTTGACGCCGTATGGGACACGGGGCGTAACCTTCTTGATCCGTATCTCCAGCATGTCACCCGGCTCGGCGCCTTCGACATAGATGGGGCCGGTCAACACATGCCCGCCGAAGCCTTCCGTGCGTGACATCTTCGCGATCGCGATCGCATCCTGGAGAACACCGCTTGCCGGAATGCCATCCTTGGCGAAGAAGGCGACCGGATCGCCATCATTGAGGCCGCCATGTGAAACCGTGTCGATGATCACGGTATCGCCGGACTTGATGGTAAGGACCGGCTTGATGTCGGGGGAAATCACGCCGCGATGCACCGTTTCGGGCGTGGATTTCAGATGCAGGGTCGCGGCAGGGGCCGGCGTCGCGCCGATCAAGCCGAGAATGGCTGCGGATGCCAGGAGGTTTTGAGATTTGATCATTGGGTTTCCTTTTTTGGATAGAAGATCTGCCGCCCGCTCCCCTCGCGCGGACGACCCTCGGCATCAAAAGTGGAAGCGCAGGCCGAGCTTGAAAGAACGTCCGATCAGGTCATATGGACTGCCATTGATGCTGATCGCGATGACCGGCGGCTGCTTGTTCAGGACATTGTCGATATTGAGATAGCCCTGCAGGTGCTGGTTCGGATCGTCCAGAAAGTCGTAGTGGAAAGTCAGGTTGTAGAGCAGCGCCGATGGCCAGATATTGCGGTTGATGCTGTTGGAGAGCGCCGCCGTCGTATTGTAGATCGCGCTGCCGGGCGTAAGCCCATCCAGGCCAACCAGGGTTGGGTCATATTTGATCGGCGAAGTATACCGGATCATCAGTTCGGTGCCCCAGTCGCCGATCTGGTGCGACAACAGGATGTTCCAGGCCATTTTGGGATTGCCGGCCGTGCCGGCGCTGTTGATATTGTTCGTCGTGGTGATGGTACGGAACACGTCGGTCCAGGTACCCAACGCATGCAGCGATAGCGTTCCCGGGATACCCAAATCCTCCGGCACCGTGTAGTCGACCTCAAAGTCGATGCCGTCGGTCTGCAGCCCGTTCAGGTTCAACTGCGGAACATTGATGCGGCTGACGCCGACCACGTTGGTGGGATCAGGCGTCACGTAAGGCGCATAGATCGACGCAGCGCCCTTGACCGCGTAGTCGTCCATGATGGTCTGGATCGCCAGGGTGGAGATCACATCCTTCATTTTGATCTTGTAATAGTCGACCGAAACGTTCAGTCCCTGCAAAAAATCCCATACCGGTTGAAACACCACGCCGCCCGTCCATGTCTCGCCGCTTTCGGGCCGCAGATTGGGGTTGCCGATGGTGTTGCTTTTGATGAATCCGGATGTCCCCAGAACCTTGTTCTGGATGTTGGGGTTGCCCTCCGAGCCTGGATTGTAGAGTTCGTTGAGATTGGGGGCGCGGATGTCGTGCGACCGGGTGGCGCGCAACCGGAAACTTTCGTCGATATCCCAGGTGAGGCCCGCCTTCCAGGTCGTGACATTGCCCGACGAGGAATAGTCGGTGTTGCGCACTGCCACGTTGGCCGCCAGGTCTTGTACAAACGGCAAGTCCCTGAGGATGGGTATGCCGGCTTCGCCGAAAAATTCATTGACCAAAACTTGCCCGGTGAATTTCGAATAGTTCTGGTTCATCAGCGCGCCCTTCTGGCAATCGGGGCAGTTGACGACGTTGACCGCGTCGCGCCGCCAGTCATAGCCGAACGCCACAGTCAGATCGCCCGCCGGTAACGCGACGGGTGCGCCTGTGAACTTGAGGGTGGCGG
>Ga0157379_10003569_pt1 | contig 13179 bp, 14 predicted proteins | sample S25metaG_FD_121802 | JGI IMG/M metagenome (GOLD analysis project Ga0157379, IMG submission 121802) | Switchgrass rhizosphere microbial communities from Kellogg Biological Station, Michigan, USA - S2-5 metaG | ecosystem: Host-associated > Plants > Roots > Rhizosphere > Soil | place: USA... | reverse complement strand
TTTGCCTCATGTTTGCCTCATGGTTTCCTCATGTTCTGTGTACATAGTCCAGGCTCCCTAGCAGTGGTGGCTCCCTAGACTTTTCTCTTTGGATTCCCCCCTGCTAGTCTGCATATATTGCAGCTGTGATTAGGGTTGCCCTTACAATGTACATATAGCAAAAACCTTCTGAATCCAAACCCAAACCTGAAAACCAAACCTGAAATCTGGATTCTGTGATCCAAGATGACAAATTCTTAAGCTTGTACCTATGTAACACTGGACCCACCATTCTTTGGAAGCATCCACACCTCCAAACTGTCCGATGCTGCCCAAAAATCAGGTGTCAATGGCTCTTCCTCCTGGTATATTGATTCATTACTTCTCAACACTCCTCTAGACACATATGGAGAGATTCCTGGGGTGTTACCCTTAATATTATACATTCCTAAGGCTCCTCTCGACTCTTTCTTGTCAAGATCATTCTGAGGGGGCTTGCTTAAATTCCCTGCCTGATCACTGACAAATTCTTTCTCATGCATAGCAAATTTACCATTTTGGGAAAGGGCAGTCAGCTACCTAGATACTAATGATAACGATTGGTTGGCTAATAGTGGTTTGTTGGCTTAGTGGTCTCCTTGTGATCATTGTGAGTTGATCCCAAAGTTCTCTGCAGTTACATTTCTTTTTCTTGATCTGGATCCCTGCATTTGTTTATTTAATATAGTAATTAGTCTACTGTTCTCTCCTTTTACCTTCCTTCCTTTGCCCCCTCCCTACTTATTTTCTCACTGTAGTATCCCACGGAAATGCATTTTTGTCCCTGTAAGCTTCATTATTGATTAATATTGTTATTTTGTGGCAGGAAGTTCAAAGAAATGATTTCAATAGAGCAGTGGCAATTCTTGCTTAAGAAACCTCAGTGGAGAGTATTTTAGGGGCACAATAAATGCATTATTCCACAAATTTAACTTTGCTCTTTGAATAGGGTGAGGCCGAAAAGGTAGCAGAGACTTGAATAGGGACAAATGAAGCAAATACCACCTTGTGCGTATGATTTAATTCAATATATCTGGCATAAAGTTCCATATATCCGTGTAACACATTTAAACCCTTTATTGATATATTTTTTTGCCATGCTAAACGTTGTTACATATTTTTCTAGTCTTTTCGAAAGTATTATGGAGGCGTGTGAAAGGCTTTGTCAGCGGGGTTCCCTCGGGCGGGGGATTTATGACGCTATCAGCATGTTTGAACGATGCAGTACCTTGTGTTAGCCTTGTATCTGAAGGTAGCAGATTTGTATCCTCACGCATTCTTGATCAACAATGGGCGCATCCCTTCGACATCCTTGGTCCTGATACCATGTGCATTCGCCGCTAAGATAAGGATGGGGAAGTTGAACTGATCGGCCCGGCTTCTCTTGCCGTAGTATTTAACAAAGCACGTTCATCACAATGGCCCCCTTCTTCCACTGTCACGACCAATAACTTGGTTTGAAAAGATGTTTAAGTCCCTTGCCTGGCTATCGCTGCGACTCGCAGGTCTCTCGTTTCTCGCAGCTACGCAGGTGCCCTTCGGGACTCTCAAGCTTAGCCCATACGATCAGGGTTTATTAACACCGTTCGAAGATATAGGACATCTTTCCGCGGAAGGGTTTACTACACTAACTCATCCTTCATATCCAAACCATCAAGTTCGTATCAGGCAGAACGGTGCTTCTTTTTGTGACGAATCCGTCAGGTGAGCCAATAACTACTGTTCTTGCGACATTCAATGATGTGTATCGGCCTGCTGTCAGATCGTACACAGGCTATCTGGACATCCAAGCTCGTCACTTGGTAGGAACAGCAGTCAAAAGTGAAATCTCTAAATAAATATATCTTCTATGACACAGTTTTTCTCCTTCTTTGAAAGTAGGAATGACCCAAAGACGGACGATCTCATACTTTGGACAAATGGAGGTGCGCATTGTCTATGGAGAATGTCTCGACCCAAAGCATCGAGATAAAACCCGATCCTTAGGTCCAGGTTGTTCATCTTCTATTGGGCTTTACATGGAATTAGGCAGGCGGCACAGAGGAAAATTTGGCCATTGACATATATTAACCAAAAAAAAAACATTTAGGTCCGTGCAGGATTACTGGAATCAATAAGACAGAATACAACCCATACTCCTGGAATTCAAATGCAAACATATTCTTCATTGACCAACCTGTTGGAGTTGGGTTCAGCTATGCCGATTTTGGAGAATCAGTGGTAATATCCTTCTCGGTATTCCACACTCTTTCTCCTAATTTCAGAGCTAGGGGACTTCAGAAGAAGCAGCAAAAGATATTTCGGCCTTCATGAGAATATTTTTGGATACCTTTACTGAATTTCAAGGACGTCCATTCCATCTTGCTGGAGAGTCATACGGGGTATGTCATTATCTAAGCAAACATATTGCGGTTCTTATAGCATTCAAACTATCAGGGCCGGTATATACCTACCTTCGGGGCCCAAATTCACGACGACAATCAGAAGGCAATTGCGGAAGGATTAGTCGCAATAAATCTCAAATCGCTGATTATCGGTGAGTAATACCTCTGTTCCTGAACCCGGTTCTCTGAAGACTATTATAATTAGGGAATGGGCTAACAGATTCAGTGAGGTAATTTCAATCACCTTAACCTCGTTATCCAGCTCAATGATCATAACCACATTCAGGATGCCAACCTCCTATTATGATATTCAATGCACGGCCGCCAGCGTAGCGCCCTTTCAAGATATTTCAGCCTGTGTCCGTATGAAGAAGGCGGCAAGTATCCCATGTAAATGCTACGGTGTTTTTTTACTGATATTTCCTGTAGATTCCAAGATGCGAAAGAATGCTGAAGGAATCATGTGTGGATGTTTATGATCAAATGGGCTGCCAGGCCGCAGAAAAATTCTGCCGCTCCGAAATTGAAAGACCCTTTCAAGCGACAGGTAAGATCACCCCTTGTCTCATTCAATACTTCTCGTAACCTTGTGTTCTATCTTATAGGAAGGAATATTTATGACGTGTCAAAGCCTTGCGAAGGCGAAATATCCGAGACTTTGTGTTATCCAATCACGAAGTATTTCATGATGAAGCTAAAGTCAACGAAAAACTTATTCCACATTTTGTATTATAGGATAATCGCCGGTTTCCTGAACAAACCGGATACCCGTGAACTTCTCGGTGTTGACGAATCTGTGACTAACTATACGGGCTGCTCTCCCCAAGTGATGACTGCCTTTGTGTCTCATCAAGACCGATTTAGCCAGATGGCCCAGTTCTATGTTGCTGAAGTTCTCGAACGCGGGATTGATGTCCTCATCTATGTCGGAACATACGATATGATTTGCAACTGGGTTTGTCTCCTGTCTTGATTTCCAAATATTCAATATTCAATTTCAAATACTTCGATTAGATTGGTAACGAACGGTTTACCTTGGCGATGGAATGGTCCGGTCAAGAAAGCTTTGTTTCCCAAGAGCTCCGGGATTGGAAAGTCAAGGGAAAGAGGGCGGGCAAAACCAGAGCATCTGGCGGACTGAGATTTGCAACAGTGGAGGGGGCTGGTCATATGGTTCCCTATGACAAGCCTGTTGAAGCTCTGGAACTCATCAGTCGCTGGATTTCAACGAGGGAGCTTTAACGCCCTCTCAGAGGGTCCTAAACCGTGCCGTATGTATTTTGTGGTGCATAAATAAAAACAAAGTTTCGCTGAACGATGGAAAATGATATAGACTTGGTAACATACGTACATCCACAAAACCCTGAATTAGATGAAAGTATGTTGAGGGTGTATAGTAATACTTAAATAATATATGTCGGTCAGTCAGATGAACGAGCGCCTGAGGTGAATTTGGAACATCGACTCCTATTCGCAACCTTGATGTCCCTAAGCCATATACCCACCCACCACGATTCAGTTATCGATTTTATTGCTAATTACAGAGTCAAAGATAGCCGTAGAGTCAAATTCACCTTTCATTCTAGGATTCCGTGGAAAACTCCTTCGCGAGTTTTTCACCCGTTACAAACAGACGTGACTAGCCATACCCTTATTCACGGGGTGGAATAAACGGTTATTACGCAGAGGAGCGGGGGGCGAAACCCCAGCGACCTAGTCGTTTCTAATCATGAAAAAGTGTGAAAAATAGTTAATAACAGGGGCTTTTAACCTACACCAATAGAGGGGGAATCTGATAAATTTAATAGGAGTTAGAGCCCACTCACTACATTTGGTGTAATTCCAACTCACTTTCGGGGTCTACTTGATCTCCTTTGGGAGTGATTCCGATTAGGCAAAATTGAAGATCCCAAATAATAACTCCGCCTTTATTTACCCCCCAAATTCCGGGCCTTTCCTTCTTAGTAGTTAAGAACGGTAAAGAACCTATGAAGAAGGAACCCTGTTACTAACGGTGAATTTATCCCGAAACCCTATTCCGTTCTGTCACCAGTTGGTGTACCGATCACGGCTTTCCGATAATTTTCAGCCAGGAATGCCAACGACGTCGGATCCTACATCGGCTCTGGTTTTTAAAAGAAGGTCTAACCAATTTGTCATTGGTTATGGACATGTGGTGTTTGGTCCTTCCACGAAGATAAATACCTTGGGATTACTCCGAATTTTGCGATCATCTCTAGGCTCTTGTCACTTCAAGTCAGACATGAATTACCATAAGATGCAGCTCCTTGCTTATCTTCTTCTCATGCCCACCATCTCATTGGCATTCGAGCGGACTTATAACATCACGAACAACTGTCCCTCGGCGATCAATTTGTACGTCAATGGAGTCTTCGACAGTGTAATGCCAAAGGATGGTCAAATCACAAAAATATTCGACAATGCACAAGCCGAATCCTTTTACACTGATGCAAACGGAGGTTCTGCAAACGATGTTGGTAGTACCACCGCAGGTTTTGGAGGGGTAAGTTCATTCGTATCGAGCGGGAGGATACCGGCTTATCTTCATGGATTGCAAGGGAGCCTATTATTATATTGTCGTTGATCCTAACAAGTTTAACATAGGAGTCTCGATCTTCCCTGCGGCTCCTTCCGTAAGTTCTCACTTTTCAACTAAACACCTCAAGATGTGGTAATTATTGCTTTTGGATGTAGCGAATGGGGTTCTGCCAAGCCATCAGTTCCGATAACTTTGACACTTCAAATACCTTCACCCAAGCTCCAGGCTCCTTCCCAACTATTTCCAGTACCGCTCCTCTATCTCCCTTATTTGCATGTCCAATCTCGGGGACTGTATTTTTCGTGACGTGAGTGAAATAAGACCTCTCCATTTGGAATTTCTAGCATTAAATGCGACTTAGGTTCTGCCCTTCTGGAGCTTTTCCTCACTTGGGAACAAAAATCCAGCCAAATTTTGGGAACAGTGGTCCCAAGTGCTTGGATGTACGTGGTCGTGTTGTCGCTAACGGAACTCCTGTCCAGATGTAAGTTTATTCTTCATTCTCAACAATGCATCGTAATGATCTCATAATTGTAGCTTTGATTGTAACGAAACTCCTGCGCAATGGTGGATTATCAACAGAGGCAATACCAAAGTCCAGGTTGCGAATACTACCTTCTGTTTGGATGCGGGATCAAGTCAGTCGTATCGGCATACGGTATTTTATTGTTAACTTTAATATCTCTCAGATCCTGGCAATGGCGTCGGGATGAAAATTTGGCAATGCTTTGACAATATACCTGCCCAGTCATGGTATTATACTGACGATAATCGTATCGCTCTGTTCAATCAAGGTGAACGCAAATACTATTATCCAGAAAAGTTTATTCACCTACACGATTCAATTACATAGGACTATGCCTTGATCTTACCAACGGAAATCTCACGAACGGAAATCAAGCGCAAACATGGCAGTGCACTAGCGGAAATACAAATCAAATCTGGACACTTTAGTATCCATTAGCTGAATTAACTTCATCTACGGTCCTAATCATGTATTATTTGCATGTATTATTTCTGCGTTGTAAACCCCCATCAGCGGGTTGCCGTTAGCTTTCAAAAGATTTGGGCTCCTTGCTAATATTAGTCTTTCGAATCTCCGAGTCGGGTGTGAGTATTTGACGAATATGGAGGCTTTGACAGTGATGACTGGCAAGAAATTTATTCATTTGAATTTGAGCATCCCTCGAAAAGAGATAGACGGACAAGCGCTTGTCCCCCTTCGCCTGCTCAGCGCTCTGGATCCAACACTAACTTCACCATCGACTAAGATGATTAAACTAATGGAAATATGCTAACTCTTTTGTTTTCTATTTAGGCCCAGGATTGGCCAACCTGATTTACCTGTAGACCATAAAAGTGCCTCGCCGTCGGCTTCGGTGCTTCTGAGGCTTCGTAGGCACCATATCTCAACTGGAAGCGGAGGTTCGACGTCCAACACATCCAATAGTAGGAACCCGGTTGTACAATGACGCGAATATGCCTCCCTGTTCCACACATTGACGACGCTTAAGGTTACCGCAAAGGTATCTAAAGATGCTCCATGAAGGGTCAGCTGACGAACAGTCGTCATACAATGGAATCCTTCGTTCTAGTTCAACGAAGTCCTTCCCTTTGGTCTTCTCCTTCTCACGCGGCCACCGGGTACATCTTTGAAGCTCTATCTCATTCATCTGCGAGCCTGACGCTTTGGACAAGTTAAACATGTCAATTTCCTCCGACAAAAAACCAGAAGTAGATATAATTGAAGAACGAAAAACCTCTCATTCTCCACAAGATGGCCTTGACAGTGTTCTGGAACCTCAGATTCGGATGGCAGCCGAGAAGGCTCTCGTTCGAAAACTTGATCTTAGGTTAATGCCTATGATTGCCCTCATTTTCATTATGAACTATATCGGCATGTTTTTATAGAGAACCGTGCTGTTCTCTTATCTAACCTTTCATGTGGACTAGACCGTACCGCAGTAACGGCGGCTCGCTTGAAAGGAATGGAGAAGGATCTGGGACTATCAGGTAATCGCAGTTGTATCTACTCACGTCGGGTATTCTCCAGTTCTTACATATTCCATAGATTTACAGTATGACACTGTTGTTGCGATTCTTTACGTCAGTTATTGTCCAATGCAGATACCTTCAAATATTGTAAGCTTTCCGAAATACCTTGTGGCTTGTGAAGCCAGTAGTAAAATATCTCTATAGCTGCTTAACAAGGTGCCTCGGTGAGTGAAACGAGTCTTGGCCACGACTTCGCTGTCTTTTTACAAGAAATCGATAGTCCATCCCTGTACATTGGTAAGCCGGCTGACACTTTGGTTGAGTTGCTAACCACATCACATTGGAACAGGGATATGTGTGATCCTGTGGGGTCTGACTTCTGCGTTGACTGGAGTACATCGTTCTCAGGGCTGACATCATATTGTGGCTAATCATCTGTCAGGTTACACAAAACTACACTGGAATACTGCTCTGTCGTGTATTTATTGGGCTGCCTGAGGCCGCCTTCTACCCTGGAGCCATATATCTCCTTAGTAGGTGGTATACCCGCAAGGTGCTCTCTGCTAAGTAAAGAACGATGATATCTCCTAACACGATATTCTTATAGGAACTTGCTTTCCGATCTGCTCTTCTGTACTGTGGGTTATTAATCTCCAATGCTTTTGGCAGTGTAAGTTCCGACCTTTCTTCACATGCCCCCACAACTTGAACGAGTCACAACACAGCTCATGGCTGCTGGAATTCTTGGGAATATGGAAGGAAAGCGTGGAATAAGAGCGTGGCGTTGGTAAGTGTCTGAAATGTAACCTAAATGCTCTGCTTCACCTTATATAACCAGGCTATTCTTCATCGAAGTAAGGCCTCCAAGTATTATATTCTCGGGTGTGCCAAAGACTTATTTTGCAGGGCGCAATTACCATTGCAATTGGTTTTATCACAATGTGAGGAGATCTGTTAGGATTGAATCTTGCTCGACGTGTCTAATGATTGAGCCTCAAATAGATTTGTTCTCCCCGACTACGTGAGTGATTGAATTAAGATGTATCAGTTGTCTATATTAGACGTGGTTATGATTTAGCCCCATAATACACGGTGGCTATCTCAACCAGAGCTACGTCTGGCACAAGTTAGGCTCGCGGAAGACGCTGGTGAAGCCGATAATGATGGGGCAACTGATTCGTAAGTTATTATTTATTTCCGGTAATGTGGTCTATTGAAACATTTGTTTTCTATATTTTATAGAGCATGGGCCGGCCTCAAGATGGCAATAACTGATGTTAAAGTGCCGATATTCATGATTATGACATGTGCTCAGCTCCTCGGACTGAGCTTTGTCAATTTCTTTCCCACGTAATCCCTTTCCTTTCAGGAAGTACACACAACATGCTAATTGGCCTCTATAGTCTTGCCGCTACATTGGGATTTTCAACCACCATTACCTTATTGATGGCTGCGTAAGTTAAGTCTCTTCAGTCCGCTTACCTGCTCACTTGCGGTGGTAGACCCCCATGGATATTTGCGACGGTCGTCTGCTGCTTCAATGCCCTCCATGCCGGTAATTTACTCTATTTTTTAGTAGGAGAAAGTAGGAAAGCATTAACTTAATTATTCAGATAAGACGGGAGAACGGTTCTTCCACATCGCCGGATGGTGGTGGGTTGTGATGATTGGATATATCATCAGTCTTTCCACAATGGCAGTTGGGGGTCGATATTTCTCTATGTTTTTGATGACCGTTGGGTATGCAGGTACGGTATTGAGGTGTTATCTTGGAATGTTGCTCTTATAACCCAACTAAAAGGCTTCGCATTAACTCTGGTCTGGGTGTCAAATGTAAGATCCTTCACTAGTTCCGAAAGATTGCCCTCACCCACGCCCCTAGGCTATTCCAAGACCTCCTGCCAAACGCGCCGCTGCGATCGGTCTTGTAAATGGCTGTGAGTGTTCTGCCATTTTGCGTCTATGCCAATTTGATGAGGACGAAACCGGCATTAGTCGGTAATATTGGTAATCTGTATTACACTTCCTCTTATTTATGGGCCTTTCGTTTCTAATATTTTGGTAGGATGGGGTCATATATTTGGAAAGCACAGTGGGGTCCAAAATACCATCAGAGTATGATCATCGCGCTGTGCGCTCTGGCTTTGTCAAGCGCTCTTTCCTTTGGTGACTATTCATCAGATCATTCTCTATGAGTCTAATGAGATATCCTAGTTATCCGTCAAATGCTAGTCCGCGAGAACAGGTCATTGGATGCTCAAGATATGCTTGTTCTCACAGGATCTGGTCGTGAGCGTGTGGACGAGTTTGCTAGATGTTAGTATTTTTATTTTATGCCAAATTTGCTCAATACTCACCAATATTTATCAGTGGAGGGAATATCATTCGATGAGGCTCTGGCAAGAAAGAAAGGCTTCAGGTATCTGTACTAGGCAGATACCATGATCAACGCCGATGTACATTATTTCCCTGATTGACTGAAGTAACGAATCGAAGATACATTTTACGCGACGAGTCACGTATCCACTCCTTCGCTTGGAGACGTTGACAGCATTCCACTCAATGGAGACAGAGATGTCTTGCGTGTAAACACACGCCCTATGGCGTTCTACGGGTTCATCATCATTGGTTCATAGCCCATGGTTTGCACCATCGTAGAACGGGATCACAGCGAAGACGCGAGAGAACAGCCTCCTCAAGGTCGAGGATTGGGAATATATACATAATATTCGTGGTAGAAAGACTCACTAACCTTAATCTTTTCCCAAATTCGCGGAATATTAATTCGGATAACTTCTCTCTAGGATGTATGCTGCCTACATTTCATTTTCTAGAAAGAAAAAACCATGATCATCCCATCGCGCTCATCTGATCCTTATGGTTTATATGTTTTATTCTGATATGCTTCTAGATCTGTTAGAACACCTCGATGGTACATGCCTCTTTAGGTTTGCTCTAAGGTTTAGTGCCTGGGTATTCCACAATACACAGCCAGCGTTAGCAAAGCACCAAGTCCCCACCCACTAAAAGAGCTTAGTTTCTTATGCGTCAAGAGCTTTGTCCTCTTGAGTTCATTACATTCTGTGTTTTCCGCGAATGGTACGATCCGAGTGTGAATTCCCCACTTCCTTCTAACCGGAGGTTTGTCATAGATTCAAACCCTGATGCTAACTCTATTTTATCAGGTGAATTCACTTTCTGCCAAAATATTACATAAAATTTCAAGTTATCGGAATCTTTCGCTTCAAATGCTCAACGGCGAGAAGACAGCAACCCAGAATAATACACCGCTTCTGGACATCGCTTTCTAGTTACATAACTAGGAAACCCCTGGAAGCTTATAATAATTCCGGTAAGGGCACCATGCCGATGCCAGACGTATACATGATAAGGAATACGCCCATCAGGTTATCAGCTTCCATCGATTCAGTAAGCTCCCTTCCGTTATCCGAATATGTCGATACGGAAAACTCTGGCGAGAAACAACCCATTCTGTCTCATTCATTGTAATAGAAGATCTTGGTGTTCAATTTGATTCGGGGTTTGTAAGGGAGAAATTCTTCTGGTCCAAGCTACCCTGTTTCGGCAAGGATAACGAAGGTTTAGCAATAGCTCTATATCTCCAACCTCAGGATTAACACAGCTTCCTGAGAAATTAAAATACAATGATAGACGCCAAGTAGTCCGAATCACTAGCAATGTCGGGAATGTGAGACGCTTAACCTGGCAACGATTTCATCTCTTTGGGCGTCCAATATTTGCGCATATTCTCAGCAGATAAGTCCTCCCTGTAGAATAGGTCAGAGGGATTCACTGGTTGCGTGAAAGAATAAACATACACTTCTTCATCGAGATGCCTAAGTAAGACATCCTTGAAGCTATCTAAAATAGCGCGGAAGTCGGCAGCGTCGTAACTTTCTGGTGATTTCTTGACTTTGCCAATGTACGACCCTAAGGCATCCAATCCTGAGGGATAATGTCAGTATGGCTCTTGATCATAGGCACGGATTATTTACCATCATGGATACCTTTGTGGGCCTTCTTGTGTAATTGATTCTCTCTAAATGCGGGCATCTTCTTGGCTAGAATTGGGAAAATATATGCCTAAATGCTGTCAGTATTTCTGCCATTTGATGCAAGCGAAGGTTCACACTACCTCTTCAAGATCGTGATGACCAGTGAGATCTGGATGGTTCTCTTATCAGATATATGCTCGTAACCAAAGAAAATATACCCGGCTTACGAGACTTAAAGTCTAGTGCAAGGCTCATGAAAGAGTGAAGTGACATTCGGTTCTCTTTGTACTTGTCTGCTAACTGCCAAAATAGGTAGAATGATGTTGAGCGATACGCGATACGTGAAGGTTTGAAGCTCATACCTCGTACAGTTGCGAAACTGAAGAATATGATAAACGGGAGTAACTGATATTAATGTGTAAAACTCACTGTCTCGTTTGAAACCATCGTGGAACATTTTCATTCTACTCCCCATCTACTAACGTCTCAGTTACAGCATTCCCTATAGAATTTACGCCACTCACTCTCCCGTACATTTTCTCTTCGGCCGCCGTGAGAGGAGGTAACGTCTCCTCCGCATTCTCTTCACCACCCATTCGAACTTGAGTATCTGCCATATCTAGGAGGTGACGATGAAAGGACGGTGATCTTCCCTGTACCCAAGGTATATATACCTTCGGCCGCCTATCTGTCAATATCCTTGCGCTTATTTGAGACAGGTTACGAAGTTTCCACATTCGGAAAAACCAGGTGACCGAATTCGTGGTAACAATCAGAAATGGTTCAAAGAACAATAGGTGCTGGTTTTCCGGAAGGGCTTCGCAAACGGGGTTCCTTACGGTTACTTGATATAAGCTGATAATACTGATATATTTAAGGGTAAATCTGGGGTAACAACATGCCGGGCACGGAGAGTAGAGTTTCCCTTGATAATGATATCAACAATTTCTTATTGCCAGTAAAGGTTACTCGATACGATGGATATGGAAACATCTGTCAAGGCGGGGATGTGTGAGAGGGTTAGCCATGCTTTCGTAAGGTCAGTTAACTGAGCCGAGATGGGATCTGATTTTCTTACCTTTTTGCTGTAAACTCCGTTGATGGTCACTTCTCATTGGTTGTATCAAATTGTGGTACCAAACGCCAGGCCTGCGAAGGCAATGAAATAATGCACTCCCGATACCTCATGAAGGCCGGGAAGGGCATTCCTTTAGCCAAGGAGCTGAGCTGAGTGCCACTTGCGCCAACTGAGAAATACAGATTCCAAATAAAAAGCTAAGATCAAGTTGGAGTGTCTTTCGAGCAGGTGTTTGGAGAGTTCTAAACGACCACCGGCTTGGGAGACTCGGAGGTAGGTAGTTGAAATTTGGATTATTGAAGTGGTAGTTGATCGTGGACAGTTAATTACCTCCAGGTCTATCCCACATACCTATGGGCTGGCGTCATGAGATGTGATGGCACCCACAGTTATGATATCCCTGAAATCAGGATGATGATGCAGGTTCAAAATCCACGGAGAGCTGATGGTAAATCATTGCGAGGCATAGCAACAATACCATTGGTTCGTGATACGGAGTTTATAGTTTTTGGAACACCTGCCCCAACTGCCACTATATTCGCAGAGACGAATAATGCAGGTTAGAATATTGACATCCGAATCAATCATGCAGAAGATACATGCCGAGAAAATGCGCCTGCTGGTCCTCCTCTATGAGATGGCGGATGTGACGAGTGACGAGTGGAAAGGTGGGAAAGTCATCTTGGTTCTGCAGAGTATAAACACACGACTCCCGGGTCAACTGATGGACTTGCTGAGCTCTGAGAAGGTCTGCAAAATTTTTCAGATCGAGTCAGCGCATGAATAAAACCCGAAGAAATGATATGAAAAAAGAATCAGATCCAATAGGATTTTTCCGCAAGGACGTATGCCCTCAGTAGTCTAACATGCGTTTGGATAACCCATCAAGGGACATCATAGAGATTTGAATAGATGAAACTAGGATAAGCACCATCACTTACCATCGATGTTCGAAGCCTGTCGTGCGGGGTAGAAGCAAGAAGATTCTGAGCCTAAAGATGGAGCTGCGATACCTTTATATCAAAGGTTGATCATTTCCATAATTGATAGCAACCGGTAGAGAATGGACTACTCGGGTTGTGATCATGGTGAGCAAGAGAAGAAAAGTTTGCAAATAGGCGCTCTGTA
>Ga0157379_10003568_pt1 | contig 13180 bp, 10 predicted proteins | sample S25metaG_FD_121802 | JGI IMG/M metagenome (GOLD analysis project Ga0157379, IMG submission 121802) | Switchgrass rhizosphere microbial communities from Kellogg Biological Station, Michigan, USA - S2-5 metaG | ecosystem: Host-associated > Plants > Roots > Rhizosphere > Soil | place: USA... | reverse complement strand
TTGTCCATCAGCGCGTTGCGCTCGGCCGAGAACTCCTGCTCGACCACGGCGCGGCGCGAGACAACTACGTTGTTGCGCTTCTGATCGAGCTTGATGACCTTGAATTCCAGCGGCTTGTTTTCCAGGTACGCGGTGTCGCGGACCGGGCGCACGTCGACCAGGGAGCCGGGCAGAAACGCGCGCACCGTCTCGATGTCGACCGTAAAGCCGCCCTTGACGCGTCCGGAAATGATGCCGGTAACGATCTCGCCTTCATTGAAGGCCTGCTCGAGCCGCGTCCAGGTGCGGGCGCGCTTGGCCTTCTCGCGTGACAGTCGGGTCTCGCCGGTGCCGTCCTCTACGGCATCGAGCGCCACTTCTATCTGATCGCCCGCCTTGACTTCCACCTCGCCCAGTTCGTTCTTGAACTGATCAAGGGGCACGACGGCTTCCGACTTCAGGCCGACGTTGATGATCACGACATCCGCCGTGACCTCAACCACCAGGCCCATCAGAATCATGCCCGGACGAATGCGCTGATTCGCCAGGCTCTGCTCAAACATCTCGCTGAAACTTTCGCTCATGTATTCTCTCGCGCACCATCTTTGCGGGGTGCGCTCTGCTGGCCGCGGGCGCATCCTGCACCTCGCGGGTTGGTTTACGAATGGGCCTTGAGGCTTCCTTGCCTAGCCCGCCTAATTAATCCTCATGTCCATAACGCGCGCTGCTGGCCCAGACGCCAGACGCAATCGACCACTCCCGCGATGCTCAGGCGGGTGGAATCGATCACGACCGCATCCTCTGCGGGTACCAGTGGCGAGACCGGACGGGATGCATCCTGCCTGTCCCGCTCCGATATCTCGCGCGAAAGGGCGGCAAGGCTAACACCAGAATCCTTTCCTTTCAACTGGTTATAGCGTCTGAGCGCCCTTTCTTCGGGAGTGGCGATCAGGAAGATTTTCAAGGCCGCCCCAGGGAAAACCACCGTCCCCATGTCGCGCCCGTCGGCCACCAGCCCCGGCGCGGCGGCAAAGGCGTGCTGCCGGGCCAGTAGGGCCTGGCGGACCTCGGGCCAGACCGCCACGCGCGAGGCCCCCTTTCCGCCCTGCTCGGAACGTAGTTCCAAGGTGACATCGCTCCCGTTGAGCTCGATCAACTCTGAGCCGTCCGCGCGTACCGCGAAGCGGCTGTCCAGGGATCGGGCAAGCCCCGCGTGCCCGCTGCGGTCGTCCTCGGAAAGGCCCGCTTTCCGGCCTGCGAGTGCCACCAACCGGTACAGCGCCCCCGAGTCGAGCAGGTTCCAGCCCAGCTTGCTGGCCAATCGACGGCTCACGGTCCCCTTGCCCGCCCCGCTGGGCCCGTCGATGGTTACGACGGGCACCGCGAGCGCTTCGCCTTTGGACTTCGGGCTGGCGTTCATGGTCCGTCCACTTCGCTTAAGGCCAGGCCCGCCTGGCGGGCCACCGCGTCAAAGCCTGGAAAGGAGGTCGCCACGTTGGCCACATCCTCGATCTGGATGCTCCCACTCGCCCGCAGGCTTGCCATGGCAAAGGCCATCGCCACCCGGTGATCGCCGTGGCTGTCAACGCGCCCGCCGTGCAGACCGCCACCCTGGATGCGTATGCCATCGGCCAGCAGCTCGCATCGCACCCCGAGAGCTGAAAGTCCCTCAGCCATCACAGCGAGCCGATCGCTTTCCTTGACTCGCAGTTCACTGGCGCCTGTCACCAAAGTTTCTCCGGTGGCGCAGGCTGCAGCGATGAACAATACGGGCAGTTCATCGATCGCCAGGGGCACCAGGTCCGGGGGAATCACGGCGCCCTTGAGGGGGCCGGCGCGCACGCTGATGTCGGCCAAGGGTTCGCCGCCGATCGGCTTAAGTGGCGTGACGGTGATCTGCGCTCCCATCAGTCGCAACATGTCGAGCAGACCCGTGCGCGTGGGATTGACGCCCACGCGGCAGATCTTCAGTCCCGAGGTGGCTGCCAGGCAGCCGGCGACGATGAAGAAAGCCGCCGAGGAAAAATCGCCCGGCACCTGGAGGTTTGTGCCCCGCAGTGTCTGTCCTCCGGCCAAGGTCACGGTGGCGCCCTGGCGTTGGCAGGTCACCCCGTAGGCGCTGAGCATTCGTTCAGTGTGGTCGCGGGTCGGTGCCGGTTCGGTGACGCGCGTGGTGCCTTGTGCGCGCAGCGCCGCGAGCAGTATGGCCGATTTCACCTGCGCACTGGCCATCGGCAAGTCGTAATCGATGCCCTTGAGTTCGCAGCCCCCGTGCAGCATCACTGGTGGGCGGTCGGCCTGGGTATCAATGCGCGCGCCCATGAGGCGCAGCGGCCGGGCGACCCTTTCCATGGGACGGCGCATCAACGAGGCATCGCCGATAAGGCGGCTGGGAAAATTACACCCGCACAGCAATCCCATGAACAGGCGCATGGCGGTCCCGGCATTGCCCATGTCGAGCGGCGCGCGGCTCTCACGCAAACCTTCCGCGCCGACCCCGTCGATCACGAGCTCGTGGGCGCGAGGCTCCGTGATGGAAACTCCAAGCTGGCGCAGCGCCCGCAATGTCGCCAGGCAGTCTTCGCTGGCGAGAAAGCCGGTGACGTGCGTGTGCCCCTCGGCAATCGCACCCATAAGCAAGGCGCGATGCGAAATGGACTTGTCGCCAGGCACGGTCAGCTCGCCACCCACGCTTGCGGCTGGGTCAACGCGAAACGAGCGACGCGGCGAGTCGCTCATGCGCTTGGCTGTAAGGCTCCGAGCAGCCGAAGCAGGCGGTCGTTTTGTTCGGGAAGCCCGATGGAAATTCGCAGATGCCGCGGCAGCCCGTAGCCGGCGACCGGGCGCACGATCACGCCTCCGCGCAGCAGCTGCTCATAGACCTGCGCCGCCGCCCCTACTTCGACCAGCAGGAAGTTGCCGGCCGAAGGTACCACCGGAAATTTCATGCTCTGCAGCGCCGCGGACACGCGCTCGCGTTCATCGACCACTAGGCGTGCGGCCTTGAGCACGTGCGCCTGATCGCCCAGGGCTGCGATAGCTCCGGCCTGCGCGACGTTGCTGACATTGAACGCAGGCCGGATGCGGTTGAGTGCATCGGCGACTTCCGGGTGAGAGAGCGCGTAGCCCACGCGCAATCCCGCCATGCCGTAGGCCTTTGAGAGGGTGCGCACCAGCACTAGGTTTGGAAACTCTTTAACCCAATCCAGCCCGTGGCCGCAGCCGCTGAACTGCGCGTACTCGACGTAGGCCTCATCGAGCACGATGAGCGTGTGCGCCGGGGCCCGGGCGATGAAATCATGCAGTCGCCCGCGATCCACCCAGGTGCCGGTCGGGTTGTTGGGATTGGCGATGAACACCAGTTTGGTGTCGGGTGCAATCGCTTCCGCCATGGACTTGAGGTCATGCCCATAGCGCATCGGATCACCGGCGCCGAGTGCCGGGACCTCGATGGCTCGCGCTCCCGTGGCGCGGATCACCAGCGGGTAGATCGCAAAGCCGTACTGCGAGTACACCGCACTGCTGTGGGCTGTCATGAAGGTTTCGGCCAGCATCAGCAGCATTTCATTCGAGCCGTTGCCCACGGTGATGCATGCGGCCGCAACGCCGAGGTGCGCCGCAAGCGCCTGCTTGAGTTCGTGGGCGCTGCCATCCGGATACAGCCAGGCCTCCGCCAGGGCCTCGTGCATGGCAGCTAGTGCGGCGGGGCTCGGTCCGTACGGGTTCTCATTCGAGGCCAGCTTGTCGATATGCTCGATGCCGTACTCGCGCGCCAGCTCGCTGATCGGTTTGCCAGGTACATAGGGCGAGAGCGAGAGCACCGCGGCGGTCGCGAGCTGTCCCGGATGTGCTTTGCTGGCGGACTCCTGCGCACCCATGGCTACAGCACCGCGCGCGGGTAGGAGCCGATCACTCGGAAGAGCGACGCCTGCTTCTTCAGGCTCTTTAAGGCGCGCGCTACGGGCGCGTCGCTCGCGTGGCCCTCAATGTCGATAAAAAACACGTAGTCCCACTTGCCGCGCCGTGACGGGCGCGACTCGATCCGCGTCATGCTGATGCGATTGGCGGCCAGGGGCGCCAACAGGCGGTGCAGCGCACCTGGTGCCGCGGTGCTGCTGGTCGAAACCAGCAGTGTGGTCTTGTCGGCACCGCTCGGCTCCAGGATCTTGCGACCCACGACCAGAAAGCGGGTGGTGTTGTCGGCTCGATCCTCGATCTGGGTGGACAGCAGGCGCAGGCTGTAGACCTCGGCAGCGGTCTCCCCGGCGATCGCCGCGCTGCCGTTTTCATCGCGCGCGCGGCGTGCGCCTTCGGCGTTGCTGCTGACCGGTACGCGTTCGATCCCCGGCAAGTGCTCATCGAGCCAGCCGCGGCATTGCGCCAGCGCCTGCGGATGCGCGCACACCCGCAGTACACTTTCGATTGTGTCCATGCGCCCCATCAGGCAGTGGTGAATCCGCATTTCCACTTCGCCGCAGATGTGCAGCGGGCTGTTGATCAAGCGATCAAGGGTATGGGTAACGGTACCCTCCGCCGAATTCTCCACCGCGGCGACGCCGAAATCCGCATTGCCGGCCTCCACCTCCTGAAACACCTCATCACTGGTGCTCAAGGCCAGCGCCCGCACCGAATGACCGAACTGCTTGTAGACCGCCGCCTGCGTGTAGGTGCCTTCGGGCCCGAGGAAGGCGACTTTCAGTGGCTCCTGCTGCGCCAGGCAGGCGGACATGATTTCGCGGAACAGGCGTGCGATCTCGACATCGCGCAGCGGCCCGCGGTTGCGATCCAGGGCCGAGCGCAGCACTTGCGCTTCGCGCTCCGGGCGGTAGAAATCCACGGTGTGCCCGTCGCCATGCTTGGAGATGCCTACCTGCTGGGCGAGCAGTGCGCGGCGGTTGATCAGCTCCTGCAGCTGAACGTCCAGCGCGTCGATCTGCTCACGCATGCTCTCCAGAGCGGTGGCGCCCGGCGCCTTTTTGGCTGTCGCGGCCTTTGCATTCCTTTTTCTGCCCGCCATCTCAATCCCTCAAGGTCCTCAGGTCCTAGGCCCAGCCGCCCCGGTCACCTTAGCGCTTATGCGTGCCGCCGGGCAAAGTCGGCCATGAAGGCAATCAGGGCGTCCACGCCCTCGGGCGGCATGGCGTTATAGAGACTGGCGCGCATTCCGCCCAGCGCCCGATGGCCCTTGAGGTTAAGCAACCCGGCGCCGGTGGCCTCCTTGAGGAATGGGGCATCGAGCTCTGGGCGTGGCAAAGTGAATGGCACGTTCATCCACGAGCGGCACCTGATGGCCACGGTGTTGCTGTAGAAGCCGGATTGATCGATGGCGCGATACAACCGCTCGGCCTTGGTCCGGTTGCGCTCAGCCATGGCAGTCAGGCCACCCTGACGCTTCAGCCATTTGAACACCAGCCCGGCGAGGTACCAACTGAGTGTCGGAGGCGTATTGAGCATGGATTCGCCATCGGCCACCAGCTTGTAGTTGAACACTGACGGTGTCTCCGGGCGGGCATGTCCCAGCAACTCCTCGCGCACGATGACCACGCACAGTCCGGCCGGCCCTAGGTTCTTCTGGGCGCTCGCGTATATAAGACCGAAGCGCTGGATATCCACGGGACGTGACAGCAGCGTGGATGACATGTCGGCGACCAGAGGCGCGGTGACCTGAGGCACGAACGGGAATTCCACACCGCCGATGGTCTCATTCGGCGTGTAGTGCACGTAGCTGGCGCCCTTCGTCAGCGTCCACTGCTCTGGCGCAGGTATATCCCGATAGCTGCTGGCTGCGGCATCTGCGGCCACGTGGACTTTTCCGTAGCGCTGCGCCTCGGCCAGCGCCTTCTGGGACCAGTGGCCGGTATTAAGGTAGTCGCTCACGCCGCGCGGAGCGGCCAGATTCATCGGCACGATGGCAAACTGCGCCGCCGCGCCCCCTTGCATGAACAGCACGCGGTAGTTGCCCGGTATGGCCAAGAGGTCGCGCAGGTCGGCCTCCGCCTCGGCCGCGCAGGCCATGAATGCCTTGCCGCGGTGACTGACCTCCATGACCGAAGTGCCGCCACCCTGCCAGTCGAGCATCTCATCACGAGCTTGCTCCAGCACTTCCTGCGGCAACATGGCCGGACCCGGAGAGAAATTAAACGGACGCACGGAACTCCTCACATTGAGCGGCCGGCCCGGCGGCCAGCAGCGAATCCGGAACCGGTGATTACTGAGTTATTCGGCGGACCCGGGCGGGCTGCTGCCCTCTTGGCTCAGGCCGCCCTCGTCCGCGCCAGTCTCCGTGGAATCAAGCTCGTCAGCGTCGCCGTTTTCGAGCCCCTCAACGCGCTCGATGCCGGTGAGTCGCTCACCTTCGGCCAGCCGGATCAGGCGCACACCTTGCGTGTTGCGCCCGACGATCGATATGTCGCGAACGGGCGTGCGCACCAATGTGCCCGTTGAACTGATCAACATCAGCTCCTGGGCAACCGCCACCTGCAGCGCCGCTACGGTGTTGCCGTTTCGCTCAGTGGTCTGAAGGGCAATGACTCCCTGGCCGCCGCGGCTGTGCGACGGGAAGTCATCCAGCGGAGTGAGCTTGCCGTATCCGGTCTCGGAGGCGGTAAGAATGAAACCATCGCCGAGCGCGATCAAGGCAATTAGGCGCTGCTCGGCGGACAGCCGCACGCCGCGCACTCCGGCGGCGTCGCGACCCATCGGCCGGACTTCATTCTCGTGAAAGCGGATGGCCTTGCCGCCGCTGGTGCACAACATTATTTCGCGCGTGCCGTCGGTGAGCGCTACGCCCACCAGCCGGTCGTCCTCACGCAGGTCCACGGCGATGATGCCGGAGGCCCTGGGCCTTGAGAACGCCGCAAGCGGCGTTTTCTTGACGGTGCCGAGGCTGGTGGCCATGAACACGAAGTGCTGTTCGTCGAACTGCTTGACCGGCAGCAGCGCGTTAATCTTTTCGCCTTCCTCGAGCGGCAGCAGGTTGACGATGGGTTTGCCGCGCGAGCCGCGTCCGGCCTGTGGAAGCTCAAACACGCGCAGCCAGTAGATTTTGCCGCGGTTGGAAAAGCACAGCAGCGTGTCGTGCGTATGCGCCACGAAGAATTTCTCTATGAAATCCTCGTCCTTGACGGCGGTGGCGGACTTGCCGCGCCCGCCGCGGCGCTGCGCCTGGTAGTCGGAGACCGGCTGCGCCTTGGCATAACCGGCGTGCGAGAGCGTGACCACCACATCCTGCGGCTCGATCAGATCTTCGGTTGACAGGTTGAGGTGATCGCGGCTGATCTCCGTCCGGCGCTCATCGCCGTAGCTGTCGCGAATCTCGACCAGTTCGGCGCGCACCACGGCGGTAAGGCGCGCCGGCACGGCGAGGATCTCCGCCAGCTCGATCAGACGCACCAGCAGATCCCGGTACTCGCCGACGATCTTTTCCTGCTCGAGACCGGTGAGCCGATGCAAGCGCATGTCCAAAATCGCCTGCGCCTGGACCTCGCTTAAGCGATAGCCGTTGTGCCCCAGGCCGAATTCCGGCGCCAGGTCATCCGGACGCGTGGCAGTCGCGCCCGCGCGCTGCAGCATTTCGGCCACCGCCCCCGGCAGCCAATCGCGCCCCATCAATGCGGTGCGCGCTTCGGGCGGCGCCGGCGCCGCCTTGATAAGCGCAATGATTTCATCGATGTTGGCGAGGGCCACCGCTAGTCCCTCGAGCACGTGGGCGCGTTCCCGAGCCTTGCGCAGCTCGTATACCGTGCGCCTCGTAACCACTTCGCGACGGTGGCGCAGGAATGCTTCCAGCAGCTCGCGCAAGCCCATCAGTCGCGGCTGGCCGTCCTGGAGGGCGACCATGTTGATGCCGAACACGGTCTCCATCGGCGTCTGCGCGTACAGCTTGTTCAGCACGATCTCGGCCACTTCACCGCGCTTGAGCTCGATGACGATACGCATACCGTCCTTGTCTGACTCATCGCGCAACCCGTCGTTGGCGATGCCATCGAGCAATTTCTCGCGAACCAGATCGGCGATACGCTCGATCAGGCGCGCCTTATTAACCTGGTAGGGCAGTTCCGTGACGATGATGGCCTGCCGGCCGCTCTTGGCGTCGATCTCTTCGATAGTGGCGCGTGCCCGGATCGACAGCCGTCCGCGACCGCTCTTGTAGGCGGTGGCAATTTCCTGCGCACCATTGATGATGCCGCCGGTCGGAAAGTCAGGCCCCGGCACAATCTGCATGAGACCCGCCAGGCTGATGCCCGGATCGTCAAGCAGGCTCAAGCACGCGGTGACGATCTCGGTCAGGTTGTGCGGCGGAATATTGGTGGCCATGCCAACCGCGATACCCGAGGAGCCGTTGACCAAAAGGTTCGGCACGCGTGTCGGCATGACCGACGGCTCGGTCTCCGATTCGTCGTAGTTGGCGACGAAATCCACCGTCTCCTTGTCGATATCGGCCAGTAATTCGTGGGCCAGCTTGGCCATGCGCACTTCGGTGTAACGCATGGCCGCGGGCGCATCGCCATCCACGGAGCCAAAATTGCCCTGCCCGTCCACCAGCACGTAGCGCATCGAGAAGTGCTGCGCCATGCGCACGATCGTGTCGTAGACCGCGGTATCGCCGTGCGGGTGGTACTTGCCGATCACATCGCCAACCACGCGCGCGGACTTCTTGTACGCCTTGTTGTAATCATTGCCCAGCTCGCGCATCGCGTGCAGAACGCGGCGGTGCACGGGCTTGAGGCCGTCGCGCACGTCAGGCAAGGCCCGGCCGACGATTACGCTCATGGCATAGTCCAAATAGGACTTGCGCATCTCGTCTTCGAGGTTGACTGGCAGTATTTCGCGCGCTATTTCCATGCTCAGAAAATCCGTGTTTTTCGCTGTGAAATTCTACCACATTGGGCGCATATTGCGGCGCGTTCAGGACCACACGCGTGCACGCCGACACACCCGGTATACTGCGTAACCGCCGCGGCAAAGAGCGCGCCGGGACCTGACAAAACTGATGCGTGAAGCGTGAACACTGCGATTAACACTGACAGCTCGGAAGTGGCGAAATTCGAATCGCTGGCGAACCAGTACTGGGATGCCGCCGGGCCGCTGCACACGCTGCACACCCTAAATCCGCTGCGCGCGGCGTTCGTGGCCGCGCGCACACAGCTCGCTAAGGCCTCGGTGGCCGACGTGGGGTGCGGTGGCGGCTTGCTCGCTGAGGCATTGGCTCGGCACTCGGCGCAAGTGACCGGGATCGATCTTTCACCGACCATGATCGAAGTGGCAAAGCTCCACGCCGCGGGCACTGGATTGTCGATTGATTACCGCATGCAATCGGCGGCGGCGCTTGCCGAGGAGTCGGCCGGCAAGTTTGGAGTCGTGTGCTGCATGGAACTGGCGGAACATGTGCCCGATCCTGCCGATCTGATACACACCCTCGCCCGCCTGCTGCAGCCTGGCGGTTCCTTGTTCGTAGCGACGATAAACCGCACGCCGCGCGCTTTCCTGGGCGCCATCGTTGCGGCCGAGTACCTGCTGCGGCTCGTGCCGCGCGGTACGCATGAGTATGCTCGGCTGGTGCGTCCGGCCGAACTGGCGCGCGCCGCACGCGGCGCGGGCCTGGCGCTGCGCGAGATCGCCGGCGTGGCCTATGACCCGTTTACGAAACGCGCGCGACTGAGCACCGATACGGCGATCAACTACATCGCGCACTTTGCGCGGCCCGCGGCCGGCGTATGAGTACCACAACCCGCGCTCGCGCTGCGTTCTTTGACCTGGACGGCACGCTTTTAGACACTGCGCGGGACATGGCCGGCGCGCTCAACCTGCTGCTGGCCGAGGAAGGCCGCGAACCCGTGGGGCTTGAGGTCTTGAGGCCACAGGTTTCAAACGGTGCCATCGCCCTGGTGCGCGCGGGATTTCCCGAGTTCAGCGTCGGGAGCGAAGCGTTCGAGAGCCTGCGCGAGCGCTTCCTTCGCATCTACAGCTCCGCCATCTGCGTGCACACCTGCCTGTTTCCGGGATTCGAGGCGGTGCTCGCGACGCTCGAGGCACACTCGCTCCCCTGGGGCATCATCACCAACAAGGCCGGCTGGCTCACCGAGCCGATCCTTGAGAGCCTGGGTCTTCGTAGCCGAGCGGCATGCGTGGTGAGCGGTGACACACTCGCACATCGCAAGCCGCATCCGCGACCGTTGCTGCATGCAGCAGAGGCAATCGCCGTGGCACCCGGTGATTGCGTATACCTGGGCGATGCGCTGCGCGACGTACAAGCGGCGTGCGCCGCCGGGATGGTGCCGCTGGGCGCGCGCTTTGGTTACGTGAACGCCATGGACAATCCCGCAAGTTGGCCGGTCGCCGGTTGGCTCGATGAGCCGCAGGATCTCCTTGGCTGGCTGGCTCTTCCGCAGGCCGGCGTGCACTGATGGATAGCGCGGCAATGATGCTGATGGCCGGCCTGCTGATCGGTGCGGTGGTTACCCTATTGATCGCGTGGTGGCACTCGCGCCGCCAGGCGCAGGCGACAGCCGCTATTGAGGCGCGGCTCGGCGGACGCTTTGCCGAGGTGGCCGGCGGCGCATTACGCGACAATTCCGATATGTTCCTGAAGCTGGCGCGCGAGTCATTCGCGCACGAGCGGGCTGGTGCCCAGGCGGCGCTGCAGGAGCGCGAGACCGCGCTCAGCCAGATGGTGGATCCCATACGCCAGGCCCTGGAAAAGACCGAGCAGCAGCTGCAGGGCTTTGAGCGTGACCGGCGCGATGCTTTCACGAGCCTGCGTACGCAGATCGAGCAGCTGACGTTGGGCCAGAGCGCACTGCAGCGCGAGACCCGCAATTTGGTCGGTGCCCTGCGCCGACCCGAGGTGCGCGGGCGCTGGGGCGAACTCACGCTGCGGCGCGTGGTTGAAGTAGCCGGCATGTCCGAGCACTGCGACTTTTCCGAGCAGGCCACGGTCGTCGGCGGCGATGGAGCACTGCGTCCGGACCTGGTGGTACGCATGCCAGAAGGTCGCGATCTTGTGGTCGACGCCAAGACGCCTCTCGATGCCTATCTGGATGCGATCGAGGCGCCGAGCGATGAGGCCCGTGCGGCGGCCTTGTCCAGGCACGGCCAGCAGGTCGAGGCGCGCGTGCGCGAATTGGCCAGCAAGGCCTACTGGAGCCAATTCAAGAAGAGCCCCGAGTTCGCGGTACTGTTCCTGCCGGGCGATCAGTTCCTGAGCGCCGCGCTGAGCGAGCGTCCCGATCTTCTCGAGAACGCCATGCGACAGGGCATCGTGCTTGCCACCCCATCCACACTGATTGCGCTGTTCAAGGCCGTCGCCTACAGCTGGCGTCAGGCGGCCGTAGCCGAACACGCCGCCAAGATTCTCGAACTGGGACAGGAGTTGCACCGCCGCCTTGGAACCTTCGTCGCGCATTTGGAAAAGGCGGGCGACCGGCTCGGCGGCGCCGTCGATGCCTACAACAATGCCATCGCCTCGCTGGAGCGTACCGTGCTGCCACAGGCGCGGAAGTTTACCGAGCTTGGCATCGTCAGCGGCGAGCCGCTCGCGACCGTAGAGCCTGTAGAGCGCTTGGTGCGCAGTGCTCAGCTGCACGCGGACGATCGTCCATTGCCGCCGCCCGCCGATACACAGTAAGCGCCGACTGTAATGATGGATATCCGAAGTTACGCGCCACCGCCCGGCCTGCTGGATGGACGCGTCGTTGCCATCACCGGGGCTGGCGATGGCATCGGGCGGGCGCTGGCCCTACGTGCTGCGAGCCTGCAAGCAAAGGTGATTCTGGTCGGCCGTAACGTGCGCCGGCTTGAAGCGCTCGAGGCGGAGATTGCCGCGATGCCGATCGCCGGCTCACCGCATGCCAGGCCTGAGGCCACCATTGCACCGCTGGATCTGGAGAAGGCACTGGCCGACGACTACGATCGTTTGGCCGATGCGCTCATGCAGCGGTACGGGCGGCTCGATGGCCTGGTGCACAACGCCGCAGCGCTCGGCGCGCTCGCTCCGATCGAACATGCCGACATGCGCAACTGGTGCCGGGTGCTGCACGTCAATCTGACGGCGGCGTTTGCGCTCACTCAGGTGCTGCTACCGGCGCTGCGCGCATCGCCCGATGCCTCGGTGATCTTCACCAGCAGCAGTGTCGGTCGCCGCGGGCGGGCCAACTGGGGCGCCTATGCCGTATCAAAGTTCGGTGTCGAGGGTCTGAGTCAGGTGCTGGCCGATGAGCTGAGCGGGAACTCGACGGTGCGCGTCAACGCCATCAATCCCGGGCCCACGCGCACTCGCATGCGCCGCCAGGCCTATCCCGCCGAAAATGCCGAACTCGTGGCCTTGCCGGAGGACATAGTCAATCCCTACATGTGGCTGCTGGGTCCGGCCAGCCGCGGCACTACGGGACAGAGCCTGGACTGTCAGGCGCCTGCGCCGCCGGCGGTAGCGAAGGCGTGAGCAGCGCTGCGATTTCTTCCGCCGATAGTTCGCGCGAGCGGCCACGCGGGAGCGAGCGCTCGAGCAGCAGGCTGCCGAGCCGTATGCGCAGCAGGCGGCTCACCGTCACACCCTGACGTTCAAGCAGCTGACGCAGGTCATTGCCGCTCGCCCCTATCGTATCGATCTGATACCAGTGATTGCTGCCCGTGCCGCCCGCGGCGCTGATGCTCAACACTTTGAGCGTGCTGCCGCGATCAAGCTCCCCGGCCAACACGCCCGCTTCCTGCGCTTCGCTGAGCTCACCGCGGATTCGAAGGCTGAACACCACCAGCTGCGTACGCACTGCGCGCTGCAGGCGGCCGGCGAGTTCACCGTCGGCCGTAAGTAATTCCAGGCCGCCATCGACTTGCGGCATTGGGCTTACGCTGATGAATCTTTGGCCGGCGCGGCGCGGCAGGCCTGCGGCCATCGATTCCATGCCGGCGGCGCCAGGCAACAGAGGCTGGGCCGGCGAGCGGTGGCACAGCAACACCGGTCGCTCGCGCTTGTCGCGGTTTTGGCGGATCAACCTGCCATCGAGGCGCAGTTTATCGTCCGCCCCCACGCGCTCGCCCAGTACGGCGGCGCGTCCGTTGACCGACACGCGCCCGGCGCGGATCCATTGCTCCGCTTCGCGGCGCGAACCCAGCCCGAGGTGTGAGAGGACCTTCTGCAGGCGCTCGCCCGCCGGCGCGCGCGCCATGCTCAGTCGTCGAGGGAGGGACCGGATGCGACCAGACC
>Ga0157379_10003566_pt1 | contig 13181 bp, 18 predicted proteins | sample S25metaG_FD_121802 | JGI IMG/M metagenome (GOLD analysis project Ga0157379, IMG submission 121802) | Switchgrass rhizosphere microbial communities from Kellogg Biological Station, Michigan, USA - S2-5 metaG | ecosystem: Host-associated > Plants > Roots > Rhizosphere > Soil | place: USA... | reverse complement strand
CTTCTCGATGGGCTGTGGCTCAACGCCTTCCTTTAGAGGGGCTATGAAGCGATATCCGCGACGGGGCAGTGTCTCGACAAAGTGGGGGTCCCCCGTCGAATCCCTAGGGCTTCCCGAATTTTGTTGATGGCCGTGTTCAGGCTGTTATCGAAATCAACGAAAGTATCGGAAGGCCATAGATGCTGGCAAAACTCTTTGCGGGTTACAACCTCTCCCGCATGCTCAAGCAGGACGGCCAGCATCTGGAGGGGTTGTTCTTGCAGGGGTATTCTGGCGCCGTTCTTGCGCAACTCTCGACCGCGCAGGTCGACTTCAAAATCCGCAAATCGCACGATCTGGGAAGCACGCGATTGTTGAGGGGCTTCTCGCATACAACACCGCGACTCGGATCTGCGCAGTGTAGCACCCCTTCTCGATCAAGTTTCCTTAACCCCCCAGTTGCAAGGCCAACGACTTGAAAAAGAGACACTTATCCCTGAGCCAATCCATCCTCAATCAAGCTTCAATCAAGCTTCTGTCCATTGAGCTAATTACTTCCTTCGCTTACCCAAGAGGTCGGCCGTTGAAAACGGGTCCAAATTGCTGGGCACGCCGGTCGGGGTCACGGACATGGAAGGCCGCGTCGCAGTGCGCCACAGCCGTTGCTTTGTCACTGGCACTCGGCATTCCGGTCTTTTCGCAGTCCTTGAATCTGAAGGAAATTCCTTTCGAAAACAGTCGCCTGTTCGGGTTGGTCCTGATCAAGGTCGAAGTCAACGGGCGGCTGGCCGTTCTGATCGTTGATACCGCCTCGAATTACACCATCATTATTTCCGAGCTGGGGGATGTCCCGGCCCGCAACTTGGACAACGTCGTAGCCACCAGCAAGGGTTCCGGCTTTGCCGGTGCAGGAGTCTTCACCAGGGCCACGCTGAAGGTGGGGCCCATCACCTGGCGCGATCACAAGGTTGTGGCGATGGACATGCGCGCCTTCTCGAAAAGCTTGGGACAAAAAGCCGACGGCCTGTTGGGCATGGACTTTTTCAGTGAGTTCGAATTGGTGGTAGTTGACCTAAAGAATCACAAATTGATCCTCCACCCCTGACCTACAGCAACTATGAAGGCTAGCTTGAACAGGCACTCTCATGGAATCGGAAGCGAACTCTTCGCGCTCGAAAGGAGATCGTCATGCAAGTGCGAACTTGTCTTTCAATTGCGCTGTCTTTGCTGGTGCCGCTAGGTGTTCCAGCAGAGCTGGGTCAAGAGAGCTCAAATCAGAACACGAATCAAACACAGCGTGAACGGTCGGTTGCGGAGTTTACCAACGCTGCGGGGAAACGCTGAGAAAGGCGACGCCATCGCGCAATACAAGTTAGGATCGTCGTATCTGAGCGGATCTGGTGGTGTGCAACAGGATTATGCAGAAGCGGCAAACTGGTTCAAGCTCGCGGCCGTTCAGGGTCTTGCGGCCGCGCAATTTGATCTGGGATATCTCTACCAGGAAGGTAAGGGAGTCGCGAAGGACTACGTCGCGTCAGCCAACTATTACCGGGCCCGCTGAACAAGGGCACCCTACGGCGCAAAACAACTTGGCCTCCCTGTACGAACATGGCTGGGGAGTTCCCAAGAATCCTTCCGAGGCGATAAGTTGGTACCGCGCTGCGGCCGAGCAAGGAGATCCCACTGCGTGCAATCTAGCCACCACGTATCTTCTGGGCAGAGGCGTCCGAAGGGATGATAGGCAAGCGGCAACACGGTTTCTCGCAGCTGCGCAGCAAGGTTTCGCTGTGGCCCAGGCCAATTTGGCATTCATGTACTACACCGGCCGAGGTATTGGCCGAGACTATGCGGAGGCCGCAAAGTGGACAATGGCGAGCGGCAGAGCACGGATACGCTTTCGCGGAAACGGACCTTGGCTATCTTTACGAACAGGGAAAGGGTGTTCCTCTCTACTACCTCGCCGCTTACAAATAGTACAGCGTTGGAGTGGCAGGAGGAGATGACCGCGGCATTGCGAGAATGAAAGCGCTATCCCCCCTGATGAGGCCGCGGGAAGTTAGCGAAGCCAAGAGCCTTGCTTTTGCGTACGTTCTACTGCATGGCAACGTCCCCGAGCGGTTGAACAATGACAGTAAAGCTTCACTACTTGACCGTCATTGAACACACCACGACGCCAAGCTACCCGTCCCTCCACCCCACTGGGTTACCCCGGGGGTAGCCGTTCGCCCCTTCCAACAGCTAACCCGTCAAGCAATCGGTCCTCTCGCGAGTCGAGTGCGATTCGAAATGGTTTTTTTCCACCCAAGATAGGGAAACTTCTGGAGGGTTGCAGCGACTGCGACTTCCGTGTGCCAATATGGCCTGCGAACAGAGTCCGCCGCAAGAGACTTGGCCTTAACTCAGCCCGCAATCCCAGCCCGTGATTGACATCGATAGGAAGATCCACTACCATATGGTTGTGGATCGTCTCGGCACAACATTTGCGGCTTTGTCTGATCCAACCCGTCGGGCGATGATCGAACGGCTTTCACGTGGGCCTGCCTCTGTGCATGGATTGACGAAACCGTTTGCACTCTCGCAGCAGATGATTTCAAAACATATTGCCTACCTGGTGCGGGCACGGATTGTGATCAAGACGAAGCGTGGACGAGAGAGTATTTGCACGCTCAGGCCAGAGGCGATAAAGACAATCAGCGACTGGGCGATTGGCTATCGCCAATTCTGGGAAGAGAGTTTCGACAAGCTGGATGCAGTTGTGAATCAAATGAAAAAAGCGGAGGTTGGACATGGCAAAAAGCACGTTGAATGAGACAGAGCGGATGGTTGTCACAAGAGTTTTTGATGCCCCACGCGAATTGGTTTGGAAGGCGTGGACAGATCCGAAATATGTGATGCAGTGGTGGGGGCCGAAGGGTTTTACTGCGCCTGTTTGCAAGATGGATTTTCGGGTGGGAGGAAAATTTCTCTACTGCATGAGAGCGCCGGATGGACAGGAGTTCTGGAATGGTGGTGAATACCATGAGATTGTTCCACACGAGAAGATCGTTTCCTCCATGTACTTTTCCGACTCGGAGGGAAACAAGGTTGAGCCTGCGCAATTGGGAATAGAACATGAGGCTATAGAAGGTGCGCACGACGTGATTCTGTTTGAGGATCTTGGAAAGGGCCAGACGAAACTCACCTTCATTGGAAATGAAACCATGGAAAACGCAATCAAGAGCGGTCAACTGGAGGGCATGAACCAGATGCTCGATAAAGCTGCTGCAGTTGTTGCGGGGCTGATGCAGACAAAATAAGAAGTTGAAGCCTGGATGATCGTCATGCGCGAGATAATGAACGCAAAGCAAACGCAGGTCCACCCCTGCAACCCCAGCCAGGGGTGGCTGCGGAGGCTTAGTTCAATCGCGCTCTCGTCACCTGGCCGAATCGTCGCCTTACCCGATAAATGACCCTTGGCTCACCTGACGGCTTGAGGCCAAAGCGCTAATCGAGCAAGGATTCGAGCCGGCATCGGACATTGGTCCTGTGAAACGCCCGTGTCATTGCCAGTGGCACACAGTGCCATCGTGGCAAAGCAAAGCGCGGCGTTGAAAGCGGCAATGAATCGGAGATCGGTCGATACTGCGTCGACCTTGGCATCGGCGAGACTGCGCTCCACAACTCCTAGCAAGTTTCCGATTTCATCCGGACTTGTCGGTTCCCGCCTTAGCCAGCCGAACTCCACCCACTTTTCCAAGCTCATCGTCGTTTCCCACCAAGAATACCTTTTGGCCTTTCACAACGGCGTTCAAGAAGTGATTTCCACCAGCAATCTTCGACTTGAACTCTCCGACGGAATATACGGTCGGGTTGATGGGACGGCCAATGCTTTTTTCGACTGGCGAGAGCCGCGATAGTACTTCGTCAAGCGTGGCCTTCCCCACGACCATTAGATCGACGTCGCTCTGTGTTGTTTCCTTCTCTCGCGCAACTGACCCGTACACAAATGCCACCGCGATTCGCTTCGAGAGAGGGTGCAGAGCCGCCTGGAGAAGACTGAAGATTCCAACCGTCTTGTTCACCAAGGCCTGCATCTCTCGAAATACGGGTGCGTTTCGATTGGCTTGATAGAAAACCTGTCTGCCGACTGATGTGCGAACGATCAGCCCGACTTTCGACAGATTTTCGAGTTCTCGTTGAACCGCGCCGACGCTGGTGCCAACTTCGCGTGCGATTTGTCGGGTATAGAAAGATTGATCCGCGCGGCCGTAAAGCAATGCCAAGAGTGCCCCGCGCGTCCGGCCGAATAACAGGTCCGCGAGACCGTTGTTCGTTGTACTCATTCCGAGAACAATTGTACTCACACTGAGAACGAACTTCAAGGTCTCACGACGGACTCCTGCGAGAATTCAATCGCTTAGCCATCATTTGCCTTGGAGCTGACAAGACAGGAGCGATCAGTAAGCTCGCTGTGAGGGCGATCCACGACTTCGTACTAACAGTTGATGCCACGTGCAATGATTTGGCCAACTTTGCGAGCCATAGAGTTTCCTCCTTGGCTCGCAAGAGGCACACAACTAGCGCACTCTTACGGCACCAAAGCACGCATATTCAGGTTGATCGAACAAAGGTTGACTGATCGGCCGCAAGTCAGATCATCACTCTTGTGTCTGCATTGGACTTGCCGATTGAGAGTAGTTCTCGGACACCATTGGCACACTTTTGACGGGCAAGAGGTTCGAGGCAGATCGCTGTTGACATGTCGATAGCATGAAAGTATGCTAATAGCATGGCAAAGATGATTCAGCTGCGTAATGTGCCTGATGCCCTGCACCGCGGCCTCAAAGCTCGCGCTGCGATGGCAGGTATGTCGCTTTCGGACTACCTACTAGCCGAGATCAAAGAAATCGCAGAGAGGCCGACGCTTGCGGAATTGCGGGAGCGCTTGCATAAACGTAAGCCGGTTTCGGCGCAGATCGACACCGCTGGCTTGGTTCGAGAAGAGCGCAAGGCGCGATGATTGTCCTGGATGCCTCTGCCGCAGTTGACTGGCTTCTCCAGACATCTGCAGGGCAGAACATCGAGAAGCGTATTTATTCACAAAACGAAAGCCTATACGCACCTCATCTTCTAGATCTTGAGGTCACGCAGGTATTGCGGCGTCTCGCATTGCAAGGGGTAATCTCCGCGCGTCGTGCTGACGAGGCGGTCGGCGATCTGCTAGATCTCCGTATTACGCGATATCCCCACCTCGTGCTCGTGCCTCGCATCTGGCAACTACGTCACAATTTCTCCGCCTATGATGCTGCCTACATCGTGCTGGCCGAGAAACTTAGAGCTGCACTAATTACACGGGACGGTCGACTCGCTTCTGCCTCGGGCCATCGCGCGTCTATCGAGCTGTTCTAATCCGACGAATTGCATCCTTCGTCTACTCGGCAAAGCACGTCTCGCTCCGATGCCCTGTTTCGGCTAAACGGCCGTTAGACGACCTAACGAAGTACAGTTACGATGGCGCGCGAAAGAAATTCGTGCTTCGCCAGTTTCACGTTGAAGGCTTCGTGAATGAATACGCAGCAGAAGAGATTTCACCCGACGGCAAAACATTAAGATTTGTAACGGAGAGAATAGAAAATATTCCCGATGTTTGGCGCGGGCGAGAGACGTACAAGGTCGTAAATCAGGACGAGTACAGCGAAGTGTTTGAACTGGCCCCTCCGCAGAAGGACTTTCAACTTTATTCCGCGAGCCACTGGAAGAGGGTAAAGTAAAGCTAGGAACGTTTATGATTTGCCAGTCGTGAAGGTTGACCGCTATGGATGCACAGGATCATTGGGAAAAGATTTACGAGAAGAAAGCTCCCGACGCGGTTAGCTGGTACCGTCCGCATCTCGAAATGTCTCTGGAGCTCATCCAGCGGGCAACACCAGACCGCTCTGCGTCCATCATCGACGTGGGCGGAGGGGAGTCCACACTGGTAGACGATCTCCTGGCTCGCGGATATCGCAACCTTGCAATCCTTGATATTTCTCAGACCGCAATCGACGCGACCAAAAAGCGGCTAGACCACGTCTCAGAGTCTTGGCGATGGCTAACCGCGGACATCACGCAGACCGAGTTGGAACGAGACGCTTACGATGTATGGCACGATCGTGCTGTCTTTCATTTCCTCACTAAAATGGAGGACCGAATCGCATATGTTTGGCAAGCTGCCAAGGCAGTCAAGCCGGGGGGGACATGTAATCGTCAGCACCTTCGGACCGGAGGGCCCGACTAGATGCAGCAGTCTCGATGTGGTGCGCTATAACGCGGAAGCGTTGCACAACGAATTCGGTGCCGGATTCCATTTGCTCGAAAGCTTCAAGGAACTGCATCGGACTCCGTTTGGAGCAGCGCAGCAGTTTCTCTACTGTCTTTGCAAAGTGGAATAAGACTTTCCACCTGTCACGGCGCAAGCCGACGTGAGCTGTCGGGACCGGCGGGGAGGCACGTTGGTGATAATTCGCACCTAAAGCGCTCTTAGACAAGACTTGAGCGTACCGAATATTTCCAATCTGGTATAGCATCCACTGGACGGGGGCCAGAATGACAACGATCGAAACCACACTGCGCAGTGACACAACCACGACGGCCCACCAACCACAGGCAGCGAACGGTCTGGCGCTTGTGCGCGTGACCATCGGCGCGATGTTCGTGTGGGTCTTTTTCGAAAATCTGGGCAAGGGTCTTTACACCTCCGCAGGCTACGCCGGTCTCATCAGCTATTACATCAAAGCGAGCCACTGTCCGGCCGCGTGGAAGGCGGTGATGGGTCTGGCGGCAAATCATGCCGCGATCGCTGCGCCCATGCAGGGCCTGACCGAGATCTCTCTCGGTATCCTGCTGCTCATCGGCCTGCTTACCCGGCCCGCCGCGTTTGTTGCTTTCCTGTTTCTGGGCAGCCTTTGGATTTCGGAGTTCGGCACCTCCTGGATTTGGGAACTGCTGGTTCCGGTGCTCGCATGCCTTGGACTCTTTATCGGACGCGCTGGCCGGAAGTGGGGCGTTGATGCGTGGTTGGCGCAACGCTGGCCATCTTCCCTGTGGTGGTGATTGGGCCAGAATCATTTGAATCACGATCACGTGCGAGTGTCCGTCATCATCCCTACTCATAATGAAGCGCAGTCGATTGCGCGTGTTTTAGCAGATCTTCCGTCCGACCTCACGACAGAGGTGATCGTTGTTGACAGCAACTCGAACGATGGAACGTCCGAGATTGCCGCAAACATGGGTGCCCGCGTCGTTCAAGAACCACGCCGCGGCTATGGGCGTGCCTGTTTGACAGGGATATCCTCGGCAAATTCTCCCGACATTATCGTGTTTCTTGACGGCGACTACAGCGATCGTCCCTCTGAATTGCCGATTCTCCTGGCGCCAATCATTGAGGGGAGCGCGGACATCACGCTCGGTGCGCGACTTCACGAGCGAAATTCTACTGGAGCTTTGCCGTGGCATCAGATGTTTGGCAATCGTCTCGCCACCAGACTGATCAGACTTCTCTATAAACTAAACATCAGTGATCTCGGTCCGTTTCGCGCCAGCCGCGCAGATGTGCTACGCGCACTAGCGCTGGAAGAGACGACCTATGGCTGGGCAGTTGAGATGATCCTCAAAGGGGCCCTCGGTGGATTCCGCGTGGTTGAAGTCCCAGTGAGCTACTACCCGCGGATTGGAAAGTCGAAGATCAGCGGCACGCTCAAAGGTACGATTGGAGCAGGTTGGTTCATTCTCAGCTTGATCGTGCGCTATTATTTCCGGCATCGAAAAGCCGGGAGGCCTCGGCCCGCGTAGGTGCGATCAAGAATTCTATGAAATCTTCTGGCGAGATGGCGGTGCGTTCATCGGATAGCAGCCGCGTGCTGGTCATCATGGCGAAAGCTCCGAGGCACGGTGCAGTCAAAACGCGTCTCGCACCGAGCCTTTCTCCCGAAGCTGTTACTGCTTTCTATTGCTGCCTTCTACATGACACACTGTCGCTGGCGCGGTCGTTGCATGATGTGCAGGTCGCCATCATGTGCCCGGAGTCGGACGTAAGTGAGCTGACTCAATTGGCAGACAGTGGGGTGAGCGTCGTTGCTCAAAAGGGTGAAGGTCTTGCTGCGGGGCTTACTTCGGTGTTTTCGCATTTCACACGAGACGAACAACGTCGCGTCATCGCCTTCAATAGTGACAGTCCACACTTGCCGCCTACCGTTCTCGAAGACGCCTTCGAAACACTTGCAGCGCACGACTTGGTTGTTGGTCCGACACACGATGGAGGCTACTACCTCGTCGGAGCAAAGGCTTCCCATCCTACGCTTTTCGCACCCGACGGATTGGGTACGAGCAGCGCACTAGAAAGACTTCTGTCGCACGCGCGAACTCTTGAACTCTCCATAGGCTATGCAGAGCCCTTTTACGACGTTGATGTGGCTGACGACCTAACTCGCCTGGCAGCGGAATTGCTTTTGGCCCCGACGAGGGCGCCGCGCACCGCAACCTGGCTTAAAGAGTCGGAGCTTTTGGCAGCCCAATCAAGAACGCGTACGGAAGAATTGTGAAAATCACCCCGGCGTGGAGAGTGTACTTACTCGGCGTCGCGTTGTGCATTGCACTGACGATCTGCTCGCGTCACTTTGACGACCGGGGAGGACCATACTTCATGGTCTCTTTGACCCTCGCGGGTATCGCTTATCTCCTGGCGATCCGCGAATTGTTCGCCACGTCAATATTTCCGCGAAGCGTCGTTTTGGTTGCGCTCCTTTTGGCCGCCGGCTGGAACGTTGCATTTCTTCGCCTGCCCGCGGGCGCTGATGATGATATTCATCGCTATGTTTGGGATGGCCGCCTACAGAGACTTGGTTACAATCCGTTTCTTGTCGTTCCCAGCGATCCTGCCGTAAAGGACCTTCATACCCCGGAAACCCGGGGCTTGAATAATCCAGATCTACCGAGCCCATATCCGGCAGGCGCTCAGATTTGTTTTCGGGCCGTAACGGCAATTCACGAATCTACGTTTACATTCAAAGTGGCATTTGTACTCTGCGAATTCGCAATTGTTTTTGTGTTGCTCGATGTGTTGCGTTCTAGCCGGCAAGGAATGCATTTGGTTCTGGCATTTGCCTGGAACCCCCTGTTGGCCATTGAGGTCGCAGGAAGCGGTCACATTGATATTGTTGGCGCCCTATTGTTGTTGGTGTCCGTCGCTGCTCTGATGCGCCGATGGCGGATGACTGCGGCCGTCGCGCTTGGACTGGCGGTAGCAGTGAAATTTCTGCCAGTTGTACTCTTGCCGCTCTACTGGAAGCGGGTTCGCATTCGCGACGCGGCGCTGGCGGCCATTGTAGTGGGACTGTTATACGTGCCATTTCTTGCTCAGGGCCGCATTCCCATCGGCTCCCTTGGTACATATGTGAACAACTTTCGCTTTAATGGTCCCGTGTTTGCGATACTCGGTCGGGTAGCGCCTCCACCGTTGCTGGCTGGGCTTGCCGTGCTCGCCGGATTGGTGACTGCAGGCTGGCTAAGACGCGCAGGGCCCGAGTGGTCTCCGGACCAATTTGCCTGGCCAATGGCCGTGTCTCTTTTGTGTGCACCCGCTGTGTTCCCATGGTACCTTCTGTGGCTGCTGCCATTTTTGACGTCGGTCTCGACGATCCTGATTGTTGTCTGGACTGTGAGCATTATCGCCACCTACGTCCAATGGCACCTGCGGGCGCTTGGCCATCCGTGGGGTGCGCTTCCGGGTTGGGTAATGCTGCTGGAGTATGGATGCGTGGCCATGGCCGGTGCGATGATTGCATTGCGCCGACATCACCGGCCGAGAGAACTTGATACGTAGGTATTGATTCGATCAAGACTATGTATCCGGCGGCCCTCATCCAAAACAAACACCTGTTCAATTCACCAAGGGGGAGTCATGAACAATTTGAAACGGCTCGATGTGATCCGCCTTTTCGCCTTCAGCATGCTGTTGATCATTCCTGCGATTTCTGAAGCACAGCAGCGCGATCCAATTCTCGATCAAATCGCCAAAACCTTCGGTGTCGATTCATGGGACAAAGTTGAAGCGGTCCGCTACACCTGGAATGGAGAGATTACTGGACTCTTCAAGGCTGCGCACAAGTGGGAGTGGGAGCCCAAGACCAACAAGGTATCCTATGAAGGGACGGATAAGGACGGCAAACCGGTCAAGGTTAGCTATGTGCGCACCGACCTCAGCACCCAATCTGACGCCGTGAAAAATCAGGTCGACCCGAGTTTCATCAACGACAATTATTGGGCTCTGTTCCCCTTCCATGCTTACTGGGACAAGAGCGCCAGCGCAATTGATCAGGGCAAATTTAGCCCGCCGGTGGGCGCTGGGACGGCCAAGTTGCTCCCCATAAAGTATCCCGCGGAAGCTGGCGGATTTACACCGGGCGACACCTGGGATCTCTACGTCGGTAACGACAACCGTGTCGTTTATTTCGTGTACATCCGCGGCGGGGCGAAGCCGCCGAGCCGCGTCCTAGCAACGTGGGCAGGCTACAAAAAGGCAGGTCCAATTCTGTTCTCAACAGAGCATCGCGGTTTCGCCGATGGCAAGCCCCTACACATCTTTCTTACTGATGTGGCGGTGAAGCTGACGGGTTCGGATAAATGGGTGCCCGCGCAATAAGGTTAGTGATTCGAGCAGTTGGTGCGGTTCGATACGATTGAGCCTACCTGGCGATCACTATCGTAGTGCAGGAACTTTGCAGCTTGGGCAGGTCGCGATTTGCGGCAATCCGAATATCTAGTCGTGGGCGTTCGCCTCGAATGATCGGACAATAGCAATCAGGCTCTAGTAGTGCGCCTTCCAAGCGCCGCCGTCCGGCACATCCACCGTGACACGACTCGCGGAACTCGCACGGATTACAGGCTTCAGGGAGCGTCCGTGCTTGCTCGAAAGGCGTTGAGTTCAGAATGTCGCCGCTTACCGACAGCAAATCTGAAAGCGACTCTCCCGATCCCGGCCAATAGACGCAGGGTTGTGTTGTGCCTCTGGGTGTGACACGTACGGTGCTCACACCACAGCCGCCTCGGAGCGGTGGAAGCCCCGCGATTGCGCGAACCAGCGGCTCGCCAATTGCGATTACATCAGTCTCGGCAAAGAGACGCCGGAATCCCTCCCAGTACTGTTCGTAGCTCAGGGCATAGATGTCCGACCGCACCGCCTGGTACACATTCACACGCAAGGGAGCGTCAAACCGTTTGGCTAGTCGCGCCACATCCGCTAAACGCAGGTAGTTCGACTTCATCATGACGGCGATGATGGTTACAGGAATGTGCAGCCTGACACACCGTTCTGCCTGCTGATGAAGCAGATCCCAATTCCCAGCTCCGCGTTGCGCGTCCTGTTCCGCTTGCGTGGCGTAATCGAGAGAGAACTCGATGTCATGGAAGGCGCGCAGGTCATCGTCTTCCAGAACCGCAACACTATGACCGTTGGAAGTGATGGTGAGCTTGACTGGCTTTGTTTGTAGATAGGCCAGGATCGCCTTGAAGTCAGGATGCATGCCGTTCTCACCCGTGCCAAGATTCACCGAGCGCACGGGCAGGCATTCCATGACTGCCTTCACTTGATCCAGGGAGAGCCGATCCGCGCGAGTGGGATCGCGGTAGCAGAAGGCGCAGGCGAGGTTACACTCGTTCGTAAGGCCAAGCCCGAGAGCAATACCGGCGTCAGGTGTCATTCGAGATCCGGACGACGAAGACTGGCCTATGACGTGGTTCATGCGCCGTCCTTCATAACTGGATCTGCGTGATTTGCCAGGCAATGCGTGTAGCGCGCGACTGCGGCAAACTCCGGTCGCCTGCCCAGCTTGCGCTCTAGCTCAAATATCCGTTCGTACTCATCACTGCGGGAAACCCTCGACGGCAGGTAATCCGACATGACCCGTACGCCACGCTCCGCAGTTACCGCGAGTGACGATTCGAGCAGCAGGGATTGCAGGCCCTCCGCCGTAAACAGCCGCACCTTTCCTCCGTAAAGGGATTCGTTTGCCCACTCAGCGGTGAGATTGCACTCGATCGCCGCCAAGTCGCCGTCCTTTATTGCGGTTTTCAACACTTCACCTGCCTGGTTACGTACCAATACCGAGATGATGCTGGACGGACCTCGTAATGCGCGCGCTGCACTGCGCAATACGGCACGTGGGTCGTAAACATATTCCAGGATATTGTGGCAAAGAACTACATCAAACGACTCGGCAGAGAATAAGGTTTCCAATTGCGAGACATCGCCGTGTTTCAACGCAATTCTCTCCACAACTCTTGCTTCTTGTGCGGCACGCTTCGCGAAGGCCAGCATCGGCAAAGATGAATCTAGCAACGTGGTATGTAGGCCCAGTCCCGCTAGGCGTACCGCCATGGAGCCTGTACCGGCCCCGATATCCAGAGCATGCAAAGACTGTGTGTCCTGCGGCAGAAAGTCCTGCAGGTTAGCAAAGGCGAGATCGAGGCGCAGTCGGCCTTCGGGCGTCTCGAGATAGGCGGCATACTTCGTTGCACCGGCTCGGAACCGTTCGCAGTCGTGATTGGCGGCCATTTCCTTCATGTACCAGTCACGCAGCCAGGGTGTTGGCCGCTCATTTCAAAGGATTTTACATCCTCAAAGCGGAACTGCTTGTCGAGCTTACCCTGACAGGGGTGGAGCATGGTGTCGCTGAATGAAAGCGCAATGATTGGCGCATCGTACAAGCGACTCACATGATAGTTCCTATCATTCACAAGTCTACTGGATCGAGACAGGGTTGTTGCCGAGGATTGCGGCGTAGTGAAACGGTCTCCGCCCGGTTGCCCGCGACAAACATACGGTGTCGATCTCATGGGTCTACGATGGGTCAGTGATAACGGCATGGTGCACGTTTCGGTTTGGCAAAAAGTTACCCGCACTTTTACCCGCAGTTGGTGTTTCCTAGGGTGACTGTCAACAACTTGCTGTCCAGCAAAGCTGAAATTGATTTTTTTGTTACCTAGGCAAACGCGGCCACAGCGGGTGACCACGATGGTTTTGTCGTGCAAGGGATAGTCGATGTCCTGCCATCCGGTGTAGGGACGCGAGGGCGGTAGACCTCCGCCGGGCATTTCATATCCAGAGCTTCGTGCGGGCGCGGGTGGTTGAAGATCGCAATGAACTTGTCGAAGCGGGCCTGCGGTTGCAGGAAGTTGGCAGCTGCGGG
>Ga0157379_10003564_pt1 | contig 13182 bp, 12 predicted proteins | sample S25metaG_FD_121802 | JGI IMG/M metagenome (GOLD analysis project Ga0157379, IMG submission 121802) | Switchgrass rhizosphere microbial communities from Kellogg Biological Station, Michigan, USA - S2-5 metaG | ecosystem: Host-associated > Plants > Roots > Rhizosphere > Soil | place: USA... | reverse complement strand
TCGTCGCGCGCGAGCTCATCCCGCTGATGGAAGCGCTCGGCGCCGACGAGGAGATCGCCGCCGTCAGCCTCGGCGCCCGCGGCTGGCAGCTCTTCCGCATGATCACGCTGCCGAACGTGAAGTGGGGACTGCTCTACGGTGTCATCCTCTGTAACGCGCGCGCGATGGGCGAGTTCGGCGCGGTGTTCGTCGTGTCGGGACACATCGCGGGCCGGACCGACACCATGCCGCTCCGCGTGGAGAAGCTCTTCCAGGAATACAACATGCCCGGTGCCTTCGCGCTGTCGTCGGTGCTGGCCATGCTCGCGCTCGTCACCTTGCTGGTGAAGACGACCCTCGAATGGCGGACACGGCGGGATCTCGCCGCGGCCGCGATCGAGAAAGACGTGACAGGACAACCATGAACGTCGGAGGTCAGCCATGAGCATCACCGTCAGCCATCTCACCAAGCGCTTCGGGGATTTCCTCGCGCTCGACGACCTGAGCGTCGAGGTGCCCGGCAACGCGCTCCTCGCCCTGCTCGGTCCGTCCGGGTCGGGCAAGACCACGCTCTTGCGCATCATCGCCGGTCTCGAGGTCGCCGACAGCGGCAGCGTGCACTATCACGACGAGGACGTCACGACCTCGCCCGTCCGCGATCGCAACGTCGGCTTCGTCTTCCAGCACTACGCGCTCTTCCGGCACATGACCGTGTTCGAGAACATCGCTTTCGGGCTGCGCGTCCGTCATTGGCCGCGCGCCAAGGTCAACGAGCGCGTCCGGGAGCTGCTGCACCTCATCCAGCTCGACGGCCTCGGGGAATCACTGCCGTCGCAGCTCTCCGGCGGCCAGCGCCAGCGGGTCGCGCTCGCGCGCGCGCTCGCGGTGCAGCCGAAGGTGCTCCTGCTCGACGAGCCCTTTGGCGCCCTCGACGCCAAGGTCCGGCAGGAGCTGCGTCAGTGGCTGCGGCGCCTGCACGAGCAGATCCACGTCACGAGCGTGTTCGTCACGCACGACCAGGAGGAGGCCTTCGAGGTCGCCGACCGCGTCGTCATCATGAACAAGGGTCGCATCGAGCAGGCCGGTACGCCGCAGGAGATCTTCGAGCAGCCCGCGAACCCGTTCGTCATGGACTTTCTCGGCAACGTGAATGTCTTCCACGGTCGGGTGCAGGCGGGAAGAGCCGAGCTCGGCAGCATCGCCATCGACTACCCGGAGTACAGCCATCAGGAGTCGCGCGCCGCGACCGCCTTCGTTCGCTCGCACGAGCTCGACATCCAGCGCGTGCGCAACGGACGTCCGGCGCTGCAGGCCAACGTGGTCAGCGTCAATCCCGCCCGGCCGGTCGTCAAGGTCCGCCTCCACGCGGAGGAGTTCGGCGTGTGGCTGAACGTCGATCTCAGCTGGGAGCGCTTCAACGAGCTGCAACTGCAAGCCGGCGAGACGGTCTACGTCGCCCCTCGCCGCATGCGGGTGTTCGTCCAGGACTATCAAATCTGAAGGAGGCTGCGATGAGCGAGCGACACGAGAGGTTTCACCTCACCCAGGACGATCCGGAGAACGATGCGCTGACGCGCATCGAGTCGGCGCTGCGCGGCCTGCGTTTCGGCACGGTCACGGCCGTCGTGCAGAACGGCGTCGTCGTGCAGGTCGAGCGGACGGAGAAGGTTCGCTTGCAGCGCACGGATCGCCATTGAGCTGATTCCGCACAACGCCGGCCCGTCACCCGGGAGGCGACTGACGTCAGCATCGCGCAGCTGACCGGAAAGACCGGAGGCATGCGGTAGCTCGCTGGAGGGAGCGCCCATGATCACCGAGTCTTTCATCGATACGCAATCCACCGCACACGCGCGCGTCCTCGCGACCCGTCGGCTCGCGAGCGACCTCGCGGAGGATCCCGCGGATCTGCTCGACCTGGCCGCGGCGCTCGGCACCGAGTTCCGCGACGTCATCGACGCGATTCTTCGCGCTCCCGAGCGCCGCGCCGCCGAGACCCTCCGCTCCCTCGGCACGTCGAGGCGGCCACGGCCGACGCTGCCGTCGGGCGCGCCCGCACCCTTCGTCTGGCTGACCGTCGTCCCGCCGGGCGCCCCCGTGCGGCGCACCGTACGCGCCGGCTGGCTGTCGCCGAGCGCTGTTGCGGCGATCGCCGCGGAGGCGCAGGCGGCGGGACGCGGCACCGAGATCCGCATCATCGTTCCGCTCGACGGCGGTGACGACGCGGCAGCCCGCGTGCACCAGCTCTGCCTCGCCTTCCCGCTCGACCTCACGGTGACGATCGACGTCCAGCGCGATCGCTCGGACCTCGACCGCACCTCCACGCGCCGTGCGCGCGGATCCTGGTGGCGATCGGGCGGCGGCCCGTCCGCTGCGGGTGGTGACCGCCGCTCCTTCGTCGGCACCTGGATCGTCCTCGAACCGGCCGGGGCGACCTCGTGAGTCTCGTTCCGGAAGGCGCGCGCGCCGATCCGCGCCGCTCAGCTCGTCCAGCAACGCGCGTCGACCCGACCACGGGAGACCACGTCACCCCTACCCCCGAACCACCGGACGACCGGACACGGGCTGATCACGCGGAGGACATTCCGATGAAGCACGCAACCAAGACGAGACGACTGAAGGCCGGCGCGATGATGGCCAGCTTCGTGGCCGGCCTGCTGACCGTCATGCCGGCGACGGCGCGCGCCGGCGACTACCAGCCGGCGCATGCCGCGACGGTCGACGAGCGCATCGAGAAGCTCGAGCAGGAGATCCAGGAGCTGAAGCGCGAGCGCGCAGCCACGCCAGCGACGGCGGTCACCCAGGAGGATCTCGACACCAAGCTCGACGCCGCCTTCAAGAAGCAGAAGGTACTCGCCGGCTGGCAGGACGGTTTCTTCCTGCAATCGCCGAACGGCGACTTCAAGCTGAAGCTGCGCGGCTACACCCAGGCGGACTACCGCTTCTTCCCCTTCGACAAGGGCGACACCGGCAATGACACCTTCTACCTGCGCCGGGTGCGGCCGATTCTCGAGGGCACCGTCTACAAGTACTTCGACTTCAAGATCATGCCGGACTTCGGCAACGGCCAGACGGTGCTGCAGGATGCGTACATGGACGTCCGGTATTTTCCCTGGGCCTCGGTCCGCGCCGGCAAGTTCAAGGAGCCGGTCAGCCTCGAGCGGCTGCAGTCGGGCGCAGAGCTTACCTTCATCGAGCGCTCGATCTTCGACAACCTGGTCCCGAACCGCGACGTGGGGGCCATGCTGTACGGTGACCTCGCCGACTCCACGTTCAGCTATCAACTCGGGATCTTCAACGGCGTCGCCAACGGCGCCCAGTCGTCGGACGGCGACAACCAGACCGACAAGGACTTCGCCGGTCGGGTGTTCGTGCAGCCGTTCCGTTCGATCGACGTCCCGCCACTCAAGGGTTTCGGCTTCGGCGTCGCCGGCACCGTCGGCCAGCGGACCGGCGAGCCCGAGTCGAATCTGACCTACAAGACGGCTGGGCGCTCGAACTTCTACCAGTACATCAGCGCCGCGAACGTGACCGGCAAGGGTCAGCAGTGGCGCTTCAATCCGCAGGCCTACTACTACGTGGGTCCGTTCGGCGTGATGGGCGAGTACGCGCGTACCGAATCGCACATCCGGGGCACGCTCGGGACGGCGCCGAGCCCGATCACGCACCCGGACGCCGACGAGCGCAACTGGGGCTGGTTCGTGCAGGCGAGCTACGTCCTGACCGGCGAGGACGCCAGCTACAAACAGGTGGTCCCGATCAACAACTTCGATCCGCTGAACGGCCGCTGGGGTGCGTTCGAGATCGCGGGGCGGGTCAGCAACGTCGACATCAACGACGGCCCGATCAAGGCCAAGCTCGCCAGAGGCGCCGACAATACCTGGGCCTACACCGGCGGCGTCAACTGGTACCTCAACAAGAACTTCAAGCTGCAGCTCAACTACGAGCGGTCGAATTTCTCGACCAACGTCGCGTTCGGTTCGACGAAGCGGAACCACGAGGACGTCCTACTGACGCGCTTCCAATTGGCGTTTTAGTCCATCTAAAGCGCTTCAGTGCACGCTCCGTTCGCGAGAACTGGTGGGAGCGCCCGGGATTCACTCCCGGGCGCGACGCCTACGAGCCCTCGCTTGACGAGGGTCGCGAGCGGAGCGAGCGGGGGCAAAATCATATGTTGCAAGCGTGGATCACTGCGCCGCTCGGGTCGCTGTACTTTGCGGCACCGGCGACGGTCTACAACCTCGAGACGTTGCGCATGCATACGCGGGCGCTCCGCCACGCGGAGGCCAGGACCTGTCTCTCCCTGAGCCTCGGCGGCGCGGTCGAGGGCCGGCTCGCGACCAGGGTCACGACCCTGGTCGACGAGCTGCGCCGTGACGGCATCCACGTACGTCTCCTCGCCACGGCCGACGACGCCGCGACGAGCACGGTCACCCGGCCGCGACGTTACGCGACGGCGAAGCGAACGCGGCCGTCGATCGGTACGGACGAACGACGAGGAGCGACGTCGGGCAGTCGCGGATGATCATTTCGGAGTGGAAACCAAAGGGGCGATGCTCGAGGCCCCACTCGGCGCCGGCGCCGATGAGCACGAGATCGTAGCCGCGGGCCGCCTCCTCGACGGCGGCCCGCCACGCGGTCTCGTGCTCGATCACCTTGAGCTCGGCATTGCGATCGACGCCGATGAACGCCTCGCGCACGCGCGACTCGATCTCGCGGCCCTCGCTGCCCGTCTCGGGATCGACCACGTGCAGCACGGTGACCCGGGCCCCCGCGAAGGTCGCGAGGCGGTGCGCCAACCGCAGCGCGCCCGTGTCGTGGGCGGTTCCGAGATAGGGCAGCAGGACGTTCTCGATGCGATCGAGCCCGCGATCGATGAGGACGCCGACGTCGGTCTCCGCGCGGCGCATGACGTCGTGCACCGTGCCGCTCAGGACCGTGTTCCCGACGATCGGCTTGTGCCAGCCGAGCAGCACGAGGTCGGCGTGCTTCACCGAGGCGACGTTGCAGATGTCGTGCGCCGGCTGTGACGAGACGAACGCCATCGGTCGCACCTCGAGCTTGAGCCGCTGGGCGCGTGTCAGGAGCGGAATCAGCGCCCCGGCATCCTCCGCGTCCTCCTGCTGCCGGAGGACGAACGACGCACGGTCGGTCGGGCGGATCAGGCGGAGCGCGTAGAGGCGATCGCCGGTGGCCGGCTCGTGGGCCAGCGCACCGGCGAGCGTGACCATCGCCGGTCCGGAGCGATCGTAGGCGACGCACATCAGCACGGTGAACCCGCCCGTAGCCGTGACGGCCACCGCCTCGTCCTCGTCGCGCTCGATCTCGCTCATCGGATAGACCCACTCGAGGAGCGGCGTCGTCATGAACGTGGTGAGCAGCGCCATCAGCACCATCATGGTGAAGAGCGCCGGCGAGATGACGCCGAGGTCGAGGCCGATGTTGAGCACGATGAGCTCGATCAGCCCACGCGTGTTCATCAGGATGCCGAGCGCGGTGGCCTCGCGCCAGCGGAGGCCGGTGACGCGCGCTGCGATCGCGCTGCCGCCGAATTTGCCGAGGACCGCGGTCACGATGACGAGACCGCACATGAGCCAGGCCTCGGGGCTGTCGAGCAGGCCGATCTCGGTGCGGAGGCCGCTGTAGGCGAAGAAGAGCGGCAGGAGCAGCACCACGACCAGATCCTCGAGCTTGTCGGCGAGGATCTGCGGGAAGCGGTTCTCCTTCGGCACGATGGCGCCGAAGATGAAGGCGCCGAAGAGCGCGTGGATGCCGATGATCTCGGTCGCCCAGCTCGAGAGCAGGACCAGCATGAGCGTCACGGCGACGATGTTCTGGTTCAGTCCCTCGCGATCCGTGCTGCGGTTCGCCAGCCGGCGCACGAAGGGCCGCACGACGATCAACATGACCGCGATGTACGCGAGCGCCAGGGCCGTAGTGATGAGGCCGCCCGCCGCGCTCGACGCGCGGACGATGGAGACGACGCACGCGAGGATGCACCACGCGGTGACGTCGTCGACGGCGGCGCAGGTGATCGTGACCGCCCCGAGCTTGGTCTTGAGCAGCCGCCGCTCGACCAGAATGCGCGCCAGGACGGGGAACGCGGTGATGCTCATCGCCGCGCCCATGAACAGCGTGAATGAGCTGAACGGTACGGACGGCGGGGACAGGCGTGGATAGAGATAGAGCGCGATCAATGCCCCGAGCCCGAACGGCAGGATGATGCTCGTGTGGCTGATCACCACCGAGGTGTGGCCCCGCCCGCGCAGAAGTCCGGTGTCGAACTCCAGGCCGACGAGGAACATGAAGAGGATGAGGCCGATCTGGCTCAACATCTGCAGCACGGCGAGCGAGTCGTGCGGGAAGAGCGCCGCCGATACGCTCGGCGCGAGCCAGCCGAGTAGCGACGGCCCGAGCATGATCCCGGCGACGATCTCGGCGATGACCATCGGCTGGCGCATGCGGCGCGCCAGGAGGCCGACGGCACGCGACAGCCCGACGACGACGATCGCCTGGGCGATGAGAAGCGGCAGGGGACCGTGCAGCAGCGTCACGCGCTCAACGCTATGGCACGCGAACTTCCCCGGCAAGCCGGGCACTCGATCCGCGCGCGCAAGTTACGCGCCGTTGGTCTGCAACTTGCGGAGACGACGCACGAGCTGCGCCTGGCGAATCAGCTCGACGGGAGTGCCGCCAGTGGCGAGCGGACCGATGTTCCACATGACTACGTGGCGCAGACCCGCGGCGACGAGCGGCTTGATCTCGTCCACGATCTCCTCGACGGTGCCGCAGGTGAGCCCTTCCTGGATCAAGTCCGGCGTCACGACGCGTTCGGCCTCGGCATAGGCCGCCGGCGGCACGTCGTTCGGGATGATGTCGGCGAATCCCTCGAAGGTCTCACCCAGGGGATGCTGGAGACCGTGCTTCTTCCAGACCGCACCCGGCATCAGGAGCCCGAGCGCCGACACCGGCTTCACCTTCATCAACCGCTGCAGCGTCTTCTGCCGACCCGGTCCGATGGCGACCTGGATCTGCAGCGACGGCTCGAACTGATCGACGGGCCGTCCCGCCTCGGCCGCCGCGGCGCGGATCATGCCGAGCTTCTGGCGGTACTCGTCGGGCGTCATCTTCTGCGTCGGATACCAGCCGTCGGCGAATCGTCCCGTGAGGCCGAGCATGCGCGGCGCGTGCGCCGCGACCCAGATCTTGGGGGCGCGTCCTTTGTAGAGCGGCGTGGCGAAGAGCGCGTCGCGCAGGCGCCAGGTGGGTCCGTCGAAGCGCACCGGCTCGCCGCGGCTCTCCCACAGCTTGCGGATGATCGTCAGCGCCTCCTCGAGACGGCCGACGCGCCGGGTGAACGGCAGGCCATAGGGCTCGGTGTTCTCGCGCTCGCCGTTGCCGATGCCGAGGATCGCGCGGCCGCCCGTCATGTGATCGACGGTGACGAACGCCTGCGCCAGGGTCGCCGGGTGGCGCCGGAAGGCCTCGGTGACGCCGGTCCCGATGCGCACGCGCCGGTAGCGGGTCGCCATCATGCCCATCATCACGAACGGATCGAAATACGCATCGGTCGACGGGACCATTTTCGCGGCCGGCGTGTACTCGGGCTTCCACAACGCTCGCGGCACGAACCCGAGGTAGTGATCCGGCAGCAGGAGGCTGTCGACGCCGGACAGCGTCGCGAGCCGCATTCCGAGACGCTCGACCCAGAGCGGCGCGACGCATCCCGTCTCGATCCCGACTTGCAAGCGGGCCATAGGTGCTCCTTCCGGGTGGCTCTATAGGAGAAACGCGCCGCGGAGTCAGCAGGCGCGCAGCGCGTTGGGTGCCCGCGGCGAGTATGGTAGCGGGACCCCATGGGCGACTATGTGACCCGCAGCTTCTGGCTCGAGACCGCCTACAGCCCCGGCCCATCGCTGGAGGGCGACCGCTCGGTCGACGTCGCCATCGTCGGCGGCGGCTTTACCGGCTTCTGGACCGCCTACTTCCTGAAGCGCACCGCCCCGACCCTGCGCATTGCGCTCATCGAGCGCGAGGTCGTCGGCTATGGAGCGAGCGGCCGCAACGGCGGCTTCGCGATGACGCTGCTGAACCGGGGCCTCAACGACATGGTGCAGGCCTTCGGCGAGAGCGCGGCGCGTGAGGCACATCGCGCCGCGGCCGCGTCGGTCGACGGCATCGGGGCGTTCACGCGCGAGCACCGCGTCGAATGCCACTACGAGAAGACCGGCCTCGTCGCGCTCGCCTCGGACCCGAGCCAGGTTCCCCGCATCGAGGCGGAGTACCGCCAGGCCGAGCGTCTCGGGCTCGCGGGCTTCCGCTTCCTCGATCGCACCGCACTGCAGGCGAGCGTCCACTCCCCCACCTATGAGTGCGGCGTCCGCGAGGAGACCTGCGCCATCCTCGATCCGGCGCGCCTCGTGCGCGGGTTGCGGCGGGTGGTGACCGAACTCGGCGTCGAGGTCTTCGAGTCGACGCCGGTCGACGAGGTCCGCACCGAGAGCGGCCGCGTCACCATCCGTACCCCGAACGGCGTCGTGCGCGCCGATCAGGCGGTGCTCGCGACCAACGCGTACTCGGTCCAGTTCCCGGCGATCCATCGCTACGTCATCCCGATCTACTCCTACATCGTGCTCACCGAGCCGCTGGCGCCCGCGCTGTGGGACGCGATCGGCTGGCAGGGACGCGAGGGGCTCGAGGATCGGCGCACCTACCTGCACTACTACCGCCCGACGAACGACGGCCGCATCCTCTTCGGCGGCGAGGACGCGCCCTACTATTTTGGATCCAGCGTCGGCCCCTCCCACGACCGCAACCCGGAGGTGTTCGCGCGCCTGAAGGACGACCTGCGCAGCACGTTCCCGCCGCTCGCGGACGTACGCTTCACGCACGCGTGGGGCGGGCCGGTCGGGCTGACGGTGCGGTTCGTGCCGACCTTCGGCACGCTCGAAGGCGGTCGCGTGCACTACGGCTTCGGGTACTGCGGCCACGGCGTCGGACCGACGCACCTCGGCGGACAGATCCTCGCCGATCTGGTCACCGGCCGCCGCACGGAGCGCACCGACCTCTGCTTCGTCCGCACGACCGCGTTACCGTTTCCGCCGGAGCCGCTCCGCTGGCTCGGCGTCACCGCCGCACGCCGCGCGCTCTTGCGACAGGATCGCGAACAGCGCACCAAGGACGATCCCTGGATCGTGCGCGCGATGATGCGCTTCGGCGGTTGATCGCCCGGCGTTCGCGCGACCCGCCCACGATCCGCTAAGCTGCGCTGGAGCCCATGGAGACGTTCCTCCCCTACCTCGAGCACTCCACCTATGCTGCGGCCTTCGTGCTGCTCCTCGCGGCGGGCGTCGGCGTGCCGATTCCGGAGGACATCCCCATCCTCCTTTCGGGATACCTGAGCCGTCGCGGCGTGATGCACTTCTCGATCGCGCTACCGGTCTGTTTCTCGGGCGTGCTGATCGGCGACGCCTGTCTCTTCCTGCTCGGCCGCAGCGGTGGCCGATCGCTGCGCCGCCGCGGCCTCGCCAACTCCGTCACGACGGATCGGATCGACCGCGCGAGCGCGCTCATCAATCGCTACGGGGTCGGCGCGATCGTGATCGCGCGCCACATCGCCGGACTGCGTGTCGCCGCGTTCGCGGCGGCCGGCGCGGCGGGCATGAGCTTCCGGCAGTTCATCTTCTGGGACGCGCTCTCGGCCTGTGCCAGCGTCCCATTGATGATGTTCCTCGGCTATCTCTTCGCCGACCGCCTCGAGACGCTCATGCACCACATCCACCACGCGCAGCACTGGGCCTTCGCGCTCGCGCTGCTGATCGTGATCGTCGCGATCGTACACTGGCAGTGGAGCGATCATCTCCCCGCGTGGTGGCCGGGCTCGACCGACCGCGACGCGGCCCGCGAGTAGCCGACCTAGCTCGCCGCCGCCGCGAGCCGGGCGCGTCGGGCGACGAACGTCGCGATCATCGCCGCCAACTCGCGCGGCCAACGTCCGAGCTCGACGCCGCCGCGCGCGATCCAGCGCGGCTCGACGCCCCAGTGCGTGCCGAGATCGCGCACGTCGTCGACCGGCACCAGCGGATCGTAGCGCAGGCCGACGACCAGGCAGCGCTCGCGCGCCCGCGGGGGCGGCAGGCGGTTCGGCGCGACCGGGTCGAAGAGCCGTGCCAGCGCACGCCGCGAGCGCAGCCCGCCACGGGCGAGCGCACCCGCGTGCACCGCACGCGCGAGCGGACGCGGCGGCATCCATAGACGCCCGGGATGCGCCCCGGCCACGACCGGTACGTAGGCGTCGAAGCGCGACGTGGTGGCGGCGAGCACGGCCGCGACGGTGCCGCCGAGACCGAGTCCGGTGACGATGATCGTCCCGTAGCCGAGCTCGCGCGCCCACGACTCGAGCGCGACGTTGTCGTGCACCAGCTGGACGAGCGCGACGAGCGCCGCGCCGACACTGTGCGCCCACCCGAGGCGGCGGTCCTCGGGCGTGCGCCGCGAGCCGCCGCCCGGCGCCACGGGCACGGCGACGTCGAGACCCCTCGCCCGGAGCGCGGTCACCATCGTGCGCACGAGCACCCAACGCGTGAGCGAATGGCCGACGACGTTCACGACGACCAACGCGCGACGGCCGGACGGCTCGCGGTGCAGTTGGGCGCAGGCGTCGTTGCGCGCGCGCCACGGACTGGCGAACGGCGAGCGGAACGCGTAGGCGTCGTGCGCGTCTCGTTGCGCGCTCAGACGGAGCGGGGGCGGCGGCCCGAAGCGATAGAGCGTTCGCGCGCGTGCGGCATCATGGAGAGCGCGGCAGAGGGCACGGTCGACGCCGGAGCTGAAATACCGGCCGCGGGCCGCCGCCGCGTACGGCAGGAGATGCGCGCCGGCGCGGGCCAGCGGCGAGGCGCGCACCGGCAGCCGTGCCGGTCGGTAACCAGTCCAGCTGCCCGATGGCAGGCCGCGATCCACACGGCGTACCTCAGCAATCTGCGCACCCGCGCATGCTTGCACCAAGTCATCGGACGTACGGAGTGTGCGTTCTCCCACCAAAACAGGTGACGATCCGCGCCCGGAAAGCCGGGTCCGGACGCGACAATCGAGGACCACGCAAATTTATTCTTCAAAGTTTTTCTTGACTGTACCGGCGTACACGTTAACTCTTGCGTGAGTGAGAGCGCGGCCGTGCCATCGGCCGCTCATGCGTGCCGAACACGCCCACACCTCTCAAGGAGGATTTCGATGCAAGCCCGTGTGCCGATTCGCTCGATAGTCGCTTTAGCCGGTCTCGCCCTGCTGGTCGCCGTCCCAGCCTCGTGGGCCACCGATTCCTGCCGCGACGACGTCAAACAAACATTCAAGGACTGCAAGGCCGGTGCGAAGGAAGACTTCCAGGCCGCCAAGGATGCCTGCCTCAACCGTGATCACGAGTGCGTCGAGGTGTGTCGCGCCAACCGCTACGATTGCCGCCAGGCAACCGGCTTCGACGCCGCGATCCAGCAGTGCAACGACGATCTGGACAACGCGAAGGACATCTGTCGCGCCCACGATCCGGCGGGATCAGATGCACGCGACATGTGCATCGACCAGGCGCAGGTGGTCGCGTTCCAGTGCCGCGACCAGGCTCGCGAGACCGCGAAGCCGGCGCTGAAGCAGTGCCGGAAGGACTTCCAGGCATGCGCAACGGCGTGCCCGCCGGCCAGCCCGCAAGCGCCCGCCGATCCTGCGCAGTGCAGGGTGGACGCGAAGAACGCCTACGTCGCCGCGAAGGCCCAGTGCGTCGAGGACTTCCAGGTCGGGAAGGATGCGTGCCGGCATCGTGATCACACCTGTGTGGAGCAGTGCCGCGCAGATCGCGACGTTTGCTTCCACAACCCCAACCCGCCGCCGCCCGGCGCCAAGGATCAGCTCGAGGCCGACATCGCGGCTTGCGACGCCACCCGCGACCAGGCGAAGGCGACTTGCCATCAACTGTACGATCCTCCCAACGGAACGGCCACCCAGCTCGATGACTGCATCGACAATGCCCAGGTGGCGGCGTTCGAGTGTCGCGATCAGGCGCGGGAGGACGACAACCCGGCGATCCGGAGTTGCCAGCAGCAATTCCAATCGTGCGCGCAGGCTTGCCCGATGATCTGAACCACCCAACGCGAAACGACACCGTGTTGCGAGACGGGGCTCCCAGGTGTACTGGGAGCCCCGTTTTCGTTGAAGCCGAGGGAGACCGGAGATGGAAGTCGACATCATTCGCGCGCAGCACGCGGCGCTGCGCGAGGCAGTCGGCGCATTGCTGTCGCTGAGCGCGACGCCGGCGCAGCGCGTGGCGCGCGCCGCCGCGGCCACCGAGCGCGCGTTCGCCTCGGGCCTTCCCGTGTGGGCGGAGCACGAGGTCGCGACGATCCGGGCGCTCACGCGTGGTGCGAGCGAGGCGGCACTCGCACTCGACGCGCGTCAGCTTGCGGAGCTGACCGCGGCGTTCCTGGATCTCTACACCGTCGCCTGTCGCGAGTACTGGACGGCCTGAGGCGCGCGAGCGTCGCGCATAGCGAACGCTGGCGCGGCCCACCGATCACGCGCGCCATCGTCGGCACCGAGCGCGCGCTGTAGCGTCTCGCTCGAACGTCGCCCCGCTGCCCCGCTCGTGCAGCGGCGCACGAGCCGCATGCGTTCAGGCGTCGAAAAATCGCGGCTTCCGCGCGCAAGGTTCTTGCACTGGAGAGGACGTCCGTCGGCTTCCCCGAGTCGACGGTGAGGAGTCCTCGACATGAGCCACGCGCACACGCCTCGCCTCTCCCTGATCGGCGCCCTCGGGCTGTTGCTCGCCGCCTCGCCCGCGTGGGCATGGCACATCAGCGGCCAGGTATTCTGCGATACCAACGGCAACCAGCAGATCGACGGCGACACGCCCCTGAACGGCGTGTGCATCCTCATCACCTCGGTGAGCACGCCCGCGAGCACCTTTCCGGCGACCACCGGCGGCGGCACCGGCTCATTCACCGTACCGCTTCCCGATCACGCCGACGACTACAAGGTCGAGCTGACCGGATGCGGGCTACCCGCGGGGTCGACCGTGCTCATCCCGACGAGCGGCGCCTACGGCACGCCGCCGGTCGCGGCGCTGCATCTGCAGGACAACGCGTTCGACGCCACTGCGAACTTCCTCGTGAGCGGCTGTGCGCCGTCGACGCCCACGCCGACCGCGACGACGACGGCGAC
>Ga0157379_10003561_pt1 | contig 13196 bp, 24 predicted proteins | sample S25metaG_FD_121802 | JGI IMG/M metagenome (GOLD analysis project Ga0157379, IMG submission 121802) | Switchgrass rhizosphere microbial communities from Kellogg Biological Station, Michigan, USA - S2-5 metaG | ecosystem: Host-associated > Plants > Roots > Rhizosphere > Soil | place: USA... | reverse complement strand
TTCTTGATCTGTTCATTTATCCGGATGCCGTTCTGGGCCAGCCGACCGCGGAGTATTTGACGCTGCGCGGCAGCCGAATCATTGTCCAACGAGGCGACGAGGCGTCCGACTTTCTGAACCGGCTCGACGCAATATTCGACCTGGGGCCGGCGCCACTGCCTGCCGATGAACTTCAAGCTCGCCGCGCCTGGGCGTGGAAGATGGCGGCCCGGATGAAGCGCGGCGATATCGAAGGGGCCTACCGCCGAACATGGCTCCTTACTGTTCTGCTGGACGACTACTTTCATTTGCGGGGCCGTTGGTATCAGGGCCCGAAGAAGTCGTTCCAATGGCTAGGCCAGTACGACCCTGAAACGTACCGCGCCTTCGAAGTTGCGCTCGCTCCTGCCGCGTCGCATGATTCGATTCATGAGCTGATTGGTCGCGTGGTCGGCACCGAGGATGACTTTCCGAGCCCATGAATCGACAGCGGCTTGACCCGCGTTCAACGGACCGGGCACCGACGGGGCTTGCAACGCTTGCCTCGCGTCGGCAGCACCGGGCAGGTTACCAGTCACGTCAGGCCGCAGACCTGAACAATGGCAATCCGTAAAAGCGGAGGATCAACATGACCACCAAAGGCATCATTCAGGGATATTTCGAAAGTCTCAAGCGGAAGAGTGGCTGGGAGGAATTCTTGGCTGATGGCATGGCATTCACCAGCTTTGTCACTCCCATCAAACGAGTGGCGGGGAAAAGCGCCTATCTGGAGTCCACCAGCCGTTTCTTCTCGATGATCACTGCGGTGGAGGTCAAAGCCCTGATTGTCGATGGCGACAGAGCGTGCGCTTTGACGCGATACCAACTCCAGCCTGCCGGCGGCCCCGCAATTGAAAGCCACGTCGCCGAGGTGTTCAAAGTGAGGGATGAAAAAATCTCGTCTCTTGAAATCTACTTTGACAGCGCGCCGTTTCCAAAGCCACCGCCTGCGGCCTGACAACTCCAAGCCGACCCCGCTCCGCGGCGCGGCTCGATTCAGGCGTTAGCCTCACCCAGGAACCGCGGACATGATCGAGGATTCCAGGTCGTGTGGCTGCCGGAGGAGATGAGGCTCCCCTACCAGCTGCGGCCCGTCGCACGCGCGCAGCCGCACACACTCCAGGAGAACTCATGTTTGACCACGTCAAATTCGGCGTCAGCGACTATGCCGCGAGCAAAGCGTTCTTCCTCAAGGCACTCGAACCGCTCGGCGTAGCCGTAGTCGCGGAGGGGCCACCGACGTACGGTGTCGAGCTTAGCTCAAAGGGTAAGGCTTCACTGTGCCTGTACCAAACCGAGGAGAAGCCGGCGCAACTTCACTTGGCGTTCACGGCCGAGACTCGCCAGCAAGTCGAAGCTTTCTATCGCGCGTCTCTGGAGGCGGGAGGCAAAGACAATGGTGCGCCTGGTCTGCGCCCGAACTACCACGCGAACTACTATGCAGCGTTCGTCATTGGTCCGGACGGCCACAACATCGAAGCCGTTTGCCACGAACCCGAGGCCTGACCCTTCCATATGAACGAGGCGTGCCGCGATGTCCGCTTTCAAACATTTCCGTAGCATCGTCCTGTTCCTTGGCGCCGCGCTTGCGATGCACACACCGCAGGCGTTGTCCCAGGCGAATTCGACCGCCCCGGGGATGGGCGATCGCGCTGCGAACGCGCCAGACGGGCAGCACGATTTCGATTTCGAGATAGGGACATGGAAGACTCACTTGAGGCGCCTCCAGCGCCCTTTGACGGGCTCGACAACCTGGATCGAGTACGACGGAACTACGATCGTTCGAAGCGTATGGAATGGCCGGGCCAACTTGCTGGAGCTTGACGTCGATGGCCCGGCAGGACGCATCGAAGCGTTGAGTCTGCGCCTTTACAATACCCAGTCCGGCCAATGGAGTCTCAATTTCGCACGCAGTGGGAGTGGCAGTCTGAGCCCGCCACCTGCAATGGGCGGATTCAAGAATGGACGTGGCGAGTTCTTCAACCAGGAGACACTCAACGGAAAGGTCATCACGGTTCGATTCGTCATCTCCGACATCACACCCACGTCGTGCCGCTTCGAGCAGTCCTTTTCGGATGACGAGGGCAAGACATGGGAAGTCAACTGGATCGCAACGGATACGAGAATATGAGGAACCGACGACCCGCTTCGTTGCCTGCGGTCTGCCGCTCACGTCGAACACGGGGCCGCCGGCGCTTGGCCCGTGCACGGGCCGCCGGCTGATCCGCATTCGTTGGATCTCGCGATCGTTTCCATTGACGTATGCAAGCCTTTGCAAACCTGCCGATTCGAACCGCGAGGCTCGAGCTTCGGCCCTTGCGGGACGCAGACGTCGCTGTGCTCTTTGAGATCCACTCCGATCCAAAAGTAATGAGGTACTGGGATGCGCCGATTTGGAAGAACGATGAACGCGGACGCGCAATGGTCGCCCGGGACCTTGCCCTGACGACCCGGGACCATCTGCGCCTTGGCATCGAGTTGGCTGCCGGCGGAAAGCTGCTCGGAACCTGCGCGCTCTGGAGGATCGACGCGCAGTGTCGACGCGCAGAGATCGGATATGTTTTGGGTTCCGAAAGCTGGGGCCACGGATACATGCGAGAAGCTTTATCCGCGCTCCTCGACTACGCGTTCACCGAACTGAACTTGAATCGCGTCGAAGCGGACACTGATTCCAGGAATGAGCGATCGGCACGCGTCCTGGAGCGTCTCAAGTTCTCGCAGGAGGGGCTCTTCCGCGAGCGCTGCATCGTGGACGGCGAAGTCTCGGACGCAGCCATGTATGGCCTGCTCCGGCGCGAATGGAATCAAGCACCTTAGGACCCGGTCAACCCGCGAGGTCCGGTTCGTCGTAAACGTTGACTGGCTGGTCTTAGAGGAGACGCAGCATGGACCGATTCACGGGCGGTTGCCTTTGCGGCAACGTCCGATTTGTGGCGTCAGGGCGCCCCTATCGGGTCGGCCTTTGTCACTGTCTCGACTGCCGCAAGCATCATGGAGCCCTTTTCCACGCATCCGCGGTGTTCCCTCAGGATGCAGTGACGATCGATGGCGAAACGCGCGACTACGCCGGGCGGTTTTTCTGTCCCCGCTGCGGCTCGTCCGTTTTTTCACGCACCGCAGACGAAATCGAAGTGAACCTCGGCTCCCTGGATGCCCCTGACCAACTGATGCCAACCTACGAAAGCTGGATCGTCCGTCGCGAGTCCTGGTTGCCGTCGTTTCCGCTCGCGAGGCGATACGAGCGCGATCGTGACGCCGCGGGTCGCTTTGAGGATTAGGTCGCACGAGCCGTGCGCTGAGCGCGATTCGCAGACTCCTCGTAGGTCGCCTGCCTTGCAGGACGTTCTGCCAAGCTCAAACGTCAAGCCACGGCCGTGCCGCTGCTGAACCGGAACAGTCTCGCCTTCGTAGCGCTCGTCGCCATTGCGGCTGCCGTCTCGGATCGCGCCGCCGCCGCGCCGCCACCACCCGGTGCATTGGAGGTCATCGCAAGGGTCAACCGTGCCGCCGGACAAATGGATTACGTCGCCCTTCGCGCCGACATGATTCAGGAATTCAGATGGAGTTTCGGCGGCGATTCGAGTGCGGAGCAAGCAATCGCCGAATGGAAGAAGCAGCCGCAGTATATGCGGCAACTCGGCAGGGTCACGAAAGCAAGGTGCGCGTATCGCAAAGACAACTATGTCGAATGCCCGGCGAACGCAGGCACCTCCTTCAGAGCGGGCTTCAAACTGAGCGATGGCCAGTGGAAGATGGTGTACTTCATTGGGGGCGACTGACGAAGCGGTCCGGTTGATTTGTTCTTGCCAGGCGGGAAGCACAAGGAGAGGCACCGATGGAGGTTCACGGAAGCTGCCACTGCGGTAGCGTGAAGTATGAAGCGCTCGTCGATCCAGAAAGAACGGCCATCTGTCACTGTACGGATTGCCAGAACCTTACCGGATCGGCGTACCGGGTCTCAATACCCGCTATCGACGGGTCGTTCCGGCTGGCGTCGGGGACACCGGCGGTTTATATCAAGCTCGGCGACAGCGGCTCGAGGCGAGCACAAGCGTTCTGCTCGAACTGCGGTTCCCCGCTCTACACCTACGACGCGGACAATCCCAAGACCTTTGGTCTCCGCGTGGGTTGCCTCGCTGAACGCGCAGCACTTGTTCCAAGAAGGCAAAAATGGTGCCGCTCGGCATTGGGTTGGACCAAAAGCCTCTCGGGCATCGAGCGACGCGAGACCGAATGAACGCGATGCCCAGCCCTTCGGTCAGCGGGGCGGGGCTTGAACTCGCGGCAAACCGTTTCGCGGCACGATGCCGTTACACGGGACGTCGCGATCCGGCCGACCGCCACATTTTCCGGGAGATCGTGATGGATCGCCGTCGTCTGTTCAAACTTGCCAGTGTCGCCCTTGCCGGTGCTGCCGGGCTGCCAACGGTCGCCTATCCTCAGAAGTCCAAGTCCCCCGGACTCTGGAATGTCTGGGATGACGCGTTCGCGCGAGCGCGCTTCGTTTCGCTGTCGCATGTCCTGACGGCGGATACGCCGGTCTGGAGTGGTTTTCCGACCACGACGAAGTTCCAGCAAGGCACCGGCCGACTCGACGAAAAATCGGCCTACGCCGCATTCACCTATGAGAAAACGGGGCTCGAAACCACGGCGTACGCCTTTGCGACCGACCAATTCGGCACCCAACTCGACCCACCTTCGCATTGGCATCAGTGTTTCCCCGCGATCGATGAATTGCCGGCGACATTGGCACTGCGCAAGCTTGCCGTGATTTCGATTGCCGAAAAAGTGGCGGCCGATGCGAACTATCATCTCACCGCTGCCGACGTTCGCGCATGGGAACACGCGAATGGAATGATCCCGCCGGGTAGCGTCGTAATGGTGCGCTCGGACTGGTCAAAGCGTTGGCCCGACGCAGCACGAATCCAGCCGACCGACCACAAATTTCCCGGAGCAACGCTCGAAGCAATCAAGCTGCTGCATCTCGATCGCAAGATCCTGTTGCACGGGCACGAGCCGCTGGACGCCGATTCCACTCCGACGCTGGTCGTCGAAGACTGGCTGATGAATAACGGCTATATGCAGGCCGAGGGTGTCACCAATCTGGATCAGGTGCCGGCGACGGGTGCGCTGATTGCCATTGGATTTCCGCGCCTGAAGGGCGGTACGGGCGGCTTCGCCAGCTTTACCGCTATTTGCCCTGCCGATTGGGAGCACGGCGTCCGACCCGGCGAGGTGGCCGAGGCACCGCTGGCCTACAATGAAAAGCGGCTCGTGTGGAACGAGACCAAGGGTGTGCGCGAACGCACGGCGGTTTGCGACAAGCCGAAAGGAAAGCAGAGCTTCAACTGATCGTCCGGCGCCAGCAAGTGGCTTCGCGCCGGGTCACATCGGCGCGGCCGCGCCGGCGAGTTCAATGGGTTAGCTCCTCGCAGGTCGCGCAGCAGCCTATCGCAGGAGGGTTTCATGCGGCGAATCGGGCCTCTTTTCGTTGGTGCGGTCGCCATGGTCCTGGCCTTGGCGTCCGTGGCGCAGCCAGCACTCGTCGTCCGTCCGCTGGCCGAGCGCAAAGTGGCCGACCTTCCGAGCGGCGAACTCTTCTGGCGGATCGAAACCTATCCGTCGAAGGTCTCCAGCGGCGGGGCCAGCGACCTGCGCTCATTGGTGATGTTCGTCGTCGATGCCACCCAACCGTTCTCTTCGCCCGCATCGCTGCCGTAGGCACGTGTCAGGCATGAGCATCCATGAGCGCTGAATCAACTTGTGTCCTACGCGCAGTTGCGGTCGGGTTTGGCGCGACTCTGTTGATGGACCTTTTGGCGTTTTTCCTGAATCGCACTTTCGGCGCTCCGCTGCCCAACTATTGCCTGGTCGGACGCTGGTTTCGCCACATGCTCCACGGAACGTTCGCGCATCGGAGTATCGCCAACGCTTCGCCACAGAGCTTCGAGTGCACGGCGGGCTGGATCGCCCACTACGCGATCGGCGCGGTGTACGCGCTCGCGCTGGTCGCCATTGTTTCAGTCAACTGGCTCGCGCGGCCCACCTTGTTGCCCGCGCTGCTCTTTGGCGTCGGCAGCGTGCTGGTGCCGTTTCTGGTCATGCAGCCGGCATTCGGACTCGGCATTGCCGCGGCTCGAGCACCCAATCCAACGCAGGCGAGACTTCGAAGTCTCATGGCACACACCGTCTTTGGCGTGGGCCTCTATGTATCTGCGGTGGCGCTGAAGTACCTGATTCCGGTTCATGGCTAGCACTTCGCTCAACGCGTACCCAACCCTTGGAGCACACCAGCATGCCAATGTTCATGGCGCAGTTCGCGTACACCCCCGCGGCATGGGCCGCGATCATTCACGCGCCGCAGGACCGCGCGGCAGCTTCGGATGCGTTGCTGCGGCACTTCGGCGGCCGTCTCATTGGGCTCTACTACACGCCCGGTGCCGAATTCGACGGCTTCGCCCTCTTCGAGGCGCCGGATGACGCGGCCGCCGCGGCGGTCGAGATCGCCGACATTGCCGTTGGCCACCTGCGGAGCAACCGGCTGTTGCGCGTGCTGTCCGCCGATGAGATGCATGCGGCTCTCCGGCAGGCAGCGACGGCGCCGAACATCGCTCCGAAGGCCGCCACCTGATAGCGCGCCCATTGCGCCGGCCATGCGTTCCATGACGATGGCGATCGCCCGTGGCGTGTCGACGATTGGGCATCCGTTGTTGGTCGTTCCCGCTGCTGTCCTGGCGGTCTTGCTTTATCGTCAAACGGCCTCTGCTGCTTCAATTCTCGCGCCCGTTTGTGGAATTTGTGCCGTCGCATTCACGTTCTCATTCTGGCAAGTGCGCCGCGGGCGCTGGCAGCATATCGACGCTTCGCTCAAAGCCGAGCGGAGTTCGCTGAACCTGTTCCTGGCCAGCGTGCTTTTGCTGGGTGCGGTCATCGGGTTTTATCGAGGGGTCGACACCGGCTTGTCCCTGGGTTTGTTCCTGTCGGGTGTGTTGATTGTGATCGTGATGATGCTTTCACCCTGGACCAAGTTGTCGTTGCATGCAGCGTTCGCGGCCTTCGCGGCATTGCTGCTCTGGCCACTCGACGTCTGGCTCGTTGCACTGGCGGCTGGGGCGGCTGCAGGGATCTGCTGGTCTCGCGTGATGCTCGGCCGCCACACCGTTGGGGAGGTGATCGCCGGCAGCGCCCTGGGCGCACTTTTGTGCACGGGTTTTTGGTTCATCCTGCGAATGCAAGGTTAATCGCGATGAGGGACGCCGCATGCGCATTCACGCTCGACAACGCTCGGTACACTGCGGTCGTTGTGCCCATCCTGACGCCGGCGCGGGCTGCGCCGGCCGCCAGGCAGGGCGACTAACCGCGCGTTCGACGGGACGCGCAAGCATGGGCACTCTGCATCGCGAACGTCGCTCGCGTTGAGCCGATAAACATGGTCCCTTCAGGCGTCAGCAGCATGCACGTTGCCCTCCTCAAACTCTCCGACGCACCCAGTTACCGAAGTCTCATGCTCGAAGCTTATGAGTGCGCTGCCGATGCATTCACATCCACTGCGGAGGAGCGTTCCAATGAGCCCGACTCCTTCTGGGCCAGGCGGGTCGCCGATCCGACGGGCTTGAGTGCGGCCTTTGGCGCCTTCGAAGGCGCTGACCTCGTCGGGACTGTGGCGCTCGAGTTCTCCGCGAAACCGAAAACGAGGCACAAGGCGCTCGTCATCGGCATGTATGTCTCACCGGCAGCGAGGGGCGGTGGAGCGGGCCGCGCGCTGCTGGCAGCGGCGATGGCGTATGTAGAAGGCCGGCGTGACATCTTGCGCATGTACCTCACGGTCACAGAAGACAATGTGCCGGCGGTCAACCTGTACCGCAGCGCGGGCTTCGAACCGTTCGGAGTGGAACCCATGGCCATCCTCACGCCGAGCGGCTTCAAAGGCAAAGTCCACATGTCGCGAGCCGTCGCTGGTACGCAATGAAAGAACATTTCGATGGCGGCTGCCTTTGCGGTGCGGTGCGTTTCCGCTCGACCGGCGCGCCCTCGGCCCTCAGTCGCTGCCACTGCCGTTCTTGCCGGCTCGCCGCGGGGTCAGCGGGTGTTGCATGGGCGGTCTTCAGGCGCGCCGATTTCGCCCTGCTTCAAGGCAGCCTGGTGCGCTATCGTTCCTCCCCGATTGCCGTTCGAGGATTCTGCGGTACCTGCGGCACGTCCATCAGCTACGAGCCAGACGACAGCCCCGCGAACATCGAAGTGACCTCGTCGACGTTCGACGATCCCAATCGCTTCGCACCGACGCGCGAGATCTGGGTCAGCCACTGTCTGGCGTGGGAACAGCTCGATGATGCCCTTCCCCAGTTCCTCAACGATTCAGGCGGCGCGACCTCCGAGGCCTCGTAGCGACACGGATGTGGACACCGCATCCCGACGAACCCAGCTGATCGGCGCAGTCATCGCCATTGCGAGCGGTTTGACCGCGGGCGTCCTGATCCGTTTGCATCCGGAAGGTCTTCACGCGCCCGCCTGGGTCGCTTACGTGGCGGCCTCAGCATTCGTGCTGGCGGGACTGTGCCTCGTGGCGGGAGCCTTTGCGCAAGCCTGGCTTTTGCGCTGGCTCGGCATTGCGGTTACGCTGTCTTTGCTGGTGGTGAGCTCGTGGGTGGCCTTTGGCCCCGGCGAGAGAGCGTGTTCGATGTCGATCCCGTTTTTTCGCGCGCTGGCCCCCGATGCGCTTTGTCGCGGAGCCTTCGGTCTCGGGGCGATCCTCGTTGCGCTGCTCCTCGTCCTCGTCGTGCGCCGTGCCCTATGGAAACACCCCGAGAGCTAGCCCGCGTTCATCAGGCATCGAGTTCCCTAGGACTTTGCCTTCTTTGACGATTTCGCTTTGCCGGAACTGTTGAGAGCGATCGCCTGCCGAACGAGTGCCTTGAAGGCGGACTCGTCGACTGCTTCGTCTTCGTGGATGTCGATCGCACGGCGCACGTTGCCGTCGAGACTCGCATTGAAGAGACGGGCCGGATCCTTCAGCGCCGCGCCCTTGGCGAAGGTAAGCTTCACGACATTCTTGTAGGATTCGCCCGTGCAGATGATCCCGTCGTGCGACCAGACCGGCGTGCCCATCCACTTCCACTCCTCGACGACGTCCGGGTCGGCCTCCTTGATGAGCTTGCGCATTCTCCCGAGGGTTCCCCCCCGCCAGTCCGCGAGTTTGGCAATTTTTTCCGAGATGAGCTCCGATGCCGGCTGGCCCTGACCCGCTTTCGACTTGATCATGTTCCCATCCGAGAGTTTCCGCGCGTGTTCATTTGCAAGATCGTGCAGGAAGGCGCGTCCGGAGCAATTTTACGCCCGGCAAATGCGCACGGACACAACCCCGCGCCATGATCCTGCGTGGCGATAGCGAGGACCTGCCATGTTCCTGTCTGAGCCAGCCTCCAACGAAGCCACGTCCGCGCTCTTCGCCCGTGACCTTGCCGACGACGGCTATGTGGGCAACCTGACGCGGCTCTGGGCGTGGCGTCCGGACGTGTTCCATGCGTTCCTGAACGCCCGCACGCTGCTGACCGAGAAGGCTGCCCTTTCGCTTCGCGAACGCGCGCTTCTCGTGTGTGCCACGGCGGCCTCTGTCGGTGATTCCTATTGCGCGCTGGCTTGGGGGACGACCCTGGCCGCCGAAACGGACCCCGCGACTGCTGCCGCAGTGCTGCAGCGAACGAAGGCTGAAGGATTGACCGCTCGGGAGGAAGCACTCGTTGCCTGGGCCGGGCAGGTCGCACGCGCGCCGAATGCGATCACGGTTGCAGACGTCAATCAGCTTCGTGGCGCTGGAATGACGGACAGCGAAATCTTCGATTCCACCGTGTTCATCGCCTTTCGATTGGCGTTCTCCACGGTGAACGATGCGCTTGGCGCACGCCCCGATCAACCGCTTGCTGCAGCGGCGCCCGCGATGGTGCGGGAAGCGGTGACCTATGGCAGGAGCGTGTCGGAACCTCCGGCAAGATGACGCTTGAATGCCGGTTCCTGTACTAAAGTAGCGCCTGGTTCCGGCGGGCGCGTTGTCCGCAGGGCCGGTCAACCAGGGAGCGTCGCATGAGCCATTTCCCCCCTCTTGTTCGTGGACTTCCCCGGTTCGCCGGTCCATTCGACGCGTTCAAGTTGCAGGCAAACGATTGCGATGTCCTTTTCGCGTCGTACCCGGGCGGAACGACGATCCCGCCGCATCATCACGAAACCGAGAACATCGGCATCATCACGCAGGGCGAACTCGTCCTGACGCTCGATGGAAAGGAACACCGCTATGGCCCGGGCGACTGGTATCACGTCCCGGCACGTGCAATCCACGCCGCGCGCTTCGAGCAGGACACCTCGGAGATCGAGTTCTGGTTTGATCAGGCGCGCGCGCCTGCGGCGTGACCCGGCGTTCGGGACAGGACTGCACCATGGCCAGATCCCTCCTTGCGGTTATCGTCGGGTACCTCATCTTCGCGCTGGCCGCGTTTGCATTCTTCCAAATCTCCGGACAGCCACCGCACCAAACGGCACCGATGCCCGTCATGCTCGGGAGCATCGCGGTCGGCATGGCGTTTGCGCTGATCGGGGGCTACGTGGCGGCGTTCCTCGCCGGTCGTCGACCCTTGGCGCACGGGATCGCTGTTGCCGCCGTGCTCGCGCTCGGTGCCGCGATCTCATTGTTCGGCACTCTCGGCAAGGGCGCGATCTGGTCGCAGGCGGCCGCGCTTGCGCTCATGGCCCCGTGCGCTGTCCTGGGCGGATGGCTGCGCGCGAGGCAGGGCCGTGCCTGACGCTGCGCACCACCTCATCCGTTAGGGCCCGTCGACGCATGTCGCCTGCCGAAGAAAAGCTTCACGCTGCGCTCGATTCCCTGCAAACACGGGACGACTTCGTCCACTTCGTGGCGCTGTTGGTCGAATCGTTCAAGGAGGCGGGAGCGCCGTGGGAGAACGCCACCATCGAGTCTTTTCTTGCCGCACTGGCGCAGTCGGCGAGCAACCTCGAGGGCTACTACGACTCTCCCGATGACGGCGCCCGGAACGTCGTGTCGCCGAGCTGGGAGGCCGTCGCCGGGTTGCTGTTCTCGGCCCGGTGCGCGCGTTTGCCCCAACAACGGGAATGAACGGTACAACGTCGCGAAGACTATGGTCCGTGTCGCTCGGCGTTGCCGGCTTTGTCGATTGTTCGCTGGCGCTGTACCACTTGATCCTCCCCTACCACATGGCCTGGCGCAGTGGCCTTGTCGGCGTGCCCGACAGCTTGAGTTGGGCGCTCTTCGGGCTCAACTTTTCGTGGAGCGTCTTGCTCTTCCTGACCGGGTGCCTGGTCTTCCATGCCGCGTGGCTGCCGTTGCCCGTCGACAAGTTTGTGACGCGCACGCTCTTTACCGTCGGGTTGTTCTGGATGATCCACGGTGTGTACACCTGGCTCAATCCGCTGCCGCTTCCCGGCGCGTACCAGTGGCTTGCCATCGCGCTCGCTGCGTTCCCCGCCGTGGCCGCCGCCCTTCACTGGCTGCCGTTGATCGTAGGTCGCGAAAGGTCCGCTTGAACCTCTCGCGCCGGCAAGACCCGAACGCGGCGGCGCCATTGCCCGGCTCGAGTCGCTAGGCGGCGCGCCCCGTGCCAGGCGGCAAAATCATTCTGATCAACGGGGCGTCGAGTGCCGGGAAAACCACGCTTGCGCGCGCAGTGCTGCAACAGATCGACGAGCCGTTCTGGCACTTTTCCATCGATCACCTGCGAGAGAGCGGCGTCTTGCCATTGGATCGGATTCGGGCCGGCGATTTTGCCTGGCCGTCGATGCGTGCTGCTTTCTTCCAGGGCTTTCACAATGCGTTGCCGGCGTTCGCCGACGCCGGAAACAACTTGCTCGTCGAGCATATCGTCGAAACGCCGGCGTGGATGACGACCTTGTTGAGGTTGCTGGCACCCTTCGATGTCTTTTTCGTTGGCCTGCACTGCCCGGTCGCCGAATTGGAACGGCGCGAAACGTTGCGTGGAGATAGAAGCGTTGGCGAAGCACGAAGGGATTTCGAAACCATTCATGCGTTTGCCACCTATGACCTCGAACTCGATTCAACGCAGTCCCCGGAGAGCAACGGACTCGCGATGCTCGAGGGATGGCGGCGTCGCCAGCATCCGTCGGCGTTCGACCGAATGCGCTCGGCCCGTGCTGACTTCGGCGCGCCGCTGTAATGTCACCGCGCTGTTGCCTCCGCTCCTCCCGTGACTATCAACGACCCTGTCGCCACCAGCGGATTAGTCGACTGACTCCCTGAGCCCCCGTGCCACGCTGGGCCAATACCCTCATCGTCGCCGTCGCCCTCGCATTGGCGGCAATACCCGCGACATTCATCGTCACGCTGTTGCTGATTCCGCTCTGGTCGTGGATCGAAGCAACTTACGGCGTCGAGTCCATCGGCCATTCCGGTCCGGCCGACTGGTGCTTCCTGGCGGTTTATCTGGTGTTCGTCGCCGCGATGCTGCCCTTGCTGTGGCGCAACTGGCGGCGGCGTCGCGGATACTCTAAATTGCCGTGATGCCGCGCGCTGGCCGCGGCCTGTCGCGCGCGTCGCCATTCCCGCGACGACCCTTCTGGTTCGGCACTCTGTGGAAGCGAAATGAAGACTCATCCGATAGCACTGCTTATCGAAAAGGCCGACAGGGCGATCAATCAGGAGGACTTCGACACTGTGGTCGATCTCTATACGGAGGACGCTGTTCTGGTGATCCGGCCGGGCAAGCACGCCGTGGGCAAAGTTCAAATCCGGAGCGCGATGGAAGCCATCGCCGCTCACTTCGATCGCAGCCTCGAGGTGCGACAAGCCGGAATGGTGATTCTGGAAACGGGGGACACGGCGCTCGTGTTGGCGAGGACGCTGGTCTCAGCGAAAAACGTCCCGATGGAGGAACGCAAGGCGACTTATGTGTTCAGGAAGGATTCCGATCGCTGGCTTTGCGCCATCGACAATTCCTACGGGCACGAGGTCCTTGACGCCGGGGAGGCAGGCTGACTGCGGGCTCGCACTGGGGAAACGCTTCATGTTTGGCGCGCTAGAGCACGTCCTCATGTTCGTACCGTCGGTACGGCCGGCCGCGCTGGTCAAGTGGCCTATTGGCGGGTACCCTCGCTTCGAGCCGCCGTCGCTCATTTTCAGTCGGCGGGCGCTGCGT
>Ga0157379_10003560_pt1 | contig 13197 bp, 13 predicted proteins | sample S25metaG_FD_121802 | JGI IMG/M metagenome (GOLD analysis project Ga0157379, IMG submission 121802) | Switchgrass rhizosphere microbial communities from Kellogg Biological Station, Michigan, USA - S2-5 metaG | ecosystem: Host-associated > Plants > Roots > Rhizosphere > Soil | place: USA... | reverse complement strand
TACATGCGCATGTATTTCCTCGAGCGCGCCTGCTCTTATCAGGTCCGCGCGCAGGTGGGGACATCGGTACGCACGCCCAACCAGGGCGTTCCGGAACTGATGAAGGAAAGCCTGAAGGCGCTTGATGGCCCGATGGGCGCGCTCGCCTGGCCGGCCATCAAGCGCAAGGTGGAGCGGGCGTTTCCCGGCTACCTCCGGTAACCTGCATTCAGAAAGACAAGCAGATGAACGTTGCCACCAAGCTCCCGCCGATGCGCGAGACCGACTACAAGTCGCGCCACTTCGATGTGACCATCCCCGCGCTCGTGCCGGACGTGAAAACCTGGCACGCCGGAGAGGATGTGCCGCCGCTATTCATCCAGCCGGCAAACGACAAGCTTTCCACCTTCGAGGCGTTCAACGCATGGATGGGCGAGCACCGTGCCGCGATCGACAATGCGATCTTCGAGTATGGCGCGGTGCTGTTCCGCGGCTTCGCTATGAAGACCGTGACCGAGTTCGACAAGCTCATGGACAACTTCCCGCGTTACCAGGAAGGCTACACCGCCGGCATGTCACCTCGCCAGACCGTGGAAGGCAAGGTGCTCGAATCCACCCGGCTGGACCATGATTTCAAGATCTGCTTGCACAGTGAGATGGCCTACATGAATCGCTATCCGGCGCGGATCGCGCTGTTTTGCAAGAAGGCCGCGCCGGTGGGCGGTTCCACCACGCTGGGTTCGATGGACGAATTCATGGCCCGCTTCCCGGCCGATTTGCGCGCTAAGCTGGAAAAGCACCAGGCCCACGTCATTCGCTCGTTCTCCGCAGCTGGCGCGAGCAAGGGCAAGTCGGAGGTCGACCATCCCTCGCACATCGGCTGGGATTCAGCCTTCTTCACCGATAGCAAGGAAGAGGTGGAGCGGCTGTGCGATCACCTCGGCATCCAGTACAATTGGCAGGAAGACGGCGGCCTTGAACTGACGGAGACCGTGCCGATCTTCACTCCGCATCCCCGCAGTGGCAAGCTCTACTATCGGTCCAATCTGCACACCAACCGCACCTTTGAGGGCCGCAAGGTCGATGAGGAAGTGCGGGCCAAGCACAAGGCCAACGGTCATTATCTCGACAATGGCGAGATGCTGACCCGCGAGGAATCGGATGCGATCATGAACCTTTACGAGGACGTGGAGCTCGACTGGCAGTACCAGGATGGCGATGTTGCCATAGTCGACAACCTCAAGTGCGCGCACGGACGAAACCCGTTCTCCGGGCCGCGGGAAGTGCTGGTTGCATTGCTCGATCGATAAAGGCTTGTGAATGGACCCTGGCAGGCTCAGATCCAGCAGTTAACGGAAAGGACTGGTATGAGACCGATCATCGTGGCGACAGTGGACGATGCGCCCGCCGGCGCGCCGAGCGCCGATGTTGTTTTGGTGCCTTCGGGCGGTAACGACATCCGCCATGTGCTCCATGGTGACAAGGCGCCGATCCATCTGACTTCGTATCGGCTGGCGCCCGGCACGAGGCTGGAGTGGACGCGCCCGGAGCGCTGCCGCACGCTGTTCGTGCAAACCGGCGCGCTAATGATCAACGGCCAGAAGTTCGGCCCCGACAGCGTGATCGTGGTCGAGTCCGACGGGCATTGCATGGCCGAAGCCGGGCCCGACGGTGCGGCATTCCACGAGTTCCTCCATCATCGGGAACGCAGCCCCCACAGAGGCGGCAAGGTCCACGCCATCGCTGGCGGCGAAAGCCCGGTGACGCGTCACGACGGAATCGACTCGGCGCTCCCCGCGGACTCGACTTGCCCCGGTTGCGGGGTTTGGTTGCAGGACACTTTCTTCCATGTCGAAGGACGCTTGGTCGACCTGCATTCGCACACCGAGGATGAAGTGATCTTTGTCTTGGAAGGCGAGCTGCTCGCCGGACCACGCAAGCTCGGACCGGGCAGTGCCCTGTCGGTGGCGAAGAACACTGTCTACAGCTTCATCGTGGGTAAGGGCGGGCTACGGTTCATCAACTATCGGCCCAGCCGTCCCTACTACGTCGCCCACGGCAGCGACGAGGTGCGCGACGAACGGGGGATTTACGCCAATCTCGGCGTCACGCCCGGCATGCACATGGTGCTTTGATCGCAACGCCGCATGGGCCGAGAGGCTACGCCAAGCGGCGCCTGGAACGTCCCGTGCGTGAAGCAGCGCTATAGCCTTCCCGTTCGTGCGTGACCATGGGCCTATTGGGATCGGGCTTGGACAACGGACAGCGCGGCGAGCACGGCGGTGACCTCCATGGCATGCTCGGCGGTTTTGGTCATCAGCTCGGTAACCGCGGGTTCGTTCGACACGAACGTTGAGGGACCCCAGCTACCGTCCGGCCGCTGGCGCGCGATGAACCAGTCCGCCATCTTCACCAACCAGTCGGAATAGTCGACGGCCGGATCTGCGATCTGCATCAACGCGGCCCCCCAAGCGAACTTGCAAGCCTGGACCGAGGCAATGTCATCGAACTGCTGCTGCGTGCCATTGAGGTTGGCTGAGAGGTAGTCGTGGCCCGCGGCCAGCGCCTCGGTGTCGCCGGAGCGCATCGCGTACATTGCCAGAAATACGGCCGCGATCCCGGGGTAGAAGTACGCTTGCCGCGGCTTGGTAAAATCGACCGCGCCGATCCACTGCAAGGCCCCAGGTGGTTCGGTAACAAGCCCTTGCGCCGTCCGCAGGGTGTAGACCATGCGCGGCATCTCAGGCTGCTCGGCCAAGCAGGCGAGGATCCAGTCGCGGACCTGTCGCGCCATGTCCATCTTGCCCGCCAGGACCGCCGCTATTCCCGCCTGCGCGCTCGACAGCAGGTCGGTGACATGAGCGAGCTCGCCCCCCTGCGGATCGACCGGCATCCCGCCGGTCGCCGTGTCCTGCAACGCCTCCAGTCGTCCGAACAAGCGCTCTGCGACATCGTGCCGTTCAAGCAGCAGCGCGCCCATTGTCAGGTGACCGATCGGATAAGCGCTGAAGCGTCCTGCCCCATAGGCGGGACCCGCGGCGAAATCGCCGTTTGCGCCCAGCCCGTTATGCGATGCCCACTCCAGTACGGCATGACCGGCACCGGTCTCGCCGAGCAGCGCAAGCGTCCAGGGAAACCGCGACCAGCCATTGCCCTGATCGTGCGCGGCGGGAGTGCCGTCAGCGCCGACGTGGCCGAGCATCCAGTCCCGTGCTCGATCGCGCGCCGCGCGCAACCGCAGGCCCGCTTCACGTGCCTCGCTCACGCGATCTCCTTCGCACGAATGTTTCCGGGAACCATCGGAACGTCAAGATAGCCGGCCACCGCGCTGAAGGTCGGAAAGCGCGTCGTCGCCTGAAGGTCCACGCGATAGTCGGGCATTCGCTCGAGAATAGCCTTTAGCATCAGGCGCAGTTCCAGCTTGGCAACAGGTGCACCGAGGCAGCGGTGATTGCCGGCGCTGAACGCAAGGTGATCGCGCGCATTCTCCCGGTCTATCCGCACTTCTTCGGGATTATCGAACTTTGCCGGGTCCCGGTTGCCGGCAGCGAACAACAAGTAGAGGCGCTCTCCGGCCCTCAGCTGGCGTCCGCCGATCTCTATGTCACGCATCAGGGTGCGGGCAAGTCCCTGAGCGGGCGGCCATACGCGCAACCATTCGTCGATCGCATTGGCCAGCAGGTTTTCGTCTGCCAACAGTCGCGCACGCTCGGCAGGGCGGTCCTGCAGCCAGATGAGCGCGTTGATCGCTGTCGTCGCGGTCGTGTCGAACCCGCCGAACACGAGAGCGGTCATCATGCTTTCGGCTTCTTCATCGGTCAGTTGTTCGCCGAGCACGATGCCCTGGGCGAGTGCCGAGGCAATATCACCCTGCGGGTTGTTACGGCGCTCGGCGACCATGGCACGGAAGCCCGCTTGCATCTGCTGGACTTGCTCGATCGGGAACTCCGGATCATCGGGCTTGACGTAGGACATCTGATGCACCGAGCGGGCGATCTCTGCCCATGCGTCCCCGTACCCGACGAGATTCAGCGTTGTGCGCGCTGCGATCGGCAGGACTACATCCAACAACAGATCGGCCTGCTCTCGATCGCGCACGCTGTCGATCGCCTCAGCGATAAAGCGTTCGATCATGGGAACGTGCTCGCGCAGCGCCTTGGGCGTCATGAACGGCATCTCGAGCCGGCGGCGCGCGGTGTGGAATGGCGGATCGGATTCTGAAAGCTTGAGCTGATACGGGTCCTGCGGAATGCGAGATCCCTTGCCGCCCCGGCGCTCGCCTTTCACATCGTTGTCAGCCGCATAGGTTTCCCAGTCCTGGGCGGCCTCGTGGATATGGGTCCACGAGCCCGTCACCCAAAACCCGCCATGCGCCTGGCTCCACGCCAGCGGGAAGTCGAGCGCGTGCAAATCGCGGACGATCTGCTCCCAGTTTGCGGCGTAGGCTTCGCTGTGGTGATCGAAGTCGATCACGGGCAGGTGGGTGTCGCCGTTGACCGCGGTCACTTTTCCGACGCCCGGGCAAGAACCCGATCGAGTACGGGGATCACCATCTCCGCGAAGCCCTGCGGATCGTCGGACGGCGCAAAATGTCCCAGGCCTGGGGCGACGATGTATTCGCAACCCGGGATGTTGCGCTCAATCGCCGGGCCGCCGTGCTCGTCACTATAGGCGGCGCCATCGTACTCGCCAGCGATCGCGACCAGCGGCTTGGCCTTGGCGTCGATCATGTGCCCGCACTGCTTGAGATCGTGCTCGTGCATGAAATAATCGTTGTCGCCCGCGTAGACCCCGGGGAAGTTGCTCCGGTAGATCCAGTAGACCTCGTGGGTCAGCGCCTCGGGGGCGAGGGGCGAGGTTCCGCCCAGGATGATTGACATCGCATAATCCTCGGAGATCGAGGGCGTGCGGAAGAAATCGTTCTGCACTGCGGCATCGGGCAAGCGGGGCGGACTATCGTACCAGCCGTTGAGCGAGATGAACGCGCCGAAGCGGTCCTTGTGGTAGGCAGCGAGATCGAGGGCGAGCTGGCCGCCGACGGAGCAACCCATGAAGAAAGGCTTATCAAGCTGGAGGTGGTCGGCGATCCCGACGACCCAGTTCATCAGGTAGTCGCGGGTGGGGGAGTAGGGTTGCTCCCACCAACGCACGCCCAGCGGGGGGAGCGACTTGCCGTGGTAGGGCAGGTCGTACGCGTACATGGTGAAGCGCTTCTGCATCTCGGGATTGGCGAGAAGGAAGCGGTACTGGCGTCCGTCCGCACCCGCGGTGGGCTGCAGCAGCAGCGGCGTCGGCCCGGTGCCGGCCGTTTCGTAATAGATTCGCGCTTCCTCCCCGTTCGCGGTGATGTAGGCATAGCGGCCGACCGCGGTGTCGGTGTCGCGGAAGGGGGCCGGCTCGGGCCGTCGCTCGGCCACACCGCAAACGGCCTGGCGCAGGACCAGGTAGAGGCGCTGCCAGGCGCCTTGATAGGCAGCGACATGGGCAGAAAAGTCGCCCGATACCTTGAGGCCGCGGCTGAAGCCCATCGTCAGCGTCTCGTAGCCGGGCTCGGCCAGCGGGCCCGTGAAGGTGCCCTGCCAGAACGCATCGGGCGCCGAGATGATGACGTCCGCTTCCCCGGCTGCTGCGCGCACCTCGCGGATTTCGCCGCCGCGGACCTCCAGGTCGACGGCGCCGCCATCCGGACCGATGCGGACAATGGCATCGAGGCCGCGCATCCTGTAGGCCAGTTCCTTGTCGCCCAGAACGGCAGTGCGAAACGCTTGCAAGGGTATCAAAGAGGTCATGTTGTCGTCCTAAGGCAGTTCGGCGTATCGGGTGCTGGGGCTTGTCAGGTGAAGGAGAAGACCGGGCGGGTCGCATAGGCGGCGTCGAGCGCCGCTTGGTCTTCGGCGCTCAACGTGACGCGGCCGGCGCCGAGCGACTCCTCGAGCTGCTGAATCTTGGTCACGCCGATGATCGGGATCACCCCTCGCGGCCGCGTTGCGAACCAGGCGAGGGCCACCTGCATGGCCGAAGCACCTTGCCGCTCGCCAATCTGCGCGAGGAGTGCCTGAAGGGCGAAATCCTCATCGCGGAAATAAATGGATTGCGCAGCCTTGTCGGTCTGCGCCCGCGCCGTCTCACCGCCGCCTTCGCGCTTGCGGTTGCCGGCCAGGAAGCCGCGGGCGAGCGCCGACCAGGCGAGCACGCCCAAACCCTGGTCCTGGCACAGCGGGATCATCTCGCGCTCTTCCTCGCGGTAGACGAGATTGTACTGCACCTGCATCGTGGCGAAACGCGTCCAGCCGTTTAACGCCTGGATCTGCAAGGCCTTGGCGAGCTGCCAGGCCTTGTAATTCGATGCACCGATGTGCAGCACCTTGCCCGACCGCTGCAGGTCCTCGAAAGCGCGCAGCGTCTCCTCGAGTGGGGTCGTGGGGTCCCAGGCGTGCTGCTGATAAAGGTCGATGTAGTCGGTGCCGAGGCGCTTGAGGCTACCCTCGACCGCTTGCATGATATGCTTGCGCGAAGCACCGCGCTCGTTACGGCCGGGACCGGTCGGCGCGATGAACTTGGTCGCGACGACGAGATCCTCGCGGCGGCCGTACTCCTTGATCGCGCGGCCGACCACGAGCTCGCTCTGGCCTTCGGCATAGCCGTCCGAGGTGTCGAGGAAATTAATCCCGGCCTCGAATGCTCGCTTGAAGAACGGCATGCTGCTGTCAGCATCGAGCGTCCAGGCGGAGTGGAACTCGCCGCGGCCGAAGCTCATGCAGCCGAGGCAAATGGGGGACACCTTGAGGCCGGTGTTGCCGAGGTTGACATAGTCCATTGCTGTCACCGTTCGGCCGCAGCGATGCCGTAGCGGCCCATCCGTTCGTCGAGCCGGTCGAACGCCGCATCGACCTCGGCGTGACGGCGGTCGGCGAACTGCCTGATCGCGGGATCGGTAATGATCATGAACTCCCCCTGTTCGATGCCGTCGAGACAGATCCGCGCGGTGAGTGCCGGATCCTGTCCTGCTGCCTTGAGGTACCCGTCGATCTGGGCAGCCTGTTCCTCGGAGAGCTTCACCGGTCCGCCGTAACGGTCGTGCCGCGTTGCGCGGCCGTCCCACAATCGGGTGGCGGTGAGGCCGGGACAGAAGATCGAGACTTCCACCTTGCTACTGGCCAGGTCCCGCCGCAGTGCGTCGGCAATGCCGAGAAGCGCGTGCTTGGTCGAGGTGTACACCGACGCCGGCCCAAGCGCGGGCAGGCCGATCGAGTTCTCCGAACCGGTGAAGACCAAACGCGATGTGCCGGTTTCTGCCGCGCGGGCCTCAAGTGCAGGGTAGAAGGCGCGGATCGTGGAGATCGCGCCGATCACGTTCACGTCGTAGAGCCACTCGATCTCCTTGGGATCGATGTCGAGCACCGTGCCCCCAATGGCGATCCCGGCGTTGGCGAAGACCAGATCGATGCCGCCGAAATCGGCGACGACCGCTTCCGCCAGTCGTTGCAGCGAACCAAAATCGGTGACATCGCAGCCATACGCTCGCGCGTCCCCGCCGATCTCGGCAGCCGCTTCCCTGGCTCGGTCGGCATTGACGTCTGCCAGCGCAACGCGTCCGCCCCGCGCTGCCAGTGCATGTCCGAGGGCAAGGCCGATGCCGTTGCCGCCGCCGGTTATCACGCCGACCGTGCCAGGACCGATGGACAGTGCTCGTCTCCCAACCGACACCGATCGACCGAATATCCAGATGGATTTTGATCGCGGCGCTCGAACGATCGTGGATCAGGTTCGCACCGGCTAGCCCAAATCTGGACTATCAGCCGGCCCATCCTTCACCCGAATCGCGTTAATATGATACTCTATACATCGGACCGTGCGGCTTCTCAATCCGATAACTGAATTTCGATGCAAACGGGGGTAACCGCCCCAGTCAGCGTGGCTCCGCGATCACTTCTGCGGCGGCGCGGTGTGCGAAATCCGCGATCAGCCCGGCGACGTGCACCGCGACGATCAGCTCGATCGCGCTGGTCCGGGTCGCCAGCGCCGAAGCCAAGAGCCAGGCATCGAGATCGGGGCCGCTGTGGCGCGCCGCGATGAGGGTGGTGACGAAGCCCAGGGCTTCGCCCGTCTGCAGTGTCTCGGTGGCAATTTCGAAGGCCTTGTCCGGGCCATCGACGGGGCCGACCCGCGTGGCCTCGGCTATCGCCGCGGTCAGGGCATCGTCGTGCCGGATCGTGTGGGGCAGGGGAGTCCAGATGCCGAACTTCACGGGCGGTTGCCCCGGTCCCCGCGCAGCAGCACGGGTTCGATCGCGCGAGCGCTGGCAAGCAGCCGGCGGTCGGCGAAGCGCGGCCCGGTCAGCGTCAGGCCCACGGGCAAGCCGTTGGGGCCGGTGAGGACGGGCAGGTTGATGCAAGGGACGTGGAGGATGCTCCAGATCTGGTTGAACGCGGCATTGCCCGTTCCCTGGCCGAAGATCGGCGCCTCGTCGGTCGCGCTGGGGGTGACAACGGCGTCAAATCGCGCCGCCATGGTGTCGAAGGCGATCCGGCATCGGGCGCCCAGGTCCAGCGCATCGCGAAGCTTGGCCGGGCGGACCGACCAGCTACCCTCGATGACGTCGATGTAGCTCGGATCGAGCAGGTCGGGGTGGGCGCGGTATTCGTTGAGCAATGCGGCCTTAGCTTCGCCCATCATGATTGCGATCTGCGCATCGCGCAGCGCGGCGAACTCGTCCGGAAGTTCGAACTCCACCACGGTCGCACCGGCGTCGGCGAGACGGTCGGCGGAGTGCGCCAGTCCGGTGCGGACCGTCTCGGACGCCGCGCTCCAGGCGGGCGTGCGACAGATTGCGATGCGCATCTCGCGGATTGGTTTGGGTCGCCACGGTTCGGCATCCTCGAGGGCAAAGACGTCGGCAACGAGCGCAAGGTCGTCGACCGACCGCGCCATCCAGGTCACCGTGTCGAGCGAGACCGAGATGAACTTGACCCCTTCGCGGCTGACCGTGCCCCAGGTCGGCTTCATGCCGTGGACGCCGCAGAACGAGGCCGGCCGGATCGTAGAACCCGCGGTCTGCGTCCCGAGCCCGAGCGGTACTTGCCGATCCGCGACCGCCGCCGCCGTGCCGCTCGAGGTTCCCCCCGGCGACCGGCCGGGATCGAGCGGATGGCGGGTGGAGGCGGGACGGCCGAAGCCGCCGGCGAACTCGACCGTCGTGGTCTTGCCCAGGATCAAGGCGCCGGCAGCGCGCAGCGTGTCGATGCAGGCGGCGTCGATCCCTGGCCGGTGGCCGGCATAGATCGGCGAGTTATGTTCGGTCGGCATGTCCTTGGTCTGGAACACGTCCTTGATGCCGACCGGCACGCCGAACAGTGGGCCGCGCGCCGAGCCGGCATCCAGCCTGCGCGCCTGCGCGATCGCGGCGTCCGGCTCGAGCCAGGCCCAGGCCCCGACCGCCGCGTCGCGCTGGCCGATGCGTTCGATGCAGGCCCTTGCAGCCTCCTCGGCCGAGACCGCGCCGGTCCGCGTCAGAACGGCGAGCCGGCTGGCATCGAGTGCGGCAAGATCCTTCCGGCCGCTCATTCCCCGGCCGTCTGGCCGATGAAGGCAGCCAGGATTTCGCTGCCGGTGGCGTTCCAGCAGCCACCGGCGGCGATCTCTCCCAGCAGCTTCTCGGCCGCCCAGATGCGGAACGGCTGGCCGCTTACCGCGGGATGCAGCGGCAGCGATAGGATCCGCCCGCCGGCCTGCTCGGCCTCGGCGCCGAGCGCGTTGTAGGCCGCGATCCCCTGGCGGTAGATTTCCTCGGTCGGCTGGCGCTGTGCCCCGACGATGTTGGCGTCCTGCCACTGGTCATTGATCGGCATCGCGTGGAGCGCCCTGGATGCGGTGGTGATGGCATAGGGCATGTCGTCATTGATCCAGTCCATCACGTAGTCGACGCCTTCCTCGGCGAGCAGGTCAAGGGTGTGCAACGACTGAGAGTAGGCGGGCGAGTGCCAGCCGATGACCGGCTTGCCGCTGATCGAGCGCAGGGTGGACAGCGATTGGCGGATGAGCGCCCGTTCCTCGTCGAGCGGCATCTTGCCGGTGATGGGCCGGCTCATGTCCGTGCCGCTCGCCGCCACTTCCCAGCCGCGCGACAGCACTTCCTCGACTAACCGCGGATAGAGCCGCGCGACTTCCGAATTGAACAGCGCGGTTGCTTTGAAGCCGTGCGCGTCGAGCGCCCCGAACAGGCGGTAGGCGCCGATGCGGTTGCCGTAGTCGATTGTCGTATGCTGGATGTAGTTGGGAGCTCCCATCGGCAGTCCCAGGGGCGCCACGACCGGCGGGACGGGGCCGTGAACCGGATAGTGCTCGAAGTTGACGGTCACGAACAGGGCGATCTTCTCGTCCCCGGGCCAGTGCACCGGTGCGCGCCGAGGCAGCGGATCGAAGGCGAACCAGCCGTGGTCGTTGCCGCGGCGGCGCAGCGGGTATTCGAGATAGCTGTCCGGTATGGTCATGCACGCGTCTCCTCGGCGGCGCGGTAGGCTGCGTTCACCCGGTCATAGTGGTGCTCGTAATAGTAGGCGGCGATCTCGCGCGCCGTCGGCAGCCACACTCTTTCATGGGAGGTGACGTAGGCCAGCAGTTCGTCAAGCACGGCGATGCGGTTTGGCTGGCCGATGAGATAGGGATGGAGCGGCACGCCCATTACGGTCGAGTTGCTCTCACCCTCGGCATAGAGCCGGTCGAACTGGTGCTTCAGCGTATCGAGGTATTGGCTGGGGCTGACGCGCCATTGGTGGAACATCAGCGCGTCGTTGACGACCCAGGAATAGGGGATGCTGATCAGCCGGCCCTGCTTGACCTTGAGCGGTGTCGGCTGGTCGTCGTGGAAGAAGTCCAACGTGTAATCGATGCCTTCCGCTGCCAGGCTGTCGGTGATTGTGTCGGTGATGCTGAGCGATGGTCCCAGCCAGCCCGACAGCTTCTGGCCGGTTCGCTCGCGGATCGTGCGGGCAGAGTCGCGGATGATCTCGCGCTCCTGGTCGGGTGACATGCCGGTGATGAAGCGGGTGTTGTAGATTCCGTGGCTGAACCATTCCCAGTCCAGCGCGGTGCCCGCCTCGATGATGTCTGGATAGTGGTCCATGAGCGCGACGCTGGTCGAGACGCTCGCGCGCACCCCATGCTTGGCCATCACGTCCATCATCCGCCAGACGCCGACCCGATTTCCGTAGTCGCGCCAGGAGTAGTTGAGGATGTCGGGTTCGGGCCGGAACCACGCGGGGCGCGTGGGATGCGCGGGCGGCTGCAATTCGTAGAATTCGATGTTGGGCGCGACCCAGAAGGCAATGCGCGCGCCGCCCGGCCACTGGAGCTTGGGGCGGTCCGGGTAGGGTAGGTATGGATAGAGATCGAGGACCTGCCGAGGGTTCGGATTGCTTGTCATGTGAACTCCGCAGGTTGGAACATATGGTCGATGGCGTTCAGCACGTCAGATGGGTACCATTAAAAATGTGGATGGTCTGCCCGGTGTCGAAACGCGCGCTCCGGCGGCCCAGTGAAGTAGCACCTGCAGCGGGCTGTGGGGCAGCAGCGAGCCGATATCGATGTCGTGCGGACGGGAATCCACCGCATCGAGCTATTAGGGATGGCTTCGCCAGGATCAGTCTAGACCTTCGGCCATGACGACTTCCGGAATGTCCTCTACACCTGCCGTCAGGCCGATCAGCGCCTTATGATCGCCCGGCTGTCGCTCCAGATCAGCTGGCCGTCGCAACGCGTATGGATGTCGAGGGTAGCCCGGCGTGACGAGGCAGCCTTGCGCATCGACCTCCTCGTGCTCCGGAGGAAGTCCCGGGCCGTTGGCGGCGATGGCGCCATTGTCGACGGACAGGTCGGCAAGAAAAGGCTCGGAATGAGTCAGGGCAGCCCGTAGTCCCGGAGCGGTCGACGCAATCGGCGTCAGACCACCCGCATCGGCAGCCGGCTTATGGCGTTGATCGACACAGTGACCGCATGGCGCCATTCCCCATCCAGGTCGAGGCGCAGGCCAACCTTGCGGAACTCCTCGAACAGGATCTCCACCTCGAGCTTCGCCAGGTGCGATCCGATGCAGAAGTGGGGGCCGCCGGCACCGAAAGCGGCATGCCCTTTGCGCTGGCGTGCGACATTGAAGGTATGCGGATCTTCATAGACGTCGGGGTCGCGATTCCCGGCCGTGTACCACAGCATCACGAAATCGCCCTTGCGAATGGTCTTGCCGTGCAGCTCCACATCCTCCTTGGCCGTGCGCCCCATGTGCATGACCGGCGACGTGACCCGCAACAGTTCCTCGATCACGACCTTCAATGGCCCGCTTTCCACCTGCTCGCGCGCATTTTCGTTGGTCGCCATCAGCAGTAGCGACTGGGCGATCAAGGTGTGCGTGGTTTCGAAGCCGGCAATGAGGATCAACAGGCAGGATTCGATATATTCATCCAGCTTGATCGGATCGCCTTGGTGGTTGGCGGAGAGAAGTTCGGTACCCATGTCCGCTGCGGGCTCTCTCTGCTTGATCTCGTGCAGCCGGTACAAGTAATCGTCGAGGTCCTGGTGCGCGAGCGACGCGCCCTCGAAACCGATTTCCGGATCCATTCGGCCGAACATGGCGTTCGCCCACTTGACGATCCGATGGCGATCGGGGTCCGGAACTCCCAGCACGCTGGCGACCACTTGGGCGGGGAGCTCGGCGGCGATCAGCGGGATCGCATCGAAGCGCTTCGCTTCAAGCACTTCCTGAACGATCCGGACGCAGATCTCGCGGATCCAATGCTCGAATCGCGCCACCACGCGGGGGGAGAAGGCGCTGGCTAGGAACCCGCGAAGCCGTTCGTGGCGGGCGCCGTCGTGCCACATCATGTTGGTCCTGCGCATATCGTCGAAGCGCTTGTTGGCCTGGCCGGCCGCCTCGACCGCCGAAGCCAGCGCCGCAGGGTAAAGGAAGCCCTCTGTCGAAGTGAACCGCTTCAGGTCCATGCTGACCGAGCGGATGTCGGCGGATCGGGTCAACGCCCAGAACCTTGCACCGTAAGGCGCGAACATTTCATGGCACGGGTCATGGCGCCGCAGGTGATCGAAATAGTCGTGCGGCGGGCCCTTCGCGAAATTAGCGGGATCGAGCAGATCTAAGTCGGCCAGTACATCCATCCATTTTCTCCCTCTGGCAGCTCGGCTGACGGTCAGCGCTTCCGATCCGCAATTGAC
>Ga0157379_10003559_pt1 | contig 13197 bp, 11 predicted proteins | sample S25metaG_FD_121802 | JGI IMG/M metagenome (GOLD analysis project Ga0157379, IMG submission 121802) | Switchgrass rhizosphere microbial communities from Kellogg Biological Station, Michigan, USA - S2-5 metaG | ecosystem: Host-associated > Plants > Roots > Rhizosphere > Soil | place: USA... | reverse complement strand
GCTGCCACGACTTGCTCGATTCCCTGATCGAAGGCTCCTCCGCCTTTGCGCGCAGCATCATAAAACTGCGTCAGCCGGGTAACTTCGTCCGCGGTTACGGGCCGGCGGAACGCGCGATGCGCGAGGTTTTCCGTAATCTGACGGGCGCAAGAAGGCTCTCCCGTTGTATTCGGGTCGCACACGAAGATGAGGTCGCGGCTGGGAGTTCTGGAAATGCCCTTCGGGTTAAAGGGTCCGCTGATAACCACTCCATCAACAAGTTTATTTCTGCGTCCGGGTGGCGCACAGGAGCACGACAAAGTCAGGACGTCGAAGAAAGGGTCGGCGATATTGTGAGGAGACTCCACATGAGAACGGTCGATGAAAGCCACGACGACGTCATGCGTACCGGCTTCCACCTGGACAGGAATCTTCGAGAAACGCTCCATGATCTGAGCGCGTCCCTTGGGTCCGTGGCTGTGAAGCTGCCAGTCTTCGGGTCCGCCGATCGTTTGGCGGAATACAGTCTTGCCATCGATCATGATGACCAGCGTGCTCTGATTCTCCAGCGTCGAGGCGTAGATGCCCACACCGAGGTCGTTGATGGTGACGCGATACTCTCCGTCGGTGGGGAAATTGTGTTTGAAACCAATGCCACCACGCGTACCCAAAGGCAGCGGCACGTCGGGGTTCGAATTGGCAGCAATAGCGTACTTCGTACTTGCCACACGCGGATTGGGATCGCCGATCGCGAGCTTTGCAACTTGCCTGGCAGCGGAAATGTACTGGCTCAGAAAGGCTGGCGAGACCGTCAGCGCAGCCGCGATGTTATCGAATCCATCGACCTGGCCGTCCTGCGGCAACACGTCCGTCGCTTTCAGGTCCACACCCACCAGGGCATTGACCGATGCCGCGTACTCCGTGCGGTTCAACCTCTGGATCGGAACATGGCCCGCTTTCGGTGCGCCGGCACGAGCGTCGAGCGTGTTCTCCATCCAGCCAACGAAGGAATCCACATCCTTCTGTGCAGGCTGCGGACTGCCTGGCGGCGGCATCAAATGTCCACGCAGCTTGCGGAGCGCCTTCTCCCAGATTTCCGCGCTATCCGCTGCGGCTTTCAGGTCCAGGGTGTCCAGCGCGAGGCCTCCGACCTTCGCGCGGCTGTTGTGGCAGCCAATGCAGTACGTATTCAACATCGCCTGATGTTGATTCGGCGCAGCCGTTTGGCCTGCGGCTCTCGTTTGTAAGAGTGCCGGAACGGCGATCAAGATCAGAACAGCACTTGCTGAAAGAAGACGCTTCATAGACTCCGTAGAATTACGGCGCGATCCCCTCGGTTATCTCCATCTTGGTTCCCCATGGGTCGGCAATGAACGCGACGCGCATGCTGCTGACGAAGTTGCTAGGGGTTAGTCCCTGAGTGATGGTGACGCCCTCGGCTTCCATTCGCTTAAGGAACTCAGGCAGATTCTTCACCTCGAAGCCGATGTGATCGAGCGAACGGCCCGCGGTGGGATCGAGCTTTGTTTCGCTCTTCGACATCGCAAGACTCACGCCGGGGACATCGACACAATCGACTCCGTCCGGCGCTCCTCCGCGAGCACACTTGCCCGAAACGCCGCCCAAAACTTTCGCGTACCAGGCCTGCATCGCCGGGACATCCTGGGGATAAAGATGGATGTGATTTATCTTCACGGGCACCTGGAGTGACGGGTCGCCGGAGAACTCCAATCGAATGCCGTCGGGACCAAGAATGTATCCATGGCTGGGATCCCCACTCTGCTCGATCTTGTATCCCGCAGCCTGCCATTTTGCCATCGCACCCGGTAGATCTTTCCAGACGAAGCCGAGGTGATTCACGATCGAGCCGACAGTGCCGCCCTTGGTGTCACCCCTGCGCAGCAGGATAAAGACACCGGGAAACTGGATCATCTCCAACCTCTGATTCGCCATGGCAACGCCGCCCATAGTGGCCCAGAACTTTTGCTGCGCCGCCACATCGCTGACGTAAAGATGGATGTGCCCCAGGCTGACCCCCGCAGTGTTCGGAGCGGCAAGCTGCGCTGCTGCGGGCATCGTGAAAGCCAAGACCAAAACGGACGCGATTATGGATTTCATCGCAGACACTGTACTAGGAATTTTGAGCAAAAAGAAGGTTAGTAACGTCGTCTCGCGACGCATTCAGAACTGCCCAGTCATTGCGTAACGGACGTTATACTTTTTGAATGACGCTTTTCGATATCGATCCTTTGCCCTCACGTGAACAGCTCGAAGAGGGCGCGATGTTGTTGCGCGGCTTCGCCGCAGCGAAAGGCGCTCTGTTGTTGGAAGAAGTCGAACGGGTTGCGGGGGCTGCGCCATTCCGCCACCTGATTGTGCCGGGAGGCTATTCCATGTCGGTCGCGATGACCAACTGCGGCCGCGTGGGTTGGGTGTCCGACAAATCAGGGTACCGTTACGATCCTCACGATCCCCAGAGTGGAATTCGCTGGCCGGGAATGCCCGCTGCGTTTCTCGACATCGCTGCTCGCGCGGCCGCTGAAGCAGGTTTTGCAGCATACGATCCCGATGCTTGCCTGATCAATCGCTATGTAGCGGGAGCAAAGCTCAGCCTGCATCAGGACCGCGACGAGAACGATAAGTGGGCTCCGATCGTTTCTGTCTCGCTCGGTCTTCCTGCGGTATTCCTTTGGGGCGGCAAACGTCGCTCTGATCAAGTGCGCCGCCTGCGGTTGGACCACGGCGACGTCGCGGTGTGGGGCGGTCCCGCGCGCTTCGTCTATCACGGCGTCGCGTCGCTTCGCACCGGGCAGCACCCATTGACGGGCGCTTCCCGCATCAATCTTACGTTCCGGAGGGTGTTCTAAGATTCCGGTCGTGGGTTCTCGGAGCGGCGCTCCGACATTAGATCGAATACTTTGGGAGTATTTCGAAAAATAGGGCGGCCGGTACCAATTCGAAACGAGCAGCCGGGAGCGCGAGGATGGACAAAGAGAATGGCTCAATGCACTTCTTATGGTGATCCACTCTCATCGTCATGACTGCTATTTGCGTATCCTTCGATTCCCTTTTCTTTGGCGCTCTCGTGCGGCGTTATTACAGATTACCTCATAGAGACGGAGGTGCGATGTCCTTATTGTTGACCGCAAGTTACCGACAAGACACTGGTCGAATCGGTTTGGCGTTCAGGAACCACTGGAAGCACTCTTCTTTTCGCCACCCCTTAAGTCGTCGCGGCGTTGGCGACAGTACTCGATGATTTCCGAAAGCTCCGGCGGTACCTGTCCGGCCCGCACGCGTGCCTCCTTGAGCAATAGGAGATTATTCATGGTCGTTTCGATCATCCAGTCCGCTTTGGCCGCCGCGAGGACTTTAGGAAGAACGCTGACTGCTAGCTTCCAGTCGTTCCCGATGGCATTGAGTTCCAGCGTCGTAGCGAGATCCCAATAATCCGTGGAAGCCGAGCCTCCGCGGCGGGCAACCGCGAAGCTCACGATCGGCACCAGCCGTTCGGCGTGTTTGAGGGAGTCCGGATCGCCTTTCCCCACGAGGAGCGTGATGGCATTCACACCCGGGTAATAGTCACGTGGGTCGCTTTCGAATCCTTTCACATACGCGCCGATGGCGTCGTCCAACGCGGCGGACGCAAGGATGCTTTTCTTTTCCTTGAATTCCTTGTAACGATCTTTGTGAACGCGCCCGAGGATCCCAAGAGTCTCAGGGTCGGCGCCTTTCTCCGCCACGAGATTCTCCAATATCGTGCGCGCGCGATCGCGGTCTCCCTCTCCGTTGCGCCTATTGAGGGCCAGCGCGAGCTGCTGTCGCACCATGACATTCGAGCGGAGATAATCCGAAAATCCGCTGGAAAGCTTGATCATCTGATCCCATGCGCTGACGTCGCGATACGAAAGCATCAGGTCGACGAGCATCTCGCTCTGCGCGGTTTTGAGGTCGCCAACCAATGCCTCGATCGCTAATAGGGCCGCAAGTCTCTCTTCGTTGGATGACTTGGCGCGCGCGTCGGCCAGCTTGCTGCGAAACTCTTCCGAGTGTTTCACCTGGTCCTGAAAGATTTCAGTCACCTCATGAGGCAGGTCGATTTTGGGAAACGTCGGAATGAGCTGAAAGAGCGGGCTGTCCTTCGATGCGGCGCCACGAATCGCCTCGTCGAGCCGTGTTCGGATGTCGGCTTTCAGCTTTGCCGCAGCGTCAGTCGTGAGCGTGCCGTTATCCAGCGTGTAAGCAATCGAGCGTACCATGCTGACATCGAACGGAAGCGAGTGAATAGCAGCAAAGATAGGGACAGTTGTGAATGGCCGCGCGGTATGCCGAATACCGAGCTCATAAAACACGTTGGGATTAGCCAACGTCAGATCCGCGACGACGTAATCGGAAAGCAACAGGCGTCCGAACATCGGAGCATGGATGATGCCACCGGTACGCTCCTGGTCTCCGCGAATCGGCTCCAGACCTGACTCCACTATCGCGGGCTTGATCGCCGCTTCGTAGATGTGATCGAAGTCCACGGTAACGCCGCTTGCCAAATCGGGTTTTTTCCCGAACGGCATATCAATGAAGCAAACCGCACGTACACTCATCGCTCACATTCTCCACCGATTTCGAAGCATCACCGCGTTCGCGAGTTTCCAAAATCGGATTCGGGTTCTGTACTCGCGTAATTTACGTAGATGCCTTCTTAACCTTTATCAACTCCAGCGCAGCTTCGGAGGCATTAGCGGAGTCGTTGAAAAGTTCCGTTAACTGGTGCGCACTTTTTGTTCCTCGGGCATTCGTTTTCCTCGTGTTGATTGCCGGAGATCTTAAGCACCACCCGATTGAAGTGCAACTTTTTGTGGCGCCATTGCCGAAGCGGAGGAACTATTGGTGGTTCATTGGCGAATCATGATGCTCCGCTGCCGCGAAATGCAGCGCATTCTGGCGTCGATTGAACCGATTGCCCAAGACGGAGTTCCTAACGATCTCAAACGAAATCTCATATCCCCAAAGGTGATCCTTCATGAAGCGCACAATCTTTCCCTCCAGGTCTCGTCGCTCAGGATCAGCAGAAATGGCGCATCGAGCTTCAACGTGGCATCAAGCGCATTTGAGGTTGCCTTTAAAATCTTTACGGCGAGACGAAAGCCAACGACAGTGGCGCCGCTGGGCGTCGTAGTGATGCTGCGGGAACTGATAGTACGGAGTGTGGGCTGTGAGTACAAGGCCTCCACTTGAACGTGTTTATAACACGCTCGCCGTCACGGACTGATCTTTCTGGAAAGTTCCAGAAGAGGAATGCTTGGAGCGAAGGATTCTCTTTGGATTCTTTCGGACTGCCGTGCGTGAATTCTTGGTTCATTCTCACATGGAAAGAAAACATTACGGTCTGGACAACCAGCTCATGGAATATCCGGGCACGTGCGCCGACGGGGACCGTCGAGCTGAAACTCCAGCCACTCCTTTTCTGTGAGGTTCCGCGTCAGGCGAGAACAGATGTGATGAGAGATGCCTTCACCGGAATGGCCAAAGTCTGACGATGCCATCTTCTGCGACCGTAGCCAACCATCGGCGGTCCGAGCTCACGGATTCATCCAGAAGCGATCCTCCGTGCGCCCGCTCCGACTGCGCGATTTGTTGCTGCATAAGGTCGACACCCTGCAACGTGCTGCGAGTGGGCCACGGACCTTTTTTCGAAACGGCGTGCGGATGTTTTGAAGGCCTGATCGATATCCAATTCGCTTCTCTTGGTTGCTGTCCTCGTCGATCTCTTCAGTCTTGACCAAAGCGCCTGATGGGACTTCCCAAAAGTAGGCTTCGGCTCGCTGAACCAAACCATCACGCCGGTTGAATTCCGCCTTGGTGATGGTGCGCAGATAGGCGCTCTCTCTACTGTAGCTGGCAACCGGCTCGACGCGTCCCTTGTGCTGGAGCACGAGACCAACGGATTCTCTCGACTTCGACAATCCAATCGTCCTCCCGGTGAAGGTGAGCAGATCGCCATCACCGGGACCGAAGGCGACACTCTGAATATCCTCGGCGTGTTCGATGCGAGTTCGAGGATGCCAAGTACCAGCAACGAGCATCACCGCGTTTTTCAGTCCAATAACAGCCAGCGAATCGCATGTCGGATCAAAGGCCACCGATGTCACTTCCTGGTCATGGGGATACTGCCCGATCTCACGCCAGAGCTTGACATCTATTATGTGCACCATGCCGGCCGAATCACCGAAGGCCAGCCACTTCCCGGCGGCACAGAAATCGAGAGCTCGAATCGGAGCAGACGAGGTGAGCCTCGCGTTCTCTTTTTCGTCTAACGTGTACACTTCCACGGTTCGGCCTGCGTGGCCGACGATCAGGCGGTGGTCCGGCGCGGTCACGATCGCCGCAATTTCCAGCGGAACCGGCAGACGAGCTACCTATAATACTGTCCTGTTCCCAGGCGCTTGATGCCTATGTATCCCATGGAGTACGAGACGCCGCGTGCACCGATCGGGTAGTCGTTTTTGTCGGCGCCATAAAAGTTGGAACTGCCTTTGATCACGCCCTCGACGGCCGGGAAGAACCACTGGCGGTCCGGGTAAAAGCGGGGAAATATGGTTTCAAACGTTGTGTCGAGCCACGCGCGAGCCTCGTCAATGGCCCCTTGCAGCAAAGCTTTCCTTTTCGCGTCAGGAGCAAACGGTTCGCCTTTCTTAATTCCGATATATGCCAGACTATCGATAAATCCCCGGTCTCGTTCGAGCCAGGGTTCGTTTTGCACGATCCGATTGAGCGATTCGAAGAATCGAAGATCGTAGGTGATGTTCGCATCGAACATTTTGCCCAGCGCATCGATGAACGTGGTCTCAGGTGGGTTAGCGGCTTGCGATAGAGGATAGAACTTGACTTTCTTGACGTACGCGACCGCCTTTGCAATGTCTTCATTGCTACCGCTGCTGAGCACGCTACGTAACAGCCCATACCCTTCAAAATTCTCGGTGCTCAGCGGAAAGTACCCGTCCGGTATTGCGTCTTTATAGCCCGGCGGCAAAATCAAACACTTGCCGCCCTTTCCGGCGTCAACGCCTGCCCGCCCAACGTCTTCTATAGCGGATTGCCAGAAGTCACATATATTTCCCGTGATCGAGCCTTCATCCCCGGCGGGTGGAATTTCCAACACCATCGGTCCGATGTCCTTCGTATTGAAGAAAGGCATCAGATAGATCAGCCCGGGGTTGGGAGTCAACGTCTGATTCTTCCAGTCCAAAAGGCCGGACCAATAGCAGACCTGATTGAAATCGCCGCCTATATTTCGAAAGGCTTGAAACATTAGATCTCCGTTCACCGCGGGCATGCTCCAGATGACGGCTTCTACAGCCCGGCGGTGTATGGCTCGCTCGACCAGATTGGCTGAGCCAAGTGCTTCGGATTTCTCAGTATGTGCTAGGGTTTTATCGACATCTCTGACCCTAAGAAGCCGGTCGTTGATATCGCAGCCTCCTACATCTGGCAGGAAACCTTTAAGGACGGAGTCCTCATCCAGCCATTAGCAACTCTCACCTACAAAACGACCGCCAAAGACAATCCTGGTGAAGGAGAATGGGATCCGACGCCCCCCGGCCCTGCGGCATTGCCGGAGCCTTCGTCGTTGCTGCTGACTGTGGTCCCGCTTGCGGGTTATTTCTCTGGAGCTCGAGAATAAAGTCTTGTTGGTGAGGATGTCGCTCTCGATGGGGTGGGCGGACGCTTTCGAACAGGACGACTTACAGAAACGATGGAGTAGGCAGACAGATTGGAGAGAGAAGCCGCGGATGACGGCCTCGAGGGATTAGCCCCGTGCTGATCGTGTCATCCGCGGCTCACTTCGCTGCCTTTAGGTTGCTTACTTGCCCGCGCGATGAAGGACAAGCGGCATGCCTGCCGCTGCACCACTCGCATCGAGCCGCGTGAGTGTGACGGTGTTGGCATCCGTCAGCTCGCCTTTCCACGAAATCGCCGCGGGCGGATTAGGACTTGCATTGCCGAAGCCACCGCCGCCGCGTTGGTTGTTATTCCCTAAACCCAGCGGCACGGACTCAATGGATTTGAAGGTAAACGTCTTGTCGGTCAGCTTTCCGTCCTGGATGTCGTATTCCTTGTCGGTATTCAACTGAGTGATCGTTCCGCTGATTTTGCCTTTCTTTTCGTCAACCTTGAATTTGATCCCCGTGCCTTCCGCCATACCGGTGAGAGATTTACCAGCCTTCTTCGCCGCTTCAGCCGCAGAGTACCCGTCGGTGACCCAGGTTCCTTCGAGCTTGGCAGATTGAGCGAGCAGCACAATCGCGCTGAGGCAAACGAGGGATATCGCGTAATTCATTCGTATCTTCATCGGTCTCTCCTGATTAAAGGTTTCCGCAATGTTAACACGCGAAAACTCGAATCAATATTTCGCTTTTAGTCAGGATGAAGCCCCCGCAGCGAGTTCGCGGTAGAAATTCATCAGGTCGGTGTGCGGCGGCGCAACGCCCATCTGTCGAAGCATTCCCGTCGCCTGGCCGCGATGCAGCGTGGCGTGATTCACAACGTGCAGAACAATTTGCCACGCCGGCGTGCGTGCCTTCTGCCCGTCGAGTATCGAAACGTATTCCACAACGCGGTTGATTTCAGCATCGTTCGCGCGGTCCGCCCAGACGATCCACTTCTCCTGCAGTTCGGGCCAGATTGTTTCCAGCGCCTTACGCGTCTGGGCGGGCTTGTCTATTGGATCGACAACGCGTGTGAACCAAAGCCAATCGGCCCAGAGGATGTGCGAAAGCGTGCCCAACAGGCTGTTATGCGAAATGCCGACGGGCTTTTCCAAATCGGAATCGGAGACGACGCGAACAGCCTCGATGAGTTTTCGGGAGGCCCAGGCAGAGTAACGAAGATGTAACGAAGCTTCAGCTGAAGTCATGGTGAGAAAGCCTACTCGCCCACCGCAAGAACTTCAATCGATTGGACTGATGCACCTGATGCATCAGTCCAAGGGTGACGCGATTGCAACGCTGTCAGTCGCGTCCCCCTACCATAGGCCGACGGTATTTGGCCGGCGTTGATGACTACAAGGCTCTCCCTGCTAGCTTGCCGGAGCGTTGGGCGAGAATCAGCGCCAATAGCCCCGCTCCTAAGAGCAGATATGTGCCAGGCTCCGGAACCGAAACCTGCTGCAGGAAACCACGAATCTCGCCTCCCGAGTTCGCCTGAGTGTGAATGTTGAGATATGTCTGGCCGCTCAGAAGTCCGGCAAGAAGATCGTTCCGCGCCGTCAGAACCGTATTACCATGGGCCGTAATGAATGCGGGGTTGTAGCTGGCAGCGTCGAGCATGTCGAAGGTGTGAAGATACGTCCCGCTCGCTCCAGCTGGGAACCCCGTAAAAGTCGGAGTTACGGTTGCTACCCCTGCCGTCCCAGGCGACGCGACACAGCAGTGGATATGCGCGGCCGTATTGGGTCCGGTCAGCAAGCTGAAAGTGACATCAACAGTCATCATACTCGTAACGGTGTCCCAGGTGACCGTCGCCGTTCCAACTCCCGGGGATCCCGTCGCCGGGCTTTCGTTTGCTGCACTCAAGCCGGGAACGACGGGGCCTGTAGCTACAAAAGTAAGAGTGTCTGCGAGTGCCGGAGTTGTAGCGCAACACAACAGCATCGCCGCAGTCACCAGCACATAAACACTTCTACGCGTAATCTTCATCATGCGCTCCTCCAAGTTGTGGATTACGGAACAGATCGAAGAATTATGGTTCACGTCTCGTGTAAACACAAACCTTCACGCGCTCCTTAGTTGCGGCGCGATTCCTGAATACAAAGTGCCCGCACAGCAACAAGGCCGAGCTCAGCGATAACAGACTTGACGGTTCCGGGATTGCGGTTGCCGTAAAGGTCCCCGGCCCCATTCCTGGCTCAAAATTGGAAGTAAAGCTCAGGTCACCCCGCGTCGTATGGACGAACAAACCTGTAGGGTAAAACACACCTCCCGGTGTGTCCGAAATTGGACCGCTGGGCTGCAGTTCGTAACCAAGGAGAGCGTTGCTGACGACAGCAGCGAGTCCGGTGAAGTCAGTGGTTGCAGGGGGAAAATCGATCGTGCCAATCAGAACGAAAGGCGCAGTTGGGAGGTCGGGAAACGAGACTGGTGTTGGGAACGAATAGATGGCAATCGGGCCCGGACAATTCGGCGTTGAGGTGCAACCCGTGATTGTTGCAGTTCCAATCCCAGAGATATTCACAGTTCCAATTCCAACGTTGACTTTAGCGTTAGGTATAAGGCCGCCAAAAGTCTCGTTCTTGATTGTTGATGTGTCCCCGAGAAGCGTAACAGTAACCAAAGCATTCGTGAATGTCACGGCGCCGATCTTGCCAGAGACCGTCGCCGATATGGAGTAAGTAATGGTGGTCGCGTTCGCGGGAACGGCAAAACCGCAGAATGCCAGGGTTGCAATACTCACGATAAAGGCGCGCATTAAGAACCCCCTCATGGAGCCTCCCGAATAAATGGTGAATTGTTCAATCGAAGTCCGAGTCAGGTACTTCAAGGGCTCTCCTGGGATCTGCAGAGTCCCCTCGACTCTTGGTGCCGTAAAGAACACCGTGTGCACGCTGTGTACCACAGACATGCGGGTCTCAGTTTCACGCGCTGCGAAACCATACGCGGTTTCATTTCAAGTCGTTAGTGGCGGCGCGACGCGGTGTTAACCTTCTTTTTATGAGACCCGAGATTTGTAAAGTGAAGTGACAGCAAAAACGGAAGAGACGGCCGCCCGACCTTCAACCTCAACTCAGCAGAGAGTTTGTGGCTAGCGGCACTAACTGAGGATGACATGTAAGGTTTGTCGACAGTGATTGCTATTTGTCCTTGTCGGTTTCCTTCGGGTCATTCTTGAAGACGGGATCCTTGGGGTACCAGTAGGTTTTGTGGCAATTCTCGCAGCGGGTGTCGAGTTCCGCTCCCAACCTTGAAATAGCTTCGAGGTCTCGTTTATCGGTTGCGGCTAGCAGGTCGATTCCCGTTGTCTGAAATTCTTTCGCCAGACGCAAAAACGTCTTGCGAGTTTCCTTGATCATCGTCTCCATTTCTTCCGGCGCCAATGCGATTTCAGGATTCTCTGCTTTCTCGCCAGGCTTTGCGACTTTCCGTTCCGGAGAGATCAGAAGATTAGCCGCCTCAACAAGCAGGATGACACGACGGCGCTCCTCCTTCCATTCTTCGTCTGTTTTAGGCGCCCGCTCGACTGTACCTTCGGCTGTGATCTCGACGCCCACGGAGTTCCACACAAAGTCGGCACTGGGATCGACCATCGAATCCATGATGTCCTTGATAGTCGCAACGGGGGCGTACTCAGACGCCGGGGCAGCCCTGTCGCCAGACAAGCTGCATGAAGCAAGACACAACAAAATCATGCCAAGCAGGAAACAACATTTTTGCATTTGTAACCTCAACACGACGGCCAGATCATCTGGCCACGCTCGGTGAGTATACGTTTGCGGGAGGAATCCGGTTGCACCACAGTTCCTGAAACCCAAAATCGGGGCAAGGCACGCTGTTTCCCTATTTCCGCGTTTCGTGTGGGCCCTGAGTTCGGGCTGGAAATACGAAAACAGCGTGCCTGGCCCGATTTTGGTTAGGATGCTTTAGCGGTCTTTCGGTCGCCGCCCACCTGCTCGCGGACGACAGCGGCGATGACGTGCCCACGCTCAGTCTCCAGTACAGTTTTACCGTCGACGCGTGCGAAAACGTCCATGAGGGGAGCTATCAGCCCGGTCCATCCGGTCTGGTGGCTCGCTCCGAGACCCGCGCCATTATCACCATGGAAGTACTCGTAGAAGAGAACCAGATCGCGCCAGTGGGGATCGTCCTGGAATTTGACGGTACCGCCATAGACGGGGCGTCTACCATTGGCATCGCGGAGAAAAGTGCCGGATAGCCGACGAACAAGCTCCTGAGCGACTTCGAACAGCGTCATATAGTTGCCGGAATTCGTTGGACACTGAACCTTGAATTCGTCGCCGTAGAATTGATACAGGTTCAGCAATGCTCGAACTATCAGCGTATTCACCGGCATCCAGACCGGACCGCGCCAGTTGGAATTGCCGCCGAACATGCCGGTATTCGATTCAGCCGGCAGATACTGGACTCTGTACTCCTGGCCGCTGACGCTAAACACAAACGGATGTTCCAGGTGATAACGGGAGAGCGAGCGGATTCCATGCGGCCCGAGAAATTCGTTCTCATCGAGCATGCTGGCGAGCACGCGCTCGAGCTTTTGCTTATTGAGAATGGATAACAGGCGCCGCCCCTTGTATCCGGTGAAGCTTCCCTCTGTGGGGGCGACATGGGAAGTCAGCTCAGGATGGCGCCTCCGAAACAACGCGATTAACTCCATCAGCCTGGGATAACGCTCAACGGCAGTCCCTTCGAACACCGTGGATGCGCACAACGGCAACAACCCAACCAACGATCGGACCTTCAGCCGCATCGCCTTGCCATCCGGAAGACGCAGCAGATCGTAAAAGAATCCATCCTGCTCATCCCACATCTCGTCGTGCTGATCGCCAACTCGGTCCATGGCATAGGCAATCCACATGTAATGCTGGACGAATTTAAAAGCGACCTCTTCGTACATCGGGTCAAACTCGGTGAGAATCAGCGCAATTTCCAGCATGCACTGGCAATAAAACGCCATCCATGCAGTCCCATCGGCCTGTTCCAGGGAGCCGCCGGTGGGCAGTTGCGCGCTACGGTCAAAAACGCCGATATTGTCCAGTCCCAGAAAACCGCCGGCGAAGACATTTCGCCCGGAAGGATCCTTACGATTGACCCACCAATTGAAGTTCAGCATCAATCCCTGAAACGAACGTTCCAGGAATCGAAGGTCCGCCCGGCCCAGCTGCTTCTCGTAGTTGAAGAGATAGAGCGTCGCCCAGGCGTGCACCGGCGGATTGACGTCGCTGAAGTTCCACTCATACGCAGGGATTTGGCCACTGGGATGGAAGTACAGACTGCGAAGCATTAGCAGGAGCTGCTCTTTGGCGAAATCGAAATCCACCAGCGACAACGAAATCGTATGAAAGGCGAGATCCCACGCGGCATACCACGGGTACTCCCATTTGTCCGGCATGGAGATCACATCGCTGTTGAGCATGTGAAACCACTCCGTGTTGCGCACATCGCGGCGAATGGTTTCGAGCAACGGATGACTCTTGTGCTCGCGCAGCCAGCG
>Ga0157379_10003557_pt1 | contig 13199 bp, 12 predicted proteins | sample S25metaG_FD_121802 | JGI IMG/M metagenome (GOLD analysis project Ga0157379, IMG submission 121802) | Switchgrass rhizosphere microbial communities from Kellogg Biological Station, Michigan, USA - S2-5 metaG | ecosystem: Host-associated > Plants > Roots > Rhizosphere > Soil | place: USA... | reverse complement strand
CGGATCACGACGAGCCGCATTCCGTGGGCGGGGATCTCGATGTCTCGCCGTGCGTCGTAGAGGGCGCGCTGCTCGCCGCGGTGGACGCCGCTGATGGTCAGTCTGTCGCCACTGATGGTCAGTCTGTCGGGCTTGTCGAAGTGGGCGATGGGCTGGTCGTGCTGCAGTTCGCGGTACTCGACGACGAGCCGGTGGCCTGGCCAGTAGCCGTCGACGGGCAGCCTCACTCGCTGCCCGCTGGCAGAGGGGCCACCAAGGAGCCACTCGAACCGGTGCTGCGTCGCGGCTTGCTCACCCAATACCACGTTGCACAGCCCGATCACATACATTTCGTCGTTGTCGTCCCGGCCCACGCGGCGAAATGATGCCACTCCCCACCGGCCTTGCGGCGACATCCGTCGAGGAGACGACAGTCCGGAGCCTCGGATTGGGCTGTCGGGCCCTCGTCGGTCGCGAGGTCGTGCCGGCGGCGGGGCCAGGAGCATGCTGGCGAGACGAGGCGCTCTCTGGGGTCAGATGGTCCGAGGTTCAGCGCCGGTCGGTTCATCTTTCCTGATGCCGTCGGGGAAGCGCGGGAGTTCGATTCTCCTGCGGTGCACGCCTGGTTGAGCCAGGTCGGGCCCCGCGTGTCCAACCGCGGGGCCCGATGTTTGCTGCTGGGCATCCTCCGTCCTCTCGATTCGTGGCAGGCGGCGTGCTGGCAGCACCGGGGGTTAGACTGTGACCACGTTGAGTGTGAACGTGTGCGCGATATGTAACCGCATGGGCCATGGTGGTTGGGGATGTTTGTGGTGCGTTGCCGAGGCGCCACAAGCATCCCCAACCCGAGAAGATGCAGCTCAGAGCGGGTGCTTTCGAAGTGAAGTTGGGGGTTCGGTTCAGTTTCGGTGGTGCTGGCGCGTTTCGGGGTAACGGGGCTGTAGCGTGCCAGAACTCGATTTCGAGGCCTGGCCTGCGGTTTCGCTGCCCGGTCAGGCAGCGCGGTGGTACTCGTTGATGAGGCCTCCGAGGATCTTGCGGCGGCGGATCCGGCCGTCGAGGGGCGTGACGCTGGCCGGGTCGTGGTTCGGCGGAGGCTGGTCGCGTCCTTGGTGGGGCCGGTGGTCGTTGAAGTGGCGGGCGTACGTGTCAAGCACTGCGGCGGCGTGGCGTTCGCCATAGAGGAGGATCTTGTCGGTGCACTCCTGGCGGACGGAGCGGATGAACCGCTCGGCGTAGCAGTTCGCCCGTGGGCTCCGTGGCGGTGTGCGCACGACCTGCACGCCTTCGGAGGCGAAGACGTCGTCGAAGGCCTGCGTGTATTTCGCGTCCCGGTCGCGAATCAGGAACCGGAGGCGGCCGAGGCGTCCCTCCAGGTCCATGGCCAAATGACGGGCTTGTTGGGTGACCCACGCTGCGGTCGGGTGGGCGGTCACGCCGAGGATGTGGACGCGGCGGGTCTGGACCTCCATGACGAACAGGACGTGCAGCCGGCGCAGTGCGACGGTGTCGAGGTGAAAGAAGTTGGTCGCCAGCAGTCCGCCTGCCTGGGCTCGCAGGAAGGCGCGCCAGCTGGTGTCGGCGTGTCGACGTGGTACAGGGCCGAGACCCGCGCCGGCGAGGATCCGGCGGACCGTGCCCGCGCCGATCCGGTGGCCCAGGCCGAGGAGTTCGCCCTGGATGCGGCGGTGGCCCCAGGTCGGGTTGTCGCGAGCCAGACGCACTACCAGTTCCCGCAGCTCGTCGGCCACGGCCGGGCGGCCGACCCGGCGCGGGTAGGTCCATCGTCGACGGACCAGGCGGCGGTGCCAGGCCAGCAGCGTCGCCGGGGTCACCAGCCGGTGCGCCCGGATCTCCCGCGGTAGCAGTCGGGCCAGCGCGGCCAGGAGGGTACGGTCGGGCCAGGTGAACCGAGGCCGCCCGGCCTGGCGACGCAGCACCGCAACCTCCTGGCGCAACACGAGCAGTTCCGCCGTCCGCGCCGCGTCGCCGCGCTGAATAGCACGAGCTAGTGCCGTAGCAGCGATGGTTTGCCCTGGTCCGGGCGGCGCGCCGGCTGGGTTCCTGGGCCGGGAGACCTGACCGTCGGATGATCCGTGCTGTGGCGGATCGGGTGCGGGTGCGGGAGATCGACGATGATGAGGGCAGGCGGCTGCTGCGGATCGTGCGTCGGGGCAGCGGTTCGGTGGTGACGTGGCGGCGGGCGCAGATGATCCTGCTCTCCGCGCAGCGGATGCCGGTCGGGAAGATCGCGCAGGTGACGTTCACGTCGGAGGACCGGGTCCGCGACGTGATCCACAACTTCAACACCGACGGGTTCGACTCCCTCTACCCGAAGTACTCCGGTGGCCGTCCCAGGACGTTCACCCTGCCGGAACGCCGGGAGATCAAGAAGATCGCGAAGTCGCGGCCGTCGGAGCATGGGCTGCCGTTCTCGACCTGGAGCCTGTCGAAGCTGGGCGAGTTCCTGGTCGCAGAGGGGGTGGTCGACGACATCAGCCATGAGGGCCTGCGGGTCCTGCTCCGCGAGGAGGACGTCACCTTTCAACGGGTGAAGACCTGGAAGACCAGCGCGGATCCGGAGTACGAGGTGAAGAAGGCCCGCGTCGAGCACCTCTACGCGATCGCCGACGGCCAGGCGCTGCCCGAGGCGGGCGAGCCGACGGTGGTCTTCTGCCTGGACGAGTTCGGACCGCTCAACCTGCAGCCCCGCCCCGGTCGGATGTGGGCCGGGGCCGGCGGCGCGAGGACCGACCCGAAGCGGGGACCGCGACGCCGCCGGCGGGCTACCTACACCCGTACGCAGGGGGTGCGGCATCTGATGGCCGCCTACGACCTGCGCAAGGACTGGATGTACGGGCATGTGAAGACCACGAAGAACCGGACCGTGTTCCTCAGCTTCTGCCGCTACCTGCGTGGCCTCTACCCGGCCGGCGTGCGGATCGCGATCGTCTGCGACAACTACTCACCGCACCTGTCCACCAGAGTCGACGGGCGGGTCGGAGCGTGGGCGGCGGCGAACAACGTCGAGATCGCCTACACCCCGACGAACAGCTCCTGGCTCAACCGCATCGAGGCCCAGTTCACCGCCCTGCGCTACTTCGCCCTCGACGGCACCGACCACCGCAACCACCGAGCCCAGGCCAGCATGATCCGCCGCTACCTCGGCTGGCGGAACCGCCACGCACGCGACCAGAAACTCCGCGAGGTCGTCGCCAGGGCAAACGTAGCCTGATGCGGCACTAGCCGATCACCCGCACCATGACAAAGTACACCAAACTGCAGCCCCATGGCAGCGATCATGCCCGCGGCGCTTGGCGGCGAACCCGCAGGTCAGCGGCCTGACGTCGAGTTCTGGCGGGGTACAGGCCCCTCACCACCAAAATCATGATCAGCAACCTGGTGGGATCAACCAGTCAAATCCCAACATGCCGGAGCCCTGCCTGGGACGCCCCGCCCTCACCGCTCTCCTGGTCAAGGTCGAGCAATATCTGCTCGACCACCCGCCGATCAGCCTGCACCACAAACACGCCCGCTACCGCATCCTGCGCCGCGCTACTCTCACGCTGTCCGACCGGCTACTCGTCACCGTGATCCACCACCGGTGGAAGACCCAGCACCAGGCATTCACCCGACTGCTGGGCTCACCCCGCGGCACCATGAGAGACGCGATCCACGAGATGACCCCCGTCCTCGAAGGCCTCGACCAGCGCATTCCGCCCGCGCCGATCAGCGCACCGACCTCCAGGACCTCACCAACCTGATCGACAAGAGCAACATCAAAGCCTGAAGGTGTTTTCCGGCGGCTCCCTGCAGGGCCGGTCGTCGGCCGCCTCGTCCATGGCTTAGGCGCCACCGACGAGGGGAGCCCTCTTTTCGATCAACCCAGCCGCAGCGCACAAAGATCACTAATCCAAACGACCTCGTTACAGCGGAACCGCACCCTTCGGGGTATGAGCTGTCCTTCTGGTTGGCATCGCTGCTGGCAATTGGACGTGCTGACGGAAGCCCACAGATGATGGCTACACGGAGGTTGATGCCCTCATCAGCCCCTCCTTCGCTGGATCGAAGGGAGTGTCCCGTGGTCGAATTGCCTTCGTTGGACCGGTCGGCATTGCTCGTCATCGACGTCCAGAACGACTTCAGTCTTAGATCCTCACCGCACGCCGTTCCAGGGACCCACGAACTGGTGCCGACCATCGCCCAGGTCGTGTCGGGGTTCCGGGCGGTCGGGCTGCCCGTTGTTCACGTCGTTCGCCTCTACCTCGCGGACGGCTCCAACGCGGACCTGTGCCGACGCCCGCTGCTCGCGTCGGGCGTGCCGCTCGTCCGGCCCGGCACCGACGGCAGCCAGGTGCGTGCCGAACTGCAGCCCAAGCCCCCATTCACCCTCGACCACGAGTCGCTGCTGGCCGGCAAACTCCAGGATGTCGGGCCGAACGAATGGGCGATGTACAAGCCGCGGTGGGGCGCGTTCTTCGCCACCGAGCTCGAGACACATCTACGTACGCTCGGCGTCGAGACAGTGGCCATCGTCGGCGCCAACTTCCCCAACTGTCCACGCACTACCATCTACGAGGCCAGCGAGCGGGACTTCAACCTCATCGTCGTCGCGGACGCCCTGTCCTGCGCCTATCCGCAGGGGCTCGACGAATGCGCCGGGATCGGCGCGCACATCCTCGTCGCGGACGAACTGCTCACGCTTTTCGGCGGCGGAGGGTCCGGCGCCGCGAACAGGTAGACCCCCTCGGGGGCGTGAGTTCTTCCGGCCCCGGATGCGCGGCCGGAAGCCAGAAGATCTCCCTCCGCAGAGAAGGGTGTGCCGATGGCGGTGACCACTCTAGAGCCGATTGGCCTAGGCCTCGAACGATTGGAGGCGATGGCAGAGGCCGGCTACTACAACCCGTATACCACTTTTTCCTGGCCCGATACCCTTCCTACCGATGCTCCGTGGATGAGCGAGGACCTCGTGACCTTGGCGGGCACCGAGGAATGGGACCGGATGCCGCGTGCCGACCAACTGGCTCTGACCCGATGGGAAGCGATTCACTTCTTCAGCCTCAACGTGCACGGGATTCGCGATCTACTCGGCGAGGTTGTACTTCGTATCCACACCCCAACGTACGCAGACACGGCAGAGTTCATGCACCATTTCTTGGGCGAAGAGAACGAACACATGTGGTTCTTCTCGCGATTCTGTCTCCGGTACGGGGGAAAAATCTATCCGGCGCAGCCGTCCATCGGGGTGCAGGCCACCGACGGCCTCGGCGAGGCCGCGCACGAGTTGCTGGTCTTCGCCCGCATCCTTCTCTTCGAAGAGATCGTGGATCATTTCAACAGCCGAATGGCTGGTGACGATTCCCTGCCTCCGATCGCCCGCGAGCTCAACCGCGTGCACCACTTGGACGAAAGCCGTCACGTCGCGTTCGGGCGGCTGATGTTCACCGCCCTTTTGAACCAGGTGCGAGCAACGCGGCCGGCGGACATCCCGATCGTGGCAGGATACCTCAACTCCTACCTCGACTACAGTATCCGAAGCCTGTATAGTCCCGCCGTGTACCGGGATGCCGGACTGGCGCAGCCGCTGGCCCTACGGCGTCACCTGCTTTCCCACCCGGCGCGGAGAGCCGCGCATGACCGCATGCTGGTCCGTACCCGGAAGTTCCTGGCGCGGTCCGGTCTCCAGGCCGCCGGAACGCAGCCCGGCCAAGGGGCGCCGACGTGAACGGTCCGATCTCCCAAGTGGTCTCTTTTATCATCGAACGTAATCCGACGGTGGGAACACTCACCTGGGACGACGATCTGATCGATGGCCGGGCGATCGATTCGCTTGCCTTCGTCGACTTCATCTTCCTGCTCGAGGAGCTGGGCGGAGCACCGATCGACCCGGAAGGAATAGACGTGGACGATTTTCGGACGCTACGCCTGATTAACCAGCGCTTCCTCTCGGGACGGTGAGTCGATGACCATTGTGCCCGCGCGCAACACCCAGGCCGGCCTAGACGTGATCGGGCCCGGCGAGCTTGCCCTCATCCGTGCACTCGACGCCTGGATCCTGACCCTGGCAGAGCGGGTCGGCGCGGTCGAGCGCCGATACCCTTTTCTCCTGCGCACCGAGGACCTCGACGGTATCGACTACTACGAGAACTTCCCGCACCTCGGCCTAGCGGTCTCGGGGACGGACCCGGAGCAGCTCACCGACGTTCTCTCAACCGCCGGTCGTCCATTGACATCGCTGCCCGCCCACGCGCTGCATCCCGCTCGGTACATGTTGCCATCTGCCGCCTGCTATTCGGTCTACTTCCAGCTGCGCGGACAGACTGTCCCGCCCGCAGGTGACCGGCACACTACCGTCGCGACCTGCTTTCGTCGCGAGGAACAGTACGAGGGCCTGCGGCGACTGCTCGGTTTCTCCATGCGCGAGATCGTGTTCATCGGCGCCGCCGAAGGTGCGCGTGACCATCTGGCCTGGGCCAAGGACGAGGTGATCGCGCAGATATCCCGCCTGGGCCTGGACCACCGGGTCGAGGTGGCAGCCGACCCGTTCTTCGACCGGGACGGATCTCGGGCCAGGATGCAGCTCCTTTTCCCGGTCAAGGAGGAGTTCATCGTCGACGGTCTCGCCATCGGATCGGTCAACTATCACCGAAACTTCTTCGGCGACCGTCTCGGGATCCGGCTACCGGATGGCCAGCCGGTGCACACCAGTTGCCTGGCGTTCGGTCTGGAGCGCTGGGCGCACGTCCTGACGGCCAGGTTCGGAGGCGCCCGGTCGGCGGCCGAGGCGCTTGTGAACCTGCGGTGAGCTCGCGAAGGCTCGTGGAAGTCCTCGGCGTTCGGTATCCGCTGATCCAGTCGGGCATGGGTGGGGTCGCCGGTCCCGACCTGGCGGTGGCTGTCTCTGCGGCGGGTGCGGCCGGCTGCCTCGGCGGATACAAGCTCGTGGGCGACGATCTGACGGCGGCGCTCGACGAACTCCAGCGGCGCACCAGCACCGTGGTCGGCGTCAATCTCATTCCCGAGGTCGTCGGCCCCGATACCCTGCGCCGGCAGGTCGAGCAGGTGCTTGCTCGGAGCAACCAGCGCCTCTTTTTGTTCTTGTTCGGCCTGCCCGAACCGGAGATCCTTCGCCTGATCCACGACGCGGGCCGAGTCGCGGTGGTACAGGTTGGGACCGTGGCGGATGCCCGCTGCGCGGCGGAGTACACCCCGGTTATCGTGGCACAGGGCGAGGAGGCCGGCGGGCATCTGCTCGGGACGCTGCCGCGGGACGAGCTGGTCACGGCGATCCGTGCCGATCTGCCGGACGTCTGCGTCGTCGCCGCCGGCGGTATCGGCGCCGCTGAGGACGCCGCCCGTGCGCGGGCGGCCGGCGCCGACGGGGTGTGTGCGGGTACCGCCTTCATCACGGCCGCGGAGTCTCTTGCCCACCCCATCTTCAAGTCCGCCGTGATCGGTGCACGTGGCACGGACACGGTCATCACCAACGTCTATCGGATCGGCTGGCCTGGCCGGCGGCATCGGGTGCTGCGCACCGCGGCGACGGACAACCCGGCCCAGCGTTCGCAGTTCATCGGGCGTACGCAGATGGCAGGCCGGAGCTACCTGGTGCCGCGGTTCAGCGCGGCCGTGCCCACGGAGACGACGACCGGAGCGATTGCCGAGATGGCGCAGTACTGCGGCCTGTCCTGCGATGGCGTGACCGGTCCGGCCAGTGCGGCGGATCTGGTTGCGCGCCTGGCCGGTTGACCCGGCTCGCGTGGCTGGCGGCGGCGCGGCAGGCCCGAACACATCGGACAGAAAGGCACCCACGCCATGGACCTGGCCTTCAACCGGCTAACCCAACTGGCCTTCGGCTACTGGCAGGCACAGGTCCTGTTCGCGCTGGCTGAACACCGAGTATTCGACCTGCTCACCGGGGCGCCGCGGTCGGCCGGCGAGATCGCGACGGAGCGTGAGCTCGATGCGGGGGTCATCGAGCGTGTGCTGGACGCCGGGGTTGCACTCAACCTGCTGACGAAGTCGGCCGGTCGGTATGCCAACGGCCCGTCGGCCGACCGTTTCCTGGTGGCAGAAGCGCCGGAGGGGCTGTTGCACTGGGTCCGGGTGATGGGCCAGTGGGCGCCGCCCTGGTCCCGGCTCCCCGAGGTGGCGCGATCGGGGGTGGCCGGCGCGACCGCCCACACCGGCGGCGCCGCGCAGCGGGACTTCATCCTCGGCATGCACGAGTTTGCCCGCCGCACGGCCATGGCGCTGCCGGCCATCAGCGGGCTGGACCAGCCTCGTCACCTGGTGGATGTGGGCGGCGGCGCCGGGACCTACGCCATCGGTTTCTGCCAGGCGTACCCGGAGCTGCGCGCGACCCTGCTTGACCTGCCGGACGTCATTGACATCGCCCTGGCGGAGGCTGAGCACGCCGGGGTGGCGGACCGGGTGACCGGTCGCCCCGTCGACTACCGCGTCGACTCCCTCGGCAGCGACGCCGACGTGGTGCTGTTCAGCAACGTGCTCCATCAGGAGTCCGAGGACGTGGTGGTGGACATGCTGCGTCGCGGAGTGAGCGCGCTGGCCGACCCCAGGACCGGTCGCATCCTCGTCCACGGGCACTTTCTCAATGACGACCGGACCTCACCGATGTTCGGCACCCTGCACAACATCTCCGCCGTGCTGCTGTGGGGAGCCGGGCGCAGCTACACCGGCACACAGATGCAGGAGCTGCTGCGCCGTGCGGGTCTGCAGCCGGGCGAGCTGCAACCCGTGCCCGGTTCGACCACTCAGGTGCTTGTCGGTGTCGCGCAGACCGACGCGGTGCCCCGGTGACCGGCGCGGCCGGGATACGGCGAGAGGAGACGGCCATGCACGGCAACGCCGGGACCACCGTGGCTGCCCCGGAGGCCTCCGCGAGCTGCGAGATCCGAGTGGATGCCGACACCCAGATCTACGTCGAGCAGCGTGGCGCGGGGCCTGACGTCATGCTCGTCAACAACATCTTCATGGATGCCGCCTCCTGGCGGCACCACACCGCACGGCTCACCGGCGGCTGTCGCGTGATCACCTACGACCTGCGCGGACAGAGCGCTTCGACAGGGGATCTCGCGGCGACCTGGGACACGCACGTGGCGGACGCGGCGGCCGTGCTCGACGGCGTCGGCGCGGCGGAGGTCGTCCTCGTTGGCACCTCCCTGTCCGCCCTGCTCTGCCGGGACATTGCCCTGGCGTTTCCGGACCGGATCCGAGGGTTGGTGCTCGCCGGCCCCGCATTGAGTCCCTGGGGCATGCGCCGGCACCGGGCGATCCTGCGGACCTGGCTGCGGACGCTGGAAGACAGCGGCCTGCCCGCACTGTACGACCAGATGTATCCATTGGTGTCCAGCGACCACGCGGCGGAACGGGCCGGTATGCCCGGCTTCCTCGGGCGCAAGCAGAGCTTCCTCGGGCTCAACACGCCGGAGTGGATCCGGGCCGGGATCGCCGTCTCGCTCACCGCGCCCGCCGATCCGGCGCTGCTCGCCCGGATCGCCTGCCCCACCCTCCTGGTGGTGGGCGACGACGACTTCGCGCTGGGTGCCAGTGCCGTGGACGAGCTGGTCGCCCTGTTCTCCGACGCACGCGCGATCATCCTGCCCAGGGCCGGGCATCTTCCCTTCATCGAGGAACCCGAGCGATTCCAGGACGAGGTTGCGGCGTTCGTCGCCGGGATCACCGCGGGCAGCCGTGGGTGAGTCATCCGTCGCGACCAGGACTGGGATCCTGCTCGAGGTCGCCGCCGTCGCGCGGCCTCATGGCGCGAGCGAGCAGCATCGCGCTGGCCGGGCTGCGGCGGCCGCCGCCCTTCGGCGCGGTGGATGCCCTGTCACCGAGGTCGGCAGGCGGGCGGACGGCGCGCCCGTCTTTCCGTGCGGATTCGCCGGCACGATCACCCACACCGCGCGGTTCGCCGTGGCGGCAGTGGCCCGCGGGACGGCCGGGATCGGCGTCGATCTGGAGACGGCCGACGTCGATCCCCGGATCAGCCGGGTGATCCTCGATGACACGGAACGGGCACTGCTGTGGCCGGACCACGACCCGGCGACCCTTCGATGGCTGTTCGCCGCGAAGGAGGCGGCGTTCAAGGCGCTGTCCGACTGCCGGGAGGCGCACGGCGGAATCTTCTGGCGGGTACGGCTCAGGTCGGTCGATCGGCGTCTGGCCGGCAGCACCACGATCAGTCCGCTGTGGGGGCACGCGGGTCACCACACGGCCCTGGTCAAGGGCGGCATGACGGATCGTTTCGCTTTTGCGCTGGCAACCAGGCAGCACGAAAAATCTATGACCGTTACTTCTCATGCATAGAGGGACCAGCTCTTGGACGTATCATCGGGACGGCTGCAATGATTCATCCATGACCCTGGGAAACGCCACGGAGGTTCAAAAGGCCGCAGCTAACCTGTCTGCCGCAACCAGCGGGCCGGTGTTCTTGCCCGGCGATGAGGGTTATGACGAGGAGCGTGGTGGATTCCAGCTCTTCGGCCAGCATCTGCCGACGGTCGTCGTACGCACGCACGACGACGCGGACGTACGCGCCGCGGTGACCTTCGGTGCCGCCCATGGACTGCCCGTTGGTGTCCAGAGCACCGGCCATGCGCCGGCCGAGCCGGCCGAGGCCGGTGTGCTCATCAGCACTCGTCAGATGTCCGGGGTCCGAGTCGATCCCGCGACGCACTCGGCGTGGCTCGCCGCCGGTGTTCGCTGGCGGGAGGTCATCGATGCGGCCGCGCCGCACGGACTGGCGCCGCTCAGCGGCAGCGCCCCGCACGTCGGCGCGATCGCCTACACCCTCGGCGGCGGCATCGGCCTGCTGGCTCGCCGCCACGGCTACGCGGCCGACCACGTACGCAGCATCGATGTGGTAACCGCAGACGGCCGGTCCCGGCGGGTCGACGTGCAGCACGAGCCCGACCTGTTCTGGGCCCTGAGGGGCGGCCGCGACAACTTCGGTATCGTCACCGGTCTCGAGATCGGGCTCGTCCCCGTGCCGCAGTTCTTCGGCGGCGGGCTGTACTTCGCGACCGAGCTGATCGAGGACGTCACGCGCCAGTACCTTCGCTGGACGGCGACCGTCCCCGACGAGATGAGTTCGTCGTTCGCCGTCATTCCGTTTCCCCCCATTCCCGCTCTGCCGGAGCCGATCCGGGGCCGCCACGTCGTGCATGTCCGCGTTGCGTATCTAGGTGATGCCCGGTCCGGAGACCAGCTCGTGGCGCCACTGCGGGCGATCGGACCCCGTTTGATCGACTCGGTCGGGCCGATGCCGTACGACCAGGGCGGGTCCATCTACAGCGATCCGCCGGGGCCGATGGGGTACGTCGGGTCCAACGCGATGTTTGACGAGTTCGACGAGTCCATGCTGCGGGTCGTCCTGGACCTGGCCGGTCCCGCCGCCCAGACGCCGTGCATCCTGGAGCTTCGTCATCTCGGCGGGGCGCTCGGCCGCCCGCCGGCCGTCGCCAATGCGGTGGGACACCGGCATGCCCGTTATTTGCTGGGCGCGCTGTCCCGGATCGGTGACGACGACAGCGGGGCCCGGGCCCTCCAGCAGAAGCTGATGCAGGCCGTGGCGCCGTGGACGACCGGCCGCTGCCTCAACTTCACCTACGGGTCGACCACGCCCGAGCAAGTGCACGCGACCTACGACACCGACGACCTCCGGCGCCTGTCCACGATCAAGGCGAAGTACGACCCGAGCAACATCTTTCGCCTCAACCAGAACATCCCGCCGGCTCTCGGCGGCGCGTGACGCGGGACGAAAGGCACGGGACACGCGAGGAAGGTGATCCGATGGCCAGAAAATGGTGGACCCTGCTCGTCGTCTGCGCGGGGACGTTCATGCTCCTGCTGGACACCACGATCGTCTACGTCGCTCTGCCCGCCATCCAGCGGGGGCTGCACGCTGGATTCTCGGACGTGCAGTGGGTCATCGACGCCTATTCACTGGCCCTCGCCGCGCTGCTGCTGACCGCCGGTACGCTCGCCGACCGCTTCGGGCGGCGACGCCTGTACGCACTCGGGATGATCGTTTTTACCATTGGCTCACTGCTGTGCGGCCTGGCCCAGTCGCCGCTGATGCTGACCTGCTCACGGGCATTCCAGGGAATCGGTGGATCGGTCATGTTCGCCACCGGTCTGGCGCTCATCGCGGGCAGCTTCGAGGGCAGACAGCGTGGCACCGCGTTCGGCATCTGGGGAATGGTTACCGGGATCGCCTCCGCACTCGGTCCGATTCTCGGCGGTGCGATCACCAGCGGAATCAGTTGGCGAGGCATCTTCCTGGTCAACGTTCCGATCGGCGTGGTCGCGGTGGTCATCGGCACGCTGCGGGTGGACGAGGCGAAATCGCCCCGGCCACGGCGGATCGACGTTCCCGGGCTCGTCCTTTGGACCGCCGGAATGATCAGCCTGATCTACGGCCTCATCCGCGCCGGTGAGACCGCGTGGAGCAGCGCCGGTGCAATCGGATGGCTGACCGGCGGCGGCGTCGGGCTGATCGCCTTCCTCGTCGTCGAGGCACGGTCGAAGGAGCCGATGTTCGATCTGCGGCTGTTTCGCATCCCCACCTTCGTCGGTGGGGCGGTCGCCGCGTTCAGCATGAACGGCTCGATGTTCTCCATGTTCCTCTTCCTGGCCGCCTACCTGCAGGATGTCCTTGGCTACTCCCCGTTGCAGGCGGGGGTCCGGCTGCTCATTCCCTCGGCGGCGATGCTGGTGTCGTCGATCGTTGCCGGCCAGTTGAGCGGCCGAGTGCCGGTGCGGGTCCTGATCGGTGCCGGCCTGGTGGCCGTCGGCGCCGGACTGCTGCTCATGGGCGGCCTGACCACGACAACCGGATGGACGCATCTCATCCCCGGATTCGTGGTCGCCGGTCTCGGCGCCGGATTGGTCAACCCGCCACTGGCCTCGACCGCGGTGGGTGTCGTCGAGATGTCCCGGTCTGGAATGGCATCGGGCGTGAACAGTACCTTCCGCCAGGTCGGCATGAGCACGAGCATCGCGGTGCTCGGTTCGATCTTTGCCACGATCATCGGTAACCGCCTCGGCTCCGGGCTGGCCGGCCTTCCCCTGCCGGCCGGGCGCACCTCCCAGCTCGCGGCTCAGGTGCGTGCCGGTGACATCAGTGAGGCCGTCGCAACCACTCCCGCCCAGATTCACGGCCAGGTCCGTCACCTCGCTGAGTCCGGATTCGT
>Ga0157379_10003556_pt1 | contig 13201 bp, 13 predicted proteins | sample S25metaG_FD_121802 | JGI IMG/M metagenome (GOLD analysis project Ga0157379, IMG submission 121802) | Switchgrass rhizosphere microbial communities from Kellogg Biological Station, Michigan, USA - S2-5 metaG | ecosystem: Host-associated > Plants > Roots > Rhizosphere > Soil | place: USA... | reverse complement strand
TGGAAGCTCGTGCCGCCCTCCATCTCGATCGGCTCGCGGGCGTGGTGGGTGAGCACGAAGACCGGCGCGTGGTAGGGCGGCTCGGGGCCCCACCATCCGTCCCAGTCCCGATCCCACTCGCCGCGGATCGGCCCGAACATGTTGCGGCCCATGACATAGGCCCCACGCGGTCGCATGAGCCAGCCTTCTGCCGTCGCGTTGGCGTCGTTAGCCCGCTCGTCGCCGAGGTGCCAGAGATGGACCTCCTTGCCCCGTTTCCCCAGCGGATCGTCCCGGCTCTGATCCGGCCCGGCGACGAAGCCGTCAAGCGAGATCGACATGTGGCAGGTGGTGTCCGGCACGGCGTCCTCCAAGTGATCGTGGTTAGCAAGCCTGAGCGGCGAACTGTACGCCCGGGAATCGGGGCCAATGTTTCCTAACAGTTAGACGTTTGAGAGGGGTATGGTGGCTCTTCACTCAAAAGTCTTAGCGTAAAACCAGTACATAAATTCTCGTACTACTTACTGGGCTTGGGGTCACAGATGAGCGATCAAGAGGTGTCCCGCGTCGAAATTTCGATCGGCGACGTGCAGGGTAGCCAACTGGTCATCGGCGATCACAATACGATCCAGACGCCGGAGGGGACCGAGGTGACGGTGCTTCAGGTTGGCGAGCGCCCCGCTCCGAGATTGCGCTCCATGCCCATCTCCCGCCGGCCAAAAGCGGTTGAGATCATCGGTCGCAACAAGGAGGTGGAGCTGATTGCCTCCGCGGGTGCGGGATCGGCGATCCAGCTCTATGCCGAGGACGGTGCCGGCAAGACGGCGCTGCTCAAGTTCGCCGGCGGCCCCACGCCGGCGCCGGTTGAGGGTGTCGTTTTCGAATCAGCGCGCCACCGATCCCTCGATGAAATCCAGGCGAGGCTCTACGCGGCCTTCTGGGAGTGCGACGTCCCCTTCATTCCGGACCCCGCCCAGATTGGTGACTTCCTCGCCGACCGCGAGGCGCTGCTGATTTTGGATGACTGCGACCTCGACCGCGAGGACCTCGAGACGCTGCTCGACCGCCTTCCCCGTTGCTCGGTAGTCCTTGCTTCCGAGACGCGAACCCTCTGGTCGCTGGGCACCGCGCACAGGCTCGGCGAGCTCGACCCGGCGGCCGCTGTCCAGCTGTTGGAACGGGAGCTCGGGCACGCCTTGGACCCGGATGAACAGGCGGCAGCAGAGGCCATTGTTGGCCGGCTCGGGGGAAAGCCACAGGTCCTGGTGGAAACCGCGGCCTTGATCGAGGATGGGCGAGGCTCGCTGAGCGAGCTGGCGGACGACCCGGCGGCGTTCGAACGGCGCGCCGATCCATCCGCGTTGACCGACTCACCGAGGCGCGTACTCCAAGGCCTCTCGGTGCTGAATTGGGCGTCGCTCGGCGTCGAGCACGTTTCCGCCCTCGCCGGCCTCACGGATTCGGAGGGGACGCTGCGGCAGCTGGAGCAGCGCGGATGGGTGAAGGCCGGGAGCCCGCGTTACCGAAGCCTTCGCCCACTCCCGCCGGGCGTACTCGTCCCGCGGCGAATCGACGTCACGCACCAACTGCTCGGATATCTGACCGCTTGGAGCAGGGAGGTAGGCTCGCAGGCCGTCGCGAGCGAGGCGGAGGCGATCGAGCGTGCCCTCGAGCTCGGTGTCACGGCCGGGCGGGGAGAGGAGGCGCTGGCGCTGAGCCTGGCGGCGGAGCGCGGGTTGTTTGTCGCCGGGGCGTGGAGCAGTTACCGGCTGGTCCTGCAGATTGGGCTGCGAGCCGCTGGGTTGGCGGATGACCAGGGCGCGCGTGCCTATCTACTGCACCAACTGGGCAGCCTCTCGTTGTGTCTTGGCGATACCGACGGGGCGGCAGCCCTGCTCGGTGAGGCCTTGCAGATCCGCGAAGCCCAAGGAGAACACGAGGGTGCTGAGCTCACCCGCCACAACCTGGGTCAGCTGGGGGGCGGAGGGGGCGCTAACGGGGACGGAAGCGGCGGTCCCCCGACGTGGAACTTGATCGCTCTCGGTGTTTTGGCCATCGTCACCGCCGGCTTCGGCGGTGCGCTCGCGCTGGGCGGGGGCGACGACGGAGAGACCGGAGGTAGCGAACCGACCACCTCCTCCCCCAAGGTTGCCGCTGGCAAGCCGCCGGCAATAGTGATCGAAAGCCCCGGTAAAGACGCGACCTTTAACGAAGGCGAGGAGAGTCCGCCTGATGCAGAGTTCACCTGCATCGCGGCCGCGGACGCGACACTCGAATCTTGCGCCGGCTACCTCGATGGAGCGGCGATCGAGAACGGTGATTCACTCGTGCTGAGCGCCGGCGAACACACCTTGCACGTCAGGGCGATAGACGAGGACGGCCGCGAGTCGACGCAAGAGGTCAGCTACAAAGTCGAATCGTCTGATACCCCTCAGGCCGATGAACCCCCCGTGATCGAAATCATCTCCCCGGCCGACGGGGAAGAGTATGAATTTGGTGGGTCCGTGCCAGCTCAGTACACCTGCACTGACGAAGTCGACGGCGCGGAACTGGTTTGCGACGCGACCACCCAGAACGGGAATTGGATCAACACCGAAAGGTACGGCCCGCTGAAGTTCACCGTTACCGCCACAGACTCGGCCGGCCAAAACACCACTAAAACGGTCAATTACACGGTGATCAAAGCCGCGCCACCCCCGCCCCCACCGGTGGAGTCCTCGACCACGGAATCCTCCACGACTGAATCCACGATCACTGAATCCACGACTGGTGAATCCGAATGATGCCTGACGAAGAAAAGCAAACGAGCAAGTACAACATCCAGATCTCCGGCGACCTGAATCAGAGTCAGGTAGTGATGGGCGACTACAACACGGTCAGCCAAATGGTTGGACTCTCGCCTGAGGAGGCCGCCGAGCTGCGTGCGGCCTTCGCCGAGATGCGATCTGCGGTCGCCGAGAAAGCCCCGCCCGACAAGCGCGACGCGGCGCTTTCCGAGGCAGCGGAGCTGGAGGCCGCGATTGTCACCGACCGCCCGCAGCCGAGCCGCGTGCGTGAGGCGCTGAGCTGGTTCCGGGATAACGCGCCGGAATTGGCCGGGGCGGTACTGAGCGTCGTCGTGAATCCGCTGGTCGGCAAAGTTGTGGAAGGAGCCGGCAAGGCCATCGCCGACCAATTCCGTGAGGTCGTCGCCGAAGAGGCCTGAGGAGCTCTATGCCCGCAGGCCGTCGAGGGCGACGCCGAGGATGCGGTCGATCTGCTCGGGGTCGGCGGTGCGGATGCCGGCGATGCCGCTGACCATCTTGGTGACGTCGGCGATGTCGGCGTCGGCGCGGACCACGCCGGCTTCCTGGGCTCGCTTCAGCAGGGGCTCGCCGGCGGCGAAGATGGCGCCGCCGCAGGCGGTGAAGACCTGGGCGTCGCGGTCGATGTAGGCGAGTAGGTCCTCGGCCAGGGCGCGCTTGGTTGCGGCGAAGCCGACGAACTCGTGCAGCCAGCCGCTCAGCGCCTCCCACGGGGGCTGGTCGAGGTAGTCCTCGGCGGCGCGGCAGATTCCTTCGACTCCCTCTAGGTAGACGGCTTCAAGCAAGTCCTGGCGGGTGGGGAAGTGGCGATAGAGCGTGCCGATCCCGACGTCGGCGCGGCGCGCCACGTCCTCGAGAGTCGCAGAGGTTCCCTCCTCGGCGAACGCCTCGCGGGCGGCTTTGACCAACTTGTCGTAGTTGCGGCGCGCGTCGGCCCGCTTTGGCCGCGGCGCGAGGGTGGTGACGTCTGATGCGCTCATGGGCTGTTCCTAAATTTTGCACATCCAGGTTGACAAACCGGAGGCTGCCTCCGTATAGTGCTCCTACGAAACGGAGGCACTCTCCGAATTACCCGGAGGCGACCTCCATTTTATCACCGCTCCTCCCAGCCCGAAAGGGGTCAATCGATGACGCCCAAGCGCGCCGCCAATTTCGTTCTCGGAATCATCCTCGCCACCTATCTGATGATCATTCTCGACGTCTCGGTGGTGATCACCGCCCTGCCGAACGTTCGCGACGACCTTGGCTTCTCCGATGCCGCGCTCTCCTGGGTCCAGAATGCTTACGCGCTCACGTTCGGCGGGCTGCTCCTGCTCGGCGCTCGCGCCGGCGACTTGCTCGGCCGCCGCCGCGTCTTCGTCGTCGGCATTGCGATCTTCACCGGTGCTTCGATGCTCGGCGGGCTCGCCCAGTCGCCCGCCTGGCTGCTTGGCGCCCGCGCTCTGCAAGGAGTCGGCGCCGCGATCGCCGCGCCCTCGACGCTTGCCCTGCTGACGGTCAGCTTTCCCGAGGGTCGCGAGCGCACCCGCGCGGTCGCCTATTACAGCGCCGTCGCCGGTGCGGGCGGCAGCGTTGGCCTCGTCCTCGGCGGCATGCTGACTACTTGGGCTTCGTGGCGCTGGGGTCTCTTCATCAACGTTCCGATCGGTCTGGCGCTGATCTGGCTGGCGCCCCGGTACCTGCCGGAGACCGAGCCCCAAGAGGGTCGCTTCGACTTCGCCGGTGCCGCCACCTCGACCCTGGGCATGACCGCGCTCGTCTTCGGCCTCGTCCGCGCTGCCGACGTCAGCTGGGGAGACCCGCTGGCACTCGTCTCATTCGTCGCTGCCGCGGCACTGCTCTCCCTCTTCGTCGCCAACGAGCGACGGGCCGAGCATCCGATCACGCCGCTGCACCTGTTCTCCAGCCGTATCCGCTCCGGTGCTTACGCCGCCCGCATGTTGGCGGTGGGGGCGATGTTCGGCATGTTCTTCTTCCTCACCCAGTTCATGCAGGGCGCCGAGGGCTACAGCGCGCTCACCGCGGGGCTCGCCTTCCTGCCGATGACGCTCTCGCTGTTCGCGACGGTGCAGGCGATTCCCCGGATCTCTTCCCAGATCGGAGATTCACGTCTGCTGGCTGGCGGCCTGCTGCTGGCGCTGATCGGCATGACCTGGCTCAGCCGGATCTCGGTTGGCGGCGACTACTTCACCCAGATGGCGCTGCCGATGGTGTTGCTGGGGATCGGCATGGGCTCGGTTTTCACGCCGCTGACCACGGCTGGGATCACCGGGGTCGCCGACAAAGACGCCGGCGCCGCCTCCGGCCTGGTCAACACCGCCCACCAGCTCGGCGGCACGCTGGGAATCGGAATCCTGATCTCCGTCTTTACGGCGGCTGGCAACGGCGGAGTGAGCCAGCTGGCCGAAGGCGTGCCCGCGGCCTTGACCGCCTCGGCGGTGCTGATCGCCCTGGCGCTGGTCGTGGTGGTGACTGTGATGCGGCCGCAGGGCGAACCGGTCGGGGTCGCCGAGCCGGAGGCGGCTGCCTGACGCCGCGGCGGGCGATTGGAGGAGCTTGGCAGTCTCGCAATCCGGCGCTCTTGCGAGACTGCCGAGGCTTTGACGACCCTGGCCCGAGAGGAGTCTCGAGAATTGACCACGCTCCGCACCTTTGCCATTTCGACGCTGCTATCGGCGGCACTCCTGACACTGTGTGGGCGTGCCGATGCCTCCGTGGTCACTGTGGGCAGTCCGCTCGTCGGCAATTTCTCCCAGACGTCCTTCGGCGGCGGTCCTAATACCTGGGCGAATATCGCTCTTGGCGCGCCGGGGGCCAATGTCACCTCGCCGGTGGACGGCGTCGTCATTCGCTGGCGGATGACCGGGGCCTACTCGGGCGGCCCGTTTCGCCTCAGGGTGCTGCGACCCACTGGCGGCGGGGCGTATACGGGCGCCGGAACCAGCACTTCCGTGACACCGGTTGGCGCTCCCGCCACCAACCTCTTCTCCACTGTTATCCCGATAAAAGCCGGCGACCTCGTCGGTCTCGATCCCGAACACACCAACGACAAAATCGGCACTCTGAGCACGAGCTCCGCGCTGACCACGATTTCCTACTGGGATCCCGGGCTTGTCGACGGCGCTGGGGGACGCATGCCAGACGGGCAATTCTCGCCCGGCAACGAACTCGGGTTCAACGCCGACGTGCTGCCGCCTCCGAGCATCTCCACGATCGGGCCCGTCGGCGGCTCTCTGGCGGGCGGAGCCAATGTCACGATCTCGGGCGACAACTTCGCTGAGGTCAGTGGGGTGTTGTTCGGCTCGGTGCCCGCATCGGCCTTCAAGGTCGACTCGGAAACGCAGATCACCGCGACCGCGCCGCCGAGCGCCACGCTCGTCTCGGTGCCGATCAGCGTCTCCACCGTCGCTGGTCGTGCTACCTCGGCCTCGTCCTTCGCATACGAAGGGTGCACGGTGCCGAAGCTCAAGACCAAGAAGCTGAAAGCGGCGAAGAAGAAGATCCGTGCGGGGAACTGCAAGGTGGGCAAGGTCACCAAGCGCAAAGGCGCAACCGCGAAAACAGGCAAGGTCGTCAAGCAGCGACCAAAACCGGGAAGCATTCTGGCCCCCGGTACCACGATCAAGGTGACGCTGGGAACGTAACCGCCGCGCCTCAGTTGCGCGGCGCGTAGCGGTGGTGGAGCATCAGGGTGTTGCCATCCGGGTCGTTGAAGATCGCCATGTGGCAGACGCCGCTATCGATCGTGTCGCCTAGGAAGGAGACGCTCTTGGCCTCGAGCTCGGCGCGGGTGGCTTCGACGTCATCGACGTGGAAGGCAGTGGGGTGGGTGTTGGGCTGGAACTCGCGACCGATGGCGGCGGCGTCCATGAGCTGAAGCGTGAGGTTGCCGGTCTCGAACTCGCCGCCGGGAATTTTGCCGTAGTCGACCGAGTGCTCCAGGCCGAGGGTCTGGCCGTAGAACTCGACGGCGGCGGGGTAATCCTTGACGAAGACGGTGGCGAAGTCGACGCCGGTGATCGTGCTCATGGTCTGCTCCTGGTTTGGGGGCGGGGTCTGCTGAGGAGACTAGGCCCATCGGCAAGATCGGCTTCGGCCGGAGGGCTGGTCAGGGTGCTGACGAAGGAGCGGTCATGGTGCAGATCCCTCTCAGTGATTTGAGCGATGGAGACCGCGCGGCGTTGCAGGCGCTGGTGCCGCTGGCGGGAGCGCTTGGGGCAGGCACGATCTTTGCGCTCTTCTTTGGCGGTAGGCGCAAGGCCGGCTTCGCGGTCTTCGAACTCTTCACCATCGTCGCGGTCCTCACCGCTGTGGGCTCGACGGCCTACTTCAGCATCGCGCTGCTGCACCAGAACGAAGCGATCACCGGACATGACCTGACCAGGACAGCTACGCCCCTGTTGGTGGCAGCCGTGCTGCTGGTTTTCGTCAGCGTGTTCGCTCGCCTGCCGGGATCATTCACCCGCGTGGTCACGCTGCTGCCGTTGGCGCTGGTGGCGATCGTCATCGCGGCTCTGCTTGCAAGCAACACCTGGTTCGCTCAACCGGAAAGCATCGTTCCCCTCGCCGGGGCCATCCTCGCCGTGGGTGCCGTCGTCGGAGTAGTCGCCTGGGGGGCCGAGCGGGCGGACATAGGCTGGGACCGACGCTGGGAACGCCGGCGGTTGACCCGGCTCTACGAGCAGGACTACGTGCCAGAGGAAAAGCCACTCAATCTCGCCTTGCCGCGACCGGATGGGCGGGAGCAGGCGATGAAGATCTCCTGCTGGACACGCAAAGGGCGGACGTACCTCGACCTGCCGACAGGTTGGCACCTGCGCTCCGAGGTGCACCGCCTCTGGCGAGAGCAGGCGGTTGGCGAGGCTCGTCCGCCGGCCGGCTCGGTGATCCTTCTGCGTACCCAAATCTGGCCTCGCATTCCGGTCTTGAGGGAGCGCGCCAGAGTGGGTTTCCATTTGCTCGAACCCTCGCGCGGAGGAAAGGCTCGCGTGGTCGAGCTCGAACCGAATGACGAGGGCATCTTCGACGTCACCGAGCTCGGCGTAGTCTGAGCGGGTGGTTCTGGGAGCCGACACCAAGGTCGTATTGCTGCTGTCAGCGCTGATGTTCCTCTGGGCTCTGCTGCTGGGGGTAATGAAGTTCCGCCAGATGGATGCCTCAGAGGAGGGGTTGGCGCATCCCTACACCGACATCGCCCACAGGGCCGCCCTGCTCTACAGCTTCGCCCTGCTCCTGGTGGCCACCTTCGTCGAGCTCAGTGGCTGGGGTGTGGCGGTCAACCTGATCGCCGCCGGGGCGCTCGCCTTCTACTTCTACGCTGCCGTGTTCGGCTACATGGTGCACGGCTGGAGGCGAGATACCGACAACCAGTTCCGGCGCCCCGGGCGCGGGCTCGAGGCCTTCATGGCGAGCCTGATCGTGGCCGAGATCGGCGGCTGGCTGGTCCTGATCGCCGGCTTCCTCGACGCGCAGATCTTCTAGCCGCTTGCGCTTGGCGGAGGTGGGTCGCCGCTGACGACGCAGTCCTTGGCGTCGGTCATCTTCAGTGGTTCGGTGTTGGGGAAGGCTTCCAGCAGGGCGTCGGCGATCAGGCGGCCGCGGGCGGCGTAGCCTTCGGAGGTGAAGTGGATCCCGTCGGGGATGTACCACTGGTCTTTGACGTCGGCCGCCCAGTTGTAGATGCGCATGTTGGGGTAGCCATCGCAGGCAGCGAGCAGCGCTTCGTTCCAGCTCTTCATGTTCGCCTCGGCATAGGGACCGTTCGGCACCAGTGATTTGACGTTGACCCACATCACCGGTTCATCGCCGATCGTCGACATCATGCTTTCGATCCGATCGTCGTAGGTGAACTTCGAGCCGACGGCGACGTCGGCCGCCTCGTTGGTCCCCATCGCGATCACCCAGCAGCCTTTGAAGCCTTCGTTCTTCCAAGCTTCCGCGACTTCCTGGGCGTTTGGTTCGCCTTCGAAGTTCTCATAGATCGAGCGCGCCCCTGCCACCTCGAGGTGGGCCGTAGTGGCGCCGACCCGGGCGTACTGGGCTGCGATCAGCTCGTTGCGCGGCAAATATTCTTCGGAGACGAGGCCCTCGGAGGTCGAGTCGCCGATGTGGACGACCGCTTCGCAGGAGGTCGCCAGCGGCTTGCGCTTCGCGTTCTTTGCCGTGACCGTCTGCGCTATCGGTTCGGCGCCGATCGCCGGCGAGTTGGAGACGCCAACCCCGGCCACCCCGGCGATCGCGAAGGCGACGACCACGGCGCCGATCCCGATCCCGATCCAACCCTCGCGCGGCACCCGCTCGCGCCGCCAGCGCCCCGCTTTCCACTGCGCCCAGAGTCGGCCGAGGGCGCCATGGCGGATCGGGTTCTCGACGTAGCGCCAGGAGAGCTCGGCCACGACCATGATTGCCGCCACCTGCGGGATCGCCCGCAGCAGGCTCGCGCCGTGCGGACCCTGGGGCGAGGTGAGCACGATGATCGGCAGGGTCCAGAGATAGATCCCGTAGGAGCGTTCGCCGATCCACTGCATTGGTTTGCAGCCGACGATCGGTCCGAGGCGCGAGGCGGGGTGGGCGAAGGACGCAACCGCAAGAGCGGTACCCAGCGCCAGCACGGCAAAGCCGCCCCTGTAGATGAAGGAGTCGAACTCGTTCGACTGCCAGAACATCAGGCCGATCACGATCAGGCCGAGCAAGCCGGCGGCGTCGATTACCCGCCGTGCCTGCGGGGTCACTCGGCCACTGAGGCTGCGGCTCGGCCAGACCATCGCCAGAGCCGCACCAACGAGCAGCTCGAGCGCCCGCGTGTCGGTGCCGTAGTAGACGCGCGAGGGGTCGAGCGAGGGGTGGTAGAGGATCGCCATCAGGATCCCGGAGCAGAGCGCGGCGACGAGGGCGACGGCGGCGAGCCGCGGCCGCGGCCCTGACTTGCGCCGCGCTTCCGGCACGAAGTGCAGAGCCGCCGCCAGCAGGAAGGGCCAGACGATGTAGAACTGCTCCTCGACTGAGAGCGACCAGAGATGGTTGAGCGGCGAGGGCGGGGCGAACCGGGCGAAGTAGGAGACGTCGTGGAGGATCAGCCACCAGTTGTTGAAATAACCGACAGCGCTGAGCTCGGCCATGCGGAAGTCGCTGGGCTGGTGCGGACCGATCACGGTCACCCAGGCCATCACCACGATCAACATCAGAAAGAGGGCGGGAAGCAGGCGCCGCGCCCGGGCCAGCCAGAAGGACTTGAGTTTGATCCCGCCCTGATTAACCTGGTTCAGCAGGATGTCGGTGATCAGGTAGCCACTGAGGGTGAAAAAAACGCCAACACCGAGCAGCCCTCCTTCGGCCCAGCCGAATTTGAGGTGATAGAGGACGACGCCGATCACCGCGATCGCGCGTAGGCCGTCGAGGCCAGGCATGTAGCGCCGGCCGCGCTCTATTGGTTCAGGCATTACCGGCCAGGGAGAACGGGAACAGCGACGACGCTGCGCCCAGGAGTGAGTTGAGAATCTGGGCCTCGCGGCGGGCCAGCTTGTGCACCGGCGGTAGTTCGGGGCCGGATTCGAGCGCCGGCTGCCGTTGTGCCGCGGTGGCGATGCCGAGGCAGCGTTTGATGCCCTGGGCGATCAAGCGCGCCCGCAGGTCGGCGCCGGCGGGAATCGGATGCAGGTCGTCGGACTGCATCAGCTCGGGATGCGTTTCCTCCGCCCGGGCCCAGTCGGGCACCTGAGTCCCAGGCCGGGAGGCGGCGAAAGCCCTCACCACCCTGTTCTTACCGGTGTTGTCGATTCCGTTGACGGTAAAGCCGTGGATGGTCGGCACCACCATGCAGCGGTCGCCAACCGTCGCCGCCACCTTTCCCAGATTTTCGGCGAGGATCTCGGGATAAGCGGGGTTGTCGTTGGTTCCGGCGTCGAAGACGATCACCGACTGCGAGGGGTCATAGCTTTCCTTGAAGAGGTCATAGATCTGGAAGCTGTTGGAGCCGCCCACGGCATTGACGGTCAACTGCACGCCCGGCAGGTATCTCTGCAGATACGGCGAGGTCAGTTCCTCGAGGCTGTCGCCGACGACGAGAACACCACCGTCGCCGCTCGCGCTCGCAGGCGGAGCGGGAAGGGCGAGGGCAACAAGCATCGCCACCAGAATCGCGAGCTTGCGCGCACTCGGCATCTGGCGAATTTCTACACTACGCCGATGCGGCTCAGGGCGGCGGTGACAGTCTGCATCGTGCTGGGCCTGAGCCTGATTCTGGGTTCCTGTGGAGACGACGGCGCCCCGGCCCCCAGCGGCTCGGAAAGAACGGGTTCGACGGTGAGCGCTCCCGCCGCGGCGAAAAGGGCTGGCGCCAGCGCCAAGTCCCGTCACTTCTGTCACCACGAGATTGGCCCCTTCATCGCTTCGTTGACGGCGCTGCGCGATGACCTGGCGCGCGGGCTCAGCTACGACGACTACCTGGCTCAGGTGCGGGGTACCCGCGCGATCTACGCCAAGGTCCGCCCGAAGCGGGTCCCGGCCGGCTGCCTGGTGGTGAGCGGTGGTCCTGCGGAGCGCGCCTTCAACCTCTACATCGACGCGGCCAACGCCTGGGGAGACTGTCTGGCTACGGTGACTTGCAGCACGCGCTCGATCGAACCCCGGCTGCAACGCAAGTGGGCGCTGGCAGAACACCGACTTGCGCTCGCCCAGAGGGGCTTGAACGCCGAGGTGCAGTAGTTAGCACTCACTCACACTAATTAGCAGTCACTCATCTTGGCGATGTAGACCGCCTTGGTGTGTGTGTTTTCATCGAGCGACCGGCGTGGGATGCCATCCAGCCCGAGGCCGTACACGTCGAGACAATCCAAGCCCGCGGCCGCCAGCGCTGCCAGCACGTCCGCTTCGGGAAAGTGACGCTGGCGGTGTGTCAGTGACTCGCCTGAGTCCACTTCCAAACGCGATTCGCAGATCGAGCGCGGTGGCGCGTTGGGGGCAGTGAGGCCGCGCCAGACGAGCCGGCGTCCCTCTCGCTCAACCACCTCCGTTTCGGCGAAGAAGGTGCGATATGTCTGCAAGGTGTTGACGTCAAAAAGGAGGAGGCCGGTAGCGGCGAGGTTTCTCCGCATGCCAGTCAACGCCCGCCGCAATTCCTCAGTACTAAGTAGATAATTCACCGCGTCATCGAGTGCCCAGACGAGGTCAAACTCACCAAATTCGGGCAGTTCGGTCATATCGGCAACAGCGAACTCCACCGCATCCCCCGCCTTCTCCCGCGCCCGTTCCAGCATCGACGGTGAGATGTCACAGGCGGTTACCCGCCAACCGCGGGGCAGCATCTCCAGGAAGCTCTTGCCGGTACCGCAAGCGACGTCCAGCAGACGTTTCCCCTGCAAACCGCGACGCTCCAGAATTTTCAGCAGGTCAGCGGTCCAGAGGTCGTATTCGTGGTGCGCGGTGAAGGTGTCGTACACCGGGGCCATTGCCTCGTAGGTGCATTCCGCGTTCTCTCCCCCGGTCCCGGGCGTTGCCGTGAAGACCATGATTTAAAGACCGGATTTCCGATCTAAAAAGTTTCAGCACTAAATTTCACCCTTTTGGTTTTAGAAGTAGTACGGTCGATCAATCAACGTTTCGATCATTCAAGATTCGGATCAGGGAGACGGTTGGGAGTGGGATGAGGCGCACCGTTTCTGCTTGCGCATGGCCTATCACTACTCCAGCAATCCCAATGAGGCGGAGGACATCGCCCAGGACGCGCTGCTCCGTGCCTGGCGTCGCCGCTCCACCCTGCGTGACGGCGCCCGTCGCAAGGAGTGGCTCGGCACGATTGTCCGCAACGAGGCCTTCCGCCATCACTCGCGGGTGCGGCCCGATCCGGTCGATGAGGTCGATAGCTGGGAGGGTGAGGAGGACGAGCGGATCGTCTCCACGGTCGAGCGGGCCGACCTCCACGCCGCCCTGAAGGGCCTCAGTGCGCGAGATCGCAAACTGCTCGAGCTGCGCTATCAGGAGGACCTGACCCAGGAGGCCATTGCCCGTCGGCTGGGGATCCCTGACGGCACGGTCAAGGTCCGTCTCCATCGCGTTCGCCACCGGCTGCGCGAGGCGATGGGCTCCGCGGCCGCCTAGTAGGGCTAGGCCGCGGCGGCGACGCGGCGCATCTCCGCGGCCGCGGCGCTGGGCCCGATGTAGGGCACGAGCATGGCGAAGAGCAGGTCCGGCAGCATTGCCGGTAGCTGCGCCGCCCGTCCGGCCAGGAGCTCATCGAAGATCAGGCCGGAGACCGCGCCAGCAGACATCAGCGAGATGTTCTCGGGCAGCTCGCGGCCATCGGAGAGCTCGCGGCCGTCCTCGAGGTACTCGGTGAAGCGGGCAACGGCGTCCCAGTGCATCTGCCGGGCATCCGCACCGGCAGCGGCGACCTCGACCACGGCGGTGCGAGCGAGCTCGGG
>Ga0157379_10003555_pt1 | contig 13203 bp, 9 predicted proteins | sample S25metaG_FD_121802 | JGI IMG/M metagenome (GOLD analysis project Ga0157379, IMG submission 121802) | Switchgrass rhizosphere microbial communities from Kellogg Biological Station, Michigan, USA - S2-5 metaG | ecosystem: Host-associated > Plants > Roots > Rhizosphere > Soil | place: USA: Michigan... | reverse complement strand
TGAACAGTGCGGGAAGGGAAGTCTGCAGAGGGTATTTGCAGCGCTTTCGGAGAATCAGCGTGAAACTCTGCGCCTCTTCTTTGCCGAGGGATACACGTTTGACGAAATTGCCACGAAGCTCGGCCAATCTCGAGGCAATATCAAACACCACTACTTTCGGGCGCTGGGCAGGCTCCGAAAGGCGCTCTTTGGTGGTAAATTGCCAGGCGATTGAGCACGAGAAGAGTTTTTGTCCAACCTAGGAGCGGGGCGTTGTCGCTAACCGAACCCCATAAGTAGTTCCTAGAGCTCTGCGGCGTTTCGACCTCAGACCAGTTGACTGAGGAGGAACAGAAGAAGCTACAGGCGCATCTTGCCGTTTGCGAGTCCTGCCCGGGAAACTCTAAAGCAGTACGAATCAGTTGTTGACCAGGCTATCTCGGCCTTCGTGCCAAGGAAGCGTTGAAGGGTCTGGATGCCTCGGGATAGGTTCATCTAGGTCGCAGCACTTCGTAGCGAGTGACTGCGTAGCCGAGAGCAGCGCCAAGAAATACATCTGAGGGGAAGTGAGCGCTAGTGGTCACCCTGGAAAAGCTGACTGCGGTCGCGAATCCGTAGACCAACCAAGGTACCCAGCGGTGCGTATGGTAACGAGTGGCAACGACCGTGGCTACGGCAAAAGCGCCGGCGGCGTGGCCGGATGGAAAGCTGCTTCCCTTGAAGGGTGATTTTCCGCCAGCAAAGAACGTGTCATTGAATGGCATCCCCGGGGCCACATCAGACGGGCGTTTTCTTCGCGTAATCGCCTTTATCGCGAGATCGACGACCGCGCTGTCAGCGTAAGCTTCTCCCGCCAGCAAGGCTGTGCCCACTTGGTACGAGTCATGCCGGGCATAGCCTGCGACCAGCAGCGCCGCCGGCAAGGCTATGACCTGCGCAGTGGTAATCGGGGCGTCGAATGTGTCGTTCACATCGTCCAGATTTCGAGCATGAGAACGAAAGTAAGGCATAGCGTGGGGATCGGCGACGACTAACCCGGCAGTCCCACCTGCGATGGCAAGTGTGGGCAGCCAATAGTGTCCCTTCGCCAACTGGGCAGGGAACAAGAGCCAAATGCCTTTTTGATCGTGAAGGAAGTCCTTTGGCAGGCTGCGCCACGACACCTCGCGGTTCGAGGGAGAGTGCGATGTTTCTCCCTGCGCCTCCCTGGTGTGGGACGGACTGTCAGGCCATCCGGGATCCGAGGTCTGCGAATTCGCGCTCTCACGAGAGCATGCGACAACGACAAGAAGCAAAACGAAAAATCGAGATAGCCTGCTCATATGCCTTCGATGTCAATCTGTCAGCGGAGGTAGGCCGCGCGGTGTTTCCAAAGCCGAATTTTCACTGCTTTGCCCGTTCCGGGAGGGTAGGCGTGTGCGTCTTTGCATTCGGATCGCTGGGGTTGCGTTGGCTCCCTAGGTCCAACCCAAATTGCGGATGGTCGTAGGTGCCGCTAATCTTGACTGGAGCCAGGTAGCCGCTGGGCTTATTTTTGAAAATAGGGTCCAGCACTTTCAGCATCAGCGACTTGATACCGTGGGTTGTTTTGGAAATCTCAGCCTCGGTTCTTAATGTTCCGTGAAGATCAATTTTCTCGCTGATCAAGTTGTAGGTGCCGCGCATTTGTGCCAGGGCGCCGGGGATGCCGAAGGAGAGATCGGAGAACGTGGCGACACCATTATTAAGGAGAATGTGACCTTTCAGGTTCGAGAGCACGTTCTGAGGATCGGTATCATCCTTTTCGGGTTTTGGATTTTTCTCTCCCCGGGCGCCCAGGCTGAGGCTGTTCAACCCCTGTTGTGTGTCGGTCTTGGTAAAGCTGCCGGCATCGATTCCAAAGTCGCCCTGCAACTCCACTCTCTTCAGAAATGGCTTTTCTCCTGGCGGTATGGAGACTTTTGCTTTGAAGTTGACGTTACCAGACATTGGCGCCAGCGGCGAGTTGGTGAAGAGCAATAGAAGATCCTGAATCCTTCCTTCTTTGCTGGCCATGGTGAGCGAGGTCGTTTTGCCGGCTTGACCCGCTTCTCCCGCCACGCTTCCCTGGGTCCAAATAGTGGTTTTGCGAAAATTCGCATTCACATTTTGCAGGAAAACGTCTCCATTTTCAGCGTTGACTATGGCATGAAACTGAGTCTCAAGGCCTGTATGATTTGAACTTCGCGCTACCGCGAAATGCGGAACATCAGTATTCCCCTCAACCTCAATACGTTCTAACATGCCGGCATATTTCCCCGAGGAAGCAAGTAAACCACTAATACCCGGGAAGGTGCCCAGGTCCGCATTTTCGAAACGATATTCGCCGGAGACAACAGTCTGGCCGACGTTGTCGGGGTTCCACGGACCGAACTTCCCCGTAGTCGTGATTTCGCCAGGAGGTTCGGGATTTGAAAGTGCAGCCCTAAACACTGCCGGAGCGCCGCTCCCCACATCGCTGATGGTGAATCCACGAAACACAAACTGGAGAGGCGGCGTTCCTTTTTGGCGCGACGCAAGTTCCAGAATCGTTCCGTCTGCCACCAAGTTATCAATCACAACCGACGATCTTGGGGGTGTTTTAAAATGCTCGCTGCCCAGCGGAGGAATCAGAATATGCATGCCTTCCACTGCAACCAGCTTTACGTGCCTGGCAAAAATGCCCGCAATGGTGCCTCGAATCGTTAATTTTTTGATGGTGATCAACGGTTGAGCGCCGCTTCTCGGATTGTGCTGAAAAATGACCTGATCGAGGATGCAGCCGACATGGGGAAAGTATGTCGCATGAAAGGAGCCCGTAGTCACCTTGCTGTCGCTTTCGTCCGCCAATTCCCTTAGGACGGCATCAACCCGAAAGGGCCAAAAGAAGGCCATTAATACGAGGACGGTTAGAAGTCCAACTCCCAACCCAGATAGAATCACCACTCTAATCGATCGTGACCCGCGTATCGGGGTTGGTGTGAGCATTTTAGGTATTGCAAACTCGAGACTGTTTGGAGGCGTACTGTTCGTTCCGGGTTGTCAGCGATCCTGGCGGGTGAGGACTTTTCGGGTTCCCGGCAGATCAAAACTGCACTAATATTGATGCACAATGGCCCGTGGAGCCTCTGTCGGCGTTCCCGGTACGTCTAGTTCGGGCTTGCCAGCATCCAAATCAAGGCGTTTCGGGGTGAAGTAACCCCACGGCGAAATGTGAAAGGGCAGAATGCGACGTCGCGGAACCGTTTCTGTGAGAACTTGGGTTATCGTCGTGACGCTGGTCCTAGCTCTGGGGTGTCCCAGCGAAACTGAAGCCTATGCCGTTCTTGCCCACGAAGCGATCGTTGACAGCGTGTGGGATACCAACATACGCCCGTTACTGTTGAAGCGCTTTCCCGCTGCGACCGCAGGGGAAATCAAGGACGCTCACGGCTACGCATACGGCGGGGCCATCATTCAGGACCTTGGTTATTATCCGCACGGAAGTTTCTTCTTTAGCGACTTAACGCATTATGTGCGAAGCGGAGATTTTGTCCTGGCCCTTCTGCGCGACTCCAACGACCTCAATGGCTACGCGTTTGCCCTGGGTGCTCTCGCTCACTACGCCGCCGACAACGACGGTCATCCTATGGGAACCAATCGTGCAGTCCCGATCTTGTATCCCAAGTTGAAGAAGAAATATGGCGACTCCGTCACCTATGAGCAAGATAAGCTGGCGCATGTAAAGACGGAATTTGGATTCGACGTGCTCGAAGTGGCGCGCGGACGATACGCTCCGGACAGCTACCACGACTTCATCGGCTTCGGAGTGGCAGTTCCGCTGCTGGAACAAGCGTTCCAGGAAACGTACGGCTTAGAGCTCAAAGCGGTCCTTTCGAACGAGGAGAAGGCAATCGGTTCCTACCGTCACGATGTCAGCCAACTTCTCCCCAAGGCGACTCGTGTTGCCTGGAGTCTGAAGAAAAACGAGATCATGAAGGACCAACCCGGTATGACGAAAACGAGGTTTCTCTATAATCTTTCTCGCGCCAGTTACCAAAAGAACTGGGGGAACGAATACCAGAAGCCCACGTTCGAGGAGCGGTTCCTGGCCTTTCTGGTTCGCCTTCTCCCCAAATTCGGTCCGCTGAAAGTATTACAGCTCAAAACCCCTACGCCTGAAACAGAGAGAATGTTCGAAGCGAGCTTTAACGCGACTCTGGAGCGCTATCGACAGCTGCTGGGCCAGGTGGGTACTGACCGGCTTCAGCTACCGAACGACAATTTCGACACCGGTAAAATAAGCGGCCCTGGACAATATCGCCTCAACGACGAGACGCACGCAAAGTTGCTCGATGCGTTGGCAAAGCAGGATTTCCGCGGCGCCGCGCCGCAAGTTCAGGCCGAACTGCTGGAATTCTTCGGGCATCCGGATGCGCCTTACACGATTAAGCGAAAGCCCAAAGACTGGGCGAAGGTTCAGGGCGAAATCGAGCAATTGAAGAATACGGTTCCATCCTCGGTGACGACGACCGACCTTTGCCTATCATCCCCGCCGCCGAAGTGATCAGAAACGAACGCCTTCTCATCAACGCGGTCAGATGCAATGTCTGGAGTGTGGGTGCCGGCACCTGACGTGCTGTCGAAATCTCCACCTCTAGTAAAAGTGTAGTAAGTTGGGTGGCTCCAATCTTCACTGGATTCACGAAACAGGAGCTCTCTCGGAGGACTGATGATCCGCTCGCTCGTCACTCTGCTGGTCTGTCTTTTCGGTGCTGTAGCTCTGCTGGTTTCCGCCCCCGCCGGCTCCGTCTCCATTTCTGATCAGGCCCGCCGGCTCCACTTCTCCTCCATTGTCGTTGACACTCACGATGACACTACGCAACGCTTGTTCTCCAAAGATTTCGACCTCGGCAAGCGTAATGCTTCGGGTCATGTCGACATACCCCGAATGCGCGAAGGTGGCTTGAGCGCCATTTTCTTTTCTATCTGGATTGATGGCCGGACCATGGGCCCGCTCGCGATTCAAAAGGCTCTCGACCAGATTGACGCCGTCCAGCAAAACGTGCGGAAGTATTCGAAAGATCTCGCCTTCGCCCGTACTGCCAACGACGTTCGACGCGCCCATGAACAAGGGAAAATTGCCGTCCTGATGGGCATCGAAGGCGGCCACATGCTGGGAAACGACATCCGCATGGTCCGTATCTACAGTGATCTCGGCGTCCGCTACATGACCCTCTCCCACTTCTACAACGACGAGTGGGCCGATTCTTCCACAGATAAGCCTGCCCACAACGGCCTCACCGACTATGGCAAAGACATTGTCCGCGAAATGAACCGGCAGGGAATGCTGGTTGATATCTCGCACGTTTCCGACAAAACGTTCTACGACGCTCTTGCGGTCAGCACCGCCCCCTTGATTGCCTCGCATTCCTCGTGTCGCGCTCTCTGCAATCATGCCCGCAACATGTCCGACGACATGATCAAGGCGCTGGCGGCGAAAGGCGGCGTGATCCAGATCAATTACGAAAAGAGCTTCGTCGATCAAGCGTACAAAGATGCCCTGGAGAAACAGTCAGGCGGCGTCGTGGAAATGATGGATCAACTCAAGAAGCAATGTGGGGATGACGAGGCCTGCATGGGAGAAAAGATGGCCGAACGGGAGAAGCAAGCCATTGCGGAAGGCAAACTGCCGCACGTTTCCTGGGAACGGATCGTCGATCACGTTGACTACGCCGTCAAACTCGTCGGCGCCGATCACGTAGGTCTCGGCTCCGACTTCGATGGCGCCTCCATGCCGGAAGGAATGGATGACGTCAGCCATCTGCCGCAAATTGCAGATGCTCTTCTCAAGAAGGGATACTCGGAAGCGGATGTCCGCAAAATCCTGGGCGAAAATACGCTTCGAGTGCTGGCGGCGGCGGAACAGGTCAGCCGCGAGATGCAATCATCACCCTAACTCATCACAAGAATCCGTTTCGCCAATCAATGATGCGGCCTGAGGGCAAGACCTACGGTTGTCGTGGCGATTTTTAGGGCCGAACAAATTCGTCGAATTCACGACTCGGATAGTCGACTGAATCCGTTAGAATCCATAGCGCGAATGGGGAGGGCGGAGGCGATCCAACCGCCGCCGTGGTTTCTATTACCATTTCAACCAGAGGGAATTCATGACACTTCGGTGGATATGCGGTTCACTGCTCGCGGTGAGTCAGTTGATTTCGGCCCAGCCCGGGTTTGGACAGGCCACAGTTGCACCAACGTCTTCGCCGCTCACGGGATACAGTTCGCAAACGCCCGAGAGCGATTGGGAGAAAAAATTCCAGAACGGCATTTCGCCGGACAACATTCGCGAGAACATGCGCCGCTTGAGCGCCCGTCCCCATCACGTTGGATCGCCGTACGACAAAGATAACGCCGAGTGGATTCTGGCCAAATTCAAAGAGTGGGGATTCGACGCGAAGATCGAAACTTACAATGTCTTATTTCCCACTCCCAAAATTCGTCTGGTTGAAATGCTGCAACCGACCAAGTTTCAAGCCAAGATGCAAGAACCGGTGTTGCCGGTCGATCCCACAAGCGGCCAGAACGATGAGCAACTCCCGACCTACAACGCCTATTCGATCGATGGAGACGTCACGGCCCCACTGGTGTACGTGAACTACGGCAATCGCGAAGACTACGAGCAACTCGATCGCCTGGGAATTTCAGTCAAAGGCGCAATCGTTGTTTCGCGCTACGGAGACGGCTGGCGCGGCATCAAGCCGAAGGTCGCCGCAGAGCATGGAGCGGTCGGGTGCATCATCTATTCGGACCCAAAGGGTGACGGATATTTCAAGGGTGACGACTATCCTTCCGGAGGCTGGCGGCCGCGGGAGGGAGTACAACGCGGGAGCGTGATGGACACTGATTATCCGGGCGACCCGCTGACGCCCGGGGTGGCCGCGACCGCAGACGCCAAGCGACTCTCAATCAAGGACGCGAAGACGATTACACGGATTCCGGTGTTGCCGATTTCTTACGGCGACGCCCTTCCGCTGCTCTCGGTACTGAAAGGCCCGGTCGCTCCCGACGCTTGGCGTGGGGCGCTGGCTATCACTTATCACATCGGTCCCGGGCCGGCGCAGGTGCATCTCAAAGTTGCGTCTAACTGGGACATCAAACCGATCTACGACGTCATCGGCACATTGCGCGGCTCGGACGGCGGCCAATGGGTGCTGCGCGGCAATCATCATGACGCGTGGGTAAACGGCGCCGACGATCCGATTTCCGGCCAGGCTGCGATGCTGGAGGAAGCGCGCATGCTCGGTGAACTCCATCGTCAGGGCTGGACTCCCAAGTGCACCATCATCTACTGCGCGTGGGACGGAGAAGAGCCCGGACTGCTTGGATCCGTTGAGTGGGTTGAAGACCACCTGAATGAACTGAAAGCCCACGCCGTCGCATACATCAATTCCGACGGCAATGAGAGAGGATTTCTCTTTCCTGGCGGGACCCAGGACCTGCAGACCTTCATCAGCGGAGTTGCTCGCGATATCCAGGACCCAGAAACTCACACGTCAATCTTTCAACGCTCGCATCTGGCGAGCATCGCCAAAGCGAAGGACGCGGAGGAGCGTAAGGACCTTCGCAAACGCAGCGACCTTGTGGTCAAGGCTGTGGGAGATGGATCGGACTACACTGCGTTCCAGGACTTTGCCGGCATCTCGACTCTGAGCATTGAGTTCGGCGACGAAGACGATGGCGACCAGTATCATTCCATCTACGATGATTTCTACTGGTACACGCACTTCGCCGACACTGATTTCTCCTACGGGCGCGCCCTGGCGCAAACCGCTGGCACCGCGATGATGCGTATGGCGAATGCAGACCTGATTCCCGTGGACTACTCTCCCCAAGCCGAGGCGATTGCGAAGTACGAGGCGGAGCTGGAGAAGCTGCTCAAAGACAAGCAGGACGAATTCACCGAACGCAATCTGGAACTCGAGGAAGGCGTTTTTAGGGCGATCGCAGATCCCCGCAAGCCATCCGTGCCACCTCCGGCTGAGACGGTGCCGCCGTACATGAACTTTTCTCCCATGAAGAATGCCATTGAGCTGCTCAAGAAGAGTTCGGAGCGCTATTCAAAGGTGCTATCGGATTGGCACTCTAAAGGTTCGCCCGCTCTTTCTGAGCAGTCGCTGCAGTTGGTGAACGCCGACTTACTCAAAATTTCCCGCCTCTTCCTGAATGAAAAGGGGTTGCCAGAGCGGCCCTGGTTCAAGAACCAGGTTTATGCGCCGGGCGCCTACACGGGTTACGGGGCAAAGCCGATTGCGGCCGTTCGTGAATATATGGACGCCAAGAAATGGAAAGAAGCTGAGGCGCAGATTCCTCAGGTAGCACAGGTGCTTGAGAACGTCGCGGCCGGCATCAACAAGGCGGCCGAAGACTTGCAAAACGCGCAAACGCATTGAGGTGGGATGGAGGATGGTCGTCTCGCTCGTCGAGCACAGTCCGTGCCCGCCGGGCGGGACGCCCGGCCTCGACGACCAGAGGATTTTGACTGATGATTGTGAACTTCGCCGAGCGGGCGCATAACCACAACTGGGCACTGGACCCGGTCACGCGGTCGCTGCTCGACACCGATTTCTACAAGCTGCTCATGCTCCAGTTCATTTGGAAGCACTATCCAAAAACGCCGGTGTCGTTCTCATTATTGAACCGTACTTTGTCGGTACGCCTCGCTGACATGTTTCCCCCTGAAGAGTTGACGGCACAGTTGGAGCATGTCCGCCGTCTGCGTTTTCGAAAGTCAGAACTGGTATGGCTCGCGGGCAACACGTTCTACGGTCAACGCGGGATTTTTGAGCCGGCGTTCCTGGCCTGGCTGGAGCGGGATTTCAAATTGTCGGATTACAAGCTGTCGGTCAAGGACGGACAGTTTGATCTGTTGTTCGAAGGCTTGTGGACCGATACAACAATGTGGGAACTCTATGCCCTCGCGATTATTGACGAACTTAAAACCAGGGCCGGTCTGAAGAAGCTGGGTGAGTTCGGCCTGGACATCCTGTACGCCCGAGCGAAAACTAAGCTCTGGGGAAAGATCGAGCAATTAGTTGGCGTTCCCGACCTGCATGTCGCGGATTTTGGGACCCGCCGACGTCACAGTTTTTTGTGGCAGGAATATGTGGTGGAGGCCATGGCGTCGAACCTGGGAAGCGCCTTTACCGGGACTTCAAACGCTTTCCTGGCTCACAAGCACGATCTGGAAGCGATCGGAACCAACGCGCATGAGATACCGATGGTCTTGGCCGCACAGGCGCCGGATGATCGAGTTCTAAAAGCTTCCCAATATCGTGTCCTCGAAATGTGGCAGAGCACCTATGAGGGCGAGCTTCTTATCATGCTGCCCGACACGTTTGGAACGACGCAGTTTTTGAAAGACGCACCGGAGTGGGCGGCGGACTGGACCGGACAGCGCATTGACAGCAAAAATCCTTGGGTGGCCGGCGACGAATATATTGACTGGTTGAAGGCACGCGGCCGAAATCCCCATGACAAGCTGATCATCGCCTCCGACGCGCTGGACGTTGACGAAATCCTCGGGCTGCATGCCTATTTTGGCGGGACCCTTGCGAGCGCCACGACGGCCAAGGATTTTCGCAGCGCGGCTGATTTCCTGGATGCTAAGAAATGGACGCCGGGACGACGGGCGCGCTTCAGCGCCGGCTGGGGCACATTGCTCACAAATGATTTCCGCGGCTGCGATCCAACAAGCGGAATTGGATTTGACCCGGTCAGCCTGATCTGCAAGGTGACCGAGGTTGACGGCCAGCCGGCGGTCAAACTCTCCGACAACTACTCGAAGGCGCTGGGCCCGCCTTCGGAAATTGAACGCTACCGCCGCGTCTTTGGAACGGCTGGCGTCAGCAACGCTCCGGTAATCGCATGATCATCTGAGCGCATCGCACCGGGAAGATCCGCCACGAACCACGTAGGGCAGATCTCCTCATCTGCCCGGTCGAGCATCGCCTCGAGAAGTTTTTGCCGGAAAAAAATTGCGGAGCTTCGCTCCGCCGGACCGATGAGGTACATCTGTCCCTACTGTGGTTTGTGGTTGTGCCCGCACGAGCGCGGACGCTCGCGCTCACATCAGTCGTTCTGTGCTACACTCCGACAGTTTTTTCAAATCACATTTTTTATGTCCAAGGGTCATAGGGATGAAGCTTCGGCCACTCGTTGTACCTCTCGCGGTTCTCTTCGCGTTGTTTTTCTCTCCATCAATTTCTGCCGCACAAGCAGCGCCCGCAACGCCCCGGCCCGTTACCGTGGACGATTATTTTCAGGTGCGGGAGGTTGATGACCCGCAGATCAGCGCTGACGGCCAGTGGGTCGCCTACACGGTCACGACTTCATCACTGAAGGACGACGAGGATAAGACGCGGATCTGGATGGTCGCGACCGCCGGCGGCGACGCCGTGGCCATGACCTCCGAGGAAAATTCATCTGAACATCCGCGCTGGAGTCCGGACGGAAAGTATCTCGCGTTTCTTTCCAAACGCAATGAAGGCAGGACCTACGTCTGGTTGTTGAATCGCCTCGGCGGAGAGGCCCAGCTGCTGGTCAAGACTGCGCAGGACGTCAAAGATTTCGCTTGGTCGCCTGATGGCAAGCGCATCGTCATGGTGCTGCAAGATCCGTCACCGGAGGACCTAGAGGCAGCCGAGGAGAGGACCAAAGAAGAGAGCGAAGGCAAGGAGATCAAGGACAAAAATCCCAAAGCCCACCGTCCGTGGGTGATTGACCGCTATCTATACAAGGAAGATGAGATTGGCTACCTGGAGCGCCTCCGCACCCATCTGTACGTTTTCGATCTCGCCGGCAAGAAGCTAGCCCAGGTCACCTCCGGCGACTTCGATGACAAGCACCCGGCTTGGTCGCCCGACGGCAAGCTTCTCGCCTTCAGCAGCAACCGCTCCACTCCCGATTCGGACCGCAACTACGACTCCAACATCTGGGTCGTGTCTGCCGACAACACCGACAAGGGCGCGCACCTGACGCAGGTCACGACGAATCCTGGATCCGACGATTCCCCCATGTGGTCGCCCGACGGGAAGTGGATCGCTTACGTGACGCAGATCGAGCCCAAGTTGCTCGTCTACGCCACCAGCCACGTAGCGGTCTCTCCCGCTGCGGGCGGCGAAGCACGAGTGCTCACGCTGAACTTCGACCGCATGTCCAGCGAGCCGAACTTTTCGCCTGACGGCAAATCCATTTATTTCATCGCAGATGATGACGGTACGCAGAATCTCTGCCAGGTCCCAGTGGCTGGCGGCGAGATCACGCGCCCAATCGGCGGCCGCCTGATGGTTTATTCATACTCTGTCGCCAAGTCTGGCGATGTGGCCGCGCAGGTCACCACCATGGATCGCCCCAGCGAGGTTTTCACCATTCCTGGGGGCAAACTCACTCGCATCACGCACACCAACGACGCCCTCCTGTCGCAGCTCAAGCTCACGGCGCCGGAGTACGTCAAGTTCAAGAGCAAGGACGGCACCATGGTCGCCGGCTATCTCTATAAGCCGCTCGACTACGTGCCCGGAAAAAAGTATCCGGCCATTCTGCGTCCGCACGGCGGGCCGGTCTGGTCTTACTATGCCGAGTTTACCCACCTCGCGCAGCTCTTCGCGGCCAACGGCTACGTGGTGCTATATCCCAACCCACGCGGTTCTACCGGCTACGGACAGGCTTACGCCAAGGCCATCGACGCCGATTGGGGGAACAAGGACTTTCAGGATGACATGGCCATAGTTGACTATGCCATCGCGCAGGGCATGGTTGATCCCGACAAGCTCGGTGTGGGGGGATGGTCGTACGGTGGCATCTCGACCGATTTCATCATTGCCCAGACCACGCGTTTCAAGGCTGCCATTTCAGGGGCGGGCGCCGGGCTCTTCGTCTCTATGTATGGACATGACGAGTACACACGCGACTACGACTACGAGTTGGGATATCCCTGGAGGGATAGGGCGGTTTGGGACAAGGTCTCGCCTTTTTACAAGATTGCGAACGTCACCACTCCAACTCTGTTCATGGGCGGCGACATCGACTCGAATGTGCCGATCTTAGGTGGCGAGCAGATGTACCAGGCATTGAAGACGCTGGGCCGCGAAACTGAACTGGTGGTCTATCCCGGCGAATACCACGAGTTCAAGGCTCCCTCGCATCTCAAAGATCGCCTGGATCGTTACATCGCCTGGTATGCCCACTACGTCAAGGCAGACGGCACCCCGGCGCGGCCAGCGGCGGCAAAGACAGACCACTGAAAACTGCAGGTTGCCGGCGAATGGATTTTGCCAGGCCTTTTAAGGCCTGCATAAAACCTCCAAATTTGGATGGGCGTTAGCCCCCTGAGGGAAGCTTGATCAAGTCCCGTAGGGGCTGAAGCCCATCCTTTAGTTTCCCCGGAATGCATGGCTGAAGCCCTGCTTCACCCAACTGCAGGATTCGAGTGAAAGCATTCCTGCCGAGGGGCTTCTCAGGTGTATCCTTTAAGAGTAGGTTTCTATGAGGGTGTTGGACTTCATAAAGGGGATCAGGTCGCCAAAGCTCCGGCTGGCTTGGTTGGTTGCCATCGCGGCGGACGCCATCCAGATCGTCGCTTTGCCTCTCTTTGCCCCAGGAGGCCTGTCGCCCGTGGATGTTGCGCTCGACGCGGCGGCAGCCGTCGTTCTAATCGAGCTCCTGGGATGGCATTGGGCTTTTCTGCCAACACTCGCGGCGGAACTCGTACCCGGCTTCGACCTCTTTCCCACTTGGACGGCCGCGGTTTTCTATGTAACCCGCCAGCAAATTCACTCCGGAGAACCTGAGATTCCCTTTAAGGTTGTTGAAGGAAAGGTGCGCGAACACAGGCTCTAGCCACTACTGCATGAATAGAGGTTTTCAAGCGTTTCTCTAATTTGTCTACCATTTCTGCCTTATCCCTGGACACCTGCAATCTCTTGTGCATTTGAAAGCCAATGGTGCAGGGGGCTAGGTTATGGCAACCGATCACTCATCTTCTTTTCGTATTCTGTACCCACATTGGCGGAAAGAGTATGCTGCCGCACTTGTGGAGCTTGACCGCAAAAAGCTTCCAGAGCGCGTCGTGGCAGTAGAAGCCACAATCTACGCACGGTTTCAGCAAATTTCGCAGAACACCCCCCATGATGCAAAGAGACGGACTATTGTAGACGCATTGCAGCTTTTCGGCGTTCGCAAGAG
>Ga0157379_10003553_pt1 | contig 13209 bp, 16 predicted proteins | sample S25metaG_FD_121802 | JGI IMG/M metagenome (GOLD analysis project Ga0157379, IMG submission 121802) | Switchgrass rhizosphere microbial communities from Kellogg Biological Station, Michigan, USA - S2-5 metaG | ecosystem: Host-associated > Plants > Roots > Rhizosphere > Soil | place: USA... | reverse complement strand
TGCTCCAAGTCTTTCTCCAGGAGTAGGATGTGAAGGTCTAGATCGAACTTCTTGCGAGGTGGTGCTTTAGTAGGCTCGTCAACGGCCTTTTGGGATAGTTTAAGGGCCGTCGACCTCATGTTCTGCCTATAGCGGGAGACAGGCGCAAAACGACCGCCTTTATACTTCATTTCAGTAGGGGTATGCTTCAATTGCGAAAATGCAATACGTTCCACGCTTTCGGTCGGTAGTAGGTCATAGCGGAAACCAAGCGTCGGAATAGGAACATCCGACACGTGTTGGGCATTGTTTTGACTCCATACGCGAAGTTTCCGATATAGTCCAAGTTCAATCCGCTTCCGCTGAATGGTCTTAGCGAGACGGAGCATACCCCATCGCAGTAGGGGGTGTTTCTTCCGGCGACTGCCAACACCAAGAAGTGATAGGAAAATCTTTGGAGCCGAACGTATTGAAGGGGCCTCAATATCGTGCAGCGGCTTGGAAAATACGTCTGCGCGTAGCTTCTCGCTCTGCTTCAAAGCTAGCCGTATTGCTTCACGAACGTAATGCGCAGCTAGAACCGATTTATTTGCTCTAGCGAGATGTTGAATCATGATGCCAAGGGTGGTTGTGTTTGGTTCGGCGGAGGGATATGGGGGTGACTTTGAGGATCCTGGAGGCGAAAACTGGTAAAATGCAGGATCATCCTCGTCATCATCCCAAGAGCCAGGTTGTGTGGCGGTGGAGAGGGATTTGGGTAGAGGATTAGTCAGGACTTCGAAGGCTGTGACCATTTTTTCGAGTTGGTTATTTTGACCGAGTTTATCAATAAGGGTATTCAACGCCATTGTTGAGAAAGGCAATAGTTGGACTTTTTCAGCCCCGGGGTCCATCTTATTTTGAGCTTCTAGTGCCAATCGGTCTGGATAGGCCAAATCAATGCCGTATCCCACCTTGAAGAGTAGCTCGAAACCAGCATGATTTTTGGTACCTTTGTAAATGCGGGAGACAAAGTCAAAGTTTGGTGCTGTCATGGGAACACCACGGAGCTGCATATCATCGAGAAGTTTAGATAAATTTTCGTTTGCTTCTGCCCATAAACTTGGACGTTCGGTTTCTGGGCATGGCATGGCCAGGCGGCATGCGATGGCTTTGAAGCATAGACCATAGGTGCGATATGAAGGAGTGATGTTCATCCGATCCGTAAGCTCCCGGAATACAGAGAAAGAACCGTGAATATGCCCTACAGCTGCGAATTGCTCCAGGATAAAATTGTAGTCGTCTAGACTCGGAGTTTCCCCAGTGAGACGAATGTTCGAAATGATCCTTTGTAGCCGATCTTCAGTAAGGTGAGGTTGTCTCCAGTTACGCATACGGATGGCGTGGCTTCTAGCAACTTTGCTCGAGGGAGGAACGGCGAGTCGGAGTGCCTGCTGATGCATTCCAACGGGGATGTTTTCCGGCCCAACGAGATGCTCCAATTCGCCATATGTGGCCCAAACGCGTGACGGATTTGGAGCTTCGCGCGAGAGACTATCCATAAACCGGTCCCATACATGACGAATCACAATGGATTTGCTATCCGAGAGCGAGACTGACGGTGGAGAATACAAGGATGGATCGAAAACATGCCCATCACCGTGGAGACAACGGCGGGGTTGACGGAGAAGGGGAGACTGCGGGTTTATGGATATTCGAATTCCTAGTGGCCATCGAAAAATGCTGGCCATGAATCATTCCAGAAGTCCGCGTTGGTTGTGGCCCAAGGAATGAGTTCTAAAGCTTTTTTTTCTGGAGTCACACATGTCACGTCACGCTCGAGCTCTGCCAAACCACTTCACAAGTTCCAAACTGTTCCGAGACTCTGAGAGTCTTTCTCGCCAGATACAAACGATCGAAGGAATGGAAAGTTTTTTTCAGAATGGTTCTTTACTCTGTTACTTTGCAACAACCTATTGCTTCCTCCAAACCATCAACCTGTCCCTCCCAACATGACTCTCAGAACTATTGTCTGGAATACGGTCTATAAGCTTCTCCCAGCCTTCTCCAAGTACTTCCGAATGGATATTCTCATCAATACCATAAGGAGGACCCACATCCTTGGGTGCATCGGTGGGGAATGCCAGAATAATTAGGTATCCTCCAGGTTTAACGATGCTGCTCATTTGCTTGCCCCACGCAGGACGCATCGACGGTGGCAAAGCCTGGCAGAAGCTTTATTACGGGCATCAGAGAAGTTCGAAGTCTGCACCACAAAGACCTAGGATTGGCGACTTACGTATAGTCATAGACCAAATCGAAGGTCTCCTTAATTTGAAAGAAGTCCCCCAACTCAAACGTTATATTGGAAGGCGGGTCGGGGTTGCTACGCAAAGTCCTGGACGGGACGAAAAGCTACCTCGAGCACAGCTCGCTTACGGGTAATAGATGTTCAACTCACTCGTTGGCCAAAGCTACCGCCGTGGGTGAGATGTCTCGACCAACTGTCTCCAATCCTAAGAATGATGCAATGAAAATTGGATCGTATCCCTGTTCATTCGAGTCGTTATGACCATTCGAAACCTATTCATGAGGCGAATATTGCTCACTTTACCACAGCCTGGTACCAGGGCCTTGCCAGTTCTCGGAAAGTCTATTTCCCCACTTCGTAAGAGACTTTCTAGCGGTGGCTGTATTTTGCCCGCATCCCAAGGCGTCGTTCGTGCGACCCTTTCCATATATTTCTCCATTAATTGCCTGTCTACTCTATTAGTGGATATTACGGAACGCCACGAACCAAGCGTTTTCCCATCCTTGCCCCGCAGGGTCTTCCGCAATAATTGCCCGCAATCTTTTTGTTTCGTCGGTGACTTGAAAGGTAGATGACATTGGGAAAGAACAACTCTTGGGATCTTCCGCCCCTACACACTGCGTTTGTAAGCCAGTAATAATTCGGCCGAATGGGCCTTTAGACCTTTCAGGTCCCGAACTGCTTCCTATCGTCTATTCGTCAAAACATTGACGTCTGGGAACTCGAAGAATACAGGACAAAGATTTACAAAGATAGGAAAAATCCTTATACGATTGAATTCGCAGATTATACCCATAACATTACTCTGGGTCCAATGGGTGAAATAGATTTTACACCAATGAAAGTCTGTCCTAATTCAGAGCCGCAGTGATCATGAATTGCAATTAGAGGCGGATAAACAGTTCCTGACACAAAGACTGTAGTTGCCAAGTGACAAGGGTACAATCAAATCCATAAAATACAGTGGAGGTATGCAATGGGACGTGTAATGTAGTAGGGTATCAAGCAGTGTCGACGTGACGATCGTAAGGTAGCATGTCGTAAACAGAGAGGGGACCAAATAATATGACGGAATGATAGGGTTCATCTATACTGTCCGTATTGCAAATGCCACACAAATGCATATTAGAGAGTCCTGCAGGAAAGAGAGGATGAGCGGAGATGAAGGGGTGATGACGAGCGAGGGACAGACATTTGCGAAAACCTCTTGGGCCACTGTATCAGAATCCTCCCAATGGCAGACAAGGTCAGCCCTGAATTGAAGATAGGCGTTAGGAATTGGAGCCAAGGCAGGGAATAGGGAAACAAACCTCCCGCCTTGTCCAAGATTCTCACTGATCTGTGTCTGGACCATGTACTTGCTGTGTGGAGTTAAGGATCCATTAGAAGCGCATTATGAAGGCACTGTACTCACAATCCCCTCGGTTCAATCTCTGCGTGTATTAATTATCAAGCAAGGTTCACGCAACGCCATGCAGCAGATACGTACCAATAGCACGATCCTTCACTCTCTCCCCGATTTCCTTGCACCACTGCTTTACTTTCTCCTTCTCCTTTGGGTCTGGCCACGTTGCGTTCTGGAGAGTGGAGGAAAGAAGCTTCTTCATATACGCTTTTAGTAGATTGGCATCAAACTTGGGTCTGCTCGGCGAAGGAGCGGAGGAGCGTGACGTGTTCGACAGAGCGGGAGGAGAGCGAATGCCGTTGAGAGACATAGTTTCAAGATAGAGAGTAAAATGTAGACGTTGAAAGAGTGGTAGGATATGTATGTAGCAGCTTTAAACTTAGGAGTAAGTACGCGAAGTGGTTCTAAAGTTGCGTTTGTGCGTGTTTGGCAGCGAGGGTTCTCGGCGCTCGCTTAGTGCTTAGGTACAACAGCAGCGAATAGACGGCGTGCGTAACGTTAGTCGTGCTGTGCTCGTGTTTATCGACAAATATTCCTGTCCTTGAACACCCAGCCACCCAATTCTCGACCATCCTCCTCGACGTCCATGTCGATAATGTCGACCATTTCTTTCCCTAATCCTCACAGCCCGTCCCACCACGACTCTCCCATTTCAGCAGGCTCTCAAAGTCACTCAAATCATATTAATTTCTTCCCCACATCGTATGATCCAGCAGCGTCAGCTTCATCTTTCCAGATGAACCCGTTGTCGATGCATCCTCCGCGTACACCGCGCACATCTATTGTTACCACCGCGGTGACGTCTTACCCTCAAGGAATGTATACCAGTGTAGAAGAGACCGAGGATGGTCCGCTCGCGCTTGAGGAGGAACCATATGAGGAAGACGACGACGAGCAACTCGAGGCTCGCGCCGGGCAGCGTGTTCGGAAGGAGGAGATTTGGAGAGAAATCCTTGCCACAAGTGTCGGGCGTGATAAAGCATTGGTAGGTCTTAAATTATCTGGGACGAATCGTAGATGACGTCCTAGCTAGAAACTGATGCAATACGCTCTGCGAGTATTTTTGCTGTTCCACTCTGGCTTTAGGCGGACTACTGGGGCCAAGTCTGCTCCTCGTCCGACTTGGGAGATTGACATGCTGCATCGTGTGGACAGCACCATTTCTGGGTTTTCATTATCCCGGTGGGTCATTAGCCTATCTTTTGGTGGGATTCGTCATTTATTCTCCATAGAAAATGTCTCATCCTTTTCAACTGGCTAACACCCTTCACGACCATAACTGCGCCACAGCCCTTACCCTTTGCATCGGCTTCGAAGTTCGGAGATTCGTCTAGCTTTCCAAAAAAGCCTGCTCCTAAACCACCACTACTTCACACATTCTTGCATGCACCTCCCCCAGTACTTTTGGATTTAGTAAACTCTCTGGCAGATGATATCGCGACTTTCGCTAGACTGGGAATAATTGGCAAGCGTCTTGGAGAGAGGGCCGGGCGGTTGGCAGACTGGTGCTGGTTTAGCGGGACATTGGTAGGACTTGTCGAAGTCGGCGTCGAGCAGGGGATGGTCAAGAATCTCATGGAGGAGAGTAAGCGTGATTTTTGCCGGCTTCGAGGACTGAGACACTAACGTATCTGTAGCTGAATCTCGCCTGTACGCGTCGACATTTGGCAACGATGGAGCACCACCCGTCATGTCTGCGAACTCGGTGCAGATCAAAGTGGACGAAAAGGAGCTCGAAAAGTACAAACGCCAATATTATTGGCTGCGCGTGTCTCGATTGAAGCTATTGATGGATTTAATATTTGTTTGTGCGTACATCGTCGCACCAGGAGAATTCAGTGGCTAACGTGGTTCCAGCATATGAATGCTTCAAATTCCAGCGTGGACGGAAGGTGGCAATGCCCATTACGGGACTATTGTCAGCTGTTTTGAGGTGAGTGGCTTTGGGGGCCTTTGGGAACGCGTGCTCATAGGATAATAGTACAATGAAACTGTACGACAAGCATCGTACGGTCCTAATGAAAGCGGTATCGGCGCACTAGTTTCACTATTTAGTCCACGAGGAGACTAATTTTGATATTTTTTTCCATTCGAGTACATGTAATTACCATTCTGTTCACATTGGGTGTAGCGAGTTTAATGGAGGTATTTTTCTCACGTGATAAGGTGTGGCGGTCAGAAGAAGGACCATCGGCGGAAGCGCGACGGAGTGGCTAGAAGCTGTTTGGCATCTTCTGATGACGCTGTTTGTTGACTTTGCAGGCTCTGCAGCTCGAGCTCGAGCTCGTCGACGCGTGCTTGCAAGATGTCTGCATGGCGTTCGGTAGCCAGATGGGTTCTGATGAGATGGAGACCCTAAAAATATGGCTTGTAAAAGGAGCTGGTTTGATTTGAGGATAGACATACGAGGTAAATTGTAGACCCAAGGAGGGCTACTGGGATCATTGATGGGAGAACCTCTGCATACCAATCGGCATGGGGGCTCCTTTGCTTTCCGGAAGACGAGGAATAGCGTCTTGTGGCACGAGGACGGATTACATGTCGGAGGGACATGGGGAGCATGAAGGATTGGCTGAGTTTAAATGGATGTGATATAGAGTCGTAGCGAATAGTGCAAAGAGCAACCTAAATAGAATCTATAATGCATCCAATATACGGGGTTTATCATGGATGTAATGTAATGATATATGCATGCAATGATGGCATGCAATGATCCATCCAACACCCTCTTATCACCTTGCACGCTATCCTTAGCTCTTTTCTTTTCGTCGTTTCTAGCGCCCCCGCGATAACAACGCACGCTCCAAGTCGGCGCCCTCAGCATACCATGTTCTGAGAGATCCAAGTAACAGGGAGGGCGAGAGCAGTCCTGTCATCCTGTGAACCTGTATGCCACTTTCGGTGAATATGCGTTCCTGAAATAGAAAGCCTTCTGTTAGGAAACTTATTAGCCGCCTCCTCGATGGAAATCAAAGGGTCCCCGTCTTAAAATTATTTATGCATGTACGGAATGGCGGGATAGCAAGGGCGGGACTGTGCAGGAGATACGCGTAGTAGAAATAACAGATTCTTGGCCTGCAACCATGCCATCCCTGATCGTGGCACCAAGCCGTGTGTGCCAGCGCTATTGTGCGGTACCTCTTTCTATCCACTTAGTGTCCCTTTCTGAAGGCTGTCTCCTGTGTCGAGCGCAGGTTGTTCCTCGACATTGCCATGGTCAGACCAACCTCATTGCTCATCTCTACTTCTTCAGTAGCCTGTCCTCTGCCATCTACTTCGCAGCATGCCAATCCTTCAAACTCTCCTTTTCGTTATACAAAACTTGAACAGAAATCTCCCGAATCCCACTATCCCATCCGCGATCCTTTATCCCAGTCCCACTTATCCCCAGCCATCTCGCATCCCTTCGATGACACAACGGTGCTCCGATCGCTGACGAGCTCGCCCGTGTCCCCGCATTCCGCCAGCCACCTCCATTTTCCGCCACGGCGAACCGCAGGGCCCCCACCAAGTCCGTCCCAATGTCGCGAAAGACCCCAAGGATTTCGCATACCCGATAGACTCAAACCCTGGCTCGGAATCGCGTCCTGGGCCGCCACCAGTATCGGCTTTTTGTTAGCGATTGCCTTTTGGAAAAAGGAAGTGTTCACAGGCAAGTTTCCCTCCTTTTCTGTCACAAAAACCGCCCATAATTAAACTCAAAACCGCCCCCTTTGCCAGGTCTGGATCAATTGTCCTCTTATCTACAGTCTCTCGGAACCCTCGGATATGCTATCCTATTTTGTCTAATTTTCATAACTACCATTCGTGAGTAGTTTCACCTCCCGTTGTTAGAGTTTTACGTGAATAGCCTCACTCAATTGATAATCTAGCTCCATTCCCCCTATATTCTACTCTTATTGTACTCTCTGGCTACACTTTTGGCACCTGGACTGGTGCTATAATTTCCTACTCGGCGGCGCTCTCCGGTGCAGTGGTCGTGTTTCTCGTGTCACGACGCTACTTGCGCGATAGCATGGCGCGCCTCCTCTCGCACACCGCATCTCTCAAGCGGGTCGTGCGTGCTATAGAGAAGCGCCCTCGGCTGCTGCTCCTCATCCGTGTCGCTCCCTACCCGTACAACCTAATGAATGTGCTGCTGGCAGCCTCTCACACACTCTCATTTTCGACTTATTTTTGGTGTACTGCATTGTCGCTTTGCAAAGTCGTGATTCATACGAGTATAGGCAGTGGGATCCATAACTTTGCAGGGCACCATCTTTCAGGTGAGACAGCGGAGGAGGACGGAGATCACCTGCGAAAGACATGGACAGTAGTGGGGATTGCGCTTTGTATTGGCATTCTTGTGTATCTATCGATTGTGGCGCGGCGGGCTGTGGATGAGGAGCTGGAAGAGGAGAATGGGTTGTGCGCAGAAGAGGAGGGTAGACTAACTTTGGAGGCCGAAATGCGAGAGGTTGGGAGCTAGGAAAGGGATTTGTGTCGGAATTTCTTCTTTATTATCCTATGATCGCCGAATGGACTTGACCACCACTTGTACCAATTTTTGCTTCCGTATTCTATAGTCGTTTTCGATCGGTCGCTTCCGTCTTGTTTACGTCACAAACAACCAAATGCCTCCGCATCACGGCTTTCGGTTCATCCCGCCTGGACCGTTCTCCAGGACGGTGGCGGATCGGTGCCGTATGTGTGTGTGTCCATCAAAGCGTCTGTTTGATACAGGTTGATACTTCATCTCCCACCTGATTTAAACGCCATCTAATTCACAGGCTCTGCCAAAACAGGTACTGTACTGCGTTTGTATATTTTTCCTGCCCTTCCCCTAAAATGGCAATCTTCCAATGGAAACATTTCATAGCAGAGCAACAGATGGTATGCAGAGATCAAAGAAACGACAAAAGAAAGGCTGACAACGATAGAAACACAGTGTATGAGGTCCATTTGTCCAGAGCAGAGCGGGGAAGATAGCAAAAAACACACGAGGATGAAAAATAGAGAAACAAAAAAAGAGCGAAAATATTCAAACACAACTAATGTTACATCCGAACCTGCGTTCGTCTGGGGTATATTCTGCGCATTTAAACGCATACGCGGTCGGTTTTGGTGAGCATGGTAGATGCAGGAGGGAGAAGAGCAGTAGGATGCTGCTCTTCGCTCAGCGGGAGCCAGCGGAAGCTGGGCGAGACTGATTCAAGACTGTCAGCAAGGCAGGTGTAAGAACTAGAGCATCGACGGCCACAGCACGCACGACGACTCGGAGTATGAGGGCTGCTAGGCTCTAATACTCACAGCGGTGGATATCCGTGGACTCGGGATGATATGAATCAATGGTCGTTGGCGGTGTGTTCGCGGCGGAAGACGAACTATGGGATGCGGCTGAGAGCGACGATTGCGAAGTCGAAGGGCGAACGCGATTGTTGTTGCCGTTGCTTGCGCCCCAGGAGGTATCCATCGAATCCTGCTGCTGCTGCTGTGCTGGTTCTTGTGAGGCTGGCGAATAGGCGAATTCCGCTTGCGAGGGTGGCATATAGTAGGAATCCACCGTCGAAGACAATGCCATTAAGCTCTTGGTGCGAGGCAGCGAGTTATCGGGAGCACTGAGAGGCCGAGTATCTGTCTCGTAGGGGCTAGGATAAGGGCTCACGGCTTGACTGTGTCGCCTGCCGCGACCCATGCGAATTCCGCCTCCCCCGCCAGCATAATTTCCCTTGTTCGCAGAGTGTGGTCGCGAGAGAGAATTGGGTGTCAAAGGTCGACTGTCGTAATCACGGCTATTATCTGCGTCAGAGGGTGAAGGGGGCTCGTAGGGGAGGGAGGACATGGAGGAGGTGGCAGAATAACCAGTGGTTGGACGACTATCCGGGGAAAGCGAGGAAGAACTGCTGGGAGGCATCGATACACTGTTAAACGACTGCACCTGGTTGGTGGAGATAGAGAGACGTGAGCCATAATTGTTATTGGGATGATTCAGGAGCGACGATAAACTAGTTCCGCCGTGAGACTGCGAACTGGGGGTATTCAAAGGGGGGAAATCCCAGTTATTCGAGTGCGAGTTGCCATTGGTATACGAAGAATTCATGTACAGGGAAGGCTCACGGACGGTAGGGGCGCCAGAATATCCAGAACCATAGGAATGGGAATCGTCTGCGGGAGAAGAGAGGTGGTGAGAGGCCCCATAGCTAGCTCCGTCGGAGGGAACAGTAAGTGGGGGTAAGGGGGTGCGGCTGTAAGGTTGATTCCAGTGGGGACCGACTTGGCCACCCACAAAAGCGCCAGGTGCGGAGAAGCCTCGTGCGCGACCTCGGATAGATGGCATTGATGGATTCCCTGACGAGGGAACAGTGAGTGGAACAGGACCCAGACCTACGGCACTGCGTGGAGCAACAAGGCTAGACATTTCGTCTGCACGCTTTCTAGGTTTTGGGAGACGGGGCGGTACACGACGTTTGAAATTGGCAACGACTTCGGGGGGAGAGTGGCGATTGAGGGTGGGGTGCGCTGCAATCATCAACAGTTCAAAGCACGCTACGCATATAACCAAATGTGTACATACACCAGGTGCTCGCGTCGGGGTCGTCAATAGCAGGGTCTACGTTGCGCAAATTCACCTTGCGCATAAATCCATAGATCTGAGATGCCCGATTAGATCGACGGATTCGGAGATGGAAGGAAGACGTACGTTGAGCTGCCTGGAGAAGCTTGCGAACCGCGACTGACGATATATGCTTGGAAGAACGTGGAGCGCTAGCTGTTCAGGCTTCTCTACGATGATGTGGTCGCCAGCCGCATCCCATCTGATCATATGGTGGTTTTCTGGTCTTTCCAAGAGCCTAGAGAAGCAATGCATTATGGTGAGCAAGAGAAACAAAACGCGACTGCAGCGCGACTGACGCGTAAAGCTTGGTGAGGAACGTAGCCTGGGGTTTGCTCTCTGACTTTGGTGGCTCATTCGACTGTTTGGCGGGGCTGTTTTCGCGCTGCTCCTGGGCATGCTGCATGCCCTGTTGATCGGGGGCGGGGTTGGAGAGGAGCTGGGGGTAGACAATGTTGTTCTGGTACTGCGAGGAGTAGTAGGAGGAGCGGTGGGGATCCATGGCTGGGGGAGAGGACGCGATGTTGAAGAGGGAGCGGAGAGGTTAAATGGGCGGGAACTCTCAGAGGCTGGGGAAGCCTCCAAGGACTCGGCGCAATTCCTCGGTGGCCATGGACATGTGAGCGGAAGCAAATCGTCTTAATCCGGAAATGCCATTTTGGTCCCGCCCTTCTCACCTCTGTCCACATGGTGTCGTTACCCGAGATCAGATTCCAGCGGCATCTTCCAGGCCGAGGACCCTATTTTCAGCCGCGGCACCATTCCAGATAAGGCAGCGCTCAATTATCCAAGCAATACCAAACAAATACACCCAAATAACGACCTCTCCAAAATAGTCCTCGCCCCTACTCCCCGTCATGCTTCAGCGTCACCGACGAGAATCTCCCAAACAAGTCTTCCCCGCCGCCCTCCAGCAGACCGTCGTCCACCCCAGGCATGAACCCAGCCCCTGCTATCCCTACTATTTGTCGGTCAAAGTCTAGCGAAGACGAGTCGCGTACGTTCCGGAAATTCACTGCATCAACCCCATTGGACGTCGCCGGCACAATGGGCGGCCGAGTATTCCGTAGTAGACCCCATTTTACCTTTGCAAACCAGTGATGCGCCTTGACCTCACTGGCCCCCGTGCCACTCCCAAGTCGTCGTCGCTCGTTCTTTTCCAATAATCGTGTGACAATATCTTTGCACGCTCTGACATCAAGATCAGTGGCTAACCGACACATACTGTCAGTCGTTACTCACGGAGAAACTTTGGGTGTCTCTGCAAATGGCACATTTATCTTCATCACATTGAAAAACGTGTCATTCCGCGTCGCGCCTTTGAAAGGCGTCGTGGCATACTATCCATAGATTCAGCGGATTTGCAAGAAGCTCTCCCTCCCGTCACTTACGATCATTTCATAAATCAATATGCCCAATGTCCACCAGTCCACCGCCGACGTGTGTCCATTATTCTCGATGACCTCCGGGGCGATGTACTCTGGATAGTTATCAGCATCATTCATTGCAAATATCCCCCAACGAGCCTATACCAACCTTCCGTCCCAACAAATGAGTTCGTGCGAAAATTAGCTGTGCATGTCTTTGTGTCAACGACAACAATTGGCGCCTAACAAGGGATAGAGCTCAGTTGAAGATATGACCCACGCAGACAAATTGTTTGCTTACGCCATTAGGATCACTCGCAGGACGTGTGATGGCAGTTGGCTGCGCCACACTATCAGACTGTTTGGCTAGATCAAAATCAGAAAGCATGATATGCCCCGACTGATGAAGCAAGATATCTAATGAAAAGAGTGCCATACGGGACAAATTGTCAATTATCTCGAACGAAAAGTATGCAAAGACAGGTGCTTACTTTCCGGCTTGAGATCACGGTAGATGAAACCCATCAAATGAAGATATTCGAGGGCAGCTGTCACTTCGGCCGCATAGAACCGAGCATCATCTTCAGCCAGGCATTTCCCGGGTCGTGTCTGCAGAGCACGGAAGAATTCACCTCCCATGCAGTATTCCATGCAAAAGTAAAGATACTCTTCCGACTGGAACGAGTGGTAGAGGGTCACGATGAAAGGGTGGTTGGCGGTAGCCAAAATTTCCTGCTCGGCCAAGGCGCGTTTAATCTTTTTGCGTGCAATCATTTCCTTTTTCGAAAGGACTGGCAAATAAAGAAAAATAAAACAAATTCCGCGATTAGACCTTCATGTGCCTTTTGGTGAGCCCACAAACGGCGTACCTTTCATAGCAAAGAGCTTATCTGTCTTCTTTTCGCGGACGAGATAAACCTTTCCTACATCACCACGTCCGAGAAGTTTAATCTTTTGAAAGCTGCTGGGACCGACTTCGAGCTGCGAAGAAGCCATACATCTATTAGACTTTGCTCCATGACAGACTGGCAGAAACCACTGATACTTACGTGCCCAACCTTGATCGAATTACTCGAGTATGTCCGGCGAAACGGGGCACGGCCAGGAGGCTCAGGGGCACGCAGCTCCATACCTTTCGGGGCAGAGACCTTGACCTGAGCGGTGGTGTGCGACCGAGCACGGGAAGGGCCCTTGGAAGAACGCGATGATTGTGTCTCTAACGAATGGCCTTCGTGTTCTGAGGGAGCATGTAGACCTGGCATAGGTGGAACCTCGGTGGGGGAAAGCAGACCATTTTTAGCCGTGGTCTGAGCTGAGGCGTTATGACGTGCATCCCGAGCAAAGAGGTTCTTGGTACTCGGAGCGGATGCGACGCGACGAATAAACCGCGATGCGCTCGCCGAGACATTGCGTGGTGAGAGAGCACCACCTATTCTCGGGGTGGATGGACGGTTCGGTCTAATGGATTGCTGCGATGAGCTGGTGGTGAGGGACTGGGACGTGGGGTTGGCGGACCTTTTGTCCTTGTCCGACTTGCTCGACTTTGTCCGGGGACGCGACGACGCGATGGACAGAG
>Ga0157379_10003552_pt1 | contig 13210 bp, 15 predicted proteins | sample S25metaG_FD_121802 | JGI IMG/M metagenome (GOLD analysis project Ga0157379, IMG submission 121802) | Switchgrass rhizosphere microbial communities from Kellogg Biological Station, Michigan, USA - S2-5 metaG | ecosystem: Host-associated > Plants > Roots > Rhizosphere > Soil | place: USA... | reverse complement strand
TCACGCATTTGGCCTTTTACACAGGATGGCCCAACGCGATAAACGCTGTCCCGATCGCCAGAGAGACGTTCAAGTAAGGACGTCCCCGGTCCCGTGCAGCAGAATCTTAGGAAGTTGTCAGACCAAAAAGGATTGAGAACCTTTTCCGGCCTATACGCCAGGAACTGTAAGCTCGGATAGTTATTTTTCGCAATCGGCAGATTGGAGTAAGATTTGCAGCTGCTTTCACAATTTCATCCGCTTCTTGCCTTAACGGAGGTGTTCCGATGATTTCTTTCAGCGTGAACCGACAGCACGTAAACCTCGATGTCGATCCCTCAACTCCTCTGCTATGGGTCTTGCGGGATAACCTTGGTTTGACGGGAACCAAGTACGGCTGTGGCATGGCGCAATGTGGTGCCTGTACCGTCCACCTAAACGGTCAGGCGGTGCGGTCCTGCGTCGCGCCGGTGTCACGCGCAGCCGGCATGGAAGTGATAACCATAGAGGGCCTATCGCCCGACGTGAGCCATCCCTTGCAGCGCGCCTGGATTGCCGAAGACGTACCACAGTGCGGCTATTGTCAGTCGGGACAATTGATGAGCGCGGCGGTACTGCTTCGCGAAAAGCCACGACCAAACGATGACGATATCGATCAGGCAATGACGGGCAACATCTGTCGCTGCGGCACTTATCCCCGGATTCGAAAGGCGATTCATAGGGCTGCCGACATGATGTCCATAGGAGGAGCAAAATGAGCACTCTCCAGATGGAACGACGCGAATTCCTGAGATTTTCAGTTGCGGCCAGCGGAGGTTTGCTGATCGGTTTGTATCTTCCCGGCGCGAGTAGGTTGGCGGCCGCGGACGAGCGACCAGTGAGTGTCTTCATGCCGAATGCCTTCCTGCGCATCGGCACCGACGAACGAGTCACCGTGATTGTGAACCACTCGGAGATGGGCCAGGGTGTTTATACGGCATTGCCAATGCTTCTTGCAGAAGAGTTGGATGCGGATTGGGACAAGATTGCCTATGAATCGGCGCCGGTCGATCCAAAGTACAACCACCCGGTCTTTGGGATGCAAATTACTGGCGGGAGTTCAAGCGTATGGTCTGGGTTTGAGCAATATCGCAATGCGGGCGCGGCCGCCCGCGCCATGCTAATCGCGGCCGCGGCGCAGCAATGGAATGCTGATCCGGCGACCCTGCGGACGGAGTCCGGCGCCGTACTCGACGGCACGAAACGGAAGTTAAGTTACGGTCAGCTCACCGAAGCCGCGGCAAAGATGACGCCACCTGCAAAGGTCACCCTGAAAGACCCAAAGGCGTTCAAGCTGATTGGAAAACCGATAAAGCGCCTCGATACTCCCGAAAAGATAAGTGGCAAAGCCGTCTTCGGGATCGACATTAAGAATCCGGGCATGCTTACCGCAGTCGTAGCCCGTGCTCCTGTCTTTGGGGCAAAAGTGAAGAGTTTCGATGACTCTCGCGCCCGCAATATGCAAGGCGTGCACAAGATCGTGGCAGTGCCGTCAGGCGTGGCTGTGGTTGCGGACACCTTTTGGCAAGCCAAAGTGGCGCGAGATGCGGTTCGTATCGAGTGGGACGAAGGCGAGATGGTTTCTTTCAGCACGAGCCAGATGATGCAAAAATTTCGAGAACAAGCCAACTCACCGGGAACGAGTGTACGCCGCGATGGCGATCCAGATGCTGCGCTCGCGAAGGCTGCTCAAAAAATCGAAGCTGTTTACGAGGTACCTTACCTCTCCCATCTCATGATGGAGCCTCTCAACTGTGCCGTGGATCTGCGGGCAGACTCTTGCGAGATTTGGACTGGAACACAATTCCAGACAGTGGACCGTGCCGCCGCGGCCAAGGCCGCCGGCCTTCCGAATGAGAAAGTCCAAATCCACACCACATATCTGGGCGGTGGATTCGGCCGTCGAGCCACGCCGCAATCCGACTTCGTGGTCGAAGCCGTTTATGTGGCCAAGGCTGCGGGAGTTCCAGTAAAGGCCGTCTGGACCCGCGAAGACGATATGCAAGGCGGCTGGTATCGCCCGGCTTTCCTCCATGCCATTGTCGGTGGTGTAGATGCGAGCGGCAACCCAGTCAGTTGGAGATCGCGGCTGGTAGGTCAATCGATCATGTCGGGGACAATGTTCGAGGCCATGATGATGAAGGGAAAGGCATACGATCCCGCATCGGTCGAGGGCGTTGACGATCTTCCTTATGAGATTCCGAACCTGTCGGTCGAATCTCACCAGGCCCAAGTCGGCGTGCCGGTTCAATGGTGGCGGTCGGTGGGACACTCGCACACTGGCTTCGCTACTGAGTGTTTCATTGACGAACTCGCCGCCCTCGGGAGCAAGGATCCGTACGAGTTCCGGCGTGCTTTGCTGATGAAGCATCCGCGGCATCTCGCGGTACTTGATCTTGCCGCTCAAAAAGCAGGTTGGGGTAAGCCCTTGCCGAAAGGCCGTGGGCGGGGTATTGCAGTGCACTTTGCATTTGGGAGCTATAACGCACAAGTGGCTGAAGTCTCCGTCACGGACGGCAAGGTCCGGGTGCATCGGATAGTGAGCGTCGTAGATTGCGGCCATTATGTGAACCCAGGGATCATCGCAGCCCAGTTGGAGGGCGGCGCAATCTTCGGTGCCTCGGCCGCGCTCTATCAGGAGCTCACATTCGAGAACGGTCGCTTGCAGCAGACGAATTTCCATACCTTTCCCGTGATGCGTATGAATGAGTGTCCGGAAATTGAAACCCATATTGTGGAGAGCAATGAGAAATCAGGCGGCATTGGAGAGCCGGGAGTTCCGTGCACGGCCCCGGCTATCGCGAATGCCGTGTTCGGCGCAACCGGGAAGCGGGTCCGCAAGCTGCCGATCCGTTTGATGGAGGCGGTATGAAGCACTCGCAAACTGCAGTCCTCTTACCTGTCGCTGTTCTGTTCTTCGCCGTAGGGATTTCGGTCTCTCGACCGATCAGCGCGGCGGAACGGCCTGCGGCTAAAGCTATGGCTCCCGCAACTCCGGCGGCAAGCGGCGGAGCCGTCTTTGCCGAATTTGTGTCAGTTTTGCGCCATCCGCGTTGCATGAACTGCCATTCGCAGGGTGACTTCCCCCGCCAAGGAGCCGATGGTCATCCACACAGCATGAACGTGCGACGGGGGCCGGAAGGTCATGGGGTGACCGCTGAAAAGTGCACCACCTGCCATCAGGACCACAATCTAGCGGGCGCACACATGCCCCCCGGCGCGCCGAACTGGGGTCTTCCCTCACCGAACATGCCGATGATCTGGCAGGGCCTCACGGACGGACAGATTTGCCGTGCGATTAAGGACCGGAAACAAAATAAGAACCGTAATCTCGATCAACTCGTCGAGCACCTCACGGAAGACAAATTGGTGGCGTGGGGCTGGAATCCTGGTGAAGGCCGGGACCCTATTCCGATGTCGCACGACGAATTTGCAGCGAAGGTGAAAGAGTGGCAGGCGGCCGGCGCGCCCTGCCCCGCCGATGACGGTGAGAAGGCGGCCATCGTGACCTCTCGTACGGAGAGCGTGCAAAATGCCTTCGGCAACAGTAAACAAAGGGAGAAGACGTTGATCCATCACTAGCAACTTTTCGAGGGCCGGTGATGTCGACACGATCATGTCTGACTATGCTCCCCACAGCGAATGACCGTCGCCACAATTGTCGTCCCTTCATTGTCAGTCCCCTAACAGAGGTAGAGTGTGTCTCCCGGCAAGAACTAACTCCACATTCCGAGCGGATTGCGGGCAACCCGGAATCGGTTCGTCCGTAGGATTAGTGCCCACGAACCTGCTTCTCTGCACTTTAAAGTTCAGCGCCAGATTGCCCCGTCTCAACAACCCAGCCCCGGCGGTCGAAGCAGCCCGGAACTCGCCATCAATTCGCCATCAAAACTAGGTATTTCTGAGGGTGTTCTTTTGGGCCTTGGAACGCGGAAAAGCTAGCTAGGGAAAGGGTTTTGGATTGCTGAACTCAAAATTGACACGGCAGAGGTCGGCTCCGCCAAAACCCTGGTGAAATCGTAGCGGGAGTCTACTCGGCCTGGGGCTTCACGATCGTTAGTTGTACCGCTGTGCGGTCGTGTTCGGACAGCGTGACGATCTGTGGGTCCGACCGGAGCGTATTGCTTCCAGGTGATGCTGGATACCTCGCAAGTACACGATACGTGCCCGGGGCCAGACCCGTAAGCGAGAAATGGCCGCTCTGGTCTGTCCTCACGCTGTGTGAACGAGATCGATTGTAGGGTGTCTCGGGCTCGGGCGCTACCCGAACGTGCGCGCCGATCACCGCACCATCATGGTCGCTGACAGAACCGTCCAATTGCGCGCTCGCTGAACTGACAACCACCTCAAGTCTGCCACCCGAGCCACCTTTCTCGAGTTGCAATCCCTTTTCGAGGATCTCGTCCCCGCCGAGGCGCACTGACTTGACGTACCAGTTGTTCTCAAGCCCCCACACGGAGATTGCATAGTTACCATCGTTGACCGACTTGATCTCGAACGTTCCATCTTTCTTCACACGACCATTCCCGCCTAGCTGCTCGCCTTCATCGATTCCGGAAAAGCTGATGCCAATCCGATCCAATGCAGGTGAGCCCCCGCCAGCAACTGTGACTCGACCTTGAAAGCTAGTGCCACCGCCAAGGGAGATGGTAAGAGAGTCAATGTTCTCGCCACTAACTTCGACCTTCTCCTGTCCACGTGGCTCATAAACGTCTTCCCCTTCATCTCTTTGGTACGCTGCGATGACGTAGCTACCCGGCGGCACGCCTTTCAGTCTGAAGGTGCCCTTCTCATCGGTTGTATCTTGGCGATCGATACCAGAGTCGTCCGCTCCGGGCTGTGTGAGAAGCACCCAGGTATTTTTGGCAGGGCCGTCCCGGCCAATCACGTGTCCAGCAATCTCCACGGTCTTGACGCGCTGCATAAAAACGTCGGCCTGCACCTCGGTGGCAGCTTTTACAGAGACCACCTGAGCCTGACTCGCTTGCACTACGTCGGGAAAGTACACGGGTGCGTATTCGCTACCCAGGAACTGCTGCACCCAATAACCTTCATCCACCGCTGTATTCCGATCGGGTTCAAATGAATCCGTCACCTTTATGTAGTATTCGCCGGGTTTGAGTCCGAAAATGCGATATTGGCCGCGATCGTCGGTTTGCGCCGAAGAGACGGCCCGCAGGGTCCGCTTCCGGGAAGTGAACGATGCTTCGTCTTCTATCTCGTCCTCGTTTGGCCCGCGCAGGGCTACGACCTGTACACGAATCATCGCTTCACCATCTTCGTTGGTCACGCGTCCGGTAACGACCCCAGAGACGGTCATGCGGAACAGGACATCGCTGACCGTCTCTCCGGGATTAAGCGACAACACGGCCCCATCATCGTTTCCCTTCGCCTGGTACTGCTGGTTCACAAAACCCGCGCGAGTAGCAAAAAACTGGTAGCGGCCGGGCACAACGTCCTTGAGAAGAAAATGGCCATCGCTGTCGGAAGTTGTCGCATATATCTGTCTCTTGAATTCCGAATGCTCCGGCACTAGCGAGACGCGAGCCGATTTCAGTGGACTACCTTCCGCCGCTGTGACCACGCGACCACCGACAATGCAAGCAGACGCGGGATGTCCCTCTGGTTTGCCAGGCGAGGGAGACGTTTGTGCCAGCAGACTCAAGGTCAAGACGATCACAGCAGGTGCGGATAGAAAGCGCCGCATTCGTACCTCTTGATCCTCGGAAGCAGGCTTCCGCGAGGCGAGGAGAAAATCATACGCCATGGGAAACTCGTCATCAATTTGCCATTAAAACTAGTTGTTTTGGAAGTGTCTTCTAGTGCCGAAAAATGCAGACAAGCTAGATGAGAAAAGGGTTTTAGGTTGTTGACCTCAAAATTGACACGGAGAGTTGCGAACTCAACGAGTGTAATTGCCGGTTTTCAGCAACCTGACTCCTGAGATACAGTAATCGGCGAAAAAAGGGAGACCGCCGAACCAAGGGCAAGCAAACGCTCCGGCTTAACAATCAAAGGAGACGCCCATGCATTCCAGATTAGAGATCTGTATAGTCTTAATCGCCGGTTGTGCTTTGTTGGCATCCCCGCCCAGCCTGCCGCGCAGGGCAATCAAGAGCACCACCCCATCGTGTCTTTCGCGCCCGGAGAAACGAGCCGTATGCTCCCTCAGGTCTCCTTGGGTCGTACCGCAGCCAGTTGCACACTGGCGGGACGACCCTGTAACCCCAAATACTCCATCTGTTGCCGGGGCTTGAGGTGCGTGTTTCGAGGAGGATCGACGAGGGTTGGTTATCAGTGCTTTCGGGCAGGATCGGCAAATGCCTCGACAAGCTCATTCTGGGAGAGGTTGAGCGTGAACAAACTTGACCATGATGACCTGGCTGAAGTCCTTTGGTAGACCAGTCAGCCGCCGAGTACAACTAAGCAGACCGCGCAGTATTATAGACGGAAACTTCTGGATCGACGGCGAATTGAAAACTGAACTGAAAGACTACCTTCCGCGATTCTGTCAATTAGACTTGCCTTTGTGGGTGCCCTCGACTTCATCGCAGACCTGATCGAAAAAGACATCGTCCTGGCACGCCTGGGATGTTCCGCAATTGCCATCGCATCGCGTGTCAGGTATGAGCAGGCGGCCCGTGCGGATGCCGACTTTTCCTTTACCAACTTGACAGCCAGTCTCTTGCGTTTCACCTGCTTGGTTGTCGATGTGTCATGCAGTTCAGGCACATGTCGAAGAGATCGTCACACTCGCAATGTCATCGGAGCCAGTTTTCCGGTTTCCACTTCTGATCCTCGATTGTCATCGTTGACGCGAAGTCCGCCGGAATCTGCTGTGCTAAACTTCGCCCCCACGGAGCAAGCCATGCTAATGGTTTCCAAACTGCCCAAACTCGCTGGAGTTGGCCTTTTATTTGCCTCCCTAGGCGCTGCCCAACCCGCTCCCTCTTCGGACCTTCAAGCCAAGATCGACGTCATCGCTCGTAAAGCCCTCACCAGCACGGGCGTCCCCAGTGCCTCCATCGCCATCGTGCAGGATGGAAAGATTACCTACCTCCAAGCCTACGGTAAGGCCCGTCTAGACCCGTCCACGCCAGCGCAGCCCGAGATGCGGTACAGCATCGGCTCCATCAGCAAACAATTTACTGCTGCCGCTATCCTTCTTCTTGCTGAGCAAGGCAAACTCTCGCTCGATGATCCCGTCTCCCGGTTCGTTCCCAACCTCACGCGAGGCGACGAAGTAACGATTCGCCAGATCCTTTCTCATACCTCGGGCTATCAGGATTATTGGCCGCAGGACTATGTTCCACCTTTCATGCTGCAGCCGATCACTGCCGAGAAGATCCTCGATCGTTGGGCCCGCAAGCCGCTCGACTTCGACCCGGGCACACAATGGCAATACAGCAACACCAACTTCGTGATTGCCGGCCTCATCGTGGAGAAGGCCAGCGGCATGCCGCTGCTCGAATTCCTCAGCAGGTACATTTTCTCGCGTCTAAAGATGCAGGGTGTAATGAATATCGACCAGGACCGTCTTACAGAAACCGATCCCGCCGGCTACCTGCGCTACGCGCTGGGCCCGCCGCGAGTGGCTCCCAAGGAAGGCAAGGGCTGGCTCTTCGCGGCCGGTGAACTTGCGATGCCGGCGCAGGATCTCGCCGAATGGGACATAAGCATCATCAACCAGACCGTGCTGAAGCCCGCCTCCTATCGCGAAATGGAAACCGAGGTCGTGCTGAAGAACGGTCTGGGCACGCGCTATGGGCTGGGCGTCTCTGTTCGACAGGAATCCGGGCGCCGCGCCATTGAACATGGAGGAGAGGTCTCTGGTTTCACGGCTGACAATATGGTCTTCCCCGATGAGGGAGTTGCCGTGGTCGTGCTCACCAACCAGGACTCCGTGGATGCCTCCGCCGCCATCGCCCGCAAAATCGCGCCCTTGCTCTTCAAGCATGACGATGCCAGCAAAGAAGAACAGCAGTCCCGCGCCGTCTTCGAAGGGTTGCAACAGGGGAAGATCAACCGTTCGCTGCTTACCGACAACGCGAGCAGTTACTTCACCGGGCAAGCGCTGCAAGACTTCGCCAGCAGCCTAGGCCCGCTCGGCGCACCGCAGGAGTACTCCCAAACCATGCGCCAGGAACGCGGCGGCATGACCTTCCGGCTTTTCGAAGCGCACTTTCCGCAGAAGACCTTGGAAATCTGGGAACGCATCATGCCGGATGGAAAGATCGAGCAGTATCAGGTGGCGGCCAAAGACTAGTCTTCATCTGATTGGTGGTGCCAAAAGACTTTTGGTGTATGGCGGGCAGGTGCGGACCCGAACGCAAGGCCTGTACCCTCTCGAGGGCATTCTTACTTTGCCTGAAGGCAGACCATGGTCTTTTACGATCTGGCCGGTGCGGTTCGCCCACCCGGCACAACGCCGCTCACGCCGTGGAACGCAGTCATGGAATGGCAGGAGCGTGGTTGATTTAGCCACCGATCTTTGGGTTATGAGAATGCCGGAGGTTGTTAACTACATGACAGACAAGGCCTAGACGGGCTTGTTCAAACTCACAAAAACGCCGTAAGGAACGTTCGGGAACGGAGAAATATGAGCGCGTGTGAGCGCGTTCTTGATGCTTCCATTTACGCAGTTTTTATTTCCAGTACTTCGCCGTCCCCTTTCCTACACGATTGGGGCGTTCCCGATGCCGTGTCTGTGTCTCGCCCGCCGTCCTACAGCGAAAACTGTATTTATCAAATCCCCTGGCAGGTGCATCATAGTGACCTCCCCTTCCCCCTGCTACAACCTTCCTATGATGATTCCGCTGCCTGGTTGCATTTCCGCTGTCGTACACATCGCCGCAAGACTGTGCCGCTTGGCGAAGCCTTTAGAAGGCCTATGGACGCCATAGGCGATCCTTTGACGCTCTCTGCGTGTGCGTGGAACGTTCGGCCCCTTTCGCCACCATCCTTGGTAGGCTTTCTTCATGGCATTCCAGCCGATGCCGATGTCTCGCAAACCTGCGCCACAGTTGCACTCTCGCTGTTTTGCGAGGATGATGCTCCTCGCAGGATTGCTCCTGCCCAGCGTGCAGGACGGGCGAACCTAACAACGAGGTAAAACCACCATGAACAACTCGATAACCAAGTTGGCCCTCGGAGTACTCACCGCTGTGGCTATGTTGTTGCTTACGTTTGCGGTTCCAAGAGGAAGTGAACTGCGGGACGCACAATTGGTTCAATTTCCGCTCACCGTTGGCGTTTGGGCGATTTTCGTCTTGCTCTTCGTCAAACTGAAATAGGAAGCGCGTTCCTGAACGAAGCCATCGGCCGTAGTACCCGATCAAACGGCCGGAAATTCTCACGATCCAGTCATATCATTTGCAGCCGATTCAACTTTCCGAGCCATGCTGGGCTGAAAAAGACCCTCCAATTGGCGCCATTATGTTTCATCGCCCCTCGGAGACGCGCAGTTATTCTGTTCAATGAAGGAGGTGGGCATTAACATCGACTGCCCGCAGACTTCAAAGACTGGGAGATATGAGCATCCAAGCGACCGCCGTAGTCAAGAAAGAAACCAAGGTTAACCCCAAGAAGCCGAGCGATAAGGCTTATTATGCATCCCTCTCCGTTCTCAACGAATACGGCAAAGAGTACGGCTCTCGACGTCATTTAGATGATTTCCGTGAAGTTGTGGTTTTGCTCAGACGGGAAGCGGGAGTTACACACGAACAATTACACGAGCGTTTTGCCGCGTACGAAAGGGGCGAAGAGATAAGCATTCCTCTGACTATAGAAAGCGACGAAGCAATCAAAAATCTTGGGTTCGACCCCAAGGCAGTATGACCGACCGTGCTTCGCAACGAAATTCGTGCTGACTCGGATGCTGCCTCGTTAGTCAATCCGGCATATCGGCTGAGCGTGCCATACCCGCACGGGGTGTTTGGGCCGATCCGCTAACTCGAAGCATCGGCCACAATGCCCCGTCAAGCAAGGTTAGTCGCTAGTTCAGGTTCACAGACTCGACGCATGGTGCCGTTGTGCAGCCTGAGAGCGTGGATATACCTGACCTGTTGCTCTTATTCGCGGTGCGTCCCAGTAGCGGCCTGCGATTTCTTTCCGGTGCGCTCACGGATCTTGTCGCCGAAATCCGAAACCTTATCGGCGATGTCGGATCGAGTTTCCTCGCCGCTTGTCGGGGCGATTAGCAGACCGATACCTATTCCGATGCCCACCCCAATTACTAGCGCACCGACTGTGCCGAATAGGTGAGACTCTTCTTCGCCACGAAGCGCATCTGTGGCTCGACTGACGCGGTGGGACGCGGTGTCATAGGTATCCCTGACCCGGTCCTTGATGTCATCGACGTTGTCCGGCAGACGGTCACGAAGGGAATCAATCAGGTGGAGGCCCGTACCAAGTAGTACATCAAGCAGTGGTTCTCGCCTTCTGGTTCTCATATTTGTGTCTCCCGACAAAAGTAATTGCGCCAGTATGCAGATGCCAAAACTGGGCGTGGTGTTGGCAGAAATTGAAGGTCTGAGGCTCCGCCGTTGATTTTGGGGTCGAACGACGACGCGGTGTTAAGGCCGATGAGAGACTGGAACATTTCCCGCGCTTTCCTCATCCCGGCTAAGAATGGGTTCCCTACCGTCGCGCACGTTGGTCGTTAGATGAAGCCTGTTCTATCACAGTCCCTCTAGGGTGTCCTCTGATCCAGCCCCTGAACAAGTCGAATCGACGGCACCTCAAAGGCTTTGCACATTCGCAAGACTGTCCTGATTGTGATGGGCCGTCGTGCCTCGAATCGTTGGTCGCTGGAAGTGTTGGGGAACTCAGTAAAGGGCAAGCGTTCGCCTGCCCTCTTGACTCAAGCTGCTTTGCGACTCGATCTGACCTTGGCCCACCTTGCACGTTGCGCTGCTACGATCCTTCGCCTTCCAGCAGGTGATAGGGTTCGCTTTCGTGGAGTCGATGTGCTAGCCGTAACCAAGACAGGCTTCGGGTTCTTGACCCGCGCCCATCTCGCTCTCTGAGCCGCCGCGATCCTTTTCCGGGCAGCGACAGACAGTTTCCGTTTGCCCTTTCGCCCACGGCCAACAAGCCCCGAGTTCCCCCTTCCGACTATCCTTTCAATTGTGACAATTGCCTGATCTAATTTTGTTACCTGCTCTTGCGCTTGCGTCCGCTCCTCGCGAAGCTGCTGCAGCGCAACGGCTAGATTTCCCATGTTTGCTCCCCCTCAAGAGATAGACAGCCCTAGCATTGTAATGGCCATGGATCACGTTGACCAGCAAGCGATGGCTTTCGATAATGTCCGGGTGTGATCTTACTAAGGTCGATGGTAAGCTAGATCGTAGAATTGCGGATTGCTGACCGTGGGAGGACGGTTGTCGGACACATAGCGGATGACTTGGCTTTCGTCCGTGTAAAAGCCATTTCTGCCGGTCTTTTCAAACAAAATTGGGCGTGCGATCACCGTGTAGGTTTTCGCGCCAAAGCAATTGTTTGCGATTTTCTCCGTTGCAGGCCCGCTCCTATACTCGAAGGTGTATCCGCTATGGTTGTCCGACGGCATTTCGAGAAGACCCGCAGCCTCGCAATCCGCCTTTCGGCCGGAACGAGGCGCTTCCAATGCGGCCAGATTCTTGGGATAAACTCCTCCGAATTCTTTTGCATAGGCGGAAGCAGCCGAGTTAATCGCCTTCAACCGACGAGCGGCTATCGTCTCATGACGAGGAATCTTTTCCCAAACCGCCGCTGGCAGACTAGACCAGACAGAGAATAAGAGTATTGAGCCATACGCGGAACTCCTGAGCAGCTTGCTGAGATCTCCTCGTTCCCTCGTCATGGTGTAGTAGGTACGAATTGCAGCCGCCGACATAATCAATGGTACTAGTGTCGCCAGCGCAAGGCTGTTGACAATCCAACCACTGACGCTCCAGTCGTCAGCAAACGAATGCACCATAGCAATGGCGACAAATAGCGTACAACCCATCGCCACTGCCAGCGCAAGGCCAGCTTTGAGTGCACTTCCTCGTAGACGAAGGAAAATGATCAGGCAAGGCATCCAGAACGGAAGAGACAACAATAGGTCCACCAATCCGTCTCCAAGCCCGAGCGCAATTCCAAGGATGCAACTGAAAGAAACGAGAGATAGCAGTCTCACGCGGTATAGCCACCGGAAGGTGACTGTAGAAACAGGAGGAGAAGAAACAGATGGAATCTCTCGCGCAAAATAATACAAAACTATGAGGGCGATCACTTCAATAAGGACGAAGACCAAAACGATCCGGGTCAATAGGGTGCCGGTTCCCTCAGACCACTTAATCGGTTCATAAACAGAAACTAAGAGGACGCCAACTAGCAGCGTGATCCCACCATACCCCAGAATACGAAATAGGCGACCACTCGCTCGGGCAATTCTCGTTGTGGCACCGGGAAGAGTCATGGGCTGGTCAAGTATAAGACATGAGAAGCTGGCCAACTGCGGTTGTGGCGCTCAAATCAAATATGCGACCCAAGGAGTATCGACGAGAAGTGGTGATTCGTGCTGAATGTTTCACATAGCTGACGGGTGTTTTGGCCGATGAAAGGGATTGTGTGGAAAGGATAGGTAGCAATCTCCAGAGTCGAGCGGATTCCATTGACTTGGTATGTTTCCATTGATATGGGTGAAATTTGGGTCGTACTGATTGCGATACAGTGGGCCTGCCGTACACTCCTTCCGCCGATGAACAAGCCCAACTGTTGAACCATCGTCATAGCACGCATTGACTGGGTTGTGAGCGTAAGCGCCCCTTAACAGGAATCGACATGTAAGGGGAGTCGGTTAAACCCAGTTATGACGTGAAGGGCGAGCCTATCGAACAGAATCACGATTGACGGTGTCACCGTAATGAAATTGGCGGCTCCTGGCAAAGCGGTCATGCTCACGGGAATTGGGGGCTTCAGCATTGAACCCTCAGTTCAAAAAGTGAGCAGAAGCCCAATGACGCTCAGCGACGTACTTTACGCTGGGCAGCCAACGGCCAGACTGGCCCGCCTTAGTCCCAGCCCCAAACGTCGGTGACTGTCCTTGACTCGCCCATAGCGCCCCGAAGGTTACGGTGAAGGAGAACAATCGCTGCCCTTGGAAAAGTCGCGGTAGATTCTTGCCACGGCATATAATTCATGCACACGTAGATTGAGGGTGCTATGG
>Ga0157379_10003545_pt1 | contig 13220 bp, 15 predicted proteins | sample S25metaG_FD_121802 | JGI IMG/M metagenome (GOLD analysis project Ga0157379, IMG submission 121802) | Switchgrass rhizosphere microbial communities from Kellogg Biological Station, Michigan, USA - S2-5 metaG | ecosystem: Host-associated > Plants > Roots > Rhizosphere > Soil | place: USA... | reverse complement strand
ATTTCAGACCTCAACAACATATAACACATTTATGTATTTATCACTCCCCATTCCCAGCGGCCGCGGGAAACCCTCACTATACCAATGCCTCGACGCCTTCGTCAAGGAGGAGATTTTGGAAAAATCGGACGCCTGGAACTGCCCCAACTGTAAAACCCTCCGGAAGGCCTCGAAGCAGCTCTCTCTCTCCCGACTACCCCCTGTTCTTATGATTCACCTTAAGCGCTTTTCTAACAAAGGCGTATTTACAGATAAACTCGATACCGTTATTGATTTTCCCTTAAAGGGACTTGATCTAACAAATTATATGCCTCCTCCTCTTCCACCTGGAATTGATTCTCGCAGTCAAGGTCCTATGCCTCTAGACGACCCACGGACACAATTGCCGCCCTACAGATACGACCTGTACGCTGTTACGAATCATACTGGAAGTCTCACTGGCGGTCACTGTGAGTGTCTACAACTTGGACGTTAAATTCTTTGACTGACGATATTTATAGACACGGCATTTCTGTTATCCCGCGGTGGCTGGCTCTATTGTGATGACAGCAGCGTGAAAAGCGCAGAGGGTCGGAACATTGTGGTGAGAAATATACTTCATTATCGTGTTAGCCACGTGTTCTGAACGAAATCCCAGTCTCAGCAGGCATACATTCTTTTCTACAAGCGTGTCAAGAATTGATGGGTTTATTTGCTTCTTCCTCTTTTTCATTGTAATGGTGGCTGTTTCTTTTCACAACTTAACCTTTTACTTGCATTACTATTATTGTACTTCGCCCAATATCTCAGGTCATGGTTCGTGTATTGAATGAAACTATAGCTAAGGCAATGTCCATGTACTACTTCAAAAACACACATTCTCTGGAAGACATTGGGATAGTTTTGCATGTCATTGTCGTTTGTTCAGAATTGATTTCGCCAATAATTAAGCTTTTCAATAAAGAGACTAGTCCTGTAGGATGGCATTTGGTATGTGTCAGCTATAATTCGAGAATATACAAGTACAATGGGACTGGGGGAAATTACAAATGATACCGAAATCCACTCCATTCGTCACCTTTATTTCTCCTTGCTTCATCTATGCTGTCGTAGATCCCATTCGCTTCACCCCTCCGCTTCGTCTCTTCATCCATCTCTTCCCCCTTCTCTCCAATCCAGATAACTTCATTGCATTCTCCTCTCTCCCTGCGATTGTTCTCAGAGCGTAGAAGTAAAATCATTATGCAGGTGCAAATGAAAGCGAGTGTGATGTATCCTAGTTGAACGGCGTGTCCCAAGATATACCGTGGCGTATCTTTGGCTCGGTACTGAGCCGAATCAGGATTCATATATGGTGTTTGAACCGTAACAAAGGCTTACGACGTTGGATGAGACAGCTCCTTGAAGATTTCCACTGAGCCGAAAAAAGTCAAAACTGCCCCTTCACCAAACGTCAGCCGGTGTGCTTACAAGCCTATTGCCATTGCCAGCGTAACTCCTCTTTTGTAACTTCCTTCAATGTTATTGGCATACCATGTCCTGAAAGGAAGAGTCAATAGAAGAGACATCTAGAAAGAATAACTGAGATTGCAGATACTTACGTTGAATTTGCAACAACAGGATATATTCCCGCAGAAGCAAGGTAAATCGCAATATACGAAAGTGTGGCATTCCGAGACACAATAAGTATAATGTATCCGATCATGCCTACAGAAAGGCATGCTAGATTGAAGTAACCACGATTCCCCAGCTTATCCGCATAATATCCAACAACACACGTCAATATGCCTGCAAATGTGTATATCGGGACGCTGAGCAAGTTGGCGGCTGTTGCCTTGAACCCGAGCTGGTATGGTTCTTAGAAGGGGAAATGTTTCGAGGCATTATCGTAGCGTACTTGGTTGATAATACTCGGCGTAAAAAGCGAAAAGGCATAAAGCGGACCGTCACTGCAATCAGTGAGCAGTCTTCATTGATAGGTGAGGTTGATCGTACACTTACTATCCCGCGGCCAAAAACACTAAATTGTTGAAGAAAATAAGTAGAATCAAGTAGAAAGAACATGGAGTACTCACTACATAGATACGTCTTCTTATCTCGAAAGCTTTGCCAGACATACTTCAGCTTAAACGATTCCCCTTTGACACTGAATTGTCCGTCTTCTTCCAAGCTTTTCACGATGGATCTTCTTTCAGGTTCAGTAATAAATTTGGCTGTATCTGGGAAGTCCGTGATCATCCAGAAAGAGAGTATACCAGCCATAATTGTGACTATTCCTTCCAGAATAAATATCCAAGCCTTCAATGCAATATTAATGCAATGCTGTGAGAACCTACAAACGAACTTACCCATCCGCGTTCTCCCCCGACACCATCCATTTTGGATATAGCCGCAGCGAGAAGACCACCGAAGGCTCCAGCGACGGTGGACATCGAAGTGAAGATAGCTGTTCGAAACCCGAATTCTGAACGTCTATACCAGCTATATAAGAAAGAAAAATGGAGATAAATTCTTTCTTTGCAGGGTTAAAGCTAACCAGCTGAAGAAATATGCAACCCCTACGAAGAACCTCAGTGTCCGAAATGATAAGAACCAGTGAAAAGATGGCACCTGGGTAATATCCAGCCTCAAAGGCACCGAGTAAAATCCTCACAGCTGCAACGGATATCGTCAGTAATTGATATTTAGAGAGGAAAAAGTAAATAAACTAAGCAAATCCCCATAGTTTTTGACAAAGCCTTGGCACATCTGTAGAAGTAGTAGACTAATTGATACAATCTTCGAAGATCAGACAGCAGACATACCATTATTATACCCCAGATAGTCATTATACTAGAGAGCCATATAGATGGTCGTAAGCGTTTGAGTAGGATGTTACTTGGAACCTTTGTGTTTGATCAAATTTATTGTAAATCTATTTAATCCGGGGAGTTATACCTCGAATACGCAATAACCTATTACCTCCGTATAAGCAGACAGAAACTAACGTAACAAAAGAACTCACTGATGAAGAAGACGCTCAAAGTAACCAAATACTGAGGATCGGTGACATGGATGTCCATCAGTAACCCGTAAAGCTTGAGAGACATCGGTTAAAATTGTTCAGATTGAGTGCACTTTGAGACTTACTTTGGCATTACCAATGGAAGAACGGTCCAAAAAGCTCAGAAGGTATAGTAAGCTTAGCCAAGGTATGAATCGCAAGTCCATTTTTCTAAGTAATGCCTTTTTTTCCACAGCAATGTCATCTTTTTCGACCCCGCTGGAGATACTGGATGCGCTAGTCGGTCTGACCACTTCTTCGTTAATTCTGGCTTCAATCTGCTTCTTCTCCTCCATAGTGAGTTCGGTGAGAGATATGGCTGACGAGAATCGTACGCTTGGAGGGGTTCGTAGAGATAATACTACCAGCTGTGGAGCTTCCACGAAGTGGTGTGTGATGCTCCAGGCCTGAGGTTTTATATACACCCCGAAGAACCATCCACAGGTATAGAAATTAAACCAGCACGTTATCAAGGGCGCAAACATTGGTCAAATGGCCATTCCTTCGCGGAAAATACATTGAAGAATCCTGCTGCATGACAGTCATGGGAGTACCTGTGTAAGTAGTGGCAATGGATTCGGGCGGCTGTGCGACATATTATTGGATAGAGAATCAATCCTCAGAATCCGTTGATAACAAGGACGAGGCTTCTTCAGCGCCGATAAAAGACATCAAGGAAAACCTGATATTGCCAGATAAGTGTGGCGGATTTGAGTAAAATAACCATAGATAATTGCAATCGGCCCACATTGAATTTAGATCGTCTGTGAATGAATAGACCATTGGAATAAGTATAAAGATCAAATGTATTATGAAGTGATAATAGTATCATGCTCTGGTGAATTCACTTGTCCAAGGCGGCGGCAATGCAGGTGCTACAAAGACTCATTGTCGAGGCATGAAGCTGTGCATTGTCCGTTTTTTTTTGTCACCAACCCCTTGCCTACGAATTCCCTTCCCAGCGTCCCCTGAAATGAAACGTGAAGATCTGACACTTCGTGTCTTGATGAATTAGGATACGGTCCATGAAGTTGAAATTCGCAGATTCATTAATCTGACCCTGTTATTTATGTGGGATGCGATCTCTTTGTCCAAATTGCTAATCTAAGGCGGCCTCTCGCTCACCTTGGAGACGCATAATTTGACAAGAGAATTATTACGAGGGGCAATAAGTTTGTTGCCCAGAATTTAACCGAGCGTGAACCTAATCGCAGAAGTCAACCATCACGGAGGCATAGCCCTTAGAAGCCTGTAGATCCCCCCTAAAGAAGACAAAGATTTTCCATATCAGAAGATACCACTCCTTACTCTTTTTTTTTCGGGAATCCAATGACTATCATCGAACAGGGCCAGTAGAGAGCTCAAGAGAGCCTCTTTGACGACGGCCGGATGTGATATCCGTACATAAACTAATCGAAGAGTAGTATTTCCCTGGACTAAGTAGCCCATAGAATTGCAAGAACAACAAGAAGTCTTGAAGGGGACAGTCCTGTCCAAACATAGTTTGAGTTATGCAAGGGATGGATCGAAACATTGTCCTTGAAGTGAATTTATATTCACCGGAAGGAAACTGGTGCGGGCCATAAGATACGTACCTTAGCTGTTCCATATCTGTTCATCGATAGCGGTGCTAATTTATTTATCTTCTAGTCTTGAGCGAGTTTCTGATATGATAACCATTCTTCGCGTATATACAAACGTCCCATCCGATGGAACACTCACAGCTTCTAGAGATTATCCTGTGCGACGAAGCATGTAAGTGGCATTGTCTCGTGTGGGAGTGGATGCTTCCGGTGATAGAGCAACGCGATTACAGTCAACAGCCTTCCATTCTATTACCAGGAAATACACACTGTCCCAGTTATTGATAACACGTCGTGACTCAAAGTTTCGCCTTTGCGCTTCCCCTATTCCTCTTCTCCCATTCCTGCGCGAGATGCTTCCGAATCTCTCTCTTCAACGTCTTTCCCGCTGCATTACGTTCTATAGAAGATTGAGCGTTGAAATTTCAGATTGATGAGTCAGATCATTACCTATTTCTTCGGTCTGAATGACTATCATGGACGGTACCGCGAATGCAGGGAGTCTATGGATCGCTATTAACATTTCTCCTATAATCGCAAACACTTCTACTTACTGGGGGCGAACCATCTCTAATAGGTCATTCTCTATAACTTTGCCCGCATATTCGTGCCTAAGCACAACAAGGGCAGCAACGAGTTCTCCCAATCGCTTGTCGGGGATACCAACAACGGCGCAGTCGTGAATACGTTCGTCTGAGAAGAAGGCGTTTTCCACGATGACGGAGTGCTATACAAAGTCAGTGAAAAGAGAGGAATTTTAACGTTTCAACTCACAATGTTTTCGCCACCACTAAATATCTCTAGAGTTAGATGGGAGCTCAAAGTCACTAGAAAATAAATATACATACCGAATGATCATATCCTTGACTGAGAAATTGTTGGTTAGTATCCAAAAGTACCACAATATTCAAGACTAACCTCGGTCTTTGATATATACAAACCCGTCCTTATCCAGCGTAGCAAGATCTCCAGTCTTGAGCCACCCATCGCGAGTGATAGTTTCTTCTGTCGCCTTGGGGTTATTCCAGTATCCAATCATAACATTTGGTCCTCGACTACAGGTATTTAAGTAAAGATGGAACACAAAACATATCTCCACGTACATCCAGAGCTCTCCAATTTGATCTGGACCAAGGACCTTGTTTGTATTGGGATCAACGACGAGGAACTCTACTGTTGGTGGAGCGAGACCACTAAAGAAGAAAATATTAGATTTTGATAAGAACAGTTTTAGAATACTAACGTGCTAGCTGGTCTTTGCAGGTAATCCTCACCTGTCAAAGAAAGGAGTGAGTTGATCGAATAAATGTAAAGTATTCTTTAAACCGTACCAATGACTTGTGCGGCGATGGAATTGGTCTCCGATAGACCATAGCCTTGTTGCCTAGATAGATAAGATGCATAAAATTTCATTCACAAAGAACAGTTCAACACACGATAGAGCGTTAGGCCATTTCCTCTGAACTTCCCCGGGTAGGTGGTCGGCGGCTGGAGCGCCTCCGGTTCCAACACCTTCCAGATTCATGTTTCCTAAATAAAACCTATTGGCGAATGTTCCGCAAAATAAGGAAAAACTGCGGAAATTACACACCCACTACATCGGTCTCGAAGAGATCATAAACAATGCTGGGAACACCTGTAATGCCAGTAATAGTCTCATCTTTGATGAGTTTCGCTCCTGCACAAACTTGTCAATAAGTTTGACTATAGCTGAAACGCTAGAATAGTTAACCTAGATTCTTATCCCACTGTAATAAAATATTAATCAACAATGTATAAGAAAATAAAGATCAGAGACTGACTTTTCTCATCAAAACAAGCTTGCCTCCCAGAGCGGTGGTAACTAGCTGAAGAAACTAAGCATACAATTCGCGACAAGAGCTTTCACATAATTACCATCTGACTTGTGCACCCTGTAACGTGGAATAACGGGACGGCGACGAGATTGTTGCGAGGCTTTGGAGGTCCTGTGGATACAGGACCTTTCCCAAGTGGAGGGGGAACTTGGTAAAATGCAGTGAGACCTTGTTTCCACTAAATCGCCCAGTAGGCACTCACGGTCAGTACCGTTGCGCACTTCTCGGCGACGAGCCGCGTAAAACGAGTTAAACGCGTTTCCGAGCCAACCCCGTTGTGAGGACAGAACACCCTTGGGGAGACCTGTTGTACCGGAGGTAAAAAAGATCTAAAGCAATAATAATTAAATATTGAGCAATTTCTTTCTTGAGGCTACGCCCTTACCGTTGCATGCTCGTCTGGAAGACAGGTGGGCTCCTTTTGCCAGACGGTAATGGGGCCTCTATACGAATCCATAACATGGTTGAATTCCTTAACACGAACGCCTCTAGTATGTTTGGACGAAGCTGGTCTAACCAAAATCACAGAGGTATGTAAAGTGGGTAATTCAGAGCTAATAAGATTAAGACGCTCTTGATCCAAAAGCAAGACCTTGGGCGACGTTAACTTCACGCAGTGCATGAAAGGGGTGATGGGCAGCCACGCATTTATGGCAGTAGGGACAGCACCCTTCACAAATCCGTAAGTGACATTTCATCCAACATTTAAAAGCCATGCCTACCAATATCGCCGCTGCCCAGAATGAAATAACCCATTCAGGATAATTGCGCATTGCAATTCCAACCCTGTCGCCCTTCCTAACACCATAAACCTGAAATATATGGTTACGCACGAGATAAATAATGATGTGAATTTCAACTTACTTCTCGGAAGATACTGGCCAATTTCTGTACCATTTCATCTGCTTGGCCATAGGTAATACGAGTATCTTCATAGACAAGATAGACATTATCACGAATGTCTGGACGCTCCGTGACGCTGACGCGCCAGAAATCACGGATAGAGGGCCATAAATGCTTCCAAACACGATAGACACGATTATCTATAACAGCCTGTTCCGTCTCATGAAGCTCCCCAGGAGCTGTCATGATAGCATCGCCTGGAATAGGGCTCAGGTGAAATCAAGAATCAGCCAAGGGGGGATAAGTTCCTACATTCTTGGAGAGTTCTCGCTGGTTTCCAGTTTGGAGCTGACATGGTGGTGTAGAAGAACCTGAGCTATATTCTGACTTAAAAGCATGATGCCCAAAGCACCGGTGTCGTGACCCGGCTACATTCTCACCACAAGCTAACCGGACGAGGGAAGACACATGATGTTAGTCAGCCGCGGCGGATGGCTGTGGTAACGGCTCGGCAGCAATTCTCTACCCGAGCCTATTTGCGACAGGTTGAATTAGGAAATAATAATAGATCGTTGTCTCTTAAATTCCACCGATATCTCAGGCTAATCCCTGTCACATGAGCTTCAGTCTCAATTGAAAGGGACAGCTCGAAGATGACTGTTATAATACTTTCTGGTACAATAGGATGCTGATTAGGGATATAAGGTTCGTGTGATGGTACAGCAGTCCATGCGAATAGATATACAGTGGGTCTACAACGGTGGCAAAGGACGTCTGCATTGAGGGCAAATATTCTATAAACAAAATAATCAGCATTCGCCAATGAAATGGGATCTGGGGGCTAATACCTTAATAGACATCCACTGCTCAAGGCAGTGGGTATGCTAAGGGTTTGGAAAGATCAATGCCAAGTTATCTAGAGGGCGTGCAGGTATTACGTACGAAGATATGATGACAAGGAGCCCATGCGTATGGTCTCCGGATATTTGTGGTAGCAGAAGAAAGGATCTGAGGACTAGCACCGCTCTCTGACTTGATCTCTTGATGAACTACGATAGGTTCCATGCAGATCGCACAGTCCCCGAGAGATTGTTTGGGTGCTTCTGTGTCGGAACTGGGTAACGGAGGATGGTAGTTGTATACAGACGCCGTTACCCACTGTGCACGAATCAGAATTGACGACGGGGAACGAAAGGGGTTGACATACATCTTTGGGCAAGAAAAAGGTGGGGCCAAACACATCTTGTCCAATAATTATCAGAACCTGAAGGAACAATATAACCACGATTAACCAGACGTAACCTACAGAATACTGTCAATAAAGAAACAATCAGTACTTCTAATTTTTATATACCAGAAGACTCTATTCCCAAGATATTTTCGGGGCATCCAAATATATCTATCGTCGAGCAGTGTGAGTCAGCGTCAATATCAAAGGCTGGATGGGAGCCTACATAATGCGAAGAAGAGACGACCCAAGGTACTGCCTATAAGATAGTCCATATTCAAAGCTGGTCTAATAGCCTTGCTAGCGGACCGAAAGATCTGCGGAATCCACAACGAGGAATAAATGACACCAAGAGTAAAAAGCGCAAGACCTGGAGAGAAGAGAACGTTGAAGAAATATATCATTGACGCCACAACGAGAAACCCTGTAGGCAAAGCATTAACTACCAATTAATGTTTGGATAACCACCACTTACAAAACCTGGTCTGAGGCTCCATATGAAAGCGCGTTCTTAACGCGTTCATGACGCGGACTCTCATGTTAGTCGGTTCACCGCTCTGGTTGTCTGGATTCCCTGGAGTCCGATCACGCGTCCTTGTTATCTCTCTCCAAGCAGTGTCTTCTGGACCTTGAACTCGATTGAGCAAGTTGGCGTGTTGCTGAGGATATTAATTAACTTCATGTTGCTCTTTGGTCACAAATGGCTACTTACTACTTCATACATCAAGAGAACACAGGCGAGGAATCCAGGTGCCATTATTGATAAAGACAACCTATTGTCAGAAAACATGGCAAATGTCAAGTGCTAACGAGGCTTTGTTAGTCATCAATTCTTGGATCAGAGACAAGATACTCACACCAATGAACAGAATCCCATCAGCAACAGCCTGTGTCAAAAAGCTCCATCGAGAAACACGATACATCCCTGTTGGCGTACGGCCATTCGGAGGTTCGATTTGTCGCATCAAAAGGATCAGGAGACCGAGGTATATCATGAATGCACATCCAGCATCTAAACAAAGGAAGATGGTTAGAGTTGATTTGACGGCTGGACTTAATCTCACAAGTTGTTGCTTTACGCCAGAACCGCTGAACCCTATAGGTAAAAGGTCAATGTCCAGTACAATGAGACTGGTACGTAAAAACCTCACTTCACACCCTTGCCCTGGTCAGCTTGCAATAAAATCCCACAATTCTTGCTTATGAATGCGCCATCCAAGATAAGCGGTGGTGCTTTTACTGTCGAAATGCCAGTAGGATTATCGATCTCTGACTCTAATTCTCTCATTAAATACGGCGGTATCGGGGATGGTTCCAGCTGGAAGTGAAACGTGAAATCACAAGCTGGTATCTCATCCACATCTAATCACAGTCTATGATCAGAGAAACCTGAGCAGAACATGGCGAGGCTCCTACCATTAGATGATGAATCTGGATCAGTGGATCCAGTATCTAGAATTTTGGCCAAATTTTCAATTCGTCGATCCAACTCGCCAGCAACCGCATACGCTGTCGCATTCTTTACTCTCTCTGGAACAAGAGAAGGAAGCTCTCTGAGGTCTGAAGGCCGTCTTAAAGCCATAGAATCAGTAATTGATACAAACCAAGAATGGAATAATATACCCTTTCGGAGAGGCAAAGCCAATGAAAGATCCATTGTCAGGGAAGTGAACACCATTTAACTCGAGCCTAAAATCTTTCCCATCGCTGGTACTGAAGTCGGCTTTTCCCTATGAAACTTATAAGAAAGTACGAAGGCAATATGATTTGAATGCTCACGTGGAGAAGCACCAATTCCTCAGAGGTAGGATCCATAATAGGTTCATTCGAAGGCTCGATCTCTAGCATGCTTATAGTAAACTTGTCGATAGTTTGCCAGTTGAATAATTTCGATCGGTCGTAGACATCCGACAGATTGAGTTCAGCATGTTGGACAAACTCCTGAGCGGATGGGAGCCATAGCCTTTGTTTCGTTTCGTTATGAGAGTCTGATTCCAGAGAGGTTAAGTTGTGAAACGCTGCATCTCCGTTGAAGAAGCCAGAGACGTTTCGGTAGTAGGTGGAATATTCGGCGGAAAAGGAAATTGGCGGAAGTAGGGAATGAACAAGCGGAGGGAGTGTAGGATCATATTGGGGCTAGATGGTATTGGTTTCAGGATATTATTCAGAGGAAGTTCTAGCGAGGCATACCATCGTGAAATTGGACTCTGTTCCATTAAGCCAAGCTGTGTAATTAGCTCGCTGGAACTTCATGGATTCCAGCGCATCTCCTAGCGCGATATAAATAAGATGGTACAGTACATGAACTTTATAAGTTCTTACTATAGTGGTTTCTTGTAGCAACCGAATCATCGTCATATCCGCCGCCAGCCATGAGAAACAACATGAAAGTCAAGAATAAAAGGGAGGAAATTGAACTAAATTATAGTAAGTATATCATTAACATCAACCAAGCTTTGCAACCAAACCTTCTAGCCTGGGGTTGAGCTGTAACCACCGCATTCCTGTCTTCGCCATCGTTGGTAGTGGCCGCATTTGGCGCATCCATGAGTGACGAGCGCTAGTTGCCGACACTGCTGACTCAGCTTTCCCCTCGAAACCATGTCCCAAACACCAGGCCAGCCACGACCCTCTACACACGCTGCTGAATCAGGATCTAGCAAGAGATATCATAATTTCTATTCTGCTTTACAACTAGCATCCCAGAGCTCCGCATCGAAATGGACGTAAGTTAGCTTCACATCGATATCCCTCTTCTACAAACTTGATATCATTTCTGATTAAATCTGATGTTGATTATAGATATGAGGAATTTGAAGAATGCTTTCCGACATATTGTAAAGAATATCCTGTCAAGGCGCAGACTTTACGAACCCAAATGGCGAAAAATATCCTCGAAGTCACGAAGGTAAGCAGTAGTCAAGTGCTCCCATAAGGACGCGTTAATTTCACGCGTTTCGACGCGTCCTTTAGCAACTGCATGATCAAATATTGGATTTACACAACACTCCAGACGGAACAGATGTTTTGCACGAAGTCGTCCTCGAAGCACGAGCGAAGAAACAAGCTGGCGAAAACGAGGATACCCCAGATGCATACGTCCCTGATATCGAACCTCGTACAGCGGTTCATGCTCGCACCGTTCCCATTATTGAGGCAGAACGTAATAGGCTGCTTGCCGAACTTCAAAAGGCACGTTAATCTGCGGATATTTCTTTACGTTAGTTTACCTGTTTGACCATAGATTGACGAGGAAAATCTTGGTCTGGCTGAGGAATTACGACAATGTCGGCAACAAAAGCTCGAATATGACAAAGAAACAGCACAACGGCTTGACGTCCTTGACCAGGTAAGCACACTTTTTTTTTTCCCTTTGCACAACCACTGAAGCGTTGTTGTTAAGTTGGTTGGTGCAGCCGAAGCCATGCCTGTCGAGAAGATGGCAGCCTATTCAACCTATGCCCAAGAAATTCTCGGAAGTCGTGGCTAATAGTGCATTTTATATCTATATTATTTCGCCTTGCATACGGTTCGTTCACCCTGTAGTTGTATCATGTACTCATTATTTCCCCATAATAGTATATTTGTAGTTCCCTACTACAAAATTCATTGATATACAATAGCACCCTCCTCCACAGACTGGCCGCTAATCTCTAGCAATCCTTCAATACTCCTGCCCAAATCACCATCATTAGCCTCCAAAACCATCTCAGCCACTTCTTTTTCGACAGTAGGGAATATCTGCATCAAAGTCTCTCTGGCCGCATCTTGCGCGGCCAAATGCGCGCGGTCTATCTCATCTTGCAGTGCTGTAAAATCCAGAGTTGGCGTTGGATTGCGTGATGGATGTGGACTAGGCTCCACTCGTAACTGCCGCTGCGCTTGAGGAACTGCAGGCGGAATAGGTCCGACAGGCGTTGGAGTTTGCAGATACGGCTGTGAAGTACCGATAACGAGTGGTTGATTGGTGAAAGGCTGGCCATGCTGTGTTGGAGTATAATCGGGAGTTCCTACGAAAGTCCCTGAAGGCGAGTTACTATATCCAGGTCGTACTCGAGGCCTATATGGCGTCTGCAAAGGCGGTTGGAAGGTGGGATCATTCGCCGGTGTCGCCGGTGGCCCTTGTGCTTGTTCCTGTTGGTGCTGCCTAACACTGAACGGTGCAAATGGACCAGGTAGATTTCTCCAACCAACTCGACGTTCGTCATCCTTGTCTTTCGTCGGGTTTACATCGTCTAATACCTCACTGAAGATACGGCCGATAGCCGAAAGAGGTTTGGAGATTGTGTCGGAAGTGCGTTGGAAGAATCGACGGGTATCTTCGGCGAGTTGAGAGGGGCCCGACTGACCGACTCGAGACCCTGAAGGAATTGGTAGGGATAGTGGTTCGGCGGCCTCTTCGCCTGCCAGAGGTGATGCCGCGGTTCGACTTGAGTTGGGGGCGGATGGTACTGGAGTTCTTGGGGTGGGAGGCAGACGAGGGAAGGTGGTGAGGTTAGCTGTTAGAGGAGGTGAGGGAGTCCCCTCTTCTGGCAAAGCTTCGATAGCAGCTTCAACATTTCTAAATAGAATATTAGAGAAAGAAACATTTATTCTGATTCGGGTAACGTGCGTTTCAAACTCCTCTTGGGTAATGTTCGATAGAGAGGTATGATCCATTGTCTCGATGAACGAGACCGCGCCCATCT